>ERZ808252.90-NODE-90-length-100146-cov-15.535343_pt1 | contig 100146 bp, 81 predicted proteins | sample MGYA00521242_ERZ808252 | MGnify/ENA primary metagenome ERZ808252 (study PRJEB31516, sample SAMN03275581) | gut metagenome | biome: mammalia-associated habitat; material: feces | host: Papio cynocephalus | place: Kenya | collected 2012-08-07 ...
ACAAAGGGTTATACCCGCAGAGCAAACCACCGGCTGAGCCGGTGGTTTTGATTTTAAATTTGTAGTTAAAATTTGTTTTTTTCTTGAATTTTTATTATATTTATTGGCAATCAAAAAATTTTAAAATGTAGAACTTTTTTCGCTTGATTTCTTATTTTTACTGAAGATTTTCAGCTTGAAAAGTTTTGGAGTAAAATCATGGCAAAGTATCAGTTTCAGACGGAAGTTAATCAGCTTTTAAAACTTATTATTCATTCAATGTATTCAAACAAGGATATTTTTCTGCGTGAAATTGTTTCGAACGCTTCGGACGCGCTGGATAAATTAAAATATCTTACAGTTTCTGATGATAAATATAAGGACATTCCTTTTAATCCGCGCATAGATATTTCATTCAATGAAGAAAAAAAGATTCTTTCAGTTCAAGATTCTGGAATTGGAATGGACGAAGAAGATCTTACAAATAATTTGGGAACAATTGCACGTTCTGGAACAAAAGCTTTTATTGATATGCTTTCTAAAAACGGAACTGGATCTTCAGATTTGATTGGACAGTTTGGTGTTGGGTTTTACAGCGCATTTATGGCGGCAAGCAAAATTGATGTTTACACAAGAAAAGCTGCCGGCGATGGAAAAGTTTTGCACTGGTCAAGCGATGGAACAAATTCCTACGAAATTGAAGAACTCACAGAAAAATCAGAAGCCTACTGCCAGTATGGATTTGACAAGGCTGAAACTGTAGGTTCCGTTATTGAAATTCATTTGAATGACGATTCTAAAGATTATGCTTCAAGATGGAAAATTGACGAGCTTATAAAAAAATATTCAAATCACATTGCTTTCCCGATTTATCTTCATTATGTTCAGACAAAGTATGACAAGGACGGAAAAGCTGAAGGAACTGAAAATAAAGTTGAGCAGGTGAATTCTGCCAGTGCGCTTTGGAAGCGGAACAAGAGCGAGCTTAAAAAAGAAGACTACAATGACTTTTATAAGACAATCAGCCATGACGGAACAGATCCGCTTATGTACGTTCACACCCATGCGGAAGGAACTCAGGAATACACGACCTTGTTTTATGTTCCACGCACTGCGCCGTTCGATATGTATCAGGCTGATTATAAAAGCGGTGTTAAACTTTATGTAAAGCGCGTTTTTATAACTGACGATGACCGTGAGCTTTTGCCGTCTTATTTGCGTTTTATCCGCGGCGTTATTGATTCAGAAGACTTGCCTTTGAATGTGAGCCGTGAAATTCTTCAGCAAAACAGGATTCTTGAAACTATAAAAACTCAGTCTGTAAAAAAACTTCTAAGTGAATTCAAAAAACTTGGTGACGAGGCAAAAAAACTTGAGGCAAAAACTGACCTTTCTGATGATGAAAAAGAAACTGTTGAAAAATGGCACGATTTTGTAAAGTCGTATAACCGTCCTTTGAAGGAAGGCCTTTATTCTGATTTTGCAAACCGCGATGAAATTGCCGAGATAATCCGTTTTAAGTCAACTGCGGATGAAGGCAATGGCGAAAACAAATGGACAAGTTTTGCAGATTATGTTCAGCGCATGAAACCTGATCAGAAATCAATTTACTATATCAGCGGAAGTGATGAAAAAAATCTACGCTCTTCTCCGTTGCTTGAGGCTTATAAAAAGAAAGGATTTGAAGTTCTTATTATGGCGGATGACATAGACGATATTGTTATTCCTGCATACGGAAAATACAAAGACTTTGAGCTGAAAGCAGTGAACCGCGCCGGAAGTGATGAAGAGCTTGGAGTCGACAAGGAAGAGGCTAAGAAAAAAGAGGAAGCGTTCAAACCTGTTCAGGAAAAAATAAAGAAAGCTCTTGAAGGCCGTGTAAAGGATGTTGTTCTCTCAAAGCGTCTTTCCGATAGTCCGAGCTGCATTGTTGTGGATGAAAATGACCCGAGCCTTCAGATGGAACGCATGATGAAAGCAATGGGACAAGGCGGTGGAGATTTTGTAAAGCCGATTCTTGAAATAAATGCAGACCACGCGATTGTAAAAAAACTGGAAGGTTCTGTTTCGGAAGACTTTATAAAAAATGTAAGCGAAGTTCTTCTTGATCAGGCGCTTCTTGTAAGCGGAGCGGAATTAAAAGATCCGGCTGATTTTGTAAAATCACTGAATTCTTTACTTGCTGAATAAATTGCATAAAAAGGCTTTCCAGTTTTCCTGGAAGGCTTTTTGCTTTTTTAATGAAAAATCATTTGTAACGATAATTGTGCATTTTTATTTTTTAGATATGGAAAAAATTGAAACTCCTGATGAGTATTTAGTGGAACACGACAACGATCATTTGCAGGGAAAAGAACTTGCGAAAATTTCATCATTGAACGAAATCAATTCGATGAATCCCAATGACTTTATAAAAATGGCTTTTGAATTTCAGAAGCTTATGATGATTTATGAAAGCGCAATAAAGCAGGTTGTTACAAAACTTGAAATTTTAAACAAAGAGTATAAAGTTACAGGCAGAAGAAATCCGATTGAAACAATAAAGTCCAGAATAAAATCTCCAGAAAGCATTGCTGAAAAACTCGAAAAGCGGAAGTTGCCGTTTACATTTGTGTCCATGACAGAAAATCTTACTGATGTTGCTGGCGTTCGTGTAATCTGCCCTTACATTTCAGATATTTACACAATAAAAGACATTCTTTTAAAGCAGCCGGATATAAAACTTCTGAAGGAAAAAGATTACATAAAAGAGCCCAAGGAGTCCGGCTATAGAAGCCTGCATATTGTCGTTGAAACAATTGTTTACCTTTCTAATACTGAGCACAGAGTTCCTGTTGAAATTCAGCTTAGGACGATTGCAATGGATTTTTGGGCGAGCCTTGAGCATGAGCTTAGATACAAGACTGAATCGCATATTCCAGCCGGAATTCGCCGCGAGCTTTTAAGATGCGCAGAAACAATTGCAATGACCGATCGCGAAATGGAAGAAATTGCAATTGAACTTCAGGCTTTGGATTAGTTTGCTAGATGTTTTCTTTTGAATTCTTGGCATTACTAGAAAATTTTTTTTTTCTATAGTATGATATGCTTGTCTTAGAAATTTCCGTTTGGTGATTTTTAGATAAAAATCTTATATCAACTGCGCGTTTGATTGCAGATGCGTTTAAAAAGTCAAGATTTTGTTCGTTGGCTTTTTGGGAGATTCAATTGTCAGAATTACATGAGTCCGGTGAAGACTATCTTGAGGCAATTCTTAGATTAAAAGAAGAAAATGGAGTTGCAAGATCCGTTGATGTTGCAAAGCGTCTTGGTGTTTCCAAGCCTAGTGTAAGCCGGGCGATGAGCATTTTGGGCGAAAACGGATATATTACAACTGGCCATATTGGTTCTCTTGAGTTGACTGAAAAAGGACAGAAAAAGGCCGAGTCCGTTTATGCGCGCCATGTTCTCCTCACAGATTTTCTTGTAAAAATTACTGGCGTTGACAAAGCTCATGCGGAAGAAAATGCGTGCAGAATTGAGCATGATATTGATGAAGATATAAAAGACGGAATTCAAAAATGGATGGAGCAAAATAAATAAAATGTCAGACGTAAATGGAAAAAATCATGGCACATTGACTGGCGACAATCACGCTGCTCTTTGGAGCGGAAGGTTTGCAGAAGGTCCGGACGCCGCTGCGGTTGAATTTGAAACTTCTATCCGTGTTGATGAAAGAATGGCTCTTGATGACATTCACGGTTCGATTGCCCATGCGCAAATGCTTGGCGAGCAGAAAATAATTTCAAAGTCGGAAAGTTCTGAAATTGTAAAAGGCTTAAAATCGATTGAAAAAGATTTGCTTTCCGGCGAGTTGAAAATTGACTATAGCGCGGAAGATATTCATTCATTTGTTGAAGCCGTTCTTACAGATCGCATCGGTGAGCCTGGAAAAAAACTTCACACAGGACGCAGCCGAAATGACCAGATTGCGCTGGACGAACGTCTTTATTTGCGCCGCATGATTCCTTGCATTCAGAATGAAATTTTAACTCTTGTAAAAACACTTTCTGAAATCGCTTCAAAAAATAAAAAATCCTTGCTGACAGGCTATACTCACATGCAGCATGCCCAGCCGGGAACTTTGGCTCAGCATCTTTTGGCCTGGGCTTCTATGCTTGTGCGCGACTGGGAACGCCTTGAAGATTCTCTTAAGCGAATTGAAAAATCTCCGCTTGGCTCTGGAGCTTTGCAGGGAAGCACTTTGCCGCTTGACCGTGAGCTTGTTGCAAAAAAACTTGGATTTTCTGGAGTTACAGAAAATTCCTTGGACACAGTTTCTGACAGAGATTACTGCATAGAATTTACTTCGGATTTTGCGTTGCTTCAAAGCCACTTAAGCCGGATGTGCGAAGAAATTGTTTTGTGGTCCACAACTGAATTTTCATTTGTTGAGCTAAGTGAAAAATGGTCAACCGGCTCTTCAATTATGCCGCAGAAAAAAAATCCAGACTTTGCTGAATTAATCCGCGGAAGAACAGGAAAAGTTTACGGCGATTTGATAAATCTTCTTACAATGGTAAAAGGGCTTCCGCTTGCTTATGACCGCGATTTGCAGGAAGACAAAGAGCCTTTGTTTGACGCCTTTGACACTGTTGAAGCGAACTTAAAAGTTTTTACAGCGATGATTTCTTCTGCAAAATGGAATCTTGAAAAAATGGCGGCGAGCTGCGAAGGCGGTTTTGCGAATGCCACGGATTTGGCTGAATATCTTGTGCGCAAAGGACTTCCATTTAGAACTGCGCATGGAGTTTCGGCAAAAGCTGTCCGCATGGCAATTGATGCGGGACTTTCAAAAATTGAAGATTTGTGCGTGGAGGAATTCAAAAAATGCTCACCGTTAATTGAAGATGACGTTTATGAAATTCTTTCGCCTGAAGCCTGCGTGGAAAACAGAAAGACAATCGGTGCGCCTTCTTCTGAATCAACTTCAGTTCAAATAAAAGCTTTGATTGCATTCTGTAAAAAAGGCTTAAAAAAATAATTTTAGGAGTTTTCAAAATGAAAAAAATTGTTGCAGTTATTTGTGGACTTATGGTTTGCCTTTCAATGGCGAGCGCAAAAAAGAAATCATCTGGAAAATTTGTTCTTGGACTTGATGATTCATTTCCGCCGCTTGGATTCCGCGATAAAAATAATGAAATTGTAGGCTATGACATTGACCTTGCCCGCGAAGTTGCATCTCGTCTTGGACTTGAGCTTGTTTGCCAGCCGATTGACTGGTCCACAAAAGAAATGGAACTTAACACTGGAAAAATCGACTGCATTTGGAATGGACTTACTTTAACTGAAGAAAGAAAACGCGCAATGGCTTGCTCTGAACCTTATCTTGCAAATGCGCAGGTTGTTGTTGTCCGCAATGATGGCGAAATAAAATCGCTTGCAGATTTAAAAGGAAAAAAAGTCGGAGTTCAGGCTGGTTCTTCTGCACAGGAAGCAATTGACGGTGCGCCAGATTTCAAAAAAAGCCTAAAGGAAATTGTTGAGTTCAAAGAAAATGTTACTGCTCTCAACGACCTTGAATTTGGAAATCTTGATGGAGTTGTAATGGATTTGGTTGTGGCCGGATATAGCATTACGCAGGGAAAAAAGCCGCTTGTTATTCTTGATGAAACCCTTGCTCCTGAAGAATACGGAATTGCATTCAGCAAAAAAAACAAGTCTCTTCGCGATAAAGTTCAAAAAACACTTTTGGAAATGCAGGCTGACGGAACTGTTGCAAAAATTTCAACAAAGTGGTTTGGCTCTGATATTTCCACAATTGGAAAATAATTATATTTTGTAAAATGTATTTGCGTCTGGAAAAATTCCGGGCGCATTTTTCTAAAGTAAAATTTAAATGATTGAATTTTTATCTGAATATTTTCTAAGAATCAAAATTGGAAAGCTTCTTGTTGTAATGCTCCAGAGCACTTGCGTCAGCTTAGAAGTTTTTTTTCTTACTCTGATTTTTTCTGTTCCGCTTGCGCTTTTTATTTGCTTCGGAAGAATGTCGGCTGTAAAAATTGTGGCTGGAGTTACAAATCTTTTTCTGCTGATAATCCGCGGAACGCCCCTTATGCTTCAGCTTATTTTCGTTTATTTTGCGCCCCAGATGATTTTGGGAATTGGCTTTGACAGATTTACGGCTGCGATTGTGGCGATGGTTATAAATTATGCGGCGTATTTTGCGGAAATTTACCGTGGAGGAATTCAGTCCATTCCGTTTGGCCAGTATGAAGCTGCAAAAGTTTTGGGCTTTACAAAGAATCAGACTTTCTTTCGAATTATAATTCCGCAGGTTGTAAAACGCATAATTCCGCCAATGGGAAACGAAGTTATTACTCTTGTAAAAGACACTGCGCTTGTTCAGATTTTGGGCGTGGCTGAGCTTTTTCACGTTGCCCAGACTCAGAGCGGACGTCTTGTTAGTGTTATGCCGCTTTTTATTGCAGGTGTTTTTTATTTTGTAATGAACTGGGCTGTTTCTAAAGCATTTGACTTCACGGAGAAAAAACTTGGATACTACAAATAGTGAAATTATAAAAGTTGAAAATCTGAAAAAAAATTTTGGCGAACTTGAAGTTTTAAAAGGTGTTTCATTTTCCTTGCATAAAGGAGAAGTCCTTGGAATAATCGGTCCGAGCGGAAGCGGAAAATCTACGTTGCTTCGTTGTGTTTGCCAGCTTGAAAAAATTACAGACGGCTCAATTTCTATTTGCGGACAAAACATGGTCAAGGATGGAGTTTACGTCGATAAAAAAACTTTGCGAAAAATTGGCTTGAATGTTGGGCTTGTGTTTCAGAATTTCAATCTTTTTCCGCATTTTTCAGTTTTAAAAAATATTACCGAGGCGCAGAGAGTTGTCCTTGGAAAAGAAAAATCTGAAGCGGAAGAAACTGCTATTTCACTTTTAAAGAAAATGAATCTTGAGAAAAAAGCATTGTGCTATCCTTGCGAACTTTCTGGTGGGCAGCAGCAGCGTGTTTCTATTGCGCGTGCGTTGGCGCTCAAGCCCGAAGTTTTGTTTTTTGACGAGCCGACTTCTGCATTGGATCCAGAGCTGACAGGAGAAATTCTTTCTGTAATCCGTGAGCTTGCCGAGGAAAAAATGACGATGGTTGTTGTTACGCATGAAATGTCTTTTGCCCGAGACACAAGCGATACAATTATTTTTATGGACGGCGGAGTTATTGTTGAGCAAGGAAAAGAAGTGATTGAAAATCCAAAGGAAGAGCGCACAAAGCTTTTTCTAAAGCGTTTTAATGAAAAATAAGTTTTTAGAGTTTTTAAGAAAAGCTATTGACAATATAAACTGCTTTTTGATATGATATTATCACCTTTTGGGGTGTTAGCGAAGCTGGTTATCGCGCTGGCCTGTCACGCCGGAGACCACGAGTTCGAGTCTCGTACATCCCGAAGTCAAGCATCTGTTTTTATACAGGTGCTTTTTTTTTGCCTTGATGTTATCATGTTGCTTAGAGGAATTTATGACAAATAAAGTTTACATAATCGGACACAGAAATCCTGATACTGATTCAGTTGTTGCCGCGGCTGCCTATGCAAGGCTTAAGCATCTTCTTGGAAAAAAAGAATATGTTGCCGCCCGCGCTGGAAAATTAGCTCCGCAGACAGAATATATTTTCAAGAGATTTAAAGTTGAACCGCCACAATACATTCCAGATTTGATTCCTAAAACTGAATATTATATGAGCGGCGAATATTCTTCCGTAGATCAAGACGTTCCGCTTTGGAATGCTGTGGACAAAATGATAAGCACAAATTCTTCTGTTCTTCCGATTGTCAATGTGGACGGAACTTATCAGGGGCTTTTGAATTATAACGCATTTGCTTTGAATTCATTTAAAATTCTAAGTCCAAAGAAAGACGATATTTTTTTAACAAGCATAAAGCTTATAGAAAAAACTTTGGGCGCAGTTCCGATTGTGGAATTTGATGCGGACGATTATTTCAAATGCTCCTTGATGGTTGGTGATGACGATGCTGATTCATTCAAGAATCTTCTTTCTGAGCATAAAAGTGAAAACATTGTCGTGATTACAGGCGACCGTGAAGATATTCAAAAAATGTCAATTGAAGCAAAAGTGCGCGCTGTAATTGTTACAAAAGATTATGTTATAAAAAAAGAGCTTAGGGAACTTGCCCGTAAAAATAAGGTTTCAATTATTTCCGGCCATGACAGCACTGTTGCAACCGCAATGCTTGTAGAATATTCTTCGCCTGTAAGTTCTATGGCTGACACAAAAATTCTTCCGGTGAAAGCAAGTGATACAGTTCAAAAAATCCGCGCCCAGCTTGCCCAAAGTCCTGCAAGATGCCTTCCTGTGGTTGACGATGATTTTAAAGTTATTGGAATAATCAGCGAAAGTGATTTGCTGCACGAAGCGAATATTCAAGTTATTTTGGTAGATCACAATGAGCCGCAGCAGGCGGTTGAGGGAATTGAAAATTATATAATTCAGGAAATTATTGACCATCACAAAATAAACACTTTTGCAACTCGAATTCCAATCAACTTTATAAACAAAGCAGTCGGCTCAACAAGCACAATCATTGCGAATCTTTACCGCGAAAACAGAATTTCAATTCCGAAAGACATGGCTTCAATTCTTTTGTGCGGAATTCTTAGCGACACTCTGATTCTTCAGTCTGCGACAACGACAGAATATGATGTTCTTACCGCTGAATATTTGAGTAACATTACAGAACTTGACATAAAAACTTTGGGAAACGACATTATAAAAAGCGGAAGCCATATAGACGGACGTTCTGCAGAAGAAGTTGTGCATCAGGATATGAAAGAATATTCTGAAAATAAATTCAAATATTCTGTGAGTCAGATAGAAGTTGACAGCACACGTGAAATTGTTGAGCGTAAAAAAGAATTTCTTGATTGCCTTGAGCAGGAAAGAAAATCAAAAGGAGCTTTATTCAGTGCGCTTCTTGTAACGGACATAACAAAGTTAAGTTCGATAATGTTTTTGGCAAGCGATCCGAAATTTGAAGCCGTTATAAATTTCCCGAAACGTGATGAGCACATTTATTATATGAAAGATATTGTTTCGAGAAAAAAACAACTGATTCCTTTGCTTTCTGAATTGACTGCAAAAGTAAATTAAAAGTTTTTACAGATATTTTTTTATTGTTTCTATAATTTTATTCTGAACCGGAAGAATTTCCTGAAGCTTTTCCTTGGCTTCTGGAATTTTTTCTTGGCGCAGAAGATTTGTAATTTCCGTGTAAGCTTTGTAGAGCGGAGTTACAGAAAGATTTCCCGTGTTACCTTTTAGTGTGTGCGCTTTGGAAATTGCATTGTTAAGATTTCCATTTGCAATGTCGCATTCAATTCCGTTGTTCTGTTCAATTGAATCAGGAAGTTTTTTCAACATCATTTCCAAAAGCTGGCTATTTCCCATAAAACGTTCAAGCGCAGAATCCATGTCGGCGTCAAGTTCTTTCAGTTCATTTATCAAATCCACAAAATCCCTCCCAAAATAAAACTGCTTAATTAGCCCAAACTTCGAGTTTTATGATTTTATGTCATTATCGGGCTTGACCCTGCGATGTTTCTGAAAGAAACTCGGTTGATAATCTATTGCACTTTTTTGCAAGATTGCTAACCGAGTTTGCTATGCAAACATCGCGGTGTCAAGCACGGCAATGACACTTAAATTACTGTTCTTATCAAAACTCGACATTCGGGCTAATTATATACCAATTTTTCATTATTTCAAATTTATTTTTTACTTTGACTGGCGGCGGAATATAACCTTGTGAAGTTTAGTTTGTTTTATTATATTAGTAAAAATTAATGAGGTGATTATGATTGAAGTTGAAAATGTGTCGAAGCTGTTCGGAAATTTTCGGGCGGTGGACGGCATAAGTTTTTCTATTCAGACTGGAGAAATTGTAGGACTGCTTGGTCCGAACGGAGCTGGAAAAACAACAACGATGCGAATGATTTCTGGTTTTCTTGAGCCTGATTCTGGAACTGTAAAGATTGACGGACTTGATGTTCTAAAAAATCCGGTTGAGACAAAAAGAAAAATTGGATATATGCCGGAAAGCGCGCCGATGTATTCCGACATGATTGTTGCCGACTATTTAAAATATATTGCCGAAATTGAAAATCAGAATCCTGAGGAAAAATGCCGGGAACTTGCCGAAATCTGCGGACTGAAAGAAGTCATGCACAAAAATATTGGAGAGCTTAGCCGCGGAAACAGACAGCGCGTTGGTCTTGCTCATGCTCTTATGGGAAATCCTGAAATTCTTATTCTTGATGAGCCGACAAGCGGACTTGATCCAAATCAGGTTTTGGAAGTGCGCAGTTTGATTAAGCAGATTGGAAAAACTCATACTGTAATTATTTCGACTCATATTCTTAGCGAAGTTGAAATGCTTTGCGGCAGAGTTATTATTATTTCAGGCGGAAAAAAAGTTGCCGACAGTCCTACAGAAGAACTTCGCGAGCATTTTGGAAATTCATCTGAAGTTCAGATTTGTGTTTCCGGAGGTTCCGCAGAAGATGCTGAAAAAATATTCCGCGGCATAAATGGTGTTTCAAAAATTCATTCAAGTTTCCATGATGGAAAAATTGAATTTAGAATTTCCGTTGAAAAAAATATTGAAATCAGACCGGAACTTGCAAAGGCTTGTGTTCAAAACGACTTGGAGCTTTTTGAAATGCAGCAGAAAAAGAACAGTCTTGAAGATGTGTTTAGAAGTTTGACTTCTGCACGCGATGGAGTAGAAAATGAAAATGAAGAAAAATAAATCTTGGGCAGTCATTATGAAACGGGAACTTTGTTCGTATTTTACAAGTCCTGTTGCTTATATTGTTGGCTCTCTGTTTCTTTTGTTCAGTGGATTTTTATTTTTTTCCACTTTCTTTTTAGTGAACCGTCCTGAACTTAGAAATTTCTTTGAGCTGCTTCCTATGTTGTTCAGCTTTTTTATTCCGGCGATGACGATGAGAATTTTCAGCGAGGAAAAAAAGAGCGGGACAATGGAAACTTTGGTTACTCTTCCTGTTACAAATTTTGATATTGTTGCAGGAAAATATCTTGCAAGTTTTGTTTCTAGCATTGCGCTTTTGATTCCGACTTTTTTTTATGTTATAGCTTGCGCAATTTTTGCTTCTTCCAGAATTGATTTTGGTCCTGTTGTTGGCGGATATTTGGGAGCTGTGCTTTTAGCTTCGGCTTTTTGTGCGATTGGAATTTTTGCGTCGTCTGTTACAAAAAATCAAATTATCGCATTTTTCCTTGCGTTTGCAATTTGCATTTTCCTTACGATGATTACAGTTTTTTCTGTTTTGCTTCCGGGAATTTTTGTTGGATTCGCTTCATTCATTTCTTCCACGAACCACTTTATGTCGATTTCGAAAGGCATAATTGATTCGCGCGATATTTTGTATTTTGTTTCTTTGACATCAGTTTTTGTTTCTCTGACAGTCTGCGTAATTTCAAATCAAAGGAAAGGTTGAAAAATGAAAAAGGAAAATAAATTTGTTTCATGGATAAAAAATCCTTCCGCGGACATCTGGCTTTTTATAGTTGCCGTTGTTCTTTTAAATCTTGTTGCTTCCCGCGCTTTTTTTAGAATCGACTTGACGGAATCAAAATCGTATTCACTTTCATCTTCGAGCAAGGAAGTCGTAAAAAATCTTGAGGAACCGCTGAACGTAAAAGTTTTCTTTTCAGCAAACCTTCCAGCTCCTTATTCAAATGTTGAGCAGTATGTAAAAGATATTCTGGCTGAATACGGAAATTCCGCGAATAAAAATTTCAGCTGTGAATTTTTTGATATGGAAGATTACGATAATCAGAGAATTGCAAGAGGCTACGGGCTGAGTCAAATTCAAATCCGCGAGCTAAAGAATAATGAAGTCGGTTTAAAAAATGCGTTCATGGGAATTGTTCTTTCTTATGCGGATCAAATTGAAAAGATTGACGGCATTTCTTCAAGCGATGGACTGGAATATAAAATCACTTCTGCGATTGGAAAAATTATTTCTAGCACAAATATTCTTGCGGGACTTTCTGACAATGTAAAAATTTCGCTTTATAAATCTGAATCGCTTGAGCAGTTTAATATTGCTGACTTTGAAAAAATTGATGATGAAGTTGACAAAGCTTTTTCTGCGGCGAACAAAAAATTTAAAGGACGGCTTGATTTTAATTCTGAAAATCCTGATTCTGAATCTTCCCTTGCGCTCGGAAAAAAATATGGAATTCAGTCAGTGTCTTGGAAAAATTCAGATGGAAAAATTGAATATGGAACAATTGGCCTTGTTGTTGAATATGGTTCGAAAGTTCAGCTTGTTCCGCTTAGACTTACGAACGCGATTTTTCAGTATGTAGTTTCGGGGCTTGACGACTTGGAAGAAAATATTGAAGAGTGCGTGAAAACTGTTGTTTCAAAAACTGATGTGATTGCTTATGTTAAGGGACACGGTGAACATTCTCTTGAGGATAAAAATGACTCAATGTATTTGAAAACTCTTCTTGCCGATACTTATGATTTGCAAGAAGTAAATCTTTTGGAAAATGAAATTCCGATTTCTGCGCAGTCGGTGATTGTAAACGGCCCGAAAGAAAAATTTTCAGATGTGGAACTTTATAAAATTGATCAGTTTGTTTTGCGCGGTGGAAATGTGATTTTCTTTGTTGATTCAATTGACGAGATTATGCCTTATGGCGAGATGGCTTATTACAGTCAGCCTGAATATGTTCCAGTTGAAAACGGACTTGAAAAACTTTTTGATAACTACGGAATAAAAATTGGCAAAGAATATGTTATGGATGAAAAATGTTTTTCACAGCTTACACAGCAGTATGGAAAGCTTGATTTTTATTATACACCGCTGATTCAGAAAAACTGCCTTGATCAAAAAAATCTTATATCAAAAAATCTTGGCAACGTTTTCTTTCCGCAGACTTTTGAAATTGATGTTTCCGATGTAAAAGAAAACAAGGACGCAAAAGTTTCTGTCATTGCAAGGACTTCTGAAAAATCCTGGACGGTTCCTGTTGCAGAAAATTTTGTTTTAAGCCCTATGTCAATTTTTCCGCCTAAAGAAGAAGACAAATTCAGTTCTAAAAACGTTGCAGTTTTAATTGAAGGAAAATTTAAAAGCGCATTTGAAAAGTCTCCTTTTGAAAGCGACTCTGAAAATGTTCTGGCAGCAAAAAGCCATTTGGATTCAAGTATTCAGAATTCAAAAATTTTCATTGCTTCCACATCTTGTATTGCAACTGCGAAATTCGGACTGCTTCAGGAAGATTCTCAAACTGCGAACTCTTGTTTTGTCCGCAATGCAGTTGACTACATGAACGGCAAAGAAGACTTCTGCTCAATGCGCACAAAAAATCTTTCGCTTAACACGCTTAAAATGTCTTCTGGAAAATTTGCGCTTGCAGTGAAATATTTTAATCAGGTTGGGCTTGCAGTTCTTGTTGCTTTAGGCGGACTTTGCGTGTTTATTCTGCGCCGCCATCACCGGGAAAAAATTCGAATGGCTTATGACCCGGAAGATCCTAGGTAAAAATAATATTTTAAATGGAGCTAGAAATGAAAAATATTTATACAAGAAAAATAGTTCTTCTTTCATCGATTGCAGTTCTTCTTGTGATTTACATTCTACAGATTTCTTTTTTGGGCAGATCGAAAGTAAAGACTGTTTACACAAAAGAAGAAATTGATTCTGTTGAAGTAACAAAAAACGGAGAGCATATTCTTTCACTTAAAAAGGAAAATGAAAAATGGCTCGTTGAAAATTTTCCTGCCATGGAAAACCGCGCTAACAGAATTGTAAATTCGGTCAATGAAATAAAAATACTTTCGACTGTATCTTATGACTTAGATGACTTGGAACGCTACGGCTTGTCTAGCGAGAACGCTGTAAAAGTTGTGGCTTATTCCGGCGGAAAAGTTGAGCGCACTTTGTATGTAGGAAAAGATTCTGTTGCTGGAAGCCAGTGTTATGTGCGCCTTGATGACGAAAATAAAATCTGTCTTGCGCAAGGTTCGCTTAAATCTACATTTGAAGTTTCCGCAGATGAAATAAAGGAAAAGCCCAAGACTGAAAATTCACAGAACACAGAGGCTGAATAAAATTTTGTCATTTGAACAGCAGGGAAAGTTCTTCGCTTGAAAGTTCTCTGCTGTCTCCCGCTTCAAGATTTTCATCTAGCGCAAGGCTTCCGATTGAAATTCTTTTTAAGAAGACAACTCTGTTTCCTTGCGCACAGAACATCCGCTTTACCTGATGAAATTTTCCTTCTGTTATTGTGAGGCGGCAGGAACTTGCTCTGTTCCATTCAAGAATTGCCGGCCTTGAAATAAATTCCTTTTCGCTTTTTTCAGCCGGAATAAAAAATCCTTCGCTGAATTTTTCTTTAAGAAATTTTCTTTTCTCTTCTGATTCACTTTTTTCAAGTTCAACGTAGTAAGTTTTTTTTACATGGAAAAGCGGATTTGCGAGGCTATGTGAAAAATCTCCATTTGTTGTAAAAATCAAAAGTCCTTCCGTGTCTGTGTCCAGTCGTCCAACTGTATGAATCTTTTGCAATGAATTTTCATTTGTATAGTCAAAATACTTTTGCGGAATAAAACTGTAGACCGTTTTGTAAAGTCCGTCATCTTTTGTGGAGCAGATAGTACCCGCCTTTTTGTTCATCATAATATATATGTCTGGCGCAAGATTTTTTTTGATTCCATCTATGGAAATTGCATCTGATGCAAGGTTCACCCTAAATCCGCTTTCAAGAATCCTTGAGCCGTTTACACATACGTTGTGCTTCTGCAAAAGTCTTCGGACTCTTCTGTGTGTGCTGATTCCCCGGCGGATAAAAACAGTGTCCAGCCGCTCTTTAAAAATGCCTTCCATTTGAAAAAGTATATATGTGTGCTTCCAAAAAATCAATTTTGCATTTTTACGAAAATCAAAAAAACATTTTCGCTTATGAAATTTCTGCATTGCTTGACGAAACGTGTTTTTCTGTTATGAAATAATTTCACGGTTTGCCCCAAGTCATTTTCTGTTCGTGCAAAAATTTCACGAACAGTCCAACGCATTTTTTTGTTTATGAAATTTCTGCATTGTCTGGCAAAACACATTTTCTTTGAATGAAATAATTTCATATCTTGCCCAGTGCGTTTTCTTAGAACGAAATGATTTCACAAGCTAGAAAAATTTGTTTTCTTAAAACGCAAGGATTTCATTCTTTGCCCAAGCTATTTCCGATTTAATTTTAAAGCTATGCCGACTCTCTTTTTTTTAGTTTCAAGCTGTGGTAAAATCATTTCATGGCAGAACAAAAAACTGAAGATAAGACTGTATATATTCTTGATTCCTACGGTTTGATTTACAGGGCGTACTTTGCTCTTTTGAATCATCCTCTTACAAATCCCGGCGGAGACAATATAAGTGCGCTGGTTATTTTCTTTAAGAATCTGAAGGCGCTCATTTCAAAATACAATCCGTGCTATCTTGCGGCGGCGTTTGATTCGCGTGTCAAGACATTCCGGCATGAACTTTATGCTGACTACAAGGCTAACCGTGCCAAGACTCCAGAAGATTTGCATGCGCAGGTTCCCTGGATAGAAGAAATTCTTGAGGCGTTGGAAATTCCTGTTCTTCGCTACGACGGATTTGAAGCTGACGATATTATTGCGACTGTTGCAAAAAAATGCGCTCAGGAAAAACGTCCGTGTAGAATTCTTAGCGGCGACAAGGACTTGCTTCAGCTTGTTACGGATTCTTGCTTGGAAATGCAGCCAGACCGAGCCAATGGAGGCTGGGAAGTTATTGGCGTGCATGAAGTTCTTGAAAAGTGGGGGATTCCGCCTGAAAAAATTCTGGACTACCTTTCGCTTGTGGGCGATGCTTCTGACAATGTTCCTGGTGTAAAGGGCGTTGGCGACAAGACTGCGGTAAAACTTTTGAGCCAGTATGGAACTCTCGATGAAATTTATGCTCACGCTTCTGAAATAAAAGGCGCGCTTGGAGAAAAAGTCAGGAACGACAAAGATAACGCTTATTTTTCAAAGCAACTTATAACTTTAAGGTGCGATGTTCCTGTTGAAATTAATTTTGAATCTTTCTGCACAAAAAATATAAATTTTAAATCCGGCGCGGAAGTTCTTGAAAAATACGGAGCTTATGCGATTGCAAAAAGTTTTGCTTCGGAAACTGCGGCGGAAATTCAGTCTGAAGAAAAATCAGTTTTGCCTGAAAAAGAAGTGGAAGAGAAAATTGCGTTGCCTGTAAAACAAAACGAAGGCGACTACAAGCCTTGCACAAATCTTGCTGAACTGAAAAATTTTGTGCAAAACATTTTAGATTCCGCAGAAAAAGTTGTGGCGTTCGATACAGAAACTGACAGCTTGAACACACATGAGGCGAATCTTGTAGGCTTTAGTTTGAGTTTTGAAAAAGGGAAAGGAATTTATGTTCCTGTTATTTTGAGCGGCGGAATGTTTGCTCCGGAAACGATTTCTAAAAAAGATTGCATTGAAATTCTTGAAAAACTTTTTGCAGAAAAAGAACTCACTCTTGTAATGCACAACGGAAAATTCGATCTTGAAGTTCTTTATGCAAATGGAATGCACTCAAAAACTGAATGTAAGATTTTTGACACGATGATTGCCGCCTGGCTTTTGAATCCTGCTGCTTCTGGAAAATCTCCTTACGGCCTTGAGTATCTTGCGGAAAGAAAACTGGGGCTTAAAGGAATTGAGTTCAAGGACATTGTTCAGAAAAACCAGACTTTTGCAGATGTTCCATTGGAGAAGGCTTTTAAATACGGCGCGGAAGATTCTGATTTTACATTGCAGCTTTATTATCTTTTAAAAGATGAAATTAAAAAATCAAATCTTGAAAAACTTTTTTATGAGATGGAAATGAAAGTTCTTCCGATTCTTGTTTCCATGGAAATTCAGGGAATTCATTTGGACAAGAAAAAACTGAACGAGTATAAAGATGAACTTGCAGTTTTGATTTCAGAAAAAGAAAAAGAAATTTACAAAGAGGCAGACTGCGAATTTAACATTGCGTCTCCAAAGCAGCTTCAGGAAATTTTGTTTGAAAAACGCAATCTTCCTCATGGCAAAAAAACAAAAACTGGTTACAGTACAGACACTGCTGTTCTTGAAGAACTTGTGTTTTCTACAAACGACCCTCTTCCAAAAATGATTCTTGATTACAGGTCGTACACAAAACTTCAAAGCACTTATGTGGAGGCACTGCCTTTGCTTGCAGATAAGAATGGAAGAATCCATACTTCTTTTTTGCAGACGGGAACTGCCACAGGTCGCCTTTCAAGTCGAGATCCAAATTTGCAGAACATTCCTGTGCGCGATGAATCTGGAAGAAGAATTCGTTCTGCGTTTACTGCTGTTCCGGGAACAGTTCTTATTTCTGCAGACTACTCTCAAATTGAACTTGTTGTGCTTGCGCATTTGAGCGGCGATAAAAATCTTTGCTCTGCCTTTATAAATGGAATTGATGTTCATAAATCCACAGCCGCTTTGATTTACGGAATTTCTCCAGAGCAGGTGAAGCCAGAACAACGTCGCTTTGCAAAGACCGTGAACTTTGGAGTTATGTACGGAATGAGCGCGTTTCGACTTGCAAATGAATTGAACATAAGCCGGACAGAAGCAAAAAATTTTATTGACCAATATTTTTCAACGTATTCCGATGTTAAAAAATTTCTTGATGAAACAAAACGCATGGCAAGAGAAACCGGTTATGTTGAAACAATTACTGGACGCAGACGTTATATTCCAGAAATAAAAAGCTCAAGCAAGATTGTGCTTCAGGGAGCTGAAAGAATTGCAATAAACACTCCGATTCAAGGTAGCGCGGCTGATATTGTAAAAACTGCAATGATAAAAGTTCAGTCTGCCTTGGAAAAATCCAGTACAAGCGCAAAGATGCTTTTGCAGGTTCATGACGAATTGATTTTTGAATGCCCGGAAGACAATGCGGAAAATGCAATTTCAATTATTCAGCGCGAAATGGAAAATGCTGTTCAATTGAAAATTCCTCTGCGGGTGAGTATTGAGCGCGGAAAAAACTGGGGAGAGTTCCACTGATGGTTTTGTGTGTTACAGGTCCGATGGCGGCAGGAAAAAATGCGGCAAGTTCAATTCTTGAAAAAATGGGATTTGTTTCGATTGACGCAGATTTAATCGGCCATGACGCAGTTGAAAATTGCAAGGAAAAAATTCTTGAGGAATTTTCTTCTTTGGCGCAGAAAAATAAAATTCATCTTTTAAGTCAAGATGGAAAAATCAACAGGAAAAATCTTGGTCAGCTTATATTTAAAGATAAAGCGCTTGTGAAAAAACAGGAGGATATTGTTTTTCCGTATATAAATTCAGTTTTGGAAAATTTCATAGATGAAAATTCTAAAAAAAATGTTGTGGTCAATGCGACAGTTTTGTACAAAGTGAATGCAATGAAAAAAGTTGAAAAAATTCTTTTTATTGATTGTCCTGCTTTTATCAGATTTTTTCGTGCCAAAAAACGAGACAGGCTGAAGTCGCTTCAGATTATTGAAAGATTTTTTTCTCAAAGATTTTTGTTCAGCCAATATAAAAAAATTGGAATTGAAATTTTTAGAATCGTAAACTGCGGAAATATTTCTTCACTCCAAAAAAAAATTGAACGTGTGATTTTTAAGTGTCAGTAGGCTTTTTAAACTTAAATTTTCTTCTAAATATCTTTTTTTTAATGCCGATACTCTTTGTATGGAATACCGGCTTTTTGTTTTATTTTTGAAAGCTGGCAGGGGATAAAATTATGGAACAGAAAAGAACTATTTGGATTGTACTTGCGGCTGGAATTTTTTTATCAGTTGTGCTTGGCGCCGCTGTAATTCTTTATGCGTCTGAAGCTAAAAAAAATACAACTGCTCTTTATCAGCGTTCTGCAGGCTCGGTTTGGATGTCTCCAGAAACTGCACAGCAAAAACACGCTGAATCGTTTTCAAATGAAATTGATTTTCCGAGCGAACCTCCTGCTATAGAAAGCAGTATAAATCCTGCGGAAGTAAATAATTCTTCTGTAACTTCAAATATTGAAACTCCTGCAGAAGGAAAAACTTCCATTGAAAATTCTGATTCAAAAATTGCGCAGACAGACAATGTTACTGTTATTTCTACAGGCAACACAAGCGTTTACAATGTTGGAGATTCTTCAACTACAACAATTGACTTGAACGCATTGAAGAACACTGCTTCTGCATCTAGCAATGTTACAGCCCAGAATAAGGCTGCTGAAACTGCAATTAGAGAAACAAATGCTGTTCACCGCAATGTTGAAAAAACTTCTCCTGTAGTTGAAAAGCAAGTTTCTTCTACAAAAGCTTCTGCATCTAGCAATAAAAAATCAGCTTCTTCAAAAAGTTCTTCGCAAGTTTCTTCAGCTCCAAAAAAATCAGCTCAAGTTTCTGCTTCAAAATCTGCTTTGGCAAAAAAAGTTTCAGACAGATTTTGGGTTCAGGCTGGTTCTTACACGACAACAAAAAATGCTGATGAAGCCAGAGGAATTCTTGAGTCAAATAAAATTCCATGCGAAGTGTTCACTTTTACAGATGCAAAAGGTGTTCTTCATTACCGTGTAAGAGTCGGACCTTATACAACAAAGAGTGAAGCTGAATATTGGAAGCAAAGAATCGATACAATTTCTTTGTTTGCAAAAAACGGAACTTATGTAACAAATACTAGCGCGGCAAAATAACTAAAATGAAAAAAACAAATGCAATGCGCATTTTGGACACTTTGAAAATTCCTTATGAAACAAAAGAGTACGATGATGACGGAGAACATTTGCTTCATAAGGGAGCCGCCATGGAACTTTCTGAAAAACTCGGAATAAATCCTGAATGCGTTTTTAAAACAATAGTCATGCGCACGGATTCAAAAGAGACTGTTGTTTTTTGCCAGAGCGCGGTTTATGAAATCAATTTAAAAAAAGCCAGAGCAGCTTGTGGCGCAAAAGAAGTTCATCCTGTTAAGCCGGAGGAACTTTTGTCGCTTACAGGATATATCCGTGGCGGATGTTCTCCTATTGGAATGAAACGAAAATACAGAACTTTTATTGACGAAACTGTTTTGCTTTATGACAAAGTTTATGTGAGCGCAGGAATCCGAGGACTTCAGCTTGTAATTTCTCCTTCAGACTTAATAAAAGCCAGTGATGCTCAGATTGTTGATTTGATTCTTTAGCCAAAAATTTTGCTGTATAGATTTTCATCGGATTTCAAAATTGGAATTCGTTGTTTGAAATTATCGACTTTTTGCGATTTCTATAGTAAAATTGTTTCCATGAAAACACACACTTTTAAAGGCGGAATCTTTCCGTTGGAAATGAAGGAGCTTACAAATAAATGCCCGATAAAAGAGGCGTTTCCTTCTTCTAAAACGGTTACGATTCCAATCACCATGGGCGGTGCTCCAAACACTCCGCTTGTAAAAGTTGGAGATTCTGTTGCAAAAGGACAGAAAATTGCTTCGGGTGAAAAATTCATGTCGGTGCCCGTTCATTCTTCTATTTCAGGAAAAGTAAAGAAAATTCAGAATTTTACTGTTACTGGCGGAATGACTGCGCCTTGCATTGTTATTGAGGCTGACGGTTCGGATAATGTTGAATTTATGGATCCGCTAGATCCGTTTACATGCGGAAAAGAAAAAGTTCTTGAGCGGATAAAAGAAGCCGGAATTGTAGGAATGGGTGGCGCGTCTTTTCCTGCGCACGTAAAACTAAATCCTCCGGAAGACAAAGAAATTGATTATGTTTTGGTCAACGCTGCAGAATGCGAGCCTTATCTTACTTGCGATGAGCGGACGATGATTGAAACTCCGGAAAAACTTATAGATGGACTTGCGATAATTTTGAATCTTGTTGGCGCGGCGGGAATAATTGCGCTTGAAGACAACAAGGCTTACATAAAACCTTCCCTTGAAAAAATTATAGTTGAAAAAGGCTACACTGACGATATTTGCGTTATGCTTGTAAAAACGAAATATCCGCAGGGTTCTGAAAAATTTATAGTTTCTTCTTGTCTTGGCGTTGAAATTCCTTCCGGGAAACTTCCTGCCGATGCTGGCGTGATTATTTCAAATGTTGGAACTGTCTGCGCGATAAGCGATGCTTTCAGGCTTGGAAAACCTTTGATTGAACGCAGCCTTACAATTTCCGGCGGCGCAGTAGAAAATCCATGCAATTTAAAAGTTCCAGTTGGAACAGTGATTTCAGATTTGTCTCCTGAATATTTTTCTTTAAAAGAAAATTCGGCTGTAAAAATTATTTCCGGCGGTCCGATGATGGGCTTTGCTATGCCTGATATGAATTTTCCAGTTGCAAAAGGAACAAGCGGAATTACTTTCCTCACAAAAGATGAAACTTATCTTGTTGATGAAGAGCAGTGCATTGGATGCGGAATGTGTGTGTCTGTCTGCGCAATGCATTTAAGCCCGGTTCTTATGGTTCGTGAACTTAAGGCTGAAAATATTTCAAATGCTAAAAAACTTGGCCTTATGGACTGCATTGAATGCGGATGTTGCGCTTATGCTTGTCCTGCAAATGTCAGACTTGTTCAGCGTTTCAGAATTGGAAAGTCTATTGTAAGAGAACAGATTGCGGCGGCAAAAGCAAAGGAGGCTGTAAAAAAATGAACTCTGAAAATAAAATGTTTCTTTCTTCTAGTCCGCATTTCACAGCCGGACTTTCGACTCAAAAAATAATGCTTGCGGTTTTGATTTCGCTGCTTCCTGAATGTGTTTATGGCGTTATTGTTTTTGGGCTTCCTGCTTTGGCGACAATTCTTGTTTCTGTTGCTTCTTGTTTTGTTTTTGAATTTTTGTTTCAGAAAATTACACGTCAAAAAATTGTTGTTTCAAATTTGTCTTGCTGCGTAACAGGAGTTTTGCTTGCTCTTGTGATTCCGTCTACAACGCCTTTGTGGATGACAGTTCTTGGTGCGTTGGTTGCCATTGTTATTGCGAAAGGACTTTTTGGAGGAATAGGAAGCAACGTTTTTAATCCGGCTCTTACTGGACGAGCTTTTATGTTCATAAGTTTTCCAGTTGCTTTGGGCGCGTCTTGGTTTAATCCGGCAACAGATGCAATTTCAAGCGCGACAATTTTGAGTCAAGTTAAGGCTGGTTCATTCGTTGCAGACAGTTCTGTTTATCTTCAATACTTTTTTGGAAACCGGGCTGGCTGTATTGGCGAAACTTCAATTCTTTTGATTTTGCTTTCATTTGCTTTCCTTGCTTTTACAAAAATAATCGACTGGAGAGCTCCTGTTGCTATGATTGGAACTGTTGCTGTCTGCACATTTGTTTCCGGAGGAGATGTTCTTTTTGCATTTTTGAGTGGAGGACTTTTGTTCGGAGCGACTTTTATGGTTACGGATTATTCAACTGCTCCTGTTACAAAAAAAGGCCGGCTTGTATTTGGCTTTGGCTGCGGATTTATAACTTTCTTGATAAGAAAATTTGGTGGATATCCAGAAGGTGTAATGTTTAGCATTTTGATTATGAATGCTGTTGCGCCTTTCTTGAATAATCTTTCTGCAAGAAAGTATGGCTACGGAAAAAAAGGAAACAGAAAGTCTGCTCCAAAAAAAATAATACAGGACTTTGATGTTTCAAATGCAGTTCCTTTAGAACAGAAAAAAAACGCGGAGGCTGAAAAATGAGCCAGAAAAATTCAGTCTTGGAAATGCTTGGACTTGGAATTGTCCTTGCAATCTATGCAATGGCGGCTTGCACAGTTCTTGCCATTGTAAATAATTTTACTTACGGGCGGATTGCGCAGAATAAACTTAACAAAGCGAATGCCGCAATGAAAGCTGTTGTAAAAGATGCTGATTCTTTTGAAGCCGTTGATTCATTTCCTCCAGCCTCAAATTCTTCTATTACAATACAAAATATTTTTATTGCAAAACAAGGTGAAAATGTAATTGGCGGAGTTGCCCAAGTTACAGGTCCGACTTATGACAAAGGCACAATCATGGTTGGAATGAAATCCGACGGAACTGTTACAGGCTTGCAGTTTTTGGAACTTACGGATTCTCCTGGATTCGGCTTGAAGGCAAACGATCCGACTTTTACGCTTGCAAACGGAAAAACATTTTATGGACAATTTGAAGGAAAAAATGCTAAAGACGGATTTGTTGCCGGTCAGACTTTTGATTCTATTTCTGGAGCAACAATAACTAGCGTTGGCATTGGCAATCTTATTTCCGCAGGAACAGAATGTCTTTTGAAAGTTCTTGATGGTCAGGAGTTTAATTAATATGAACAAGCAGCTTCAAATTTTTACAAACGGTTTCTTAAAGGAAAATCCGCTTTTGGTTTTAAATATTGGCTTGTGTTCTTCTCTTGGAGTTACAACAAGTATTTTTAACGGACTTGGCATGGGAATGAGCATGACGTTTGTTCTTCTTATGAGCGAGCTTGTAATCAGCATTTTTAGAAAATGTATTCCTAACGCAATCCGCCTTCCAATTTTTATAATTATTATTGCGGCGTTTACAACTATTGTTCAGTTTGTGCTTCAAGCTTATGTTGAATCTTTGTACGATGCGCTGGGAGTTTTTCTTCCGCTGATTGTTGTAAACTGCATTATCATGGGACGCGTTGAATCTTTTGCTTCAAAGAACAATGTCGGAAATTCTATTCTTGATGCGCTCGGAATGGGAATTGGCTATACTTGTGTTCTTGTTGTGATTTCTCTTGTGCGTGAATTTTTTGGCGGCGGAACTTTGATGGCTGGAACTTCTGTAAAACTTGAGCTTATTCCTGAAGCATACAGAATTGGAATTTTAAACAGCGCGCCTGGCGGCTTCATTGTTTTTGGACTTCTTGGAGCGGCGGTTCAGGCTTTAAAAAATAGAAAGGAGGCTGCAAAATGACTGATATGATTCAGCTTTTTATAAAGTCAGCAATTGTTGACAACGTTGTTTTTATTCAGTATTTGGCAATCTGCCCTTTTATCGGAATGACTGCTGAAACTGGCAAGGCTTCTGGAATGGGACTTGCTACGACTTTTGTTATTATTCTTGCAACTGTTGTTACTTGGCCTTTATATAAATTTGTGATGATTCCGCTTGGACTGGAATTTTTGCAGACGCTGTTTTTTATTCTTGTAATTGCTTCTCTTGTTCAGCTTGTTGAATTTTATCTGAAAAAATCCGCGCCTGGACTTTATTCTTCAATGGGCGTTTATCTTGCGCTGATTACAACAAACTGCGCTGTTCTTGGTGTTACAATAAACTGCATAAGCAAAGACTACAATTATTTACAGAGCATTGTTTATGCTTTTGGAACAGCCTGTGGATTTCTTTTGAGCATGGTGGTTATGTCGGGGGTAAGAAGCAGAATTAAAATTGCAAAAATTCCTGAAGCTTTTAAAGGAACTCCAATTCTTTATGTTGCTGCCGGACTTTTGAGCCTTGCGTTTTTAGGCTTTAAAGGTCTTATAAAATAATTCAGTGGAGGAACTTTATGAATACGATTATTTTAACAGTTGTTATTGCTCTGCTGATTGGTTTTATTCTTGGCACGCTTCTAGGGCTTTTTAAAAAAATATTTTCAGTTGAAGTTGATCCAAAAGTTTCCCAGGCAAGAGAAGTCCTTCCCGGCGCTAACTGCGGAGGCTGCGGATATGCTGGCTGCGATTCGTTTGCTGTTGCTGTTGTAAAAGGCGAAGCTCCTGCAAATGGATGTGTTGCAGGCGGACCGTCTGTTTCAGCGGCATTAAATAAAATTTTAGGCTTGTCAGGAGATGAATCTGATTCTGCAAAAAAGGCTGCTGTTCTTGCTTGCCATGGAACAAATGAATGCGCCGGAACAAAAGGAATTTACAATGGCGTTCAAACTTGCAAAGCCGCCCAGCTTTCTATAAATGGAACAAAGTTGTGTGCTTTTGGATGCATTGGTCTTGGAGACTGCGTTTCTTCTTGTCCGTTTGGCGCATTGTCAATGGGAAATGACGGGCTTCCTCATGTTGATTATTCAAAATGTGTTGGTTGCGGAAAATGTGCAAAGGCTTGTCCTAAAAAACTTTTCAGCATTACAAATATCGAAGTAAAAGGTCCTGTTGCGCTTTGTTCTTGTCATAACGACAATAAGCCTCAGATTAGAAAAGACTGTTCTGCCGGATGTTTTAAATGCGGAATCTGCGCAAAAAAATGTCCTGAGCAGTGCATTGATCTTTCCTCTGGAATTCCTGCGATTGATTATTCAAAATGTACAAGCTGCGGAACCTGCGTTTCCTCTTGCCCTGATAAAGTTTTGAAATTCATGCAGGAACTTACTGCTGTATAAAATTTGTTTTATAGATAGGAGGTTTCTATGACAAATGTTCAGGTAATAAAAGAACTGACAAATTTAAAAACTTATTGTTCTGCAACTTCTTTGGATGTAGTTGAGTATGCAATAAAAGTTTTTCAGAAACTTGAAAACTGCGGAATTTCAGAACCGCTTGAAACTGAATTTAAGAAAGAGGAAGAAAAATGATAGGAACATTTTGGTCTTTAGTTCCGCCAGTCGTGGCAATTTGTCTGGCGCTTATAACAAAGGAAGTTTATTCTTCTTTATTCATCGGAATTTTAATTGGCGGTCTTTTTTATTCAGGATTCAGTTTTGCAGGAACAATAAATCACGTTTTTAAAGACGGATTCGTAGGTTCTCTGTCTGATTCTTATAATGTTGGAATTTTGATTTTCCTTGTTATTCTTGGAATAATGGTTGCGCTTATGAACAAGGCAGGCGGTTCTGCTGCTTTTGGTGAATGGGCAAAAAAACGCATAAAGTCAAAAAAGAATGCGCAGATTGCAACTATTTTTCTTGGAATAATTGTTTTCATTGACGACTATTTTAACTGCCTCACAGTTGGAAGCGTAATGCGCCCGATTACAGACAGATACAAAGTTTCAAAAGAAAAGCTTGCTTATCTTATTGATTCAACTGCGGCTCCGGTTTGCATTATTGCGCCTATCAGTTCTTGGGCTGCGGCAGTAACAGGATTTGTTGAAGGCGAGGACGGATTTCAGCTTTTTATAAAAGCGATTCCTTATAATTTTTACGCGCTTCTTACAATCTTTGCTCTTTTTGCAATTGTTATTTCCGGAGTTGACTTTGGTCCTATGAAAGGTTTTGAAGCTGCGGTATCTTCATCTTCTTCTGATGAACTTGAAGAGGAAAAACTTCCGGCTGCAAAAGGAAAAGTTTTGGATCTTGTGTTCCCTATAATTTCGCTTATCGTTTTCTGTGTAATCGGAATGATTTATACCGGCGGATTTTTTGCTTCAGGCGAAGATCACCGCGGATTTGTTGCGGCTTTTTCTGGCTGCGATGCTTCCGTTGGACTTATGTACGGTTCTTTTGGCGCGCTGATTTTGACTTTGATTGTTTTTGTTTTGCGCCGCGTTTTGAGCTTTAAAGACTGTATGTCTTGTATTCCAGACGGATTTAAATCCATGGTTCCTGCCATTTTGATTTTGACACTTGCCTGGACTTTGAAATCCATGACAGATAGCCTTGGCTCAAAAGAATTTGTTTCATCATTTGTTCAAACTTATGCTTCTGGAATGCTGAATTTCCTTCCTGCAATTATATTTGTAATAGGAGCTTTTCTTGCTTTTGCAACTGGAACTTCCTGGGGAACATTTGGAATTCTTATTCCGATTGTAGTCGCTGTTTTCAATGGAAGTGATTACAATCTTATGATTATTTCAATTTCAGCGTGCATGGCAGGAGCTGTTTGCGGTGATCACTGCTCTCCAATTTCTGATACAACTATAATGGCAAGTGCTGGTGCGGAATGTGTTCACGTGAACCATGTTAATTCTCAGCTTCCTTACGCGCTTTCTGTTGCAAGTGTTTCTTTTGTCTGCTATTTGATTGCCGGACTTGTAAAAAATCCGATCCTTCCTATTTTGTTCGGAATGGCAGTAATTGTTGGATTTTTGTTTTTTCTTAGAAAACATAAGAAAGCAGAAGCTTAATCTCAGGAGTAAAAATGTCTAATGATAATTTAAATGCGGTTTATGATGCGCGCACTTTGGGAAAGCCTAGAATGCTTGCACTTGGTGTTCAGCACATGTTTGCAATGTTCGGCGCAACAGTTCTTGTTCCGCAGCTTACGGGGCTTAGCGTTTCTTCTACGCTTTTGTTTGCTGGAATCGGAACTCTTATATTTCACTTTTTTACAAAAGGAAAAGTTCCGGCTTTCTTAGGCTCGTCATTTGCATTCCTTGCAGGCTACATGACAATTGCCCCGAACGGTGAAAAACATCTTTTGCCTTATGCGTGTCTTGGCGTTGCTTGTTCTGCGGCTTTGTATTTTCTGCTTGCTGTTCTTGTAAAGGTTTTCGGTGTAAAAAAAGTAATGCGCTTTTTTCCGCCGGTTGTTACAGGTCCGATTATAATTTCGATTGGACTTACACTTTCGCAGTCGGCAGTAGACAATTGTTCAAGGAACTGGCTTGTTGCTTTTTCAGCGGTTCTTGTAATTGTTGCCTGCGTTATCTGGGGAAAGGGAATGATAAAAATTATTCCGATTCTTCTTGCGGCTGTTGTTTCTTATGTTTTTGCAGGAATACTTGGCGAAGTTGATTTTACTTCTGTAAAAAACGCGGCTTGGATTGGACTTCCAGTTCTTAAGGAAAACACAGTTTTTGCAATTTTTGAAAATCCCGACACTTCATTAATTATAACTTCTATAGTTACGATTGTTCCGATTGCGATTGCAACAATGATGGAACACATCGGAGACATTGCCGCCATTTCATCAACTGTAAACAGAAATTATTTTGAAAACCCCGGACTCCACAGAACACTTTTGGGGGACGGACTTGCAACTCTTGTAGCTTCACTTTTCGGCGCGCCTGCGAACACAACTTACGGCGAAAACACCGGCGTTCTTACTTTGTCAAGAGTTTACGATCCTCGTGTAATCAGAATTGCGGCAGTAATTGCAATTTTATTTTCGTTCTCTCCAAAGTTTGCGGCGTTAATAAGCGCGATGCCAGCTGCAACTTGCGGCGGAATTTCAATTGTGCTTTACGGAATGATTTCCGCAGTCGGTGTAAGAAACATTGTTGAAAGCCAAGTTGATTTCAAGAATTCACGCAACGTAATTATCGCAGCGTTAATTCTAGTTCTTTCAATCGGAATAAAATACAGTTCCGCTGGAGCTGTGAATATTCACATCGGCGGACTAACTCTCGGACTTTCCGGCTTGGCAACTGGAGCTTTGGTTGGAATCATTTTGAATATGCTTTTGCCTGAAAAGAAGGCTTCGGAAAAAGAGTAATTTATGGAAAATAAAAATGTAGTTTTTTTAAATCATCCGCTGATTCAGCATAAAATTTCAATGCTCCGTGATGAAAAAACTGGAACAAATGAGTTCAGAAAACTTGTTGAAGAAATTGCAGTTTTAATGGGCTACGAAGCTTTGCGAGATCTTCCTGTAGAAGATGTTGAAGTAAAAACCCCAATTGAAATTTGCAAAACACCGATGCTTTCTGGAAAAAAACTTGTTGTTGTTCCGATTCTTCGCGCTGGTCTTGGAATGATGAATGGAATGCTGACTCTTGTTCCTTCCGCAAAAGTCGGACACATCGGTTTGAGCCGCAATGAAAAAACTCATCAAGCTGAAGAATATTACTGCAAAATGCCGGATTCTCTTGAGCAGCGTCAAATTGTAATTGTTGATCCAATGCTTGCAACTGGAGGTTCTGCTGTTTCCGCAGTTGATTTTATAAAAAAGCGCGGCGGAAAAAACATAAAATTTATGTGCATAATTGCAGCCCCAGAAGGTGTTGAAGTTTTAACAAAAGCGCATCCCGATGTAAAACTTTACATTGGGCATCTTGACCGCTGCCTGAACGAAAACGCATATATTTGTCCAGGTCTTGGAGACGCTGGCGACAGAATTTTTGGAACAAACTGATTCCTGTTAAAAAATGAAAAATTCATGCTTCGTTGATTTTTAGCGGAGCATGAATCCACAATTGACTATTTAAGTATTTAGTTTTACTATTGATTGCTATGACTGCAAACGAGTTACGTTCAAAATACATTGAATTTTTTAAATCAAAGAACCATGTTGAAATTTCTGGTCAGTCTTTGATTCCAGAAAATGATCCTTCCGTACTTTTTACAACTGCCGGAATGCATCCGCTTGTTCCGTATCTTTTGGGGGAAAAACATCCGGCCGGAACACGCCTTACAGATTATCAGAAATGCATCCGCACAGGTGACATTGATGAAGTTGGCGATCCAAGCCATCTTACTTGTTTTGAAATGCTTGGAAACTGGTCTTTGGGCGATTATTTCAAAAAAGAATCAATCGGATTTTCTTATGAATTCCTTACAAGCTCAAAATGGCTCGGTCTTGATCCGCGGAAAATTTCTGTTACAGTTTTTGCCGGTGATGAAAATGCTCCCCGCGATGAAGAAGCTGCAACTTATTGGAAAGAAAACGGAATGCCTGAAGACAAGATTGCATATCTTCCTGCAAGCGACAACTGGTGGGCGGCAGGTCCTACCGGCCCGTGCGGTCCTGATACTGAAATTTTCTACTGGGTTGGAGAAGGACTTCCGCCTGCCGGCTCAAACAAAGGCACAGACAGCGAAAACTGGATGGAAATTTGGAACAACGTTTTTATGCAGTACAACCGCGTTGATGAAAAAACTCTTGTGCCGCTTCCAAAGAAAAATGTTGACACAGGAATGGGACTTGAACGCACAAACTGTATCTTGCAGGGAAAAACCTCTGTTTATCTTACAGAAGTTTTCCAGCCAATCATTGCAAAAATCGAGGAACTTTCTTCTTATAAATACGGCACGGATGAGGAAAAGGACAGAAGCGTCCGCATTATCGCAGACCATTCACGCTCGGCGGTTTTTATCCTCGGTGACCAGAAAGGCGTTTCTCCTTCAAATGTCGGTGCGGGCTACGTTCTTCGCCGCCTGATCCGCCGTGCAGTCCGCCACGGAATGAAGCTTGGAATCGAAAAGAATTTTCTTGCGGAAATCGCGCAGGCAGTAATCGAGAATTTCAAGTGCGCATATCCGGAGCTTGAGCAGAACAAGGAAAAAATTTTTACGGAGCTTTCCGCGGAAGAAAACAAATTCCGCGATACATTGCGCAAGGGTGAGGCTGAATTCCAGAAGCTTCTTCCGAATCTGATGAAAAATCCCAAAAAGGAAATTTCAGGTAAAATCGCATTCAGGCTTTACGACACATTCGGTTTTCCGCTTGAACTTACACAGGAACTCGGAGCTGAAAATGGATTCACCGTTGATGTAGAGGGATTCAAGGAAGCGGAGCGCAAGCATCAGGAGGCTTCAAAAACTCAGGATGCAGGAACCGCAAAAGGCGGACTTGCCGAACAGTCGGACACAACTACAAAATATCACACGGCAACCCACTTGCTTCAGCAGGCGCTTGTCAATGTCCTTGGAGACAAAGTCGCGCAGAAAGGTTCGAACATCACGAATGAGCGTATGAGATTTGACTTCACATTCGATCGCCCGATGACAAAAGAGGAAATCCAAAAGGTCGAGGACATTGTGAACGAGCAGATTAAAAAAGATTTGCCTGTTACAATGGAAGTCATGCCGCTTGAAAAGGCGAAGGCTGAAGGTGCGCGCGCTTTATTCACAAACAAATACGGCGAGGACGTGAAAGTCTACACAATCGGCGAAAAGGACAACTGGTTCAGCAAGGAAGTTTGCGGAGGTCCGCACGTTCAGCACACAGCTCAGATTGGAGAATTCAAAATCCAGAAGGAGCAGTCATCTTCCGCAGGAGTGCGCAGAATCAGGGCTGTAATTTCCGGTGGACTTCCGTTGGAGAAATAACTGTGTAACCGAACTGAATAATAACTGTTTATTAATAAATGAATTATAAAGGATGAATTTTCATGAAAAAATTTTCTATTGGATTATTGATTTTTTTTGCTGCATTCGGAGCTTTTGCTCAAAGTGACTTGCAGCCTCTTGCAGTTGTAAAACTTAATAAATCAGAAACAATTACTGTAAAGCAGTTAAAGACACGCGCAAGTTTCATTCAGAAGCAGTACGGAATGGAATCTCTTCCTATTGAGCAAAAGCAGGCTCTTTTGGAAAATCTTATTGCTGAAAAACTGATAACTCAGGCAGCAGCAAAAGAAGGTCTTTCTGTTACAGACAGCCAGGTTGACGATGCATTCTTGAATACATTTAGCCAGCAGCTTGGAACTCGTGTTTCAGAAGCTCAGCTTGAAGATTTGATAAAAAAACAGACTGGAAAATCTTTGGATGACTATATAAAAGAATATAGCGGAATGTCAAAGTCAGAATACAAGGCTTACTTGAAAAATCAGCTTATTATTCAGCAGTATGTATTTTCAAAAAAACAGTCTGAGATTCAGGCGGTGGCAGCAACTGATGAAGAAATCCGCAACGCTTATGAAATGAACAAGTCAACTTTTGTTTGGAACGATATGATGAAACTTTTCCTTGTTATGGTTCCAAAGGGAAGCAATGATATGGCGGCCCGTGCTTTGGCAACAGACTTAAGAAACAAATATAAAGGCGATTCAAAAAAATCTGAAGAAATTAAAAATTCAAACGAAAACGGAACTAATTATAGAGCTGGCGACATTACAGTTGCAAAAACAGCTCAGCAGGCTCAGCAGCTTGGATGGTCAATTGACAAACTTAACGAGCTTTTTGGAAAATCCGCAGGCTATCTTTCTGAAGTTACAGAAACTGCTTCCGATTTTCAATTTTATGCAGTTCTAAAAAAGTATGATGCGAAAATGCTTTCAATTAGCGATGTTGTTCAGCCAGAAACAACTGTTACTGTCTATGATTATCTAAAGCGCAACATTACTTCTCAAAAGCAAAGCCAGTATTTTACAGAAGCCGCCCAGGAAATTTCAAAATCGCTTGACATTCCTTCAAATGTTGACCGCAAAAAAACTGGCGATGCTCTTAAAAAGCTCCTTAATTGGCAATAGGAGTTTGTTGTGTCCAGAAGAAACGGTCGTATTTTTGCGGTTCAGGCTCTTTATTCCTATGATGTCGGCAAGGCATCTCTTGAAGATTTACTGAAGCTTGAATGGCTTAAAGAAGATTCTGAAAATAATTCAAGCGGAAAATTTGTTCTGCCCGAAACTTTAACGGAAAATTCTGAAATTGAAGACTTTTCTCAGTCGAGGGCGGAGTCTTATGATTTTGCCCGTTTGCTGATTTCAGGAACAATAAATCATATTCAGGAAATTGATGAAAAAATAAAGGCGCATTTGACTGCGAATTGGAATTTTGACCGCTTGAACAGAGTTACACTTTCCATTTTGCGTATCAGCGTTTTTGCATTGCTTTATCAAAAGGAGTTAAAGCCCACAATAATTATTGATGAAGCTATTGCAATTTCAAAAGAATTCGGAACAGACGATTCTTTTAAATTTATAAATGCAATTCTTGATACAATCAGCAAAGAAGAGGTAGTGTGAGCAAAAAATCAATCTGCGTTGCGGCTTTGTGCTGCTTGGCTGCAGTTTTAGTTTGTTCATGCTCTTCTCATTCTGAAGGTTCATCTTTTACTTCTGCGCTGGATTCTGTTGATGCCGCTGTTTCTCAGAATTCCGCGGAAGATGCTTTAAAATCCTTAAAAAAACTTGAAAAAAAAGCCTATGCTTCCTATGAATATCTTGGAGTTGTAAAGAGGTATTTTTTTCTTGGTGAAACAAAATCAGCGGAACGTGTTTTAAAAAAAAGTCTTAAAAGAAATCCTAAGAATCCTGAGCTTTCCGCCGTGTATGCGAATTTTCTTTTGAGAGAAAATCGTCTTGAAGAAGCATTTCAAATTTCACTTTGCTTAAAAGATTCCAAATATTCTTCAATTTATGCTGAATGTGTTTTAAAGAAAGCCTTGCTTGCTATAGAAGATGGCGAGCCTGTTTTAAAATCGGCATTCAATTCTGTTTCCAAAAAAAAGAAAAATAAATCTGTGGAAACAAAAAGTTCGGAAGAAATAAAAGAAATTTTTTGCAGTCCTGATTTTATTTCTGTGTATAAAAATGCTTTTGACGGTTCGGATGAAAGTTTGTGGATTTTTAATGCCGCTTCAATTTTTATGCGTGGCGGTGAATTTAAAAACGCTGTGGCTTTGTACCCAAGTAAAATTTCAAGCAGCAGGGAAAGTCTTTTCTGGGGCTGCATTTTTTTTGATTCAGGACTTTATGCGGAAAGCATTGCAGCTTTGGAAGCTAGCTCAAAACTTACCTCGTTTGCAGAAAAAACTGATTTGTCCATAAAGACTGAAATTCTTTCTCTTGAATCGGACGGATTTTATATTGAAGGCGAGGAAAATTCTTCCGAGAAAATTCGACAACGTCTTATTAAGAATTTCACTGAAATTCCGCCGCAAATATACATGAACAGCGCGATGTTTGCTAAGCGTAAAAGCGACTTTGAAAGTGAGCAAAAGCTTCTTGATTTTCTTTCTGTTAATTTTCCTGATTATTTGCCGGGGCTTGCGGCTCTTGGCGAATTTTCACTTGATCAGATAAAAAATCAGCATGAAGATTTTCTTTCGCAAAAAATCAGAAACGCCGGGCTAAAAACTTTGAGCATGGAAAAAAAAGACAAAGTTCCGGTTGTGCCGTTTGATTCCGTTCTTGAAAAACTTGATTCTCTTATTGCCTCCAAAAATTCCGAAGCCTTGGTTTTAAAGGATGCGCTCGTTACTCAAAAAAATAAGTTTGATAAAATTGAAAAGCCAGTTTCTGATATTTGGCTTATGCTTGAAAAAAATGTTTCTGCGGAAAATATTTATCCTGAATCTGTTTTGAAACATTGCGTTTTTTCTCTTTTGAATGAAAATTCTGAGCCGGATGCGGAAGCTCTTTTTGATTCGTATTACAAATCGAAGTATGATTTTTTACCTGAGGATTCACCGGAAAATCTTGAGCTTTGGGAATGTGAACTTTGCGCATGGTTTGCCTGCAAAAAGGGAAACTTTAAATCTGGAATTTCTCTTTACAATTTTATAGCGGAAAATTACGGAAACCGAATTGCCGCATTAAATTCATCTTCAAAAAATTCTTCAATTATAAACGCATTTGTCAATCTTGGCGTTTTATATGCTAGCGTTGACCGTTTGCCAGAAGCTTTAAATTCGCTTAACATTGCTTCTGCAAAATCATCTGAAGGAAAAGAAAAGTCTGAAATTTTGTTCAGGATTGCGCAACTTGAATGGAAGCAGGGAAATTTATATGGAGCTTCAAGAGCTTTAAAATACGCACTTTCATTGGATTCTGAAAATAACAAAGTCCGTTTGCTTCAGAAAAAAATTCAGGCAGAAAAATGAAACTTATTTTCCATAGAATTTGACTTTAAGGGAAAAAATTTGTATTTTTATAGTATAAAAAAAAGAGCGCAATTAATTTATGTTGATCGCTCAGAATTTTAAAAAATTTTCAAATATAGATTTGGAGGATTTAAATGAAAGTAAAGCCATTGGCAGACAGAGTTTTGGTAAAGCAGGTTGCCGCAGAAACAAAAACAGCTGGCGGACTTATTATTCCAGACACAGCACAGGAAAAAACTCAGCAGGCTGTTGTTGAGGCTGTTGGACCTGGAACTGAAAAAGAAAAAATCACTGTAAAGCCTGGTGAAAAAATTTTGTATGATAAGTATGCTGGAACAGGAATTAAGATTGATGGTGAAGACTATCTCATTCTTAAAAACTGCGACATTATTGCTGTTGTAGAGTAATTTTTTATTTTTTATGGGTCATTTTGGCTCGTTTTGAAGAAACACTTTATGGGCTGTATCATTTTGATGCAGCCTTATTTGTTTTAAATGCCTTTTGGAAGCTAGAAAACCGCGTTAAAATCAGATTTTTTTGCTATTGAAATCTAAAAACTCTTTTATTTTATTTTTTTTCTTGTTTTTATATAACTTGGCACGTTTTATGCTATTTATTCAGTAAATAAAAGCATACTGGAGGCAAGAAAATGGCTAATGTTTCATCAAAAGATTTAGACGTTGTTAGGATTCATCTTAATGAAATAAAGGGAATCCCTCTTCTTACAAATGACGAAGAAACTCAGCTTGCTACAAAAGCTGCTGCTGGAGACAAAGCTGCAAGAGATAAACTTTTAACTTCCAATATGCGCTTTGTTATAAAAATTGCTTCACAGTATTTGAACAAAGGTCTTGAATACGAAGATTTGATAAGTGAAGGCTATCTTGGACTTATGAAGGCGCTCGATCATTTTGATGTAAGCAAAGGCTACCATTTTATATCTTATGCTGTCTGGTGGATTCGTCAGAGCATAATGAAAGCTATTGTTGATTTTGGCCGTCCGATTCGTCTTCCTGTAAATAAAGATGCTGAGCTTACTGAAATAAAAAGAGCGTGCCACAGCGTAAATCCGCATGGAAAAAAATCAGAGGAAGAAGAACTTGAAGAAGTTGCGCTCAAACTTGGAATGACAAAGCATCACATAAGAGAGATGCTTAATATTTCACAGGAAATGATAAGCTTGGATTCTCCTGTCGGAGGCGACTCTGATACTGCGCTTGTTGATACTGTTGCTGCTGGAACTTTTACGCCGGAAGATGCAGCCATCGATGCTTCTTTGAAAACTGAAATAGACAAAGCTTTCGTTGGTTTGGATAAAAAATCAGTTGAAGTTCTTAATATGCGCTATGGTCTTAATGGTCAGGGCGAAAGAACATTAAAAGAAGTCGGCGAAAAAATGAATCTTTCAAGAGAACGTGTCCGCCAGATTGAAAAACACGCGATTGCAAAAATTCGTGCAAACAAAATCTGCGATATTTCTCTTAAGGATTATGTTGCTTAAGCTGGCATAAAGCGTCGTATCGTGCGGTCTTAAGAATTTCTTTATCACGGCTTAAGTCGGCTATGTTCAATGCAAAATACCCTGATTGGGCTGTTCCAAAGACTTCTCCAGGACCGCGCAGCTTTAAATCTTCTTCTGCAATGAAAAATCCATCGTTGCTTTGATGCAGTGCCTTTAACCGTGAGATTCCAGCTTCCGTGATGTTCTTGCTGTAAGTTAAAAAACAATATGACTGGAATTTTCCGCGCCCGACTCTTCCGCGCAACTGATGAAGCTCCGCAAGCCCAAAACGTTCAGCGTGTTCAATTGCGATGCAGGTTGCGTTTGGAACATCGACTCCGACTTCTACAACTGTTGTTGCAACAAGAACTTGAATGTTTCCTCTTGAAAAATTTTTTAGTATTTCGGCTTGCTGTTCATCGTCAGTTTTTCCGTGGATAAGCGCGCATTTGAAATTCGGATAAACTTCTTTTGAAAGAAAATCGAACATCTCTTCTGCGGATTTTAATGAGGTTTTGTCAGTTTGCTCCTGTGTATTTTCTGCGATTCTTGGGTAAACAAAATATGCCTGATGCCCTGCATTCAGTTCCTTTCTTATGGCTTCGTAGACGTTGCGTTCATTTCCGAAAACTGTAAGATAAGTTTTTACAGGAAGCCTTCCTTTTGGCATGGTTTTTATTACGCTTATGTCAAGGTCGCCGAATGCAGTTAGCGCCAATGTCTGCGGAATCGGTGTTGCGCTCATCATTAAAAGGTCTGGTGAATGCGCCATGTGCTTGAATGAAATTCTTCCTTTTGAAATTATCGATTCTCTTTGTGTTACTCCGAATTTATGTTGCTCGTCTATTACCGCAAGCTGAAGATTTTTATATTGTGTGTTTCTGCTGAAAAGCGCGTGAGTTCCAATTACAATGTCAATGTTTCCGTCTCTAAGAGCATTTAAAAGAGGCTGCCTGCCAGAAGCTTTTAAATTTCCTGTGAGAAACGCTGTTCTTATTCCGGCTGGCTCTAAAAGTTTTGCGGCGTTTTCTGCGTGCTGGCGGGCAAGAAGTTCTGTGGGAGCAAGAATAGCGCATTGTCCGCCGTAGTCAATTGTCCGTGCGCAGACAAAAAAAGACACAAGTGTTTTTCCAGAGCCCACATCTCCTTGCAAAAGACGTTGCATGGAAAACGGAGGCTTTGAAAGTTTGTGCGGAGCGTTCAGCATTGTGTTGCATTCTGTCTGGCTTTTATCAATGTCGCGGTTCATTTCTAAAATTGAATTCATCTGGTCCAATGTAAGCTCAAAATTCAGGCTGCTGAAAATTTGCTTTTGTCGCGGCGAAAGGCTTTTTTGAAATTCACCTTCTATCTGCTCAAGCCCTGTTTCTGAATCTGGCGTAGAAAAATATGGATATGCTTCTGGAATAAAATCTTGCGAAGGCAAAATTCCGCGGTGCATAAGAGCGCGTTCGAGCATTTTGTATTCAAAAAGATAAAGCTCTTCGTAAATTAAAGTTTTTCTAGCTTCCTGCACCTGAATTAAATTTTGCGGCTTGTGAACAAAAAGAATCGCTTCGCTTTTATTTAAAAGATTCCGCTCTTTTATGATTTGCTCTGGAATCTCGTTGCTTATGTTTTTTGCGTATTGCTTTAATGCCTGCGCCACAGTTTTTCTGTAGACTTTTTGAGTGAGTCCTTCTGTAAGCGGATAAATTGGAATTACTGCGCTGTCTGGAACTGGAACGTTTTCAAAGTCCTCTAAATTTCCGTCGAACGAAATTCTTGTCGCTTCAAAAGATGAAGACTGAAGTTCGTTGTATTTTGTTTCAAATTTTCCTGTTACAGCGATAATGCCTCCTTCTGGCAATGATTTTGCAAGAAAATCCCGGTTGAATGCGACAAGCCAAGCGTTTGCGCTTCCGTCGGTTATTGCAATTTTCAAGGTTTTCATTTTTCCATAGCCAAACCACTGGTGAGCCGTCACTTTGCATATTGTGTGGACTTTTGGAAAATTTGCATAATCTCTTAGCTGAATCCGTTTTGTTCTGTCTTCGTAGTCGCGTGGAAAAACAGAAAGTAAATCGGCTACTGTGAAAATATTCAGACTGGCGAATTTTTTTGCCGCTGCAGGACCTACGCCGGAAAGTGTTTCTACAGCGGCTCCAAGTTCAGAAAGAATCATTTACAAAATTATTGATAAAATAAACGCAAGAAAAATTCTTAATGCAAACTGCAAAACTAAAAGAGCGATTATTGAAATTATTAATGCAGCTTTGTAAGTTATGCGCCTGCCCATCGCGAATGTTCTTGCGATTCTATAGACAATCGGCGAAATTGAGCTGTCAATTTGATTTGCCATGAATCCGCTTGTGTTGTAAGAATCCTTGTTTATCATTATCAGAATTAGTCTTATTACAAAAAGAATTATCATAAAGAAAATAAGCGATGACAGAATTGAAAAAAATATTCCAAGAATCATTGCCAATATCATCTGTAGGTTAATGTAGCCTCCGTTTGTAAGACTGGAAAAAAGCTGCGAGCCTGCGCCTAGAATGCACAACGCAAGTGCTGGGCTAAAGTCAAAACTTCCGAACTTAAGCCATTTTATTCCGCGGAAAAGATTCATGTATGGATCGCATATTTGAGCCAGAATGTCCGCCGGTTTGCTGTAAGAATAGTTTGGAATCCAAGTGATTATTATGCGCAAAAGGCATAAAAGAGAATATAGCGATAAAAAAGCTGAAATTATTCTTAAAATAAACATGGCGTAAAAACCTCCTGTGCCATTATTCAGTCCAGACTTCCTGAACTCCGGAAATGTCTTTTAGGCTATCTATATATTCCTTTGTGTTTGGAACTGTCAGCTGAGTGTTTGCCTTTACAACATAAGTTTTTCCGTCTATTTCTATATGAAAATATACTAACAAAGTTCCCGTTCCGCCAAACAAAATATCTCTAAGCTGCGCAATTTCTTTTACGGAAGAAAAACCTTGCTCAAGCTGAATGTGGACGCTTGAAATTGCCTTTTGCTGCAATGTTGCAATGTCTTCAATTGTTTCTACAAGAAAACTTGGAACTTCCCGTGAGCCGTCAACTTTACCCTTAAACGCATAAACTTTTTCGGCTTCAATCTGGCTTGAATATTTTTCCCAAACAGTAGGAAAGAATGTTACGTCAATAATTCCTTTGTAGTCGGCAAGTTTTGCAAACGCCATCTGCTTGCCTTTTTTAGTCATTATGATTTTCAAATCCTGAAGCATTCCAATTGCAATGTATGTTTTGCCGGAATTTCTTGATTGCCAAGACGATCTTCCGCTTGCTTCCAAAGACGCTTTTTCCGCCTTGTCTATTTTTGCCCAGCGTTCGATATTTTCGCTGTTGCAGGTTGCGCAGGTTTCTATTGCAGTTTTGTAGTCGTCCAAAGGATGCCCGGAAACAAAGCAGCCTATGAGTTCTTTTTCCATGTTAAGACGTTCCATTTTGGGAAGGTCTTCACATTCTTCAAACTTAAAGTCTTCAAATTCTTTTATTCCGGCATCTTCAAAAAGGCTTGCCTGTCCGTATTCCTTGGATGCGTTCTTTTTGTCTTCGTATTCAATTACGCGTTCAAAGTTCATGGTAAGAGTTGCGCGGTTTTGCCCCAAGTTGTCAAATGCGCCAGTTTTTATAAGAACTTCTATGGCTTTTTTGTTTACGTCCTTGTTGCTTAGCCGTTCAATGAAATCCACAAAAGACTTGTAAGGTCCGTTTTCCTCGCGCTCTTCAACAATAGCTCTTGCAGCTCCTTCGCCCATTCCTTTTATTCCCTTGAGACCGAACACAATATGACCGTCGATAACATCAAAGATTGAGTCGGAGCGGTTTACGTCCGGCGGATCAACTGGAATTCCCATTTTGCGCGCTTCTTCAATGTATTCTGGAAGAGTATCTGTGGAAGTGATTTCGTTGGTTAAGTTTGCCGCCATAAATTCAGCTTTTTTGTGGGTTTTAAGCCAGCCTGTTCTGTATGCAAGAACTGTGTAAGCCGCCGCATGGGACTTGTTGAATCCATAACCTGCAAACGGCACCATAATGTCAAAAATTTCATCGGCATGCTCTTTTGTGTAGCCTTGCTTTATTGCGCCTTCTTCAAATTCAACTTTTTTGCCCATGAGAACTTCAAGCTTCTTTTTTCCCATGGCACGTCTAAGCATATCTGCGCCGCCAAGAGAAAAGCCTGCAATCTTCTGCGCAACCTGCATAACTTGTTCCTGATAAACCATAACGCCGTAAGTTTCCTTTAGAATTCCTTCAAGGCATGGATCTGGATAGTGGACGGTTTCAGGCTTCCATTTGCCTTCGATGTATTGCGGAATGTAGTCAAGCGGACCTGGGCGGTAAAGCGCGTTCAAGGCTACAAGTTCTTCTACGCATCTTGGCTGGCACTGGCGCAATATTTTCTGCATTCCCGGGGATTCAAACTGGAAGATAGCAACAGAGTCTCCGCGGCAGAACAAGTCGAATGTCTCGGAATCTGTTTCGCTTACGTTTTCTGTCTTGAATTCCGGCTCGTCTGGCTTTTTGTGCTTGTTGATTATGTTTTCGGCATAGCGGATTAAAGAAAGCGTCTTAAGTCCAAGGTAGTCGAATTTTACAAGTCCGCACGGCTCGATTATGTCCATTGTGTACTGAACCGCAACTTCGCCTGTCTTTGGGTCTTTGAAAACTGGCGCCCAGTCAGGAAGGGCTGTAAGTCCGATTACCATTCCAGAAGCGTGAAGTCCTGTGTTTCTGATTAAGCCTTCAAGTTTTTTGCAAAGAGCAATCCAGCGGTCAAAAGTTTTTTTATCAAGTCCGATTGTCGCCTCTGGATTTTCGCTGACTGGAATAAGCTGTCCGCCGTCTGGAAATTTGTCTGTGGGCGGCTCAAGCGCGTTTTTCAGTTTTGCCTTTGGATTGTCTGGAATGCAGGCTTTTACTTTTGTAACAATCGAAAGCGGAATGTTCAGGATTCGTCCAACATCAGCAAGGCAGTTTTTAGGCTTTAATGTTCCAAACGTTACAATGTGGCCGACCTGCGGCTCTCCGTAAGTTTCTCTTGTATGCTGAATGATGTTCTGCCTAAAATCGAAGTCCATGTCTATATCAAAATCCGGCATGGAAACGCGCTCTGGATTTAAGAAACGCTCAAAAATCAACTTGAACCTGAACGGATCAATGTCTGTTATAGTCATGCAGTACGCGACAAGAGAACCTGCTCCTGAACCGCGTCCCGGACCAATCGGAATGCCGTGTTCTTTTGCCCAGTTTATAAATTCCCAAACAATCAGGAAGTAGCCAGAAAATCCCATCTTAAAGATAATTCCAAGCTCGTATTCGCACCGCCGCCTAATTGCCTGAGTAATTTCCGGGTAGCGCACTCTAAGACCTTTTTCTACAAGGCATCTCACATAGTCGTCCTGATTTTCCGTGTAGTCTTCGTGCTTTTGAAATTCGATTGGAAGAGAAAACCGCGGAAGACAGCCTTTTAGTTCAGGGGTTGTGTACTGATGAATTGTAAGGTTGCACATATTGGCGATTTTTATAGTGTTCGCCATTGCTTCCGGGTAGTTCGGAAAAAGAATTGACATTTCCTGTTCTGTCTTTAAATACCATTCTTTTCTTCCGCCGCCCATTGTCTGATGTGGCTCGTCCAAAAGCTTCTTGAATCCAATGCACCTTAAAGCGTCCTGGGCTTCTGCGTCGTCCTTGTTGCAGTAATGAACATCGTTTGTAAGAACAAGCGGAATGTCTAGGTCTTTGGAAAGTTTTATGAGCTTGACAGCAACTTCTTTTTGCTCGTCTAGCCCGTGGTCTTGAATTTCTATGTAGTAGCGGTCTGGTCCGAAAAGCTCCTTGTATTCTTTTGCAACCCGGTATGCGTCTTCATCTCTTCCGTTTAAAAGAAGCTGCGGAAGTTCTCCTTGAATGCACGCGCTTAGGCAGATAAGTCCTTCGTGGTATTTTTTTAGAAGTTCAAAGTCTATTCTTGGTTTTCCGTAGTAAAGCCCTTCTGTGTATGCGATTGAAGAAAGCCATGACATATTTTTGTAGCCAGTCTGATTTTCGCACAAAAGAATAAGATGAAAGTAATGGCTGTTTTTTCCGTTGCGCCCGAACGGAACATCATTGTGCTCTGTGTGGCTTCCCCAGGCAACATAAAATTCTTCACCTACAATCGGATTTATTCCGTTTACGTGGCAGAGCTTTTCAAAGTTGAGCGAGCCGAACATATTTCCGTGGTCAGTAAGAGCCAGCGCCGGCATATTAAGTTCTTTCGCCCTTGCAACAAGAGTGTCAATCTTGCTTGCACCGTCCAGAATTGAATAGTCTGAGTGGACGTGAAGGTGAACAAAATTGCTAACCGGAGTTCCTTCCGGGGCGTCAGGAAATTTATGATAGTCAGCCAAGCCAAGCTCCTTGCAACGAATAGTTTTTTAGATGAAGTCATTCTAATGGAAAAACCCTCTTTTTGCTAGGTGAAGTTTTGCAATGGCAAGAATATGACTGTTTGACGGAAATGTTTTTCTGTAGTATATTGAAACAAAGGAAATGCCCGATTTCTGTCGGTCGTCTCCACTAGTTTGGTACAAAGCCGTCCTAGCTTCGAAAACTACAAGGGCGGCTTTACTTTTTAACTCTTCTTATTTTTTAGGTAAGAAAGGGTTGCGATAACTGCACTTGCAACAGCAGCAATGCAACTTATGATTGTTGCTGCCACCAAAACAAGCTCTAAAGTCATACGCAAGTCCTCCCGTTTTTCAGATTCCAGTAAGCTGGTTGAGTTCGGGAGACGCCGCCTTAGAAATCAGGCGCTTCCAATAAAAATACTATATCATATTTTATTACTACTGTATATATGTAAAGTTTAAAAAGATGGTGTTATTATCCGACTTGACTGGATAATCTGCTGCACAGGTAATATGAAAAATACGTTAATAGCACTGCCTTTTGATGGTCGAAAGGGATGCTTATTGGCAGTCAATAATTACGCTTATCGGATTCCGAAAGGGAGGCATATCGGGTGTTAATACAGTGTGCTTCGTAAAAATGGCTTTTCATTGTGCATTTCGTTTTTAGGTGATAAAATGGCGAATTATGAAAGCAGTAATAAAACAATTAAAACTTTTTGCCGTGTTTGCGGTAATATCGCTTGCGCTCGCAGGCAATGGATATTCACAAAACACTGGTTCTGACTTTGTGAGAATACAGGCTGTTACCCTTGAAAGGGATTTCTATATGTGTGACCACGAGGTAACGCAAAAAGAATATCAAGACATAATGGGAGCAAACCCAAGCAAATTTAAAGCTAATCCGGACAAAGGCGAGATTCAGGAAAACCGTCCTGTGGAGCGGGTAAGCTGGTTTGACGCGATTGAATACTGCAACAAGCGTTCCATAAAAGAAGGACTTACGCCTTGCTACAAAGCCAATGACAGCACTGACACAAGCAAATGGGGCATAGAACTCACAGCAGACACGAGCAAATGGGGTATAAAACCCACAATGACAATCAGAAAAGAAGGCTACATTTTTAACCAATCAACCTGGTTTGAAGTTGAGTGCGACTGGAACGCGAACGGATACCGCCTGCCAACGAATCTGGAGTGGGAATATGCCGCAAGTGCAGGAAACAGTTTAGATAAAGATGTTTACAGCGGAACAGATGATGAGTCAAAACTTGGTGATTACGCCTGGTACATCCGCAACAGCCGCAACAAGACTCACGAAGTAAAAAAGAAGAAGCCTAACGCTTTTGGGCTTTATGACATGAGTGGCAATGTGGAGGAATGGTGCTGGGGAAACGAGGGTGGTGATTATGTTAGCGGCCTTCATGGCGGGTACTGGGGCGTTAAGAATGGAAGATACTGGCATGTTGGGAATGGGAAGGACGGTATTATAACTTGGCAAAGCACGAATCCCAGCTGGACAGTTCCTGAACAGTTTTATGTTTTAGACAAAGACTATAAATTACCATATAAATACGCAACCGCCTGCTTTGGCTTCCGTGTAGTGCGTACAGATACAACAACTGTTACAGAGGCGCATAAGAGGCAGGTGGCAAATCAAAAAGAAGCAGAGAGAAAAGCTCACGAGGAAGAGCAGAAGCCGCAATCTAGGACAGTTTCTATGGACGAAATAAGATTGAATACGGCAAAAAGTTATCTCTTAAACGGAATTCCTCCGAAAAAAGTCGCAAAGATAATGGGGATGGAGCTTTCTCAAGTTAAAGAGCTTCAAAAATCTATTAAAAAATAGCTGCTTAATTGTCATTCCCGTGCTGCGACACGGAAATCTATACAAGGAGATTTCTATGAAAAAGACTTTGAAAATTGCCGCGCTTTCAACTTTGTTTATGGGCTTTTTTGTGAGCGTGCTGCCGGCAAAAGATATTAGTACACAGATAAGTGATGCATTTAAAGAGATTATAAAAAATCAAATCTACAGCGAAAAACAGGCGGATTCCTTGTGGTGGAAGACGAACGCGCGTGAAATGATTTTGACTCCTATTGAGGAATATGACGACTTGGGCGACAGATGCTATGAATCAAAACTGTGGCAAGAAGATTCCCTTTATATCACAAGATTGCTTGTTGATTATCCTTCAGCAACTGCCAGCTATTTGCATCAGATATATATGAGAAGATATGACTGCCTTAGAAATGTCAGGGAAGTTTGGCTTAGTCCGCAAGTTGACGCCTGGGCTTTTATAGATGAGTTGCAGTCTGAGTTTATTGAAGATGAATATCAAGCAGGAACTAAGGACGACTTTATAAAATATAAAGATAGGTTAATGTTTGATAGCGGCATGATGAACGGTTCCTGCACTATTTATGTGCCGGAAAGCGAACTGCCTAAAGGCCTTTTAAGCTACAGCTCAAAGCCTTTGTCGCCAGTTTATTTTGTGAAAGTCTATTCCGGCGATGTGTACGAGGCGTTCAAGAAAGGGGATTCCGCCGCAAGGGAGTGGTGTCCCGGTCACGTCTACACTGGAAAAGCCTACACCGCAAGCCGCATGAAGCAGCACATGACATGCCAGCAGAAAAACGAGTGGTATTACTCGTGCAAATGGTGCGGAAAGTGCGAGTATAACCCAAACCACACATTCTCGGACGGCGTTGGTAAGTCTCCTGTGCACGACTTTGCAAGGTTTGACATTTCTGACAAAAACTTTGCAGGCATAAATAAGCAGGGAGAAAAAGTCTACTATCTTTCATGCAGATGGTGCGGCATTAACAAGCGCGATTCTGACCTGTCTGATTTTACATACGAGTATTTTCGCTATAATACAGGCCACAAGGATACCCCGGAAGTTAGAGCGGCATATAATATGTACATGGAACAGAAGAAGAAAGACTGGAAGAAAGGCGGCACGAGCTACGAACAGGCACTGGATGTTTCAACAAAAGTCAATTTAAATCCGTGGTCTTTTGCAGTTCCAAAAAGCAATGATGTAAAGGCAAAGATAAGCGAAAATGCTCAAGACGGAGTTTACTGGGCAGCCAGAAACGGCTTGGTGGACGAGTCCGTTCTAGGCAACGACTTTACAAAGCCTCTTACACGCTTGCAGGCCAGCGCAATTGCGGTAGCTCTTGCAGAAAAACTTTCGGGAAAATCAGTTTCATCTGCAAAGTCAAAGACTTATTCCGACACAAAAAGCAAATACGCGTTAAAGGCGGCAGGGGCTGGAATTTACGGCGGAGCTTCGGGCGGCAAATTTAACCCGGACGGTGCCGTTGACCGAGAGCAGCTTGCGACTTTCCTTTATCAGGCTTTAATGTACGCAAAGAAAAATAAAAATGTCCGATACTCGCCTTATGAGTCAAAACTTGATAGATATTCTGACAGCGAAAGCATTTCAGACTGGGCAAAAGAAGCAGTGGCGTTTATGGACGCTTTTGGACTTATTGAAGGTGAAACAAGCACAAAATTCTCACCGGAAGAAACATTGACAATTGAGCAGGCGCTGGCAATAGCAAACAATAGCCTTGACGCTCCGAATATTGGCTGGTATCAGAGCGGCCCGTCAGATACTGACAAGCTTGAACTTAAGCATTCTACAAATGACTTTCAAGTGCAAAACTGCGGGGTGGCAACCCAGCTTGAATACCGCTATTATGAACGCTTTTGGCGGCCGTATGCCATACCAGAACTTCCGGCTGCGGCTTCAGTATTGGAAAGATTTGCTGTCTTAGACCCTTATACGAACGAGCGGCTCTATGTGCGGAAAATGAACTTTTTTGCAGTCAAGGCGGAATAGTTTGCATCCTAATGATAGGGGGCTTATTATTCTAATGGTGCGGTGTGTTGGCCATTGGAATGCCACAGAGTGTGTCAGCATAATGTATCACTGTGGTACACTACAATGTATCATGTTGGTACACGATAATGTATCAGTCTGATACAACGTAATGTATTTGTGTGATACAAGGGAATGTCCCAAAAGTATCTGTCATTTTCGGGCTTGACCTGATAATCTGTTGGAAAAATTGCCAACCGAGTTTGCTGTGCAAACATCGCTGTGTCAAGCACGGCAATGACATTTAGAACTTATTGGACATCCTGTTCTAATCCGTGTGGCAACCTTTCTTTTCATTGTGCATTTCTTTTTAAAGTGGTAGAATGGCGCATTATGGAAAAGAATTTGTGCGTGCTTTTGAAGTCGCTTGGCTCTAAAGAAACTGATTATAAGATTGTGGCAGAAGACGGAATTTCTTCCCCAAATAATACAGATGCTTGCATAGAAGGTCTTGCTTTTGACAGCCGGGATGTAAAAGAAAACTATTTGTTTTTCGCTTTGCCTGGAACTCACACAACCGGAAATAAATTTATAGCACAGGCGGTGTCTTGCGGGGTTAGCGCAGTTATTTTTCAGGATGAAATTACACAGGAAGAGCAGTCGCAAATCAAGGCGGCTTTGGCTTCATCTTCAAAAAATGTTGTGTTTGTAAAAGTTCCTTCAGCAAGGTTTGCAATGTCGCCTGTAAGCTCGTGTTTTTATGATAATCCTTCTTCAAAGCTTGTTGTCTACGGAGTTACAGGAACGGAAGGAAAGTCTTCCACTGTTTCGTTTATATGGCAACTTTTGCGTCTGAACGGAATCAAGGCGGGCTTTATTTCCACAGTGCAATATTCACTTGGAGGAGACGCTATAGACAATCCGCAGCACCAGACAACGCCGGAAGCTCCCATTGTGCAGCGTGAACTTTATGAGATGGTTTGCAACGGATGTACTCACGCCGTTGTGGAATCTTCAAGCCACGGATTGAGCAAAAAACTTAACAGGCTTGGCGATGTTCTTTTTGACTGCGCTGTTTTTATGAACGTTACGCTTGAGCATTTGGAATTCCACGGAACCTACGAGCAGTACAAAAGCGACAAGGCTAACTTATTCCGTTCATTGGATTTGCATAATCACGAAAAAACACTCGCCGGCGTTGCAACAAAAGTTCCTGCATTCGGAGTTGTAAACTTGGAAGATCCTGCTGCATCTTACTTTGCTTCCTGCACCAAGCACAAAACCATAGGATTCACTACGGAAGGAAAGGCAGGCAAGCAGGCGGCTTTGGGACTTTCATCTCCTCCGCTTCCAGAAATTCCAAAAGATATGCCTTATTTTTCGTGCAGGAATATAGCATCAGCAAGATTCGGGCTTGCATTCAGCATTCACCGTTTTGAAACCCACGATTCACTCAACAATGAAAATTCTGTTGTCCATGTAAAGGCTTCTGTTCCAGGAGCGTTCAATGCGTATAATATAACGGCTGCGATTTTGGCTGTGCATGGAACAACTGGAATTTCAATAGAAAAACTTGCTTTGTGTGCGCAAAAGCTTACGAGCGTAAAAGGCCGCATGACTGTAATTGACGAAGGTCAGCCTTTTGAAGTGATTGTGGATTATGCCCACACGCCTTCTAGTTTTGAGACAATTTTTCCGCCTGTAAAGAACCGCGCTATTGGCAAGATGATTTGCGTGTTTGGCTCTGGCGGTGAACGCGACACAACAAAACGTCCTCTTCAAGGTGAAATTGCCGCACGTTTCTGCGACATTGTGATTCTTACAGATGAAGATCCGCGCAAAGAAGACAGAATGAAAATTATTGAACAGATTGCTTTGGGGGCAAGAAAAGAAGGCAAAAAAGACAATGTGGATTTGTTCCTTGTTCCAGACCGTCCGCAGGCAATCAGAAAAGCATTCGGCATGGCAAAGGAAAACGACATTGTTCTTCTGCTTGGAAAAAGCCATGAAAATTCTATAATTTACGCCGACAATGCTATAAAATACGATGAAATTTCAGAAGCAAAAAAAGCTTTAAAAGAAATGGGGTTTGCAAAATGAATGTAGTTTTAATATACGGTGGAAAATCTGGCGAGCATGAAATTTCACTTTTGTCATGCGCCTCGGTAATCAGAAACATCAGCGCAAAGCACAACGTTTCTCTCATTTCAATTTCCAAAGGCGGAAAATGGTATCTTGAAGATAATTCAGTTTTTGAGGAAGTAAGAGGCAACCCGGAAGCTGCTCTTTGTGTGCACGAAGATGACAGCCGCGAAGTTAAAGTTTCGTTTGGGCGCGGAAAAGACAACGTGTTTTTTGCCTGCGGAAACTACATTCCATGCGATATTGTTTTTCCTGTTCTGCATGGAACTTATGGCGAGGACGGAACTGTTCAAGGCGTATTTGAAATGGCTGGCGTTCCGTTTGTTGGCTGCGGAGTTTTGGCTTCAAGCGTGGCAATGGATAAGGAAACTACAAAAATCCTTTTGAAGAACGAAGGAATTCCCGTTGTTCCGTATATATGCCTTTCAAGAAGCCAGATAAATTCAAGCTCTCTTTATGACAAGCTGATTGAAGAGGCGGTTGAAAAACTTGAGTTTCCGCTTTTTGTAAAACCATGCGCCGCAGGTTCAAGTGACGGAGCAAGCCTTGCCCGGAACAAAAAAGAGCTTTCGTTTGCGCTCATGGAAGCGTTCAGCTGGGATAACAAAGTTCTTATTGAAAAAGCGATTGATGCTCGGGAAGTTGAATGCTCTGTAACTGGAAATTCTGTAACGGCAACTTCAGAATCTGACTGCACGCTTTTAAAAGCTTACGGCCCGGGAGAAATTGTTCCAAAGCATGACTTTTATGACTACGACGCAAAATACAATGACCCGGACGGAGCTGAACTAAAAATTCCAGCTCTTCTTTCAGATGAAAAACTTGAGTTCATAAGGAAAACCGCAAAAAAAGCGTATTCCGCAATAAATGCTTCGGGCTTGAGCCGCGTGGACTTTTTTGTGGACCGCAAAACTGGCGAAATTTACCTGAACGAAATAAACACAATTCCGGGCTTTACAAAAATCAGTATGTTCCCCAAAATGTGCGCCGCAGACGGCTTGGAATATTCTGAGCTTATTGATTATCTTCTTAAAGAAGGAATTGAAAATTTCAAGGCAAAACAGAACCTTTGCACTTCAAGATAGAAACGTAAAATTGGGAGGAGAAAAATGCCGCATATTTATCCGCATGGATGCTATTTTAATTCGCTTGATGAAATAAAGGGCAAGAAAATTACAATAATGGGGCTTGGACTTAACGGAGGCGGAGAAGCTTGTGTCCGCTTTTTTTTAAGGCACGGAGCTTTTGTTACCGTTACTGACATGAAGACTGCCGAGCAGCTTGCGCCAACTCTTGAATCTCTTGCAAAAGACAGATTTCTTGACAAGTCCAGACTTCGCTTTGTTTTAGGCGGACACAAGATTGAAGATTTTTCAAATGCGGACTGCGTTATAAAAAATCCCGGCGTAAAAATTGAAGGCAATCAGTTCCTTGCGGCCGCAAAAGCAATTGAAACAGACATCAGCATTTTTTTGCGCTTTACAAAAGCTCCTATAATTGCAGTTACAGGAAGCAAGGGAAAATCCAGTACAGTTAGCGCGCTTTCTTATGGATTGAATCAGGCAGGCTTTAAATGCTTCTTGGGCGGAAACATCACCGTAAGTCCGCTTTCTTTCCTTGAAAAAACAGACGGAACTACTCCTGTTGTGCTTGAGCTTTCTAGCTGGCAGCTTGCGGATTTGCGCGGAAGAAAACTTTTAAAGCCGAAGATTTCTATAATCACAAAGATTGTTCCAGACCACCAGAACTGGTATGGCGACATGGACAGCTACGTGGAAGATAAAAAGCTGATTTTTGCTGACCAAGATAAGAATGACTTTACAATTCTTGACTTTGACGAAGACAACTACCTAAAAGAAACAGCTTCTCCAAAAAGAGGTTGCCGTTGCTGGGGCGATTTATTTGCAAGCGAAACAAAAGCCAAGGTTCTTAGATACAGCAAGGCTCTTTTGCCAAAGGGAATTTTTGGAGCTTACTTGGAAAAAAGCGGTTCTTCCTACAAAGGAGTTGCACGTGTTCCTTGCGAATTTGTAAAACCAAGTCTAAAGGAAAAGTCGGTTCTTGAAGAAGTTGTAATGGAAAGTCTGCAAGTTCCGGGTGAGCACATGAGAGCCAATGTTCTGAATGCCAGTCTTGCGATGTACCTTATGGGAGTTGCTCCGGCTCAGATTTGCACCGTGATGGGGCAGTGGAAAGGGATTCCTCACCGCCTTGAAAAATTCTACGACTGGAAAAGCCCTTCTGACGGACGCAAGGTTGTCTTTTATAATGACAGCTGCTCAACAGTTCCAGAAGCGTGCGCGGCGGCAAGCCAGTCATTTGATCAGCGAGTTGTTCTTATTGCCGGCGGAACAGACAAAGGACTGGACTTTCTTCCGCTTGCAAGATGCCTTGACCCTGAAAACAACACAAAATTTCCGCCTTATGAAATTTACTTGCTTTCCGGCACTGGAACAGACAAACTTGTTTCTATGCTTGATGAGCGCGGCGTAAAATACGAAGGTCCGTTTGATTCCTTGCAGATTCTTCTTGACGTTCTAAAAACCTGCCTTATGTCTGAAAACGCAAGCCGCAACTACGGTGAAGTTTTTTCTGATACCTGGCTGCCTGTTGTTTTTTCTCCGGGCGCAACCTCATTCGGAATGTTCTCCAACGAATTTGACCGCGGCGACAAGTTCAAGTCCCTTGTAAAGTCAATATTTCAAGAATAAAACTGTTAAAAACTAAAGGAATACTTCCTAAGAGCCACAGAGATACTTCCTAAGGGGCTGAGGAATACTTCCTAAGACCCTTAGGAATACTCACTTCAGGTCTTAGGGATATTCACTTAGGGCTTTAGGAATACTTACTTCAGGTCTTAGAAAGTATTCCTTTAGAATTTTTCTTTATTTTATTTACACTTTCAATTCTCATTTTAAATCAACATTTTTTTTTATAAATATTCTAAATATTAAAAACAGGTCTTGACAAAGTGCGGGGGGGGGGTACTATTTATTAACTTTTTTGTAAAAGGTCAAGGAGTTAATAAAATATGTGCAAAGAAACTGTCTTTGGAAAAACTTGCATAGCTGCTGTAAAGCTAATTGGTGATGAAAAAACAGATCCAGAAAAAGCATGGAAGAGGGCGATTCAAGTTTATACGCATAGTCCCAAAACGCAAATAAAAAGTTGCCCTAAAAATGCCTTTGTTGATTTGTGCACTTCTGGATATATAAAAGGCATAAAAAAACAAAATGATATTGCCTTGTCTGAAAATGGAAAAATCTCAATAGAAGCTATAAATATTTTAAAAACTGATAACTGGAAAATAAAGTCAAAGTCAAAATTTTGGTCTGAAAATTTTAACCGTTCTCATCAAGGACAGCTGGATGTTATTTTAGCTCTAAAAGAAAATAACTTGCTTGCAGATTAATTTTTAGGAGGAAAATATTATGGGATTTTTAACATTATTGGTTGGTAGTTTAGTATTGCCTCTTTTATTGTCTCCATTAATAGTTCCGGCGGTTACTACAGCTCAAGTTATTCCTAGTGAAGAGGAATCAAAAATAGAAAAAGAAGCAGAAACAACTATAACAATTACAGAAGATAATGGACAGACGACAACGTATACTTGGGAAGAATATAAACGGCAGAAGGCGGCTAAAGAAGCTGCACAGCGGGCAGCTGAAGAAACAGAAAGATGGAATCAAGAACAACAAAAAAGACGTGACGAGTTATATCAAAAATATGAAACCAAGTATTTTGTATATGATTATAAAGTTTATCCAAAATTAAATGGAAAAGATCCTGATGTAATTGGTGGTCATCTTTGGGATGATGATCCTTATTCATATTCACAAGATGTTTATTATAGGAATTTTGGTTATCAGCGCGGTAATGTTCTTCAATGGATTGATGAAAATATTGTATTATATAATTTTTCAAGAAACCTTGGAATGGTGATTATTGATAGAAGCATTGATGCAAATCCATTTCACAGAAGCGATGTTTTTTATCAATATATAGGTGTTTATGACTATACTACAGTTTCGGGTAGGTACAATGTTGTTCCTGTATTTAAAATTGTTTATCCATTAGATATAGATTACTAGTGAACTTAATTAATGATTGTTTGGTAGGGATAAAATTAGCTTTGCAACATGAAAAGGAATATCTAAATAGTATCTTTTATGTCATTTTAAGATTGCCGTATCAAGTACGGCAATGACATTTTGAACTTGTTGAATATTCCTTTAGTATTTATTCTGCTTGCAAATTATTTATGGCAAATTTTTTCTTCGCATTCCTTGTAGATTGCAGCGGTCTTAGCAACAACATCTGCAGGAAGCTCCTTGATGTTCGGGTCGCCGGCAAGGTTGTTTTCTTTCAGCCAGTCGCGCACAAACTGCTTGTCGTAAGAAGCAGGGCTTCCGCCAACTTTGTATTTGCTCAAATCCCAGAAGCGGCTTGAATCTGGAGTCAGAACTTCGTCGCCAAGCACAAGCTCGCCGTTTTCATCCAAGCCGAATTCAAATTTTGTGTCCGCAATGATGATTCCGTTCTTGTAAGCGTGCTCGTAGCATTTTTTGTAGATTGCAAGAGCGGCTTTTTCGATTTTTGAGCCAAGTTCTTCGCCCAAATCTTTTTTCATGTAATCCAAAGTTACGTTAATATCGTGACCTTCTGCGGCTTTTGTGGAAGGAGTCACAATCGGCTCGTCAAGTTTTTCTGCCTGCTGGTATTCCTTTTCAAACTTGTGTCCAAGGAACGGCTCGCCTTTTTTGTATGCTTCGTACATAGAACCGAACATATATCCGCGAACGATTACTTCGTAAGGAATCATCTTAAGTTTTTTTACAAGAATTGTTCTTCCTTCAAATTCAGGTTTTTGGAATTCGACTGGCATATCCTTTAAATCTGAAGAAATCATGTGGTTTTTTACAATGTCTTTTGTGTAGTCAAACCAGAAATTCGCAAGAGCGTTCAAAACCTTGCCTTTGTCTGTAATCATAGTTGGAAGAATTACATCAAATGCACTAATCCGGTCTGTTGTAACAATGACCATTCTTCCATCTTCCAAATCGTAAACTTCGCGAACTTTTCCGCTAGCATATTTTTTCATATATTGAACTCCTGTTTTATAGAACGAAAGCATTATAAATCTTTTGCTGATTTGAATTCAAGTTAGTTTGTGTTCTGTAAAAATCCTTTCTTTGCAAGCGGAACTAGCATTCCTCCCATTGCATTTCCCAATGTCATTATAATCAGGCAGGAAAAGTTGTGAAAAGACCAAGTGCGGGAAACTGAAAAATAGAACATATCGGCAATGCTGTGCTCAAATCCGCTTAAAATGAACGCCATTACAGGAAGAAAAATTGCCAGAACTTTTCCAACAGGATTTTCAATTGTCTTGAATCCGTCCGCGGCAATGAACATGAGAATTCCGCAGAAAAATGACAGAACAAGAAGACTTAACGGCGTGTCTGCTGATTTTACCGCGCACATTGCGGCTGCCTTTTGCGCTATTGAGTTTGCCCTTGTGCAAAGAATGAGGGAGGCAAAAACAAATGTTCCTGCAAAGTTTCCAAGCCATATTAACGCGACTTCTGCAATGTATGAAGGCTTTTTTTCAACAATGTAGCCGACTTTGCCGGTGTAAAGATAAAAGCCGAAGTTCAGAATTATAAAAAGTCCAGTTCCAAATAAAAATGCGCCTGCGATTTTGTTTTCGCATGAAAGAAATGCTGTTGCGCCAATTCCGATTGCAATTCCAGTCATAAAAGAGCGCAAGATGATGTTCAGCAATTTTGATTTAATTGAATTTTCCATGCGCCGATTCTACTTTTTTTTGTGATTTTTGTCTTTAGCGGAATATAATAAAATTCTTTTCTTGTGCAAAATAAATTGTAAATTTTTTATTGTATGATATACTTAAATAGTTTCAAATGTTTTCGTCTTTAAAGACGATTTATTTAGGGTTTATAAAAACCGTAAAAACGGCTGAGTCAAGGTCTTGAGCGTAAGCGTGCCTTGACCAGACGTATTTTTATTAGAATTATTGAAATAGGTTTAAATTATGAAAAAAAGAACCGGTGTTGTAGTTCCGCTTTCGGCATTGTACACAAAAGACTGCGCTGCCTGCGGAGATTTTCTTGCATTGAAAAATCTTGCTGACTTCTGCGAAAAGGCTGGCTTTTCTATTGTTCAGCTTCTTCCTGTGAATGATACGGGAACTCAGTCTTCGCCTTATTCTGGGCTTTCTGCGTTTGCGCTTCATCCGCTTTTTATAAGAATTAATGCATTGCCGGAATTTGAGGCGGCTTTAAAGGGGAGCAAGCAGTTTTCTTCGGCGTACAAGAATTTTGAAAAGAATTTTACATATAAACGGCGGTTCGACTATGACGCTGTCGTGAATGAAAAAAATCAGCTTTTGCATCTTTTGTACAATTATATAGAAAAAACTTCTGCAAAATCAGACAACGAATCTATGCAGAAGCTTCCGGCTCAAATGGAAAAATTTATCCGCGCAAACAACTGGATTATTCCTTATGCGGTTTTCAAGAACATAAAAGACGAAAATATGCAGGCTTCCTGGAAAAGCTGGGACGAGCAAGTGCGCAACGTAAGCCGCGAAAAAATCATGCTCAAATGGAACAACAAAGCAAAAAAATCTAGCCACAATTTCTTTGTTTGGTGCCAGATGCGTGCAAACGAACAGTTTAAAGAAAGCGCGGAATATCTTCGCTCAAAAGGAATAATTTTAAAAGGCGACATTCCGATTTTGATGAATGAAGACAGCGTTGACTGCTGGACTTATCCTGAATTCTTTAGACAGGACTTGCGCGCCGGTTCTCCGCCAGATGGAGAAAATCCGCTTGGACAAAACTGGGGATTTCCGACTTATGACTGGGAGCGGCTTGAAGCAGACGGATTTGCCTGGTGGAAAGACAGAATAAAAGTTTCATCTCAATATTATGACGCATTCCGCATTGACCACGTTCTGGGCTTTTTTAGAATTTGGGCAACAAAGGAGTCTGAAACAACCGCTTACCTTGGACACACAGTTCCGTATTCTGATTTTTCAAGAAAGGAATTGAATGACTTGGGATTTTCTGACGACAGAATAAAGTGGATTTCTGAGCCGCACATTCCGACTGGGCTTATTGAAGACATAACTTGGAACCATGACGAGGCGGTTGCGTTCCTTGAGCAAGTTTGTGACCGTGTGAACAACGAGGAGCTTTGGAACTTTAAAAAAGAAATTTCTGGCGACAAGGAAATTTATTCCAAGAAGTTCTGTGATGATGAGCGTAAAGATTCTGCAGTGAAAAATGCGCTTGCTGAAAAATGGCGCGACCGTTCATTGATTCAGATTAAAAAAGACAGATTCATAAAAGTCTTTACATTTGAAAAATCTTCAGCATGGAAAACTTTAAGCTGGGACGAGCAGGAAAAATTGAAAAATCTTTTTGCCCAGACGGAAGAAAAAGAAAACGAACTTTGGAAACAGCAGGCACTCTCTACTTTAGGCGCGATTGTTCATGCTTCTGACATGATTCCTTGCGCAGAAGACTTGGGCGTTAATTTAAAAGTTATGCCGGAAGTTCTTCAGAAACTTGAAATTCTTTCGCTTAAAGTTGTGCGCTGGTGCCGCGAATGGGAAAAAGACGGGCAGCCTTACATTCCGTTTGACCAGTATCCGGCTTTGAGCGTTGCCACAACTTCTGTGCATGACAGTTCAACTTTGCGCCAATGGTGGAATTCTGAAAAAGACAGCGTAAGAGCATTTTTGTCTGCGCTCAAAACTGAAAACTGCCCTGATGCCAATTCAGCATTCACTCCTGACATAGCGGAATTTATTTTGAAGACTGTTGCAAAATGCGCAAGTTCACTTCTTATAAATCCGCTTCAGGATTATCTGTTCCTTGAGCATTGCTTTTATCTTGAAAATGAAAATGACGAGCGCATAAATATTCCGGGCAGTGTAAATAGTTTTAACTGGACTTATAGAATTCCTGCTTCAATTGAAGAAATGTCTGAAAACAAATCTTTGATGAACAAGATAAAAACTGTAATTCAGCTGCACGATAAATAAAATAAAACTTTTTTATTGGAGTTAAATATGAAGATTTCTTACAATGAATTTCACATAAGCCGGAAAGTAAGAGAAGAATGCAATTTTGACGACTCTCTTTTTTCTTCTGCCGGAAATGTTGTTTTTGCAAACTTCAAGGCTGTGCATAAATTTCAGACAAAACTGAACGAGCTTTTTGACAAACGCGGTCAAAGTGAAAAAAAAGTTTCCGCAGGTTCTTTGAACGCAATGGGACTTATCGATGAAATTTTCCATTACGTCTGCATGATTTATAGAAGAGACAAAACACCTGATTGCTTTAAAAATCTTCTTGCTGACCTGGACAGAAATTTTTCAAAAGCCAAGATTGACAAATTGTTTTTGCAGTTCATGGAAGATTTTCCTCCTGTTGAAGTGTTTAAAAAGAAAATTTCTGCGGAAGAATTTTTAGATCAGAACTGCATTGATGCCGGCACAAAAATGGAGCGTTCAAACCGTGAGCAAGTTTTGGAAGAACTTGTAATGCTTCACCTTGCAAATGAAAATCCTGCGTTTCATCCGTTTGCAATTTTGTTTGACGATTCAAACCTTGCCGCCAACGCTGACTACATTAAAACTTGGAATCAGATTAAGGCGTTCTTTTTGACTCAGCCTGTTTTTGGTCCTAAAAACAATTCGCTTATAAATATGCTTAAAGAACCTGTTGTTGCTTCTCCGACTTCTTTAAAAGGCCAGCTGGATTATATCCGCACTTACTGGAGCGATGTTCTTGGCGAATGGATTCGTCGTCTTCTTGAGGGAATCGATACAATTTCCGAGGAAGAAAAAGCTGCCTGGCATCCTACAAACGGCGGCGAGGTTTCTATGGAAGCCTACACTTACGATGAAGAAAATCTGATGAAAGAATACGAGAGATTCAGTCCTGACCGTGAATGGATGCCGAAAGTTGTTTTGATGGCAAAGACTGTTCTTGTATGGCTTTATCAGCTTTCTAAAAAATACAACCGCGATATTTCACGTCTTGACCAAATTCCAGATGAAGAGCTTGATGCTTTGCGTGACGAAGGATTTACGGGGCTTTGGTTGATTGGACTTTGGGAACGCAGTTATGCTTCAAAAAGAATCAAGCAGATAAACGGAAATCCAGAGGCAGCCGCTTCAGCATATTCTTTGCTAGACTATGAAATTGCAGGAAACCTTGGCGGATGGCAGGCTTTGGAAAATCTTCGCTACAGATGTTGGATTCGTGGAATCCGCCTTGCAAGCGACATGGTTCCAAATCACACTGGAATGGACGGAACTTGGGTTACAGAACATCCTGATTATTTTATAACAACAAAGGAATGTCCGTTTCCGGGCTACACTTTTAACGGAGAAAATTTGAGCCGAGATGGTCGTGTTTCAATTTACCTTGAAGACCATTACTATTCAAAAAGCGACTGCGCAGTTTGCTTTAAACGTGTGGACAATGCGACAGGAGACGTTACTTATATTTACCACGGAAACGACGGAACTGGAATGCCTTGGAATGACACTGCTCAAATTGACTTTTTGAATCCAATTGCGCGCGAAGCCGTTATGCAGCAGATTTTAAAAGTTGCCAGAAACTTCCCGATTATCAGGTTTGATGCCGCAATGGTTCTTGCAAAGAAACATATACGCCGCCTTTGGTATCCGGAGCCAGGACATGGAGGAGACATTGCAAGCCGCAGCCGTTATGCTTTGACTTCCGCGGAATTTGAAAAACGTATTCCAAATGAATTTTGGCGCGAAGTTGTTGACCGTTGCGCTCAGGAAATGCCGGACACGCTTTTGCTTGCTGAAGCATTCTGGATGATGGAAGGATATTTTACACGAACTCTTGGAATGCACCGTGTTTACAATTCCGCATTTATGAATATGCTTAAAAAGGAAGAAAACCAGAAGTACCGCGACACTGTAAAAAATACAATCAAATTTGATCCGCAGATTCTAAAGCGTTTCGTAAACTTTATGAATAATCCGGACGAAGAAACTGCCGTGGCTCAGTTTGGAAAAGGCGACAAGTATTTTGGAGTCTGCACTCTGATGATTACAATGCCTGGTCTTCCGATGTTCGGTCATGGTCAGCTTGAAGGCTTTGAAGAAAAGTACGGCATGGAATACACAAGAGCATACAAAGATGAAAAAGTTGATCAGGATTTGATGAACCGTCATTGGCACGATATTTTCCCTCTCATGCACAAGCGTTATCTTTTTGCGCCTGTTGAAAACTTTTTGTTCTATGATGTTTGGGACAATGGAACTGTAAACGAAAATATCTTTGCTTACTCAAATGTTGTTGGCAACGAACGCACAATTGTTTTCTATAATAATAAGTATGACCGCGCTCAAGGCTGGATAAACCAATCGTGCGAGTACGCTGTAAAAACTGGTTCAGATGAAAATGACAAAGTGATGGTTTCAAAATCTTTGGCTGAAAGCATGGGATTTACTTATGGCTACAATCACTATGTAATTTTCCGTGAGCACAGAAGCGGACTTTGGTTTGTGCGCAGAAGCGATGACTTGATTAACAACGGAATGTTTGTTGCGCTTAACGGATTTGAGTATCAAGTTTATCTTGATGTGCAGCAGGTTGTTGACGGCGCGGACGGAAAATACTTTAAGCTTAATGAGCTTTTGAGTGGCTCTGGTGTTCCCGACCTTGAAATTGCATGGCAGGAATTCCGCTACAAGGATTTGTTTGCTGCCCTAAGGAATTTTGTTACAAAAGAATTTATTCAGGACATTCACGCTTTGTTCTCTTGTGATTCTTCAAAAGAATTCAAACTTGAAAACAAAGAGCCTGTGTCGCTTAAAAAACTTCTAAAGTCTGTAAAAGAAGCTGCATTTGCTTACTACGAAAAAGAAAACGAGTTTGCGCTTGAAGAAGAAAAACTTGCGTCTGAAAATTCCAAGAAGAAATCGAAATCAAAAAAGTCCGAATCGCCTCTTGAGCCTGAGCAGAAATTCAAGGCATTTGAAAAGTGCGTTGAATATTTGTACGAAGCTTATTTTGCGCCGGAAGATGAAGATTCTGCAAACAACCTTGAGCTTGAAATTTCTTCTGGAATCAAGTCGAATGAATTCAGTGCAGAAATTTTGTGCGCCTTTGCAGCAGTTGCTTCCGCTGGTGGTGAAAACTGCAAGAAGTGGGGCTATAGCCGCAAGCTTTCAGAGATAATTGAAAGCGCAGGTTTCTTTAATTCAGAAATGAGGAACAATTTTATCCGCATTTTTGAAAGCATGAAGATAAGCAGCCTGAACTTTGGAACTTCTGGATTTGTAAAGTCAACATACACTGTGGCAAAATCGCTTGTAGATTCTGAAAATTCATTTGTTCTTACAGGCGCAAATGAATTCAATGGAGTGCGCTGGTTCAACAAGGAAAAAATGGACGCCACGCTTTGGTATGCTTTTGCTTCTAACTGCATGACAAGCAAAAGAATTCTCCGCGAGCAGATTTTCAGGCTTTACAGAACTTTGTTTGCTTCAAAGGAACTTGCTGAATACAAGTGCGAGCAGTTTACAGAAGCCGTAAAGCCTGTGAAGATGCCAGCTCCAAAAACAGAGAAGGCAAAAACAAAAAAATCTTCTGCGGAAAAAACTGATGCTAAAAAGCCAGCTGCAAAAAAAACTAAGAAAGATTCAAAGAGTTCAAAATCGAAATAACTGAATCTGTATCACCCGGGGCAATTGGAGCTTTGTCAAGTTTGACAGGCTTAAATGCCTCGATGATATTGTTTGGTATTGCAGGAGATTCCCCTAAGTTGTGCATAAGGAAATCTTTGCTAAGCGCAGGCGAGTCTCTTGCAACAAGAACAACTGCTCCGTCTTCTTCCGCGGCAATATCGCTTCTTTTTAGAACTGCCGCATAAGCTGCCGCTGTGTCGTGGTCTGCATAGACTTTGTATTGCATAAATAGTTTTTTGCATGCCGCTTCAACTTCCTTTTCTGAAACTGCCGCTGGGTAAACAAAACTTCTAAGCATAAGTGAGTTCGCCTTGAAAATCTGTTCAAGCCTTTCTATGTTTGAAGGTGAAGCCGGATCTGCAGGCGTGCGCTTTTCAAGAGAAACCATGCTGTTCATAACCATGCAGTTTCCGCCAGCATCAAGAGTGAGTTCTGGTGTGGAAGGAACAATGAATCCGTTTACAGGAAGTGCCATTCTCCAGCCGTAAAGTCCTGAAACAAGATTTCCGTAGTTGCCAGCAGGAACTGCATAAAAAATGTCTCCGTTTATAATTTCTTTGAGCCTTGAAAATGCGAATGTGTAGAAAAATGACTGCGGTAAAAGCCTGCCGATGTTTGCTGTGTTTGCTACTGTCAAGCTGAGTTTTTTTACGAGCTGTTTGTCTGCAAAGATTTTCCTTACGATTTTGTGGCAGTCTTGTTCTGTTCCGTCTATTTCAATTGGATAAATATTTCCGCCGTTCCAAACAAAGTTTTTTTCATCGATTCCGCGAAGTTTTCCTTTTGGAGCAAGAAGCACAGATTTTAGAAGTTTTTTTCCGTCGATAGCTTTTGCCATGCACGCTCCGAGTTCGCCTGTGGTTGCATCGAGCAGAATGGCTTTTTTTCCGTCCATTTGTAGAATCGTTTCCAATGCGGAAGTTAAATAAGAAACACCGAAGTCTTTAAAAGTTCCTGTTGCGCCGTGATAAAGTTCAAGAATAAAAAGATTTTTGTCCAGCTGCCTGAAAACAGGATTTTTTGGAAATGCGTGAGTTGCAATGGCTTCGCAGATTACAGGACTGAACTCGTCATTTATCATTGCGGAAGTAAGCGCGCCTGCAAGAGAAGCGAATGTTGTTTTTTCGTTTGTATAATAAATCCAGCGGCGCAAATCATCTGTGTCGTCTGGAACGTAAAGCCCGCCGTCAGAAGGAATGCAGTCCAAAACTGCCTGTTTGAATCCTACGATATTTTGGGCATCACGTGTGCTAAAAAATTTCATTTATGTATCCCCAACCATTTTTATTATTCAAAATAATAACATTTTTAGGGGCTTCTTTCAATTGAAAGACATGATATGAAAAATTTTGCTATTCTTGTTTTTGCTGTTCTTCTGGCTTTGGAGCAGGCGCAGAAGTAGTGGCAGGTTTTGTGGCGGCTTTTTTCTTCTTTGGCTTAGGCGGACGTTTTCTGTATCTTACAACATAATTTCCGAGCGAAATAAAAAAAATTGTAAGAATTGCAGCTGTAATAACGCGTATATCTTTTAAAACTGAAATGCAAAGATTAACAAGAGCCGTAATGTCCATATTGAATTTATCGGCAGTTTTTAATATAAACTTACTTGAAACATTCAATCTTTTGTTGGAGCAAAAAAATGACTGGAATTATAGATTACAATGCTGGAAATATAAAAAGCGTGGAGCATGCGCTTGAATCCATTGGAGCTCCTTATATTCTTTCTGGAAATCCTTGCGATTTAGAAAATGTTGACCGCGTGATTTTTCCCGGAGTAGGAGATGCGGCTTATGCAATGCAGCAGCTTAAGCAGACTGGCTTTGATTCTTTTTTGAAAAACTGGGCGGAATCAGATAAACCGATTTTAGGAATTTGCCTTGGCTCTCAAGTTGTGTTTGATTACAGCGAGGAAGGAAATACAGAATGCCTTGGACTTTTAAAGGGAAGCATAAGACATTTTTCTTCTTTAAAGAAAAATGGATTTGACACAAGCTTAAAAGTTCCGCATATAGGATGGAACAATGTTTCGTTTACAAATGGAGGCTCTCCTTTTTTAAACGGAGTTGCGCAGGATTCAGATTTTTATTTTGTGCATTCCTATGTGATTCAACCGGAAGATTCTTCTATTGTGAAAGGCTATGCGGACTACGGAATAAAAATTCCTGCCATAGTTGAAAAAGACAACATTGCAGTTTTTCAGTTTCACCCGGAAAAATCAGGAAAGCCCGGACTTAGAATCTTGAAAAACTTTGTAGCTTCTGACCTTTCTGCAAAGGAGGAATTTTAAAATGCTTAAGAAACGAATTATAATCTGCCTTGATGTAAAAGACGGACGCACAACAAAAGGAATAAAATTTCAGAACAATATAGATATTGGTGACCCTGTGGAAATGGCTGCTGAATATTACCGTCAAGGTGTGGATGAGCTTGTGTTTTATGACATAATGGCAAGCGCGCGTGGAAGAGGTCCTATTCTTGATTTGATTGCAAGGGTAGCTTCTCAAGTTTTTATTCCGTTTTGTGTTGGCGGCGGAATCGGAACTCTTGATGACATACGCTCTACAATTCTTGCCGGAGCTGAAAAAGTTTCGCTTAATTCTCAGGCTGTAAAAAATCCGGAGCTTATAAAGCAGGGAGCACGCGTTTTTGGAAATCAGTGCATTGTTCTTGGAATGGATTCAGCAAAAGATTCCCAAATGCCAAGTGGCTACAGGGTTTACATTAACGGCGGAAGAACAAAAACTGACCTTGATGCAAGAGAGTGGGCGCAGAAAGCAGTTGAACTTGGTGCTGGCGAAATAGTTTTAAATTCAATTGATGCTGACGGAACAAAAGAAGGCTATGAGCTTAATCTTACAAAAATGATTGCGGAATCTGTGCCTGTTCCTGTAATTGCAAGCGGCGGCGGTGGAACTCCTTCTCATCTTGCGGACGTTCTTACAAAAGGAAAAGCTGATGCTGCCCTTATAGCCTCAATGGTTCATTCAGGAGTGTACACAGTTTCTTCTATAAAGAATGAGCTTTCCAAAGAAGGAATACCTGTAAGGCTTGTTTAAAATTTGCCTTAGCAGATTGCGCCCTCGTAAATAAGTCCCTGTTCTCCGTCTATAGAAACAGAAAGATTGTCTTCAAGAATTTTGCAGGCATCGGGAACATTCTGTATATAGACAAGATTCGGATTTACAAGTTTCAGATTTTCCTCTTGCAAGTCGCTTCCTGATTCAGAAATAACTCCGTCTATAATTCTTAATACTGGAATAAGATTTTCTGTTATTCTTTCGCAAACAAGAATTGTCCTGTGGTTGAGCTTTACACTGTCGCGGATTTCAACAATGTCTTCCGCATGGATTATTCTTCCGCAGATTTTTTGTTTTTCGCTGTTGCAGAATCCGAATGAAGTTCCTCTTGCAATTATGTTTCCAACAACAAGCACTCGAATTGTGTTCACCATTAAAGGACTTGAAAGCGGAATTCCTGCGCACACAACGACTCTATCTGAAAGTTTTACAAGATTGTTTTCAATTGCAAGCTTTACAGCGTTTTGAATCATCATGTCTGAATCTCCTGCGATTCTGCAAAGAACAGGTGTTACGCCCCACTGAATCATAAGCTGCCGCTGAACTTTTTTATCTGGAGTTACTGCAATTACAATTTGCTCCGGCCGGAAGCTTCCAATCATTCTTGCAGTGTTTCCATGCAGTGTCGGAATGATTATTGCCTTTGCCTTTATGTTCTTTGAAAGTTTGTATGCGCTGTGTGCAACCATGTGTCCTACTTCTGTTCCAGGAACATAGTCTGAATCTATTTTTCTCATGTGCTCTTTGTATTCAAGAGAGTCTTCTGTTGTGCGGGCAATCAGCGCCATTGTCTTTACAGATTCTACTGGATATTTTCCGCCAGCAGTTTCCCCTGAAAGCATGAGCGCATCTGTTCCATCAAAAATTGCGTTTGCGACATCCGTAAGTTCTGCTCTTGTAGGCCGCGGATTTACAATCATTGAGTCGAGCATCTGCGTTGCTGTAATTACAGGTTTGCCGGCGGTATGGCAGCATCTTATAATGGCTTTTTGAGCAAGCGGAATCCTTTCTGTTGGAAGCTGAACTCCCAAGTCTCCTCGCGCAACCATTATTCCGTCAGCCTCGCGTGTAATTTTTTCAATGTTGTTCAAGCCTTCTTCATTTTCAATTTTTGCAATGACACGGGCTTTTGCGCCTACGGATTTTAAGTATTCCTTAATCTGCACAACTTCTTCCGGAAAACTTACAAAACTTGCCGCAACAAAATCAATGTCTTGAGCCGCCCCGAACTTTAAATCTTCTTTGTCTTTTTCCGACATGATTGGAAGCCCTGCATGAACTCCGATTAGGTTTACATTTTTTTTGCTGCCAAAAGTTCCCGCGTTAGAAGCTTTGCATATAATTTCTTCGCCTTCAATTTTTTGAACAACAAGTTCAATCAGTCCGTCGGCAATTAAAATTTTTATTCCCGGGGAAAGTTTTTTAGCAGCTTCTTTCCAGGAAATTGAAATTCTGCACGGTTTTCCTTCCGAAGCATTTACGCAAGTGCAGTCATCTGTTGTAACAATTACAGTTTCATCTGCGGAAAGTTTTATATTGTTTGTGCCGTCTATAAGTCCAGTGCGGATTTCAGGGCCTTTTGTGTCCAAAAGAATTGCAACGGGAACATCTATTTCTGCGGAAATTCTGCGCACTCTGTCCATTGCTTGCTTGTGCCAGTCGTAAGTTCCATGCGAAAAGTTGAACCTTGCTATGTTCATTCCTGCTTTTATCATTTCGCGGATTGTGTCGTCGTTGTCGCAGGCAGGTCCGATTGAGCATACGATTTTTGTTTTTCTTGTAAGCATTTTGTTCTCCGATAAAAATTTATTCAGCAATGTATCGCGCGCGGCTTGTTTCTGTTTCAAAAACATCAATTGCATAAAGCCATGCGTTTTTTCCGTCAGTTTTCTTTAGGGAAGGGATTTTTTCTATAATGCGATTGTATATGTAAACGGCGATTCTTTCTGTGCTTGGGTTTTGGTCAAAGAATTCTATGTCGTTTAAATTTGTGTGGTCAATTTCGCCGCAAACTTCCCTAAGCGTTTTTTTCAATTTGGTAAAATCCAACAGCATTCCGCCTTTGTCAAGTTCTGTTCCGCGGACGTGAGCATAAACTTTGTAATTGTGTCCGTGGAGATTTTCGCATTTTCCGTTGTAGTCTCTTAAAAAATGCGCCGCGCTAAAATCAGCAGTAACTCTAACTTCAAACATATCGGTTTTTATTATACAGTTTTTGCCCTTCTATGAAAATTGAATTTTCAAACTTCTTGCCTTTGTTTTTCAAAAATGAAATAGCCACGCTTTGCCAAAAAGTTTATAATTTAATGTCATTACCGGGCTCGACCAGATAATCTATAATAAAGTTCTACAACAGATTCTCATGTCGTAACATGGAAATGACAATAAAATGTTTGTTTTTATAAAAAGGGTGTTTTATGAAAAAGCTTTTGTTTTTGATTTTAACTTTATTTGCCTGCGTTTTTTCTTTTGCGGATGATTCTGATTTTTCCCGGAGTTACGAAGAAAAAGTTTTAGTTCCTTTTGGAAGTTCCAGAAAAAAATTGCCAGAGCCCAAACAGCAAATTGTGCGTGAAAAAAGTTTTCCGTTTTTTTCTAAATATAACTTTTTAGATGGAGCAGAAATTTCAGAAGAGGAAGCCATGAAACTTATCGGCGGAATTTCAGAAAACAAGTCAGTTATAAAAAAAGAAAAATTCTGGTACTGGGCAACTGTTGTAAATGCTGCGGCTGCTGGCGGATTTTCCGTAGGATGCATTGACGCGGACAGCAAAAAAGAACTTGGCGCATTCGGAATTCCTGCCGCAGTTTTCTTTTTGGGAGCAATCGCAACAAATCGCATTTCTGCCCATTACGAAAAAAAATCCCTGAAAAATTACAACGACTATGTTGAAGAATATAATAAAAGGATAACAAATTACGCTGAAAATATAACAGAATGAAATTTTGTTGACAAGAAGAATAACGTGTGTTATAAGAATTAATAAGATTCATTCAAATATTCTAAAAGATATTAGGGAGAGCTTACATGAAAAAGGGTTTTATGTTTTTGCTGATTTCTGTTCTTTTGTGTGAAAGCATTTTTGCGCAGGAATCTCCTTCTGAAAGTGAAATTGTGTTTCCGCAGATAATAGTTCGTTCTGAAAATTTATTTTCTTTTTCACAGTTTGAATTTCTTGATGGAACAAAAATTAAAAGCAATAAAGAATTGAATGTTCTTTTAAAAGGTGTTCCCGAAAATACAAAATTTGTAAACAAGGCTAATTTTTGGAAGACAATGACTTTTGTGTCTACGGTGGCTGGCTTGGGATGTTTGGGCGCAACGGCTTTTGTGGACAGTGATTGTGCTGTAGAAAGTTTGTGCCTTGGTGCTGTAGGTTGTCTTGTGATTGATTTGTTCTCTTGCTTTATGAGCGTTTCTTATAAAAACATTGCGCTTGACAATTACAATCTTTATGCATTGCAACTGGAACGGCAGAATTAAAAAGAGATTTTGCCTTATGAGGAAGTTTGCTTTTGGTTTTATTTTGATTGTGTGTTTTTCTGCTTTTGCTCAAGAAAACGAAAATTGTGAAATTGTTTTTTCTGGGCAGCCGGCTTTTCAAAAAATGATTTATCAAGATGTTTTTTTTTCTATGACTGATGTTCATTTTTCAGGCGGAAAAAATGTAGAAAGCAAAACAGACTTTAATTCTTCCTTGCGCATTATTGAAGAAGCTAAGTTTCTGACAGAAAAATCTGACTTTTGCCGGAACATGGCTTGGGCTTCTTTTATGGGCGCAGTTGGCTGCACTGCAATTGGTGCGTTTAACAACAATCTTTCTTGTGATACGGAAAACGCTTTGTCTGACATTGTTTCCAATTGTGTTATTTCGCTTTTTTACTTTCCTTTGTATAAGTCTTACTACAGAAATGCTGCGGCTTATAAGTATAATCAGTTTGGATTAATTAATTGACAAAAAGGAATAACATGTGTTATAAAATATACACAGGAGATTTTCTTTATGAACAGAAATGGATTTTTGTTTTCTTTGTCAGCTTTGCTAAACGCTTTGGATTGTGATTCTTCTTTTGATTCAGAATTGTTTGAAGAAAACTTGGACAGAACAGACTGCTTCACAAGCCAGAACTTGGAAGATTGTTTAGAAGATGCCTTGTGGAATAGGGATGTTTCTTTTCAAAACGGATTTAGCGCGTAAAAATTTGAACTAAAATATTCCCTGTGTTGTTTTTTCCTTATTCTTTCAGCGCAGGGATTTCCTTTTTTAAAGACCGGTTGCTTCGTCAATTCCCATCATTATGTTCATGCACTGGACAGCCGCTCCGCTTGCTCCTTTTCCGAGATTGTCAAAACGGCTGGTTATTGTGATTCGTTCATCGTTTCCGCAGACAAAAATCTGCATATTGTTTGTTCCTGACAATGTGTTTGCCGCGATAAAATTGTCTTGCAAAATTCCTTCACCAAGAAAATCCGCAGTTTTTACAAAATGGCAGTCTTTGTAATGCTCCTTGAATGTTTCGCAGATTTCTTTCGCGCTGATTTTCTTTTCCAAAAGCCGTGAATAAAGTGAAATCGTAACGGTCATTCCTTGAAAATAATCGCAGACATAAGGATTGAAAATTGGCTTGTAGTTTAAGCCGCTTACTTTTTGCATTTCTGGCAAGTGCTTGTGTTCCTGAGTGAGGGCGTAAAGGCGCGGACTTTTCAGTTCTGGGTTTCGGTCTGAATCTTCGTATTGCGCGATTGCTTTTTTTCCGGCTCCTGAATATCCGGAAACCGCATGGCAAACAATAGGGTAGTCCGCAGAAATTATTCCGTGGGTTACAAGTGGAAAGCAAATTGAGGCGAATCCTGAAGCATAGCAGCCTGGCACTGCGACTCTGCTTGAGGTTTGGATTTTTTCCCGGTGCCGAGGAGAAAGTTCAGGGAATCCATAAGCCCAGTCAGGATTTACACGGTGCGCTGTGGAAGCGTCTATTAGTTTTGTCTTTGGATTTGTGCAAAGGCTTACGGCTTCTATGCTGGCGGCATCTGGAAGACACAAAAATGTAAAGTCGGATTCGTTAATGAATTTGGCGCGTTCTGCCGGCTCTTTGCGCTTGTCTTCGTCAATAAGCAGGATTTCAATGTCCTTGCGTTTTTCAAAACGTTCGTAAATTTTTAGTCCAGTAGTTCCTTCTTTTCCGTCGATAAAGATTTTGTATGCCATAAGACGCCTCTTTTTGATGTAACTTTATAAAGTCAGTTTTTTTTATAAGTAAAGAAATTAATAGAATAAAAACTTAGATTGTGCATCAAGTGCTGAAATGATATACTTTAGGAATGAAAGATTCAATATTTATGAAAAAAATTGTTTTTAACTTTTTGGTTGCTTTTGCTTCTGTTTGTTTTTTTTCATGCGTATCAACAAAGGTTGAAGTTCCAGACAATGCTTCGAGCCTTGAAATAATTCAGCTTGCGCAGACTGCATTGGACAAGGGAAGCACAAAAAAATCTTTGCAGTATTATGAAATTCTTTTGCAGCGTTACGGAATGAACACCGCTGTTTATATAGAAGGTCGCTACGAAATTGCGCATATTTATGTAAAGCAGAAAAAATACAACAAGGCAGAGCCAATCATAAACGAAATTCTTGAAATTTATAATGCAAGCCAGCCTGGACAGTTTCCCGGCGCATACAGAAAACTTGCCCAAAAAGACTTTGAAAAAATTCAGAGCGGAAAACGAAATTAATCCGCAGGCTTTCCTTTTTCGTCAGGAACGATAATGCAGTCAAGCGTTATTTCTTTTTCATTTGCAAGCTGCATTACTTTTTCCTGTGTTAATTTTCTTGGTCCTCTTGGCTTTGGATGCGGTTCTGCGTCTCCAAGAAGAATGATTTTTCTTTGCGCGTCTTTTCTCCATTCATAGAAATTTATTGAAGCAAAAAGAGCTTCATGCACGGCTTCTGGAATGTCTCCGCCTTCGTTTCCGTGGATTATGACGGAATCTAGCTGCTTTTTGATTTTTTCAGGCTCTCTTGTAAAGTCAAAGAATTTTACAGGGAGACCTTTGTAATTGTAGGAATCATTGTAATCCCTATAAAGCAAAAGCGCAATCCTCAAGTCTTCAAATTCTTTTGTCTGCTCAATGAAAGATGGAATCCATTTTTGGCGCAGAACTTCCATATCGTCTTTCATGCTGCCGGTTGTGTCTATTGCAAGAACGATGTCCGCTTTTGTTTTTGGCGTGATTCTTTCTACGGAGTCCAACAAGTCTTGAACAAGGTTTTCTGGCTTGGAATAATATAAAAGTCCGCCGCCTTCATTTGCAAGCTGAGAAAATTTTTCCACAGCCAAAGGATTGTAGTCGTCTGTTAAAATCGGCTTTTCTTCTTTCTGCGGAATTACTTGCGGCTGTTCATTTACTTCTGGTTCTGGAATTTCTTCAAGAGCGGCTTCAGTTTTTTGTGGCTCCTTTTTCTTTGGAGCTTCGCCTATGTCGAACATGAACGGATTGTCCATGTATTTTCCTGTGTAGTCGCCATAAGGTTTTTCAAATGTGCGGATATTTATAAAAACGCCTTTTCCTATTTGAACTGAACCGTTGCGCGACCAAGGATAGCCAAAGTAAAGCGTATTTGGAATAAAAATATGGAAGGCTTGTCCAAGTTCAGGATGATTTTCTACAGTTGAAGAAATAAGGCTGTATTTAGAATATTCAGAATGAAGCTCTTTTCCGTCTAAATAGCGGATTTCGTTTCCGTTTGTTTCGTTCCATTCTGCGGCCCGGTAAGCGTAGTTTGGCTCTTTTCCATTTGGATCTTTTGTGGTTTCAACTAGCATTACGCTGTTTATTGCAGGCTTTTTTCTTATAAAAAGGTCAACACCTTCACGTTCGCCTGAGTCTGAAAATCTTTCCTTTACTGATATGTCGCTTGCTAGAATTTGCATTTGCGGTAGTTCTACAATCCGGGTCTGCTGTGCAAAGGCAACTCCTAGTGAAATTATGGTAAAAAACAAAATGCGCTTTTTCATGCTTTTATTATCGGAGCGAACTTCCTTGAGTTAAAGAGTAAAATTTATTTATATTTATGGAAGAAAATGTTTTGAAAATTTATACGTTGAAAATTGAAAAATGTGTGGTATAATAATAGTCTCTAAAAGTTTCAGTTTTTAAGAACGTTTTTGGTGCTTTAAAAATGCCGTAAATAGTTCTGATTTAGGGTTTATTAAAAAACCTAAAAACGGCTGGGTCAAGGTCTTGAGCGTAAGCGTACCTTGACCAGACGTATTTAAAAAATAAAGGCGAAGATATTTTGGACACAAGCAAAATTAAAAATTCAGATTTTTCTCAAGTTGATATTTCTTATTTTTTTAACAATGATGAAAATATAAAAAATGAAATTATTCAGACTGGAATTATTGTTTTTACAGATTATCAGCAGAAACTTATAAAAAAACTTCAGGATTCGCTTGAAAAAACTGCTCCAGACAGACTGGCGCGGCTTCAGGAAAGGCTTGATGACGTTACAAGCCTTGCGCAATCGATTGCACGATTTCCGTCTTTGCTTGAGCGGGCGAACACAACAACTTCAACAAGAACACCTATGGCTTTGGTCGAGAGCATTATTTCGTACCAAGAGGAAGGCGATACTGTTCTTCACATGCCGTCAAAGGCTATTTTGGGAAAAGGATTTCTTGTGGCGAAAATCCACACTTTTTTTTCAATGTCAAAACTTGCAAAAAATTATGCTTTAATGGACGAAAAAGAAGTCAAGGAATATTATGACGAAACAGTTTCCATGATGTTTACTCTTATGGCGGAAGATGTCTACATGAACCTCATAAAGGACAAGTCTGTTTCTATTGATTTGCGCCGGGAACTTGCAAATTCACTTATAATTCTTTGGGAACACAGAAGCGACCAGACAATTTCAGATATTGCGCCTGTTTTGCAGTCTGTTTGGTCTGCCAGACGCCGGCTTGCTCCTGCTTTTGGCTCTATGATGGGAACAAGCGAGCTTATGATGGTTACGTTCCAAATGGACGATCAGTGGGGTGCATTTATAAAGGAAAAACTTAGCGAGCCGGACGTTGCCCAAGCAATGGAAGAATTTTTGTTTGGCGTTTCTTACGAGCAGATTTTGCGTTTAAAAGGAATTTTGCGCGATCAAGGCGTAAAGTCAATTGGGCGTGATGAAGTAAGTTCTTATCTTGGCGAGCGTGTAAAAACTGACATAAATCTTGATTACAGGGACTTTTATCTTTTGTATACAGTTCGCCGTGATAACGCAAGAGCAAGGCAAAGACTTCATATTGAAGGTCCGAAGAACACGCTTGAAGACCACTTTATCCGCTTTATAATGGAAAAAAATCAGGAAAAGCAGAAAAATGATACTTTTGCAAAAATTTAAATTTCGTTAATATGTTGCGGGTAAAAAAATGAGCGAAGACGAAAATAAAAGACAATATCAGTTTGGTGAAAAATTAAGAGCCGTCCGTGAAAGAAAGCACTTAACGCTAAAAGCTGTGGCAGCGCACGCAAAAGTGAGCGAAAGCCTTGTTTCCCAGATTGAGCGGAATAAAGTTTCTCCTGCAATAGACACTTTGCTCGATATTGCCGATGCCCTGGATATAAGCCTTGAATTTCTTTTTGAAGAATACAGCCGCCGCCGTCCAGTTTCTGTGATTCACCGTGAAGACCGCCGCAAAATCAACGAGGAAGATGTTGTTTACGAAGAGCTTTCCGACCCATTTTCTGGCAATGGCGAAAATTCATTTGAAAGCTACACAATAAATATTCCAGTTGGAAGCCGCACTCACCGCGGAAGTTACGGTCATCTTGGAAAAGAAATGGGACTTGTTGTTCAAGGAAAAGGAATTCTTCACTACGGAAACAAAGAAATTGCTTTAAAAGAAGGCGACAGCATTACGTTCAATGCAGGTTCTCCTCACACTTTGGAAAACACAGGCTCAACTGAATTAAAAGCGATTTGGATGGTTACTCCTGCCCAGAAATTCAACGCCTGAAAAATTTGGCTATTTTTATTCTCTGTGTTTTTACGTTGAATTTTTAATTATTTTCCTATATACTATAATATGAATTCTTATTTTTAAATAAAAAAGGTGATTTTTGTATGGAAAATAATAGCTTAGGTGAGATTTCTTCATTGACTCCTGCAGTCCGTCCAATCAGGATGGGAATCGATGTTGGTTCAACTACGGTAAAAGTTGTTGCGCTTGGAGAAAATGATGAGCTTTTGTACGGAGCTTATGAACGGCACCGGGCTGATATTAGAAATACAATTATTACTGTTGTAAATAAGGCCTTTGATTCGCTTGAAGAAGTCCTTCCAGCAAAGGAAAATCAGACTGTCAGTGTTAAGGTTACTGGTTCTGGCGGGCTTTCTGTTTCGCAGTGGCTGAATATTCCGTTTATTCAGGAAGTTGTTGCCGCTACTACTGCTGTAAGAAAAATTATTCCGCAGACAGACGTTGTGATTGAGCTTGGCGGCGAAGATGCGAAAATAACTTATTTTAAAGGCGGAGTCGAACAGCGCATGAATGGAACTTGCGCCGGCGGAACTGGAGCTTTTATTGACCAGATGGCGGCTCTTTTGGAAACTGATGCTTCCGGACTGAACGAGCTTGCCCGCGGAGCTACTACAATTTATCCTATTGCGGCACGTTGCGGTGTTTTTGCAAAAACGGATGTTCAGCCTTTGATTAATGAAGGAGCGCGCCGTGAAGATATTGCGGCTTCTATTTTTCAGGCGGTTGTAAGCCAGACAATTTCGGGACTTGCCTGTGGAAAGCCAATTCGCGGAAATGTTGCTTTTTTAGGCGGACCGCTTCACTTTTTAGATCAGCTTAGAGAACGTTTTGTAATTACATTGAAGCTTGGTGAAGAGCAGACGATTGTTCCAGAAAACAGCCAGCTTTTTGTTGCTTCGGGCGCGGCGTATTCTGCTGAACGGGAAATAAAATGCGTAAATCCTTCCAATAAAAACGGAACATTTCCTACTATAAAACAGTTCCGGGAAAGCCTCAAAAATCTTGTAGGCGCGGAAATGCAGGAAGTTCAACGTCTTGAGCCATTGTTTACAACTCAAGAAGAACTGGACGAATTCAACAAACGCCATTCTCAGGAAAAAGCCAGCACTGGAGACTTGGAATCAACTGAAGGTCCGGTTTTCCTTGGACTTGATGCCGGCTCCACAACAACAAAAGCGGTTTTAATTGATACAAAAGGACGCATTTTATGGCGTTTCTATGATGTGAATGCTGGAAATCCTGTTGACTTGGCTGTAAAAGTTCTAAAAAGTCTTTATAAAATTCTTCCTGAAAAATGCTACATTGCGCGTTCTGTTTCTACTGGTTATGGCGAAGCTTTGTTTCAGGCTGCCCTTGGAGTTGACGCTGGCGAAGTTGAAACTATAACTCATTATCGTGCGGCAGATTTCTTTGTTCCTGGCGTTGAATTCCTTTTGGACATCGGCGGACAGGATATGAAGTGCCTTAGAATGAAAGACGGCGCGATTGTTTCCATTCAGCTTAATGAAGCTTGTTCTGCAGGCTGCGGTTCGTTTCTTGACAATTTTGCGCGGACAATGGGAATGAGTGTCCAGGAATTTTCAAAGATTGCGCTTATGGCAAAAAAGCCGGTTGACCTTGGAACTCGTTGCACAGTTTTTATGAACAGCCGTGTAAAGCAGGCTCAAAAGGAAGGAGCTGAAGTTGCAGATATTTCAGCTGGACTTTCTTATTCGGTAATAAAAAACGCGCTCTTTAAAGTAATAAAGCTTCGCAAGGCAAGCGACATCGGTAAAAAGGTTGTTGTTCAAGGCGGAACTTTCTTTAATGATGCTGTTCTTCGCGCATTTGAAAAAATTGCTGGTGTAAACGTTTATCGTCCTGATGTTGCGGGGCTTATGGGAGCTTACGGTTCTGCGCTGATTGCGATGGACCAGTGGGAGGATTTGCGCCGTCCAAAGCCAGACGATCCTGATCAGACTCCAAAATTTGTAAAAAGCGGCATTGCAACTTTGAATCAGCTTGAATCATTTAAAGTGGACCTTGAGCTTCGACGCTGCGGAAAATGCTCTAACAATTGTCTTCTTACAATAAATACATTTTCTACTTCTGGAACTGAAGGCGAAGAAAAACGTGCTGTAAGAAAATTTGTTACAGGAAACAGATGCGAACGTGGAGCTGAGCTTGAAGAAAAAACTTCAGTTGTAGACGCTAGCAACAAGCCTTCCGAAGATGAAACTGAAAAAAATCTTCCGAACCTTTTTGAATGGAAATACAAGCGGCTTTTTGGACATTATATTCCGCTTAAGCCAGACGAAGCTGTTATGGGCGACGTTGGAATTCCTCGTGTTTTGAATATGTATGAAAATTATCCGCTGTGGTTTACTTTCTTTACAAAGCTTGGATTCCGTGTGCGCCTTTCTCCTCGTTCTAGCCGAGCAGTTTACGAAAAAGGTCTTGAAACAATTCCGTCAGAAAGCGTTTGCTACCCTGGAAAAATTTCCCACGGTCATGTGGAAAGTCTTCTTCAGCAGGGAATAAAATTTATTTTTTATCCGTGTGTTCCTTACGAAACAAAAGAAGATCCGGGTGCTGGAAATCATTACAACTGCCCGATTGTTACAAGCTATCCTGAAGTTTTGCGCAATAACGTTGAGCAGCTTCGTCAGGATGATTCTGTTCTGTTTATGAATCCGTTCCTGCCGGTTTATGACAAGCAGCGTTTAAAGGAACGTCTTTTTGAAGAGTTTTCTCCTAAGTTTAAAAAACTCACCCGGCAGAAAATAAATGAAGCTGTGGATGCGGCTTGGGCAGAGCAGGAAAAATTCAGAAAAGATGTTCAGGAAAAAGGTGAGGAAGCTCTTGAAGAAACAATCCGCCGCGGCGCAAATGGAATTGTTCTTGCAGGACGTCCTTATCATCTTGACCCGGAAATAAACCACGGAATTCCAGAAATGATAAACGGCTTGGGTATGGCTGTATTCACGGAAGATTCGGTTGCGCATCTTGGTTCTATTGAGCGTCCGTTAAGAATTATTGACCAGTGGACTTACCATAACAGGCTTTACCGCGCCGGAGCTTTTGTAAGCGGAATGGCAAACTTGGAACTTGTTCAGCTTACGTCTTTTGGCTGCGGACTTGATGCCGTTACTTCTGATCAAGTTGACGAAATTATGAAGTCAAAAAGCAGAATGTATACGCTCATAAAAATTGACGAAGGCTCGAATCTTGGCGCGGTGAGAATTAGAATCCGCTCTTTGATTGCCGCTGTAAAAGCTCGCGAAAGAAACAGAACAAAGCTTTCTATAAAACCAGCTTCATATAAACGTCAGATTTTCACCAAGGAAATGAAAAAGAAGCATACAATTATCGGACCGCAGATGAGCCCGATTCACTTTAAGCTTCTTCAAAAAGCGATGGAATATTCCGGATACAATTTTGTTGTCCTTGACGCTGTAGATCCAATGGCTGTTGAAACTGGACTAAAATATGTAAACAATGACGCTTGCTATCCTTCAATTCTTGTTGCGGGCCAGATGATTGCTGCTCTTCAAAGTGGAAAATTCGACTTGAATAACACGAGCCTGATTATTACGCAGACTGGAGGCGGCTGCCGTGCTACAAACTACATTGGATTTATTCGCCGTGCCTTAAATGATGCTGGGTTCAGCCAGATTCCAGTTATTTCTATGAGCACTCAGGGATTTGAAAAAAACCCGGGCTGGACTTATACTCCGGGAATGCTTATAAGGCTTGTCCGCTCCATTATGCTTGGAGACTTGCTTATGCGCGTTTTGTATAGAACTCGCCCTTACGAAGCTGTTTCTGGAAGCGCAAATGCTCTTTATGAAAAGTGGAATGCAAGATGCGAAATTGCATTGAAGTCGCTTTCCGTGTTTAAATATAGAAAACTTATCCGCGGAATCATAAAGGACTTTGACAATCTGCCTCTGCTTCCTGTAAAAAAGCCGCGTGTCGGTGTTGTTGGTGAAATTCTTGTTAAGTTCCATCCGACTGCGAACAACGACATTGTAAATGTAATTGAAAGTGAAGGCGCGGAATGCGTTATGCCGGATTTGGCGGACTTCTTGTTTTATACTTTCAGCACTGGAATTTTCCGGCATAGACAGCTTGCGTTTGATAAGAAAACTGAAAAAAATGCGCGTCTTATGGTTTGGGCTGTTGAGCTTTTCCGTGGATACATAAAAAAGCAGCTTAAAAAGAGCCATCGTTTTGATCCGCCGAATTTGATTTATGACATGATGAAAGGCGTTGACGATATTGTTCAGCTTGGAAATATAACTGGCGAAGGTTGGTTTCTTACTGCGGAAATGGTTGAGCTGATTCATTCTGGATGTCCTAGCATTGCTTGTGTTCAGCCTTTTGCTTGTCTTCCGAACCACGTTACAGGAAAAGGAATGATAAAAGAATTGCGCCGCCGTTATCCTGAATCAAATATTTCTGCGATTGACTATGATCCAGGCTCAAGCGAAGTTAACCAGTTGAACCGTTTGAAGCTTCTTTTGAGCAACGCACCTGTTGGCAAGCACCCGGATGAAGAGGCAGACGGAATGATTCATCAGCCGGATAAAAAAGTTGTCAAGCCGGAAATTCAAATGGCGGAAGGTGCTTTTATAGATTCAGAGCCTGTTGAAATGAAAGATGTGCCTGTAATCTAAAGGCTTTTGCATTGTTTATAAAATTGACAGGAGTTTATTTTGAAAAGAAAACTTTTAGCTTTCTCTTTTGCCTTTTTGTTTTTTGGATTTGCGTTTGCTGAATACAACAGTTTTGCAATTCCAGATTCTGCGGAAATACGGAGGACTATAGTTGATTCTTGGATTTCCGCGCCAGTTTCTGAAGTTAGAAATTACAAAGAAGCCTTGAGAAAAAATAGAATCGGCGAAACTTTTCAAATCCGAATGGAAGAAAACGAAACTGAATTTTCAGTGATTGTTGCTCCACGTTCAGAGCTCGATGTTGACTTGATAAATGGGGACAACCATAGAATTGTCCGTGCGGCTGTTTATCCAAAAGGAGCGGCAGGAAGCTGGATTCTCTTTAGGGAAAAAAAGAGCGGAAAACCTTTGCGTGTTGAATGGCATTTTAATCCTGATTCAGATGTGTTTCTTGTGTTCCGTCCGCAGGCTCAAAAAACTTTGGTTGACATGAGCGTGTTTGGCTCTTTTGCCGCGAGGTCAGTTCCGCTTGGAGTTCCATTTGAGCGCATTTATACAGCGGGATTTCAGGATGTAAAAAACTGGACTCAAAAAACTCTTCCGTGGGAAAAAGTTTCTGTTGAAACCGGCCTTTACCGTGATTCACTTATGATGGCGGGAATTATAAAATCGAATTTGGATTCAATTGTTTTTGCTGAAGATGCTTGCTACGATTCTAAGGGAAAACTGAAATCTGTTATTACTGGCAAAGATTACATTCTAAAAGATGAAAGTGGATTTGAAATTCCGATTGATGAAAAAAAACTTTATTTGTCGGGCGCAGGATTTTTAAAATGGATTATCGATGGAATTGTTGAGCCGGCGACTGGACTTGGAACTTCAATTTCTGATTTGACAGAACCGACTGCTGAATTTGATCCTGTTGGAAAAATCGGAGTGATGTCGCAGGAATGGAATTTGTATTTTACTTTGGACTGGTGCAGAAATCTTGCGGCAAAAGCATATTCCGTGCGCTCAAGAAGAAATGTTGACTTTAAATCAGCCGGACTTGATGTGAACAAAAATTATTTTGCATCAGAAGTTATTGACGGAAAAATTTCAAATTCTTCCGGCTACATAAAAAATACAGGATATTCAATTGAAAAAATAAAATCTGTGCTTTATGTGCTTGCGGTAACAGAACCTTCTTGGTTTTATCTTGCTGCAATTCGACAAGGCTCTTATTTAAAGCCCGATGAACTTGTGTTTAATAATTGCGCGGTTTTCTTTCCTTATTTTGATAACAATGGAAAATTTGGCTGCTTTATTTTTGAGCAAGGCAAAGAAATTTCATTGGAAAAATTTTTAAAAAAATATAAAAACGCATACATTCATCTGGAGCGAGTAAAGTCGTTAGAGGCTTTTTTCCCTTATGAAAAAAAATAAAGTTTTAAAAAATTTATTTCTATGTTTTTTTGTTGCAACTGGAGGAGCTTGTTTTTCCTTTTCAAAAGATTCTGTTTTGTTCAAGAAAATAGATTCGGCTTATTCTGGTGCGGATTATCCGGCTGTCATTGAATATTCTTCGCGTCTGCAAAAAGAATTTTCTTCTTCTCCTTTTTTGGAAAAAACCTTGCTTTATAAAGGTGAAAGTTTTTTTTATCTTGGACGTTTTGAAGATTCGATTCAAACTTTGAATGAGTTGTCTTCAGCAAAAAAAAATGAAACGAAAATTTTTGCAAATTACTGGAAAGGCCGTTCAGAATTTTCGTTGGAAGATTTTAGCGCGGCGTTGAACTCTTTTTATAATGCTTCTTCAATTTCTTCTGATTTCAATAAAAAAAGCAAAGAAATAAATTTTATTTATAAAAATTCGATTTATTATGCAGGACTTTGTAGCTATTCTTTGCGGCAATATGAAAAATGCATTCCGGTTTTTGAATCGATAATTTCTAGCAACGAATATGAAAATGATATTTTTTGCAGTTCATTGGAAATTCTTTTTAACTGCTACACAAATGAAAATGAATATTCAAAGCTTGTAAAAAAATATGAAGAACTTTCGCCGCAAAATATTTCTTGCTACTGGAATATTTCTTTTGCCGCAGGAAATGCTTTTGAAAAACTTGGACGAAAAAAAGATGCTTTTGCTTGTTATGAAAAAATCGCTTTAAATGCGGAACTTCCTTTGTCTGTCCAGGCATTGCAAAAAGCGTGTTATGTTTATGCGGAAGATTTTCCGTTGCTGCTTGAAAAAGCAAAATCCGCATTAGCAAATGAAAATTCACTTTTATCAGAACTTTGGATTCGGCTCGGAATTGACTGTTTTGAAAAAAATGATTTTGAGTCTGCGCAAAAATATTTTTCAAATGCTGAACAATCTGATTCAGAAAAAAAATATTCGTCGCTGATTGGACTTTATAAAGCCGAACTCGCTTCTGAAAATAAAATTGCAATTCTTGATTATTATTCAACGGAAAATTTTGATAAAAAATATTATGCGGAATATGAGCTTGCTTATGCACAGCAGTACGCGGCTTTGGGGGATTTTGAAAATTCTCTTGTTCATGCAAAAAATGCTTATGAAAAAAGTTCATCAGAAAAAAAACAGCTTAAGCAAAAATCTTTCTATTATTACTGTCTTGGACTTTATTCAACAGGGAAATCAAAACAAGCAATTTCTATTATAGAAAAATCTAAAGATAATGCTGAGTTAGAAAATAAATATTTTTTTGAGCAAAAAATTTTATATGCAAGATGTCTTGCTGAAAATGGAAGACTTGAACTTGCTGAAAAAATTTATAAAAACTTTTTTGAAAACTCTAAGCTAAATAATGAACAAAAATATGATTATGCAAAAATACTTTTTTCACTTGGAAATATGAGCGAGTGTAAAAATGTTGCGGATTCTTCTTCTGTTTCTGATGCAGTTTACATTTCTGCTTTGGCTTCGTTTAATATGCAAGACTGGAAAAATTCTTCAGCTGGATTTTTTAAGTTTATTGCAGAAAATTTAAAGTCTTCTAAAATTTCATTTGCGGAATTTTATTATGGATATTCCTTGTATAAAATGGGAGAGTCTTCTGAAGCATTTAATGCTCTTAAAAATTTTTCTGAAAAATATCCAAAAAGTTCTTTGTGCTATTCATCTTGCATTGTGTCTGCGAATTCTGCGCTGAAGAATTTTGATTTTGAAAACGCACTTGTTCAGGCAAGTAAGGCTTTGAATTTTTTTTCATCGCAGGAAGAAAAAGAAAATGCAGTTTTGCTTTGCGCTTCAATTTATTCTGATTCAGAAAAATATCAGGATGCTGTAAAATTTCTTGAGCCTTATGCAAAAGGTACTTCTGAATTTTCCATTTGCTGTCGTTATCAAATTGCAGTTTTGAATTCACGTCTTGGAAAAATTTCTGAAGCTGATAATTTTTTTTTAGAAATACAAAATAAATTTTACAACTCTCCGTTTGCAGATGAAAGTTCTTTTAGACGTGCGGATTTGTATTACAACTCAAAGAACTATGAAACAGCAGCAATGCATTTTTCTGAATATCAGAGAAAATTTCCTAAAGGAAAATTTATCGATGCTTCGTATTATTATTCTGCGGATTCGTATAGAAAATTGGCTCAAATTGAAAAATCAATTTTGCAATATAAAATTCTTGTGGAAAATTTTCCTAAGAGCACTTTTGCTTATAATGCAAGAAAAAATCTTTCAGAAATTTTTGAAGAGCAGGAAAAATATGAAGATGCGCTTGAACAGCAAAAAGTTATTCTTACAATTGCTGATTCCGAAGAGCAAAGAAAAACAGCAGAACAAAAAATTAGTTTTTTGAAGAATTTGATTTCTGGAGAAAATTCAGAGCTTGCATTGCTTGAAAAACGTTATGCTGAAAATTTTAAAAATACAACACTTGAAGGCAGAATAGCAGGAACTGAACTTGCAGAATTTTTAATGCAAAATGAACAGCCGAAAAAAGACGTTTTTGAACTTGCGGATTCACTTTTTAAAATTCAGTCATCTGAAAAAAATCAGGCTGCAGAAAATTCTTACGCTGCAAGAACTGCATTTGTTTGCGCAAGATGTTTGAGATTTCAAAATAAAAATAAAGAAGCTGCGCAAAGATTTTTGGTCTGCGCCGAGTTTGCTAGAAAGTCTGGAAATGATGAACTTGCGCAAAGAGCAATTTATGGAGCGGCTGAGTCGTTCGATGCTGCAAAGCTTTATGCTGATTCTGAAAAGTCCGCAAAAACTTTACTAGAACTTTATCCGAAAAGCAGTTACAAATCCGCTGCCCAGAAGTTTATAAAAAATAATTAGGAGCAAATGAAATTTAAAATGAAAGATTTGAAAAATACGCTTTATTTTTTTTGTGTTGCTTTATTTTCTGCGCCTTTATTTTCTCAAACTGAAAATGTAACTTTGCCAGACATAACTACGACAATTTCTGGTGAAGTTGTTACAGCCGGAAAAGATGCTGCCCCTGATTTTTCAAAAGTTATTCCAGTTGATAAAAAAGACGATTCTGTGCTTCCTGTTTTTACAGAAGAAAATGTCAGTTTTGATGAAGAGCCTGTTGCTGATTTTTCTTTTGGGGAAGCAAAGACAATTTTTGCACAAGGACTTGTTGGCGGCGGATTCCCTGGAGATTTTATCGGAGATTTTTCTGTTTACAAATCTATTGGTGAAAATCCTTTTAAAATTGAGTTTTCACATTTAAGCAAAAACGGATACGGAAAACATAAGGCTGGCGATGGATTTTTTGATAGCAACACAAGGCTTTTTGCGGAAAAAACTATTACTGTAAAAAATACAGACTTTATAATCGGTGGCGAGTATAAAAAAAATGAAACAGGCCTTCAGTCTGCAAGTCTATTTTTTTATGATTTGAATTCCCAAGAAGCATTTGGAAATTTTTCTGTAAAAAAAAGTTTTTTACATGGATTTGAATTTGAGTCTAAAAGTGGAGGATCTTGGTATAACCGATATGCTGGAATTGCTGACGGTGAAAATGATTTTCTAAGCCAAGAAAAAAATATTGATGTTGTATATTTAAATCAGAATTTAAATTTTTCATGGAACGGAAAAAAATTATTTTTTGATTTGAATGGGCGAGTTGATTATGGTACTCTTGCTGAAAAATTTGACTCTGTTGAAATTGAAAATATTTTTAGAGCAGAAGCTTCTGCATCTGCTGGCTGGAAAAATGATTTTCTTGATATTTCTGCATCTGGAGGAATTGCTGGCGGAACAGAAATGGGAACAAAAAAATCAATTCCATTTTTTAATGCGGGAATTTCTTTTGCAGGAAAAAATTCTCCTTTGAAAAATAATTTTTCTTTTGAAATTCGTGGAGGTCTTGATACATATTTTAATTCACTTTCAGAACTTGAGAATAAATATAAATTTTCGCAGCTTGTTTTTTTGCCAACAGAAACTTCTGACTGGTTTGTGAATGCAAAAATTTCTGTTCCTGTTTCAAAGCTTGCTTCGATTTATTCTTCTGCGGAATTTAGAAAAACTGCCTTTGAAAACGGAACTTGGGAGGCGATTTATGATTCTAAAACAGATTCTGGAATTTTTGAAATAGCTCCATCAGATAGAACTCTTTTTTCTACTGATTCAGGATTTTCTTATTTGTGGAATGTTTTCACTTTGAGCGCAGGGTGGAAGTCGAATTGGACTCATGTTCCGTCTGATGAATTTAAAAATTATGTTTCAACTTCTATTTCATTTGACTCAAAAGAAAAATCTTGGGGTTTTTCAATTTCTGTGCAGGAAGATATTGATTCGGATTCTGACAAATGCCCTTTGCTTGGCGGTGAACTTTATTACAATTTAAAAGAATCGATAAAACTTTCATTTGAACTTTCTGATGCCATAAAATTGTTTGCAAGAAAAGACAGGGACTTTATGAAAACAGATTATCTTGTTCGGGCTGGCTGTGCATCTTTGTTTGCAAAATTTTATTTTTAAAAAAATTTGATTTTTTATAGGAGCTAAAAAATGTTTGAGATTTTAAAGAGCGGCGGAATTGTTATGGTTCCGATTATTGCTTGCGGACTGGCCGCTGTGTTTATCATTGTTGAGCGATTTCATTATTTTTTTTCAATAAAAAGGCGTGATGAAAAACTTAGTAGAGATATTGAAAATTGTATTTTGAAAAATGATTTTCAAATTGCGGAATCGGTTTGTACCCTTGCAGACACTCCTTGCGCAAAAATTGTAAAGAATGCTATTGAACATAGAAAATTTGCGGAGCGTGATTTAAAGGAATTCATTCAGTCAAAAATGGATCTTGCTGTTCCAGAATTTGAGCACAATCTTTCTGCGTTAAGCACAATTTCAAATGTTTCTACTTTACTTGGATTGTTGGGAACTGTTACTGGAAATATCAAGGCTTTTGGTGTTCTTGGAAATGGCGGCACAATGGGAGATCCCGCTTTACTTGCTGGTGCGATTGCAGAAGCTTTAGTTACAACGGTTGCTGGTCTTGTTGTTGCAATTCCTGCAATTGTCTTCACTAGCTATTTTAATTCTCAAGTTAACCATAGTATTGCACAAATGGAGCAGACCGTTACTTCTGTTTTGTTCCGTCTTACAAAAAAAGGCGAGGCTTAAAATGAAAGTTTCCACAAGAAAAAAAACAAAGCCGGTGGTTGATTTATCTGCGATGCTGGATGTTATTTTTCAGCTCATTTTGTTTTTTCTGGTTTCCACAACATTCAATTTGCTTCCCGCTATAAATGTTAATTTGCCAAAAAGTTCTACTTCGTCTGGAGCGGAATCAAGCGGCATAACAATTTCCGTAGAAGAAAATGGAACTCTTTGGTTTAACGACGAAAATGTTTCTGAAAAAGAATTGTCAACTTTGCTTTCAAAATTTGACACAAAAGAAATTGAACGAAAAAATTTTCCTGTTTTAATTTCGGCAGATGAAAATGTAAAAAATGGAAAAATTGTTGCGCTTTTTGATATAATCAGAACGAGTGGCTTTGCTTCTGTTAGTTTGAGGACGAGCGGAAAAAAATGACAAGTCTTGAACGGCGTGGAAATGCAATTGCCTTGGCATTTACTGCATTTTTCTTTGCGGCTTTTTTAATTTTTTCTCTTGCTGTAAAATTTAAACCTCAAGAAAAATTTCAAGCATTGACGATAAACCTTGCGTCTTTTTCTGTTGAAAAAAAATCTTTGCCGGAAACTACTTTGCAGAAAAAAAATGTTCCTTCAAAAAATCAAAGTTCTAAAGAAGTTGAAAAACTAAAATCCATTGAAACAAAGAAAATTTCCGAAGAAAAATCAATTTTTCAAAAAAATAAAATCGAAAAAAACGAATCAGCTTTTTCTGAAAAACAAAAAACTTTTGAAGAACCTAAAATTAAAAAAAGTGTTGAGCAGCTTATAGCGGAAAATAATTCTTCTACAAAAAAAACTGCTGAATGGAATGAAATTTTTTTTGATGATTCACAGACTGTGCAAAGCAAAAATGTTTCCGAAGTGCAAAATAAAGTATTGTCAAAAAGTTCAGTTGAAGGGACTGCTGCAAAAACTTTAGCTGAAAAAAAATCCGGAGTTTCATCTTCTTCTGAATCAACTGGAAACAAAAACTCAGAGGCTTCAGAAGAAACAAAAAATTCTTTGGCGAATATCAAAAATACTTTTTCTTCTTCTGTTTCTGGAAATATAAAAAGCAAAACGTCAGTTGCTTCTCAAAGTGCAGGCGGAAAACTTTCTATAAAAATGTCGGACGGAAAATCAAGAGAACTTTTGTATCCGAAAAATCCTGTGATATTTATTTCAGAAGAAAACGCAAAACTTGTCGATGAAACAAAAAAAGTTATTGTTCGTTTTAAAGTTCTTGCGGACGGAACTGTTCCAGTAACAGGAATTTCCATAGTGCCGTCATCGCTTTTGCCTCCGCAGATTCAGACTGAAATAAAAGAGCAAATTCAACTTTGGAGATTTTCAGAGGAATCTTCTGGACTGGACGGAACGGCTTCTTTTGATTATACGCTTGAGATTAGATAATTATTTTTATATAATTGAAATGTATGTTCGAAGGAATTGAAGCAGTCGCATTTGATATTGACGGAACTCTTTATCCGTCCTGGAGACTTTATCTTCTTATGCCGCTGTATGTGATTAAGCATTTTAAGTTTTATCTTCATTACAATAAAATCCGCAAGATTCTTCATAGAACTGCGCCGCTGTCTGATTTTTATGAATTTCAGGCAAGACTTTTTGCAGAGGAAACAAAACTTTCTGTTGACGAATCAAAAAAAATTATAAATGAAGTTTGCTATGAAGGAATAAAAATTTTTTTTAAAAAGATAAAACCGTATAGCCATGCCGTCGAATGTATAAAAGCCATGAAATCTGCCGGATTGAAAATTGGAATTCTTTCTGATTTTCCGCCGTCACAAAAAGGCGACATTTGGGGAATTAAACAGCTTTGCGATGTTTGCATTGGCTCAGAAGAATCAGGAGCTTTAAAACCTTCTGTTTATCCGTTTGGAATTTTGAGCAGAAAACTTGATGTTCCTCCAGAAAAAATTCTTTATGTGGGAAATAGTAAAAAATATGATGTGCTCGGCGCGAACAATGCTAAAATGAAGAGCGCGTATATTCTTACAGGTTTTCGCAGGCTGTTTGGAATAAAACTTCCAGATGCTGATATTTCATTTAAAAATTATCGTCAGCTTGAAAAAATTGTGTTAAAATAGATAAAACTTCTTTTTAAATAAATTTGGGCGGGAAATAAAAAGTGATTACTATATTAGGAATTGTCATTGCGGTAGTTTTGTCTGCGATTGTTTCTGTTATTATTCAGCAGACTGGTAAAAATGAAAATTCAATGGAAAAAGTCAAACGCTATGCAAACCAGCGTCAGGCTGAATTCGATGAGTATTTTGAAAAGCAGACTGAATCTATAAAACTTCTTGCAAATGATTTGGATACAAAAGACATTCAAGTTAAGGCTGCAATAAAAAGAATGCAGATGCAAATTGACGAGTGCCGCCAGACCACAGAAAATTTTGAAAATCCTGTCCAGAATATAGAAAACATAAAAAATAAAATTGAAGCTTATGATAAAGTTTTGCAGAATCTTATGGAAATGACAGCTGCGGTTGAGCAAAATCTTGATTCTGTAAAAAAAGAAGCTCTTGTTGTGGATAAAGTAAATTCCAGGCTTTCCAGACAAAATCAAATTCTTGAAGCTGTGGAGAAAAAAGTTTCTGATGTTACAAAGCAATTCTCGGTAAAAAATTCAGAGCAGCTCAAGGCAATTGGTTCTGACTTGCTGAATCAGTACGAACAACGTGCTTCGGAAATTGATGCTACAACAGAAAAGGCCATAAAGCAAAATCAGGCTATCATGGAAAAAATTGAGGACGACATTCGCCAGGCATATTCCAAAGCAATTGAAAATGCAAAGCAGCTTGAAGACGAGTCGTTTGCAAAACTCAAAGATGAATCTCAAAAAAGAACTTCCGCTTGCCTTGATGAGGTTGAAGCTCAGACAAAACAAATCACTGCGATTATTGATTCAAGAATTTCTGAAACGCAAAAAAGCCTCGATGATAAAACAAAAACATTCAGCGATTCTTTAAAAGAACAGACTTCCGCAATTGAAGAAAAATTTAATGAGCGCACACAACGCATTACAGAAATGATTGATGCGCGCACAAATGTTCTCACTGGCACTTGGACAGAAAAAATTGAGGCATTGGAACAAGAACTTAAAGAAAATTCTGAAAACTTTGATTCCAACCTAGAGAATGCTATTGCTGGACTTGATAATTCTCTTGCTGAAAAAACTGGCGCGCTTGAAGATAAGATAAATGAATCTGCAGGAACTTTTGAAAGTGAATTTGCAGACAAAATAAAAGAACTTTCCGATATTGTTGAAAACTCTACTTCAAGAATTGAAGATGAATGCTCTGGAAAAATTTCTGAAATTGAAGAAAAACTTGAACAGTCATCGTCTGGCATTCAAAATAAATTTTCAGAAAAACTTTCACAGATTGAATCTTATTTCAATGAAACTTCAAATTCTATTGAAGCCGGATACAAGGAGCGCGCTGATTCTCTTCAAAATGAATTGGAAAATAAATTTTCTGCCTTGCTTGAAACTTTCACAGAACAGGCGAAAATCTTTGAAGAAAAGACTTCGGCTTTTGAGGACAGCGTAAAGCAAAAATCTGGTTTTTTTTCTTCTGAACTAGAATCAAATGTTTCTGATTTTTCAGAGCGGCTTAATTCTGAAATTTCTTCACTTGATTCGCAGTTGGAAGAAAAAACTTCACGACTGGAAGAACTTTTCAAAAGCAATTTGACTTCTCTTGAAACTGAATACAACTCAAAAACTTCTGAGCTTGAAAATTCTTTAGAGCAAAGTTACGTTGATATGTTCTCGAATATTGAAGAAAAAATGAAGGCGCTTTCAAAATCTTATGAGGAAAAATCTTCTTCAATGGATTTGACATTTGCAGATAAAAGCCGTAACGTTGTTCAATTTTTTGAAGATAAAACCCGCGAGCTTGAAGAAAGCTATGATTTGAAAACAAAGAAGCTAAAAGAATCTTTGGATTTAAATAATGAAAATGCAGAATCCGAAATGAAGAAAAAATCCCAGGCACTTATTGCGTTGTTCAATGAGAAGTCTTCAAATTTGGATTCAAAGCTCAAAGAAAAAATGCGTTCTCTTGATGCTGATTTGGACAAAAATGTTGATGAACTCAATGCAAAAATAAAACAGAAAACTGGTGCTGCAAACACTTCATTTGAAAATTCTATTTCAAAAATTGAAAACGAAATCCGCCAGAAAACAGCAGCACTTAATACAAGCTTCACTGACAAGTTTGATTCGATTGACGGCATATTTAAAAAGAAACTTGAAGACATAAACAACAAGGCTCTTGCAATTTCCACTGAAATTAAAAACCGTACAGACGGACTTGAGGATGACGTCCGCAGAAAACTTTCAAATCTTACAGAAGATGTAAAAAATCAGACTGCGCAGGCTGTTGAAAAATACAAGACAACGACTTCAACTTATACGCAGGATATTGAAGATAGAACTGATATTTTGCGTAAAGAACTTGCGGAACGAACAGAAGCTCTTGAGCGTCAAATTCATGAACGCGCGCAGGAAATTGAAAAGAAACTTGAAGAACTTGAAAACAATGTGGAAACTCAAACTTACGGAGCAATGGAGCAGTATAAGTCTACAACTTCTGAGTACACACAAAAAATTGAACAGAACACTAAGTCTTTAAAAGAAGAACTTGAAAATAAAACCCGCAATCTGCAGGAACTTATTGATGTGCGCACAAATGAAATTCAGTCTCTTTCCGAAGATGCAATTGTGGATGCAAAAAATCGATTTGAAGATGTCCAAAAAATAATTTCTGCAAAAACAGATGAAGTTTCAGGAAACGCTCTTGCGTATGTTGAAGATGCGCAAAAACAGATTGAAGAAAAAACTGACAGTCTTGTTTTAGATGCGAAAAATGCAATTGAAAAAGTTCAGGAACAGATTTCAAAAACAACAGAAAATGTAAATGAAATTACATTGGCGTTAAAGCAGGATGTAAAAGTTAATTCTGAAAAACTGGAAGCTTTGCAGAATTCTGTTGAAAGTCAGTCTTCTGAACTTGAAAAAAAATACGATGGAATGTTTTCTTCTATACTTGAAAAAGCGGAGAAAGATGAAAACGATGCTTATGAAAAGTTTTGCAGCTTGAGTTCTGCAAATCTTGACAAATACAAAGGCGATGTTCAAAAGCGCGTGGATGAAATGCATTCCGATATAAAAAATTCTCTTGGCTCTCTTGATGCGCAGACAAAATCGATAAAGGAAAATATAGACGGAACACTTTCTTCTATTCTTTCCCGCTACGAGCAAATTGAAAATAATGCAAAAGAAATTTCTGAGCGAATTGAAAATGAAAATGAAAGTAATTCTGAAAAACTCAAGGAATTTTCTTTGTCAATGCAAAATCAAATTGATGAGCTTAATGGAAGTTTGCTTTCCTCTACAAAAAATATCGCTGCCGAATGTGATGCTCGCCAGACAAAATATCTTGAGGCCTTGGACAGTCAGCTTGATGCTTATAAAAAGGAAATGGAGTATAGGTTTAAAAAACTTAATACTGCCGGAGCTGACGTTGATAAACTTGAATCTTCTTTAAGAAAACTTATGGATCAGAGTCAGAAAAAAGTTATAGGTGACTTTGAAAAATTTTCTGAAGGTGCGGAAAAAACTCAGGCTGATTTTGAAAAATCAATTGTTGCAAAATATGAAAAACTAAAAGTTGACTTGGATTCTGTTCAAACTTCACTTGATGAAATTAAAAAAGATTCCGCTGCAAAACTTAGTGCAAAGGTAAAAGTATTTGAAGATTCTTTTACAACTGATCTTGCGAAACGCCAAGATGATGTTGTTCTGAAGCTTTCTGACTGGAAAAATAAATTTGATGCGCAGTTTTCTGATTTTACGGCAGAGTACGAAGTAAAACGAGAGGCTTTGGAAAAACAATATGACGATGCTCTTGCAAAACGAATTTCTGAACTTACAAAGAAAACTCTTGAGCAAGAAAAGAAATTCCAGACAGCGTTGCTTTCCGGCCAGACAACTGTTCAGGAGCAAATCAATACAGTAAATCAAAAAATCCATGACTTTATCGAGCAATATAGAAATGAAATTCAAAAAACGATTGAAAATGCGGACGAATATTTAAAGACTGAAACCGACAGTTACAATGAGCGCATGAATGGACAGCTTGATAAAATTGAGCATGATTTGAATTCTAAGTTTGAAAATTTCCGCGAAATTCTTCTCTCAAAACAGGAGTCTCAGTCGGCGACAATTGATGCGGCAGTGCAGGAATTTACAGCTTGGAAAAATAGTCTTAAAGGAAAATATGAGGATGCATCTCAACAGATTGAGGAGCAACTTAAACTTCTTGCAGATACAAATGATCAAAAAATAAATGACTTGCAAAAAGATTTCTCCGTTGCGGCAAACAAGGCTGCCGATGTTCTTGATGATTACGATAAAAAATCAAAAACTGCTCTTGCTGATTTCCGTGAGCAATATGAAAATATGCTTGCCAATGTAAAAAAATCAACGGCTGACCAAGAGGATTATGCGGATAAAAAAAGCAAGGAACTCAAAAGCAGATTTGATAAGCAGACCGATGAATATATGCGTGTTTATAATAATGCCTTTGATAAAATTGGCGAGGAGGCGAATAAGCTTCAGTTCCAAATTGATGAAATAAATAAAAGCATTGGAACTTTCAAAACTGAAACAGCGGTTTTTGACAAGGCTGACATTTTGAAAAAACAACTTGAAACTTCTATTGATGATTTGAATAAAAAAATTTCAGCAGTCAAAAATTTTGAGGAAAAACTTAATGACTTGTCTGCTCAGGCGCAACGTCTTGAAAAATTTGGCGATGATGTTAATTCCCGCTTAAATGCGTATAGTTCGGATAAATCTCGTTTGGACAGTATTGAATATAAATTCAATACGCTTATGAATTTAAGCAGCGGTATGGATTCAAAAATTCAGGAACTCACTTCTATGAGCGATGATATTTTGAATATGCAGGCAAAGGTTGGAAAATTTCAGGACAGCATTTCAAATGTTCAGTCAAAACTTGAACGGATAGAAAATAAGAAAGAAACCTATGATCGTGTTGCGGAAGAAGTTGACAGCTCGTTTGAAAATATTTCACAGCTTGAAAAGCGTCTTGAAGAATGTTCAACTAAAGTTAATTCTCTGCCAGATGAAATCAAGTCAATGCAAAGCCACATTGATAAAATTATGAAGAATAGCGGAAAAATTAATGATGCCGTTGACAAAATAACTTCTTTGCAAAGTTTGATTGACGATGCGGAAGAACGCATTGCAAAAATTAAAGATTCACGCGATGGAATTCTTAATACCGAAGTTAGGCTGCAAAAACTTTATTCTGACGCCGATAGCAAGCTGAAGCTTCTTCATGACATTACAGCTAAGGAAGTTGGAAACAAGCCGTCCGCTGTAGCTGGTTCAAATATTACACCTCAGTTGAAGTCAAATGTCATTAAGCTGAAGAAAGACGGATGGAAAAATGCTGAAATTGCAAAGCGTTTGAAGATTGAAGAGAACATAGTAAATCTTATTCTTGAAATGGGAACTGATGAGTAAAAAGGAAGTCCGCTTTATGCGGACTTCTGTAAAAGATTTAAAGAGCTAATTCTAGTGCACGTTTTGCATGAATTTCTGTTGTATCGAATAGTGGTAGTTCAAAATCATTTTGTTTTACAAGCAAACCTATTTCTGTGCAGCCAAGAATTATTCCGTCCGCTCCTTTGTTTTTCAAGCGCATCATTATTTCAAGCATTTTCTTTTTAGAACATTCTTCTATTTTTCCAATGCAGAGTTCATGAAAAATAATATTGTTGATTTGCTCAATGTCTTTTTCATCGGGAACAATAACAGTTATTCCTTGCTCGATTAAACGCTGTTTGTAGAAGTCTTGAATTAATGTATATTTTGTTCCAAGAAGTCCGGTATTGAAAGTTTTTCTTTTCTTCAGTTCAGAAACCGTTGCATCGGCAATATGGATCACAGGAATCGTTACCATTGACTGAATCTGTGTATAAACTTTGTGCATTGTGTTGGTGCAGATTAAAATAAAATTTGCTCCTGACATTTCAAGTTTTTTTGCAGCTTCTTCAAGAATTAAACCGCTTTTTTCCCAGTTTCCACATGACTGGCATTTTTCAATTTCATCGAAGTCAACACTGTAAAGAATTATTTTTGCAGAGTGAAGTCCACCAAGTTTTGTTTTGATTTCTTCATTTATGATTTTGTAATATGGAATTGTGCTTTCCCAACTCATTCCGCCGATAAGTCCTATTGTTTTCAATTTTCTCCTCCAATGCAAATGTTTTTATAACCAATGTTATTTTTTACAGAGTTTACCTTAAAAAGAAATAACAATCAACAGAAATATTCCGCTGATTGTTTTTCAGGTTTATATAGGCTGAATTTTTTTTAAATCGCAGGTGGCAACTACGGTAATGGCTTATTATTCCACCTCCTCAATCGAAAGCGTCATGTTCGCAAGTCCATGGTAATAGTTTACGCTTTGTGCGGTGAAGCGGTAGACGCAGTAGTCAGAATCGTCCACGCCTTTCGGGTAATACATTTCAAATCCGTCGCGCCAGAGCATTGTCTTTGTCTCGTGGTCGGTGCAGACTTCGATTGTGCCTGTAAAAAGAGCGCCCTTGTATTTGTCTTTTGTGTCGTCAACGTAGTACACGCAGGCTTTTGGATTTGCCCTGAACTGAGCGACGCGCCGGGAGCTTGTATTCGTCGAAAAATACTGAATCTTCATGCTTTCGCTTTCGAGTACGAGCATTCCCTTGATCTGCGGAAATCCCTCTCCGTTCACCGAACCGACATAGGCGACATTCGCGTTTTTTCTGAGTGCGATGATTTCTTCTTTGGCTTTTTCTTTGTTCATTATTATCCTCCTATAAATAATTATTAAGATTCTCAAGCACTTTCCCAAGAGCCGATTCAAAACTGAAAATTTCCTCATCAGAAAATCCCCTGTAAAAAATTTTGTTCATCTGCTCGGAAACCTTGTCGTACTTTTTCCGGAGCTTTCTTGCCTTCTGCGTCAGCCTGATTCTGACAGTCCGCCTGTCTTCCGCGCTGTATGTGCGCACCGCAAGTTCCTGCGACTCAAGCCGGTCGAGCATCCCGGTGAGTGTCGTCTTCGCAAGACCGGTTTTTTCAGAAAGTTCCCTGATTGGAATGTCGTCGTTTTCCCAGAGCACAAAAAGAATTCTTCCCTGCGCTCCGTTGAATTCCGCGATTCCCTGTTCATCCAGAAGCCGCTCAAAAATGCGTCCCTGAATCTGCTTTATCTTGCTGATGTAAAACCCTCCGTTCGTCTTATTTAGCAATCTGATTTCCTTCTGTCTGTTTTATACGAAAGAGTATAGTACTATATAGAACTATTTGTCAAGATGAAATTTTGTAATATGTGGAAAAAGAGTGGACTACGGACAGATTGTATACGGCTTTCTTTTTATTCTTTTTTCATTTTATCAAGAGACTTGTTCAGGACTTTTCGTATTTCTTCTATTACTTTAGACTGAATCTGATTTTGAATTGAAATGTTTTCGTCTGTTTTTTCAATGACTACTTTTTTCTTTGTCTGTGGAATAAAAAGCTGGTAAACTTCCACTTGCAGTGCGTCTGCAATTTTCACAAGATTTTCGCTTCTTGGCCAGCGTCTCATACCTTCGATGTCATTGATGTTCTGTGAAGAAAGTCCGCATTTTTCAGCAAGTTTTTCTTGTGTGAATTTATTCTTGCGGTATTTTTTTATGTTTTCCGAAAGCGTTTTTTTTAGTTCCTGTTCTGTCATTACTTGCATTTTGCAAGTCTATTTGTTTTATTTACACTAGCAAAATGCGTATTATTTTGCTATACTATCAATCTGCAAGTATTATATTTTTTCGTTTGGAGCTGTTTTATGTCTTTTGTTTCCTTTGAATTTCTGATTTTCTTTGTACTTTTTTCATCAGTTTATTTTCTTGAGCAGAAATTCTTTTTCAGGAAATTCTTGAATCAGCTGATTTTGTTTATCGCAGGAATTTTATTCTACAGTTTTACCGGAGTAAAATTTCTGCCGTTTCTTCTGTTCTCATGCGCTTCATCCTGGCTGCTCGCATTTCTTGTAAAAAAAAGCCGTGCTTTGTTTTTAACTTCTGTCGCCTTGGAACTTCTTCCGCTGATTTTTTTCAAGTACATAAATTCGGTTCTCTCTTTATTTTTGGAGCAGCATTTCACATTTATTCTGCCGCTTGGAATTTCTTTTTTCACGTTTCAAAGTCTCGGTTATCTTTTTGATGTCCGTAGAGGAAATATCGAGCCTGAAAAAAATCTTCTGACGGTGAGTCTGTTCGTCTCATTTTTTCCGACAGTCTCAAGCGGTCCGATTCAGCGTGCGGAAAATCTGATTCCGCAGTTTTCAAGGATAAACGCTTTTGACTACGACAATGCCACGGACGGAATGAAATTATTCGCCTGGGGATTTCTGAAAAAATTCATAGTCGCCGACTCGATTTCAGTTTATGTGAATTCCGTTTATTCGTCTCCGCTTCAAATATACGGATGCGCAGTTCTGCTCGCAACGCTTTTTTATTCCTTTCAAATTTATTTTGATTTTTCGGGCTACAGCGACATGGCGATTGGAATCAGCAGATTTTTGGGCTTTGACATCGGAAAAAATTTTGACCATCCGTATCTTTCAAAAGGCTGCTCGGAGTTTTGGCGCAAGTGGCACGTCAGTTTAAGTTCCTGGCTTCGCGATTACATTTACATTCCTTTGGGCGGAAGCCGATGCTCGTTGCCGAGAGTCTGCCTGAACCTCATGCTCACGTTTCTTGCAAGCGGAATATGGCACGGAGCTTTGTTCAGTTTTGTAATTTGGGGCGCGCTGCACGGATTGTACGTCTGCCTTGAACGGATTTTCAGAAAGCGGCTGGAAAAAATTCCTTCGTTGCTTCGGATTTTCGGAACGTTCCTGCTTGTTTCATTTGCCTGGATATTCTTCCGTGCGGAAAATGTTCACGATAGTTTTATGTTGATAAAAAAATTGTTCTATATTCCGTATGAAATTTTCAGGACTTTTCCGGCTTTGACCGCCAGTTTCGGAATTAAGGAAAGCGTGCGCCAGCTGTTTGCATTGAGCGATGAAGTGAAAGGGCTGACAGGAATCATATTCATTTTCCTGAAAATTCTTCCGATTGCGGCAATTGAATTATTCACGTACAAAAAAAGCGGACTTGAGATAATAAGGTCGCAGAAAACCGCAGTCCGCTGGTTTCTTTATTCCGTCTTTGTGCTTTTTGTTTTGCTGAACATTCCGCAGAGCCGCTCAACGTCATTCTTGTATTTCAATTTTTAAAGTAGAGGAGAGCATAATAAAATATGAAAAAATTTCTTCTGAAGCTTCTGTGCCTTGTCGCAATTCCTTTTGGAATATTTGTGCTTGGATTCCTTTGCCTTGTTTTTGCCGCGCCGCAGTACAAATATTCCTACAACGCAAGCCTGATTGATAAAATTGATTTCCTGAAAAAATCTCCGTCTCCAAAAATAATCCTGTGCGGAAATTCAAATCTTGCGTTCGGAATAAATTCAAAACTGATGGAAAATGAATTTGGTATGCCGGTTGTGAATTTGGGACTTCACGGCGGACTTGGAAATGCCTTTCACGAGGAAGCCGCAAAACTCAACATTCAGGCCGGGGACATTCTGATTGTTTGCCATTCGTGGTATTCAGATGACGATAAAATTTCCGATCCGCTGCTTGCCTGGATGACTCTGGAAAATAATTTCAGCCTTTACAAAATTCTGCGAAGAAAAGATTTTTTTGACATGGCGAAGTCTTTTCCGAAGTATACTGCAAAAATAATGTTGCTATGGATTACAAAAAAGGGCAACGGAATTCCGTCTGACTGCTACACAAGAACCGGATTCAATAAAAACGGCGATTTGATTTATCCGCGCGAATACGACAAAAATTTGTTTGATGATTCTGTTCATTCGTTTGTTCCGCAAATAAACGATATCTGCACAAAAAGACTGAACCGGCTTTCTGAATATTGTGCCCAAAAAAATGCGATGCTTTTAGTTGCGGGTTTTCCGATTATGCAGAGAAGCGGTGAAGTTTTGAACAGAAGCGAATACGAAAACTTTCAGACGAATCTTGCGGAAAAACTTGACTGCCTGATAATTTCTGATTTTACAGATTACATTTACGACGAAAGCCTATTCTACAACACGAATCTTCATCTGACTAACGAGGGAGCTGAAATCCGCACAAGGCAGCTGATAAACGACTTGAAAAAATATTTTGATAGCGTGCAGGAGAACTGAAAAGTTCAACTTTACAATTTGTAGTGCATAAAGTTCTGATTGTGGACAAAGCCGAAGTCCGTGTAAAGTTTTACGCCCATGTCTGACGCTGTTATCTGAACTGTTCCACAGCCGTAGTCTTTTGCTTCTTTTACGACACGGCTCAAAAGTTCCCTTGCGATTCCTTTTCTTCGGTAAGCAGGATTTGTGAACATGCTCGAAAGCAATCCGATTTTTCCGCTTGGGCAGGCGAAGTACGGCGGCTTTTCCACAAAAGACATTCCGCTTGTTCCCACGATTTTTTCTCCGTCAAACGCAAGATAGGAAACAAAAGTTCCGTCCGCAAGGTGGCGAAGATAATAATCTTTAAGCGCAGACCGCAAATCAATTTCTTCCATCGCGCCCTCTTCCCGAAGCTGGCTGATTCTCACCTCGATAAAAGTGTCCAGTTCATTTTCTGTAAGCCGTCTGTATTCTATTGGCATTTTTGGCTTTCTCCTACTATAAAAGTTAATTTCAATTATAGCAAAAATTATAGAACTGTGATATTTTCGAGCTATGGAATTTTTGTCAGTTTTGTTTTTCGTTGCCTTGCTTGCATTTTTCATTTTTCTTGCAAAAAAACGTGCAAAAATAAAAGGCAGAATCGGAGAAATCAGTATTGCAAGCCGTCTGAATTCGCTGAATCATAATGACTATAAAATCCTGAACAATGTTATTCTACAGACTAAAAACGGAGGAACAGTTCAAATAGACCATATTATTGTTTCGGTTTATGGAATTTTCGTGATTGAGACGAAGAACTACAAAGGATGGATTTTCGGAAATGAAAACTCGGAAAACTGGATGCAGGTCATTTATAAAGAAAAAAATCACTTCAGAAATCCCATAAAGCAAAATTGGTCTCACGTTTACGCGCTGAAAAATTTGCTTGCCGATTTTCCAAACGCAAAGTTTATTCCGATTGTCGTTTTTACAGGAAGCGGAATCCTAAAGGAAATATCCGCAAGCAGTATTGTTGTTTATGATACACGACTTTTGTGGGCGATAAAAAATGAATCAAGGGAAGAAAATCTTTCACAAAAGGAAGTTGACGACATTATTCAGAGGATTGAATCACACAACATTGAGGACAGAAAAACTGAAAAGCAGCACGTTGAAAATATCCACAAAACCATATTCGAAAAACGCCTGAAAGTGAAAAATCAGATTTGCCCAAAATGCGGCAACGAACTAAAACTTAGAAGCGGAAAATATGGAAAATTTTACGGCTGTTCAAACTATCCGTACTGCAAATTTACGATGAAAGTTTAGTGCATTTTGAAAAAATGTATACAGTACGCAATGTGTCGATTTTTTTTCCCTACTATTCTATCCACTGGATAAACGCTGTTTTGTCGCTACTGTTGTACCCGGCGTGCTCGTAGAACTTTTTGGTGGATTCTTTTTTTGAGCCGGTGAGGAGCATCATTTTGTAGCAGTTTTCGGCTTTTGCGATTTGCTTTGCGTATAAGAAACGCTTCTTGTGAATTTTTCACAATTTTTTATGTAAAATTTCATAATCTTTCTTGTAGGGTTTCATGAAAAAATTTCCTTTTCTCAGCATATAATTTCACTGCTGATATAAGTCATGCTGAAAAATGGAGGCAAAAATAATGAGTGTAAATCAAAGTGCATTGTCGGCTCTGCAACAGTCGGTTACAGCATCAAATGCAGAGGCAGGTGCGAAGTCGGCTCTGGCAACCTGGAAAGGAATGTGCGTTAGCTGGGAGCAGGAAACGGCTGATGCAGTGGGAAAGGCTTCGGCAAACTATGCAATAAAATGGAACAATGCGGTAATGCCCGAAATCGATGCGAAAATTCAAAAATTTCAGGCTGAATATGATGAAAAAAAATCCCAGTATGATGCTGTTAAAGACCAGTATGACGCTGCGGAACAGGCAGTCAGTGATGCTCAAAGAGATATGGATGCCTGCATGGATTATGAGGATAATGAGTGGCATGGAAGTGGCATGTTTAATGGTATGCAAACTGCTGGCGGAAAAGGTGCTGGTCCTCGTCAAAAAATTATTGTAGACCGACTAGGTTATAATGAAGCAAAAAAGCGTGAGGCTATGGCAAAAGCAGAATTAAACCGCTATAAAGGGCAGGTTGACAATTGGAAGAGACAAATGAATGCGGCTGAATCCTGCTTAGAAAAGGCGGAAAACGAAAAAGAAGTCCTTGCAAATAAAATCGAAGATTTCATTCTTGATGTTTACGAGCTTAATCTCATGAACGAAAGCGTTGAATTCTTGAGCACAATCAAAAATTCCCAGATAACATTGTCGCAGGGTACAAAAGACGAGCTTTTCTCAAGGCTTTTCTTCATTCAGAACGCCTACAGAAAACAATTTGAAAAATTCGAGGAACTTATAAAGAAAGAAGGCAAAACTTATGAAAAGCAACAGTTTGTAAAAACACCTAAAAGCATTTTGTATTCAGCCGCACGCAAAATCAAGGCGAAAAAATTCAAGGGAAAGATTGTCACTGCTTTGACTTCAAATGATATATATTCCGCAAAACTATCTTATTCAGCAAAGAGCGAATTTATTGTTCCGAAAAAGAAGGTGGAAATAGCAACACAAAAAATACAGGCTCTCTGCAAGAATTTTGTGCTTGGCATAGATCGGAAGAATTTTAAAATAGAAATGAACAAAAATTATGAAAACGATGAAATTGCATCAAATCTTGAGCAGTTTGGTTCACAGTTTGAAGAATATTGCTCCGAATATACAACCTTGCTCGACGAATTCCATGCAAATAGAGCTTCAAACAGCAAAGTCAAGATTCTGATTGGGAAAATCGGAAACTGGCATTTGAACCACTGGCCTAAACTTTGGTATAAAATTGTTTCTATTTTGTCTGCTGTTCTTGTTGCCGCAGTGCTTGGTTTTGGAATTTTTATAGGAATTGATACGGTAAAACGAAATGACAAATACAAAAAATCATTTGTCGAATGGACTGTTACTAACAATAATGAAACGAATGAATTCTCTTCGGCAAGTAAAAACTTCAAACTTGAAGAATCATTAATGAGGCATGTTTATATGTATGCCATAGCAGAAAACGAAGTGCAGGACGAAATTCAATCTTGTAAAACGAGAATTGAATCAAATCCTGATAGGTGTCTTCCATTCTCTGACGAACTTAACGCCTGGCTCAAGGAAAATCTTTCGGGCTGCCTTGTCGGAGGAAAGACAACAGTGGTTTTTCTTAGCATCGACGATTATACTGGCGAAATTACAAAGCGAACTGGAAAGCGAAATTCGCATCATAGATACTATGGTGTTTTTGAGATTGCGACTGCGGATGACGGCTCTATAGTCTCAATTACTGATTTAACTGGTTTAGGATTATATGAACAATATAAGTATAACATGCATAAAATGTAAATAACATGACAGGAGGTTTTTTATGTCAGAAAACAATTATGGATATTGCAATTACTGTGGAGAATACAGACCGCTAAAATGGAATGGCGGATACTGCTCAAAAAAATGCTATTGCGAATCAGGACAGCAGGAACAGGACGCAATTGATGAAGAACGTTATCAGTTAATGTGGTATTACAGGGATGATGTGGGCGCATTCATATTCCGCTCGATAGTAATGTCCATCGGCTGGATGATTTATTATCTGATTGTGGCAAAAGTCTGCATGAAGTTCAATCTCGTGGGATTGGCAAGATTCCTTGGGATTTTTCAATTTCCATCGAATGTAATAATTCCTGTGGTTCTTGCCATTGTACAAAATATTATAGTACGAGGCAAAGGAAAAAGTTTCCGCTGGTTCATTCAGTTTGGAATTCCGATAGTGCTTTCAATAGCTATTATCATCTACATGAAACTCCAATAGGTTTAATTCAACGGCCGTAAGTTTTTCTTGCGGTCGTTTTTTTATATTCAAACTGACATATATTAAAATAGAACAACTTACAGAATGCATAAAAAGGGCAACTTCTAGCTTGAAAAAATCATTTTTAATCAACTCAAAACATAAGCAAAAAGCCTGTGAAAGGAAATCTCCCAAAAGTACTTTTTATGTCATTATCGGACTTGTCTTGATAATCCATGTCACTTCCCCGCGACAATCTTTCTGTGCGCCTTCAGTTTTTTAATCGCCCAGTCGTAGTGGCTGCTGGTCGTGCTGATAAAGTATGCGCCGAGGTTCGTTGTTCCTGTCCAGATGAAATGTTTTTTCTCAAAAAGTTCCTCATCGGAAAAGGAGCGTGCAAGTTCCAGGACTTTTTCGTGCGACCCGGAAAAGTCTGCAAGGGCTTTTTCTATTGTAATATTCTGGCAGTTTTGCCAGATTGCGCGGTTCATGTCGCCGTAGTTTTTCCAGTTGTATGGTTCGGGCA
>ERZ808252.92-NODE-92-length-97179-cov-5.138874_pt1 | contig 97179 bp, 73 predicted proteins | sample MGYA00521242_ERZ808252 | MGnify/ENA primary metagenome ERZ808252 (study PRJEB31516, sample SAMN03275581) | gut metagenome | biome: mammalia-associated habitat; material: feces | host: Papio cynocephalus | place: Kenya | collected 2012-08-07 ...
CTAAGATAAACTTTTAAAATCTATATATTTAATCCGTCTTAAATGCTATAATTATTAAGTGCGTTATTAATGAATAGGAGAATTTAAAATGAATGAAAAAGAAGCTTTAGTTAAAATTCAAGAAGTCGTTGACGAAAGTTCTAAAAAGTATATGCGTTCAGCATTAATGAAGATAGTTTACACTGAACATTTAACTGATAAAGATGTCTATTATTGTATTGGTGATGATCAACCTAATTTAGTTTTAAGAATTTTTGTATCAGAAAATGATGATAAATTTAAAGAAATTGAAAATTTAGAAGAAACCATTGAATATACAAGACATTTTAGAGTTGACTTACTTCCTAAATTAGATTCAGTTTCAACTGCTGTTACAGAAAATGACACATATGATATTGAAATTGAAAATCCACTCGATAATGGTGGTGTTGAAGTTAAATTAAAATCATCAGTTGGAAGAGAAATAACCATGGTTGAAATCTATCGTTATTTCGATTTTGTAAGTAAAATTTTCTTTGTTTCATGTATTTCACTTTCTTATGGTGGACAATATTTATTCTCAGTTCTTCCTGGTGGAAAACAAATGAGAATCATCTTAACTAACGAAGAAGCAGTTAGAAGCAGAGTCAATATGATAACTGAACTTTTAACAAATAGAGCCCTTCCATCATATAGAACTATTGAAGAAGGAAATAAATTATTACAAGGTGAAATCAAAGCTCAAATTACTTTAGATGGTGAGGATGGAAAACCAGTCAAATATCAATGCAACTTCTGTTATGATGATCCAAAGACTGAAACTCGTTTTGCTTTCTTCGGCAAATTAAATGACAAAGGTGAGGAAGATGAAAACCATGGCGGTATTATCTTAGTGTGTGATATTTTCAATAATAATACATTAAAGACAGCCGATCACTGGAGCGAAGAACAAAAAAAATCTCTTGAAGAAATCAGAGAAAAATTAAGAAATAATGATAGTGATACTCAAGATCATGTCGCATCATATTTTGCAGATGACTTAGATTTTAGATATAAAGCTTTTAAAGAAGGAAGACTTCCAACCGAGGAAAAACCAACTGAAGCTAAATAATTACTTAATGGTAAAAGAACATGAATGAATATTTACTCACTAATAATAAAGGCCTAGCATTAGTTGTTTCATCATTTGGAGCAGGTGTTAGATCTTTATCACTAAATGGTAAAAAACTTATTTTAGAGCTCAATAGAGAACAAGATTATCAAGATAGTCCAATGTATTTTGGAAAGACACTTGGTCGCGTTTGTGGAAGAACAAATAAAACTTTAAATATTGATGGTTCTACTTTTGATGTTCTTGCTGATGAAAATGATATTGCTTTACATGGTGGAGAATCTTTATCTTTCTCATATAAAGATTTTCAACCAAGCTTAAATGCAACTAGAAATAATAAATCAGTAACTTTCTCATATTTATCTAAAGATTTAGAAAATGGATATCCTGGTAATTTGAAAGTTGATGTTACATATACTTTAAATAATAATGAAAATATTTTTACTATTTCATTTAAAGCAAAAACTGATAAACCAACATTCGTTAATTTGACAAATCATATTTATTGGGCAATAAACGAAGAAGGTTTAGATTCCCAATTTTTATATATTGATGCTTCAAATATTTCATCATTTGAAGCAGGTACTCTATTAATTGATGGACAAAGAAGTGTCAGTGATGAATATGATTTTACAACTCTCTCTTCACTAAAAGAAAAACTCGATCGTATAGTCAGTGATGATGATTCACTTAAAACAATCGATCACACATATATTTTTAACGGAATAAAAAGTGATATAGCTAGAGTTATTTTAACAGATAAGAAAATTAAAGTTTCTTGTTATACTGATTACGACTCAACTAATATTTATACTGACTTAACTTGTAATCCAGTCAGCTTTGCAAATGGTAAAGATTTCTACACTAAAGATAGAAGAGCTATTGCCATTGAACCACAAAAGTTTATAAAAGGTGACTTATTACTCAGGCCTGATGAAGAATATAATAAATTTATTACATATAAAATAGAGGAGGTAATGTAATATGAATGTTGAAGAAATGTTAAAGAAAATCCCTGATTTATCTAAAGAACCAGCTGTCTGTTTAGAAACAACTGTCTTAACACATGGTATGCCATATCCACAAAATGTAGAATGTGCTTTAGCCTGTGAGGAAGCTATAAGAAAAGAAGGTGCTAAACCTTATACAATCGGTATCTTAGATGGAGAAATCAAGATAGGTTTAACCAAAGATGAAATTGAAAAACTTGGTAAAAATACAACTGCTATTAAAGTTTCGAGAAAAGATATTCCTTATTGTATTGCTAATAATTTTACAGGTTCAACAACTGTTGCTGGAACAATGTTTTTAGCAAATCTTGCTAATATCAAAGTCTTTGCAACTGGTGGCATCGGTGGAGTCCACCGCGGATTTAATGAGACCATGGATGTTTCATCAGATTTAAATGAATTTGCTAAAACACCAGTCAATGTTGTTTGTGCTGGACCTAAGGCTATTTTAGATATTCCAAGAACATTAGAATATCTTGAAACACAAGGTGTTCCTGTCATTGGTTATCAAACTAAAAAAATGCCATTATTTTATACAAGAACTAGTGACTATGATTTAGATATAACTGCAAATGATGCTAAAGATGTTGCTAAGATGATTCATATTTCAGAAGTATTGGGCTTAAAACAAGGTGCACTTATTGCTAACCCAATTCCTGAAGAATATTCTTTAGACTATGATTGGATGAATGAAAAGATTTTAGAAGCATTAAAGATGATGAATAAAGATCATATAACTGGTAAGAAAGTCACTCCATATTTGCTTGATAAACTTGTCTCTTTAACTGAAGGAAAATCACTTGAAAGTAATATGTCCTTAATTATCAACAACGCTAAAGTGGCTGGTAAGATTGCTAAAGAACTTCATAATTTAAAAAAGTAAACCCAAATAAATTTTAAAAAGCTCTACATGATTACTTTAATTGTTTTAATAATATTATTTCAAATAAAGAAAAAATATAAATTTGTTATTGAAAATAATTTAGCAATCTTAGAGCTTTTTAAATTGAATAAAGAATATCGATTCTACAATATTAAAAATTTAGATGAGAAACATATTTATGATAATCAAAATATGTTTAATGAAATATCATGTTATGATTATTTAGTTTATCAATTGCAGTTTAAGCAAAAAGAAGCTAAAGAACAGATTCAATTATGTGAATATAACTATTCTTTATATCAAAAGTATATAAAAAGAATCTCTGATATCAGCCTATTAGAAAATGATTATAAAGTTGAAATTAAAAAGTCAAAGAAAGATAAATTAAAAAAGTATGTACAAAAAGTATCTGCTAATAATATAGCTAAACCAATAACTAAGTTTAACATTAAAGTAAAACTAGCTTACATACAAAGATATTATTTTTCTAAAAATGAAACATTTGATGGTAATACAGTGTTGAATACTATCAAAAGACTAAATGATAAAAACGGAAATTTTTATAATGACCGCGCTATTTGGGATTCAATATGCAAAGTTGAACGTGGTAAAGTTACAAACAAGATGAGATTTGCAATTTATAAAAGAGACAATTATCAGTGCTGTTATTGCCATAGCCGAGTAAATTTAGAAATAGATCATATCAAGCCTATATCAAAGGGCGGTAAAAGCACTTATGATAATCTACAAACTTTATGTCATAAATGTAATGTAGAAAAAGGTAATCGTTATTAAAATCGCTTTCATAGGTGAAAAATAAAAAAATCAGTAAAACAATTAAAGCAATAAATGATTTTTTTGTATAATATTTATGCTTATTTTAAGAGGTATAGTTATGCAAAAATTTTTCACTCATAAATTAACTAAAAAGATTGGTATCACATCAATACTTGCAATTGAATTTATTCTCAATTTGACTACGATGCTTCTTAAAACTAATGGCTCACAATATAGTTTTATGAGTTTTAAAAATAATATAATGACTGGAACTGAGCCTGTTTATTTAGTTATTGTTGGGGTTTTGTTTTTTGCTCTTCTGATTGATATTGCTTTATCAATAATGTTAGCCTTGATTCAAAGCAATAAGGAAAAGATAACTGGCAATGATATGTTTATCTTGCTTACAATAAATGCAGTTATTGTTCTTCTGCAATTATTATTTGGTAAATATGCTGATGTTTTAACAAAAGTTCAAACCTCTTTACTTATAACTCAAGTTGTTTTTATTGCTTTAGCTTATGCTTGGCTATTAACTATCATTCATTTTAATAATATTGGTGAAAAGAAAGAAACAAAAATAAACAATACAAATAGAGTGATGAATTTAGTTATTGCAACAATAGCTATCATTTTCAATCTAATTGTTTTCTTTTTACCACTATATACCATCACATCAGCAGATGGTAGTCAAATGGCAAGAGTATCATTACTTGATGGGCTGAAAGGTTTTAAAGCAACATTTGAAGGATTTACTTCATCAATGAATATCATTTTATTTATTGAATTATCTGCTTTTGTTGTCTTGTTTGTTATCAATTTAGCTTATTATTTAGCTGCTTTGAAGTATTTTTATTATGATTATGATACTTTCTATCATAAATCACATGTTTCAGTTATTTTCTCATTTGTTTATTCGCTCATCTACTTTATTGTTGGACTTGCTCCAATTTTAAATACTGCTAATTCATTTTCACTTAGTTTTATTCCGTTTGTCATCATGTCCTTTCTTATCATCGCTATTTATGCTTTCTCAGCTAGATACGAAGTTAAGACTGAAAAAAGCGAAAAGAGAATGCCTAAAATTAAAGTTATTAAAAGATTTGAAGTCCTATTTTTTGTGATTGCATTTGCCGGTATCTTTGTTGGTTCTTTCTTTGTTGATTTAGTCAAATTTACTGCTAATATACCTGGATTTGTTTCTGACATTACAGTCAATATCAATTGTATCGACATTTTGACTAATTTTTCAACTTTAGGAAATGCATATAGAGCTATTGCTTTTCTTCTTGTCATCGCTTCTACAATTATTGCTATGTTTGTTTTAGCAACTATTGCATTATTTATTTCTAGATCAAAATTATTTGTTTCAATTGCTTTTGCTGGAATTGTTGTTGAATATTTCTTCATGTTTGCTCTTTCATTATTTGGAATCTATTTTGTTATTGTTCAAAATATGTCGCTTGAAATGGCAATAGGTATCCTAAATAGTTATGGATACTCAGTTACTTCAATAGATAGTATAACTTTATCATCACTTACTTATACTTTCTTCTTAGCTGACTGCGGTTTACTTCTTATTATTATCTTATTAAAACCATTTACAACACTTAAAGAAAATGAGGAAATGGATATCAATATAAAAAGTTCTGATGTAAATGCTTTATCAAATTCTGCAAATGGAATGGCTCCTGCTTTAGCAACAAATGATACTGCAATGATGCCTATGGAAGATAAAGAAGAAAATAAAGCAGATAAAGATGATAAAGAAGAGGAAGAAAAAAAGTTAAAAGATTTTGATGCTTGTCCTGCTTTTTCGGAACTAGATTCATTAAAACCAGAATTTGATGATCTATTAAAAATTAGGAAAAAGAATTTATTTAAAAATCCTAGTTTATTGAGTATCGTAAATTTTGTTGTTATGTATGCAGCAAATAGTAGACTTCATTTATCATATACAAACAAAGATATTGCTACCTTTGTTGCTGGTTTAGGAATGGGTAGATTAACAATTCTTCAAGGTATGTCAGGTACTGGTAAAACATCGCTTCCTAAAATCTTCTCTGAAGCTTTATATGCTGATTGTGATATTGTTGAAGTTGAATCATCATGGAAAGATAAAAATGAACTTTTAGGGTATTATAATGACTTTTCAAAAACATTTACACCTAAGAAATTCACTCAAGCTTTATATGAGGCAAGTTTAAAACCAGAAGTTATAACTTTCATTGTCTTAGATGAAATGAATTTATCTAGAATCGAATATTACTTCTCTGATTTCTTATCATTGATGGAAAATGAAGAAGATAAACGTGAAATCAAGTTATTGAATGTTAAACTTTATAACACTTATGATGGTGAGAGACATTCTTATTTATCGCTTGTTGATAATCACACATTAAAAATACCAACTAATGTCTTCTTTATTGGTACAGCTAATAGAGATGAATCTACATTTGAAATATCTGATAAAGTTTATGACCGTGCTAATACTATGAATTTTGATAAGCGTGCTAAACCAATTAAAGAGTATTCAGATCCTCTCCTTCCAAGCTTTTTGCCATATAAAGAATTAAAAGACTTACTAGATAATGCTAAAAATAGTTATAATTTCTCATTAGATGGTGATGAGAGAGTCAAAAAAATTGAAGATCTTCTAGCACCATATAATATTTCATTTGGTAATCGTGTTTACAATCAAATAGAAAACTTTGTTAAAGTCTATTGTTCTTGTTTTGAAAATCCAAAAGAAGTTGAAAGTGAAGCTTTAGAGAAAATTATCTTCTCTAAAGTTGTTCATAAGCTTGAATTTAAAGCTATTGATGATAAAGAATATTTAGTCCATGAATTTGAAAAACTTGGATTTTATATGTGCTCTGAATTCATTTCTAAAATCAATGGTGACTTTTAATGGAACTAGATTATGATTTAAAAGCTCTCTATAAGCCTTTAAATGAATATTTAAAAGAAAATAAAGAGATTTCATTTCTAGAGTTTGATTATCAAACAGGTAATAACATCACCTTATTTTTATCAACCAGTAGCAATGTTGATATTGATGATGTCAGCAAAGTTGAAATGGCTATTTTAAAAACAATGCCATCAATTAAAAGAATATTTCAAAAACCATTTATTCATCTTGTTGAGCATGATAGTTTAGTACCCATTGAAGCTTGTAGAACAATTGATAATAAAACTATTACTTATTTGTCAATGCATTCAGAGAATTGGCAAGATATCAAAGATGATGAGGTTTTACCTAGAAAACTTTTAACTAGAATTTATCGAGATAATTATTCAATTTATGAGAATATTGTTTTTGCTTACACTGTTAATTTAATTTTAAATTATATTAGAAAAAATATTCATTTGATGAAAGATTTGCTAGATAATTCTCAAAGTATTGAAGTCAATTATTTTGAAAAATTAGATCATCTTCAATACTATTTAGCTTTGGCTAAACTTCATACTTCATATATTAGAAATTATAACAAGGATGCTCAAAAAGTATTAGCTCTCCTTGATAGTTTGATGGATATTAATTCGAAAATAACTGCTAGACTTCATCGACCTGTCTATGTAAAAAACTGTAAGAAAACTAAAAACTTGATTTTAAAGAGCACTAATATTTTGAACATGCAAAGAGATTATCATCAAGTTTATAAACTTGCACGTTTCTTTCAGCTTGAAAAACTTGATCAGAAAGATAAATTTATTATTGATAAAGAATTTGAAACTTATTATAAAAATTATATTTTATGTTTATTGATTTTCTCAGTCTCTAATTTTTCATTTGTTAGCAATAAAGATTCAACAATCAATTTTGATAATGTAGATATAAGTTTTAACTTTAAAGTATATAATTTAAATGTGAAAAAAGAAGAGAATATTGATGCCTTTGTATTGAATTTTAAAAATGATAAAGAATATAAAATTTGTCTTATTCCATATCAAGAAAATATTAGTGATGATAAAAACAAACTAGAAGAATTAAAAACTAAATATGATGAAATTATATATGCGGAACCTTTTTATAGCAAAGATGATAAATACATATATTTATCAATCAATAATTTAAATTCATTCAGACGAATTCAACAACTTTTACTTAGAGGAATGATTTATTCAACTACTAATTATCAAATTTGTCCTTTTTGTGGTGAAAAACTCACTAAAGAAAAAGATGGATATTTATGTAAACATTGCTTCACTAAAATAACTAAAAGACATTGTCCTGTTAAAGATGCAGATTACATGGAAACAAGTATTTTTAAATTTAATATTTCACCTGATGAGGAAGAAAAGAAAATTGATACTGAATCATATCTTCATTATCGAAATATCACCAGTATTGCTTCAGCTACTGAGTTTATTTGCCCCCATTGTAATAAAGTCCATAAGCATCATTGATCTTCCCAACCCTTGCACATTTTGATTGCTTTATGCCATTTGTTCAAATAGATACTGCGGCATTGATTAGACATATTTGGTTTAAAGACTTTATTGACTGCAATCATCTTTTTAATATCAGCTAATGATTTGAACATCCCTATTTGTAAACCGGCTAGATAAAAGACACCTAAGGCAGTCGATTCTTCATTGTTTGTTCTGATCACATCAATGTTTGAAATATCAGCTTGAAACTGCATTAAGAAATCGTTGCGACTTGCTCCACCATCAACTTTGATTGACTTAGTTTCTATCTTAGTGTCTTTGTTTATAGCATCAAGTAAATCTTGAACTTGGTAAGCAATTGATTCTAAACTTGCTCTTATTATGTGATTTCTATTGGTTCCACGGGTGATTCCAAAGATGGTGCCGCGAGCATACATATCCCAGTGTGGAGCACCAAGTCCAGTAAAAGCAGGTACTATATAAACCCCACCATTATCATTTACTTTTGAAGCAAAATATTCGCTATCGCTTGCATCAACTATAAATCTCAGCTGATCTCTTACCCATTGAATGATAGCACCACCTACAAAGACACTTCCTTCTATTGCATAGAAAGGCTTATTTTTTTCAAGCGTAGCTGCAATGGTTGTAACTAGTCCATTTTTAGAATTGATGATGTTATTTCCAATATTCATCAGCAGAAAGCATCCTGTCCCATAGGTTGTTTTTAAATCGCCTTGGTTAAAGCAGCCTTGTCCAAATAGAGCTGATTGTTGATCACCGCATACCGCTGCAATTGGAATATCTGCATCAAAAATATTAACATGACCAAATAGTGATGAAGAAGGACAAACCTCAGGAAGCATGGAAATAGGAATATCAAAGTAATCTAATAGTTTTTTATCCCATGAGAGTGTTTTGATGTTATATAACATGGTTCTTGATGCATTGGTATAGTCAGTTTTAAATACTCGACCATTTGTTAATTTCCACATGAGCCATGTATCGACAGTTCCAAAAAGAAGCTCACCATTTTTAGCTAGTTCTCTACTTCCTTCAACATTATCTAAAATCCATTTGATTTTACTTGCTGAAAAATAAGCATCGACAACTAGACCTGTATTTTCTTTTATGTATTCTTCAAGCCCGTCTTTTTTAACTTGTTCAATAATATCGGCTGTTCTTCTGCATTGCCAGACAATTGCATTATAAATAGGTTTTCCAGTATTTTTATTCCATACAATAGTTGTTTCTCTTTGATTGGTTATTCCTAATGCTAAAATGTGATATGGTCTAATACCAGATTTTGCAATCGCTTCTGTCATGACAGAATATTGGCTAGCGTATATTTCCATTGGATCATGTTCAACATAACCTGGTTTAGGAAATATTTGCTTAAATTCCTTTTGAACGACTTCAACAACTTGTCCATTATTATCAAAGATGATAGCTCTAGATGATGTCGTGCCTTGATCTAAAGAAATGATATATCTTCGATGTGATTTACTTTCAGCCATGCTTTTTTATCTCCTTGGTTGCAATGATATTGACACCTGTGTTTAAAATATTAGAAATTAAGATTTGGCCTTCGTTTATCGGGGCTTCAACTTTAGTTGAATCAATGATTTTCATTGCTTCAAAAAGAAGAGATTTATCAATTTCTTTATCAGTTCTTACGGATACAACATTTAAGTCACCATTAGTTACTAGCATGGTTGTAGTGAGTGTTCTTTTAGGACAAGTTAGTTCATTAATAGCATAGGTTTTACCACGTGGGCAGAAATTACCTGTAACTTCTTTAGTGTCAGTATCTATTTCTAGATGACACCCTCTTGGGCAGCAAATACAAATCAATTCTTTTTTCATAATCAGTTTTTCTCCACTTTGATAGTTATATTTTTAGCATCAACTAAATCATCTCTTTTTAAAGTAATCTTTTCCATCTCACTAGGAATCAGTTTAATCTTATTAATCTTAATTTCTTTATCGTCAATTAAAATAGAAATGTGACAATTATCAATTGGCTTTCTCACTCTAAAAAATACATCAACATCATCAAGACTAAAATCTTTCCTTATTTTTTGTGGACAAAGATAAGAAATATTCTCATTCATTTCTAGATCAATTATCTCAACTTTTTTATTTGATATAACAATAGTTGGATCATCTTCTCTTGCTTTCATCTTCTTTAAATAAATAGCAGCATTTTTACCTGCTCTTTCACTTTCTAAGGAAACATTATCAACCAAGTCATGAACTTGTAACACATTTCCACAAGCAAATATTCCTTCAATATTTGTTTCTAAGTTATTATAAACAACAGGCCCTTTAGTTTTCTTATCAAGAGTAACATTAGCTTCTTTTGATAATTCATTTTCAGGAATTAGACCAACAGATAAAAGTAGAGTATCACATTCAAATTTGATTTCAGTTCCTGGTATTATTTTCAAATTATCATCGACTTCAGAAATAGTTACTTCACTTACTCTACAATGATTATTATCAGCTTTAATATCACTTACTGTATGCTTTAAATAAAGAGGAATATTATAGTCATTTAGACATTGAACGATGTTTCTATTCAAACCATTTGAATATGGGCAAAGTTCAACAACAGCTAAAACTTGGCTTCCTTCAAGCGTCATTCTTCTTGCCATGATTAAACCAATATCACCAGATCCTAAAATGACAACCTTCTTTCCAACTAAGTAACCATCAATATTAGCATATTTTTGAGCAGCACCAGCTGTATAAATTCCAGCTACACGATCGCCTGGAAGAGAGATAGCACCACGAGTCCTTTCTCGACATCCCATCGCTAAAATCACAGCTCTTGCTTTAATATGGAGAAGACCTTCATCTTTGCTTAAAACCAACAATTCTTTATTCTCATTTAAAGAAACAACCATTGAATTTAACATTACTTTAATATTAGTAGATTTAATAAATTGCTCATATCTATAAGCATATTCAGGACCAGTAAGTTCCTCTTTAAATCTAGTTAAGCCAAATCCATTATGGATGCACTGATTTAAAATACCACCGAGTCTATCATCTCTTTCGATAATTAGTACATCTTCAATTCCATTTTGATACGCTGAATATGCACTAGCTAAAGCAGCGGGTCCACCTCCTATAATTACTAAATCATGTTCAATCAAATTCATAATTATTTACCTTCCTTTGTTTTAGCAACAACAACTTTAGAGCCAGTTTTATCTTGATAAACTTCATCATAATTTAAATGAAGTTCATTTTTTAAAATTTCAAAAACTTTAGGACCACAGAATCCACCTTGACATCTTCCCATACCTGCATTGGTTCTACGTTTAACAGCATCAATAGATCTAGCACCAATAGGAGCATGGATAGCATTTATAATTTCAGCTTTGCTAACTGTTTCACATCGGCAAATTATTTCTGAATAGTCTTTATTTTTCTTTAGTAATTTTAATTTTTCATTTTCACTTAAATCTTTAAAAAATGATGGTAAAGGATATAAGGTAAACTTCTTTTTTAAAGTCATCTTTATTCTATTGTTTAACATATCTTTGCAGACTTTACCAAAACAAATAGCAGATGTTAATCCGGGACTTTTAATTCCAGCAAAGTTAATAAAGTGCGGTACTATTTTACTTTCTTCAATAAAGAAATCATTATAACCAGCAATTGTAGCTCTAACACCTGAGAAGTTTCTAATGTTTGATGAAAAATCGATTTGGTTTACGGCATTTAATGCTGATTCTTTAATATATTTTAAAGAAGAAGATGTAGTAGATGTATCTTCTTTAGATGATTGTAAAGCATCAGGTCCAACAATCAAATTACCATGAACTGTAGGTGAAACTAAAACTCCTTTTCCTTTTTCATTTGGTGTCTGGAAGATAATGTGATTAACAAGTTTACCTTGATTTTTATCAAGCAAATAATATTCACCTTTAATAGGTGTGATATTAAATGATTCGTCTTTTTTATCCTTTAAAGCCATTTTGTAGATGTCATCGGCAAATACACCAGCACAATTAATAATATAATCAGCTTCAATGATTTGATGATTAAAAGATATTTTGAAAACGTCATCAATTTTATTTATATCATCTACTGGTGAATCTAAATAATAATCGACACCATTTATTTTAGAAGTATAAGCTAGTGCCAAAGCAAATTCCCATGGTGAAATGATTGAAGCGGATGAGCAATATAGAGCATAATCAAATTCAGAATTCAAATTAGGTTCCATTTTATGAAGTTCATCTTTAGAATCAATGATTTTTAAACCAGTCACATGGTTTTTAATTCCTCTTTCATATAGAGTATCAATTTTTTCTTTATCCTTTTCTTTAATACCTATAACTAAAGAACCAATATTTTTAAAGTGAACATTTAAATCTTTAGCAAGTTTTCTGACCATCTTATTACCAGCTACGTTATATTTAGCCATATAAGTTGAAGGAGTAGGATCATATCCGCCATGAATGATACCAGAATTGGCTTTTGTTGTTCCGTTTGCAACGTCATTATCTTTTTCAATAACAGCAACTTTTAAATCATATTGAGCAAGCTCATAAGCAATACTTGTACCTGATATACCCGCTCCAATAATTGCAACATCATACTTCATATACTACCTCCATTCAAGGTACATATATTATAAATAAAATATATATAAAATGTAAGGGCTATCATTTTAAAACTAAAAAAATACTTTATTGTTTTAAAAATAATATATCAAAGGTGTTATAATGAAACTTCAAATAAAACGACTGTAATATATAAAAACAATTACATGCTCAACTTAAAAAATGTTTAAATTTATTTTTAAGATATGATAAATATTACTAATTATCTTAATTAAATTATGCTTTAATCTTTAAAATAATAAAAAAGTGAAATGATAATTTCACAAAAAGCATTTGTATTATTTGATATTGTTAATATTGTTAATTTTTAGCAAAAAAATTATTTTATTTATGTTTTACGTCGAGAACCTGGTTATCAAGTTGTAATTTTGAATCTAATTTATCACTTGGTTTATATTCATCAGCATTGATGACATGATTATCATTATTTATTTGATTAGTTGCATTTGAAATACTTGCAAGTGATAAACTTGCAATGACAGTTAATCCAGCAAATAACGATTTTGTTGAACTCATCTGCAACCTCCTTTAGGTATTCAAAACCTTGCTTAAATTATACTTTATAAAATTTAATAATTAAAGTGTTTTTAAATATTATTTAAGTAAATTATAATATTGTTAGTGAGGTGAAAAATTATGCCTAGATTGATTTTAGTTGGTGGTGGTTCTTCTTCTGGTAAATCTTATGTGACAGACAAGGTTATTAATAACATTGGCCTTGAAAAAGTCACTAAAATAACAATTGATGATTATTATAAAGACCAGTCAAATATGTCAATGGAAGAAAGGGTTGTAGTAAATTATGATCATCCTAAAGCTTTTGATTGGAAATTGATGAGAAAGCAGATTCAAGAATTAAAAGAAGGAAAGGCTATTGATAAACCAATCTATGATTTCAAAATCCATAATAGAAGCGATAAAGTTGAAAGAATAGTTCCTAAGGAACTTGTTATTGTTGAAGGAATTATGGCTTTAGTTGATAAACAATTAAGAGAGATTGCTCATCTTAAAGTTTTCATTTCTTCATCTCCAGAAGTACGATTCTTAAGAAGATTTATAAGAGATCATAGTGAACGTAAAAGGTCATATGAATCAATTGTTTCTCAATATTTAAAAACAGTTGCACCGATGTATAAAGAAATCATTGAGCCGAGTTCAAATTATGCAGATTTAATTGTCAATAATGATGATGGTGTTGCTAATGCCTCAATTGAAGTTTTAACATGTGTTTTTAAAAATGAACTTTCAATGGCAACAGATGGAAAAGATCATACTTACCATGCTAATAATGAATTCACTGAAGAACTATTAAATAGTGTTTTTGATGATTCTACTAAAAAATAATATTGACATTTAAGCTTGAATGCCTTAATATAACTACGCTATTTTTGGGCCTGTAGCGCAGTTGGAAGAGCGTCTCCATGGCATGGAGAAGGTCGAGGGTTCGACCCCCTTCAGGTCCACCATAATATTAGAATAGGTCTGATACAATGCTATCGGGCTTTTTTATTTACTTAAATAGCAGAATTTGAGGCATTTTTGCCTATTTTTAAGGTGATTGGCCTGAGATTTGAAGATTTTTACTTTATTTCTTAGGTTTTTTTATAATCAATTAGGAATTGAAAGGCATCAGTTCTATTAAGGTGTTAGTTTTATAGTCGATATTTTTTCTTTTTATGATGTAATTTTGGGTCATTGATACTTTTTAGTTTGCATTTTTGCCATTCGAAACTTTTAAATAATAGCTTTTAGCCAGCAATTATATATTGTGGTGGCAAAAATATTGATATTTTGGCAAAAATATAGTAATATAATGTCAAGAGGTAAAACAATGCACATTGAATCTGAAATTTTAGAATTAAAAGAAAAATTTACAGACTCTCTTTTAAGAGATATTGTTGCATTTTTAAACACACAGGGTGGAGAAATCTATGTTGGTATAACTGATTTTGGAGAGATAAAAGGCATTACTAATGATCAAATGGATGAAACTCAAAAGAAAATATCTGATTGTATAACCGCTCAAATAGAACCTAATCCTCAAGCTGAGATTACAACAATACCTATAATTGAAAATGGCAAAAATGTAATAAAAATTATTGTTGGGAAAGGCTATAAACCAATTTATTGCATAAAAAAATATGGTTTTTCTTCCAAAGGATGCCTCGTTAGAATTGGTACTACTTGTAAAGAAATGAGTTCTGTTGAAATTGAATATAGATATCAGAAGAATTTTATTGATGATGATTTTATATTAAAAGCTCCTTCTCATTATGCTCCACTATCTTTTGATATGATGAAAATACTTTTAACAAGCAAAGGATATCATATTAATCAAAATGCTTTTGAATCTAATTTTAGTCTATTGTTGAAAAATGGTGAATACAACTTAATGGCTGAACTTCTTGCAGATAAAAACATGGTACCTCTTATCTTTGTAAAATTTAGAGGTAATACCAAAGCAACTATTTCACAAAGAAGTGATTATGGTGATCAAAGTATTTTGCTTGGATTACAGCGACTAAAGGATAGACTTATTGCGGAAAATATTTGTATTACAGACACTACCGTTAGACCTAGAATTGATGAATATCTTTATGACATAGACTGTGTGAATGAAGCTTTGGTAAATGCAATTGTTCATAATGATTGGACAATATCTGAGCCATTAGTGTCATTTTATAGTGATAGAATTGAGATTACATCACACGGTGGAATTCCAAGAGAGATAACGAAAAATGATTTTTTTAACGGCGTAAGTCATCCTAGAAATTCTGTATTAATGAGAATATTTTTGAAATTAGGAATTGTTGAACACACAGGTCATGGTATTCCTAAAATTATAGAAAAATACGGCAAAGAAGCATTTGATATTCACGATACATATATTAATGTAATTATTCCATTCAATAAGAAAGTTGCTAATACAATGCCAAGTGGCAAAAATGATGGCAAAAATGATGGCAAAAATCTTTCGGATGAATTAACTGATAATGAGAAAAGAATTTTGCTCGAATTAATTAATAACCCTAGTATTTCATATGATACTTTAGTTGTTGAACTGGGAATATCTAGAAGAACAGTATCCAGAGTATTTGTATCTCTCGTTGAGAAAGGATTCATCGAAAGAATAGGCACAAATAAAAAGGGATACTGGAAAATTATTAAATAATTATATGACGAGAATCATAATGAACAGGGTTATAGATTCATATCATGTTCTCGCATATGCTGGATATATAAGAAAGAAAATGAGAAATGGTTATGACTTTAAATATAACTATTAACCATTGTTTCGTTGATGGCTATTCATTATCAAGAGCCTTCAATTTAATTCAAGAGTATTTTAATAACCTTACTGGTATTATTAAGTAATGGTGATAAAATTCTACACGATTTGACTAGTGGTGCTAAATTGTATTAAAATTGTTTCTTACAGGCATCATAGTAGAATAGGTCTGATACAATGCTATCGGACTTTTTTGTTACCAAAATTGCTATAAAACGATAATAATGTAGAACTCTACATAAAAGGTGATTGCCATTATAGCAGCTTATAAATTCAAACAAAAATATCTTATTTTGTCTTTTTATATTTCTTTACAAAATAAATAGCAACAATGATGAAGGTAATTGCAAGTAATGAGAAAGTAATTGATAATGAAATTATTAAAACTTTGCTGTTATCTTTTTTATTATTTTCATTATTATTTGGTGATGAAGAATTAGATGAAGCTGATGTTGAAATAGAGGAACTTATGCTAGAAGAACTACTTTTTTTAGGAATATCTTCTTCTTGTAGAATTTCATGACATCTTAAACATTCTATATGTTTATGACCTTTTGTAGTAGTTGTCGCTTCTTTATCAATTATCCAAGAAGAAGGATTATGTCCTAATTTATTAATGACATGACTTTCTAAAATGACAGTATTACAAACAGAACACACTTGTCTTTCACTGTATCCATCTTCTAAACATGTAGGGTCTTTTCCAACTGTTGTAACAATAGTATGACTGGTTTTACTTAAAATTAAAGAATCATAACTTACTTCATAATTAGCATGCGAATCTGAAAAATATTTATGACAGTCATTACATTGATAATATTCTTTCATTCCTTCTTTGATACATGTTGGTTCAACCTTTTGATGAAAAGTTAAAGAAGGATGATTGCATTCAGCTTTAGTGACTGCAATATCAATTGATGAAGAAATATTAGAATAAGAAGCAGTGATTGTGATTAAGGGACTATTTTCATCATTACCAATTGTCAAATAACCTTCATCATCAACTTTTGTATTTAAAGAAGTGTTTTTACTAATTTTAAAAGATATAGGAGCAAAGCTAGTTTTACTGCCTTCTAAATTTAGATTTAATTTAACACTTTCATCTTGTTTGATAGAGATTGGTTTATTGCTAAAAGATATATTTGTAACATTAGCAGCTGGTAAATTACTGACTTTAAAAGTAAGTTCAGTATCATTTATATCTAAAACAGTTACATTCACTTTACTTCCATTATCTGAATTAAATATATCTAAAGAAGGATTACTTAAATTTAATGCTGCATCATTTTTAGAAAGATTAGTTCCACCTAGAATCTGATACACCCAGTTATTATTTTTCACATTGAGATTTGAAAGAACAGAGGAACTTGAATCAAACATTGAAATAGCAAGTCCACTATTAAAACTGCTCGAGTAAGCTTTATTACCTGAAAAAGTTGCATTGAAATTATCAAATCTATTTAAAGTGGAATCAAAACGCCTATATTCAAAATAATATTCTCTATTTGTTTCAGGATATAGAATTTTATATGCAATAACATTATTTGTATAACTATCAGTTGTTAAATTTATTTTATATGTTCCATCAGTTTTGATAGTTTTGATATTTTCTTTATCATACCAATTCATTTTATCCCTTTCTTTAGCAGTGATAAATTGAGGAACATAGGTAAGTCTTCTTCCCATTGATGAAAATAGACCTACTCCTGATGCATTTGTAGTTGATGAATACAAGTCAAGTAAACCTAAAGAATGAGTTGTTTCATGGCCAATATTTCCTAAACTTAAAATATTAATATTATCATCACCAACATAGGTTGTATCATAGTCAGTGAAACACTGAACAAAATTATAACTTTGAAGTTTATATTTATTTGATAAGTTATATTCAAAACGATTGTTTGTTGATTGATATGTATATAAAGGATCTCCCCAACCTATTTCTAAATTCTCATTGCTTTTTTTAAAAATCAAAGTAATATTGTCAATATATCCAACATATGGGTTATCATAATCTTTATATAAATCTAAATCACTATATGAATATTCATTCCCATCATAATCAACAACTTTTTCTTTATTATTAAATAATACACTGATTTGATCAGCCCAGTCCCCTTGTAGAATTTGGATCATATTATCTCTATTACTAGATTGATAGCCGTCTGGATTATCATCAGTTCTTTTAGCATAAGTAGCACGTTTATAAGGGATAGTTATTGAGCCACCATTATTGAACATGAAAAGATTTTGAAATCTTATTTTATTATTAGTGATTGACTTTACATATTCTTTTATTGAATATTTAGATTTATTATATGAGTTATTTATGACTTCTAAGACTTTATTATTTTTATCATATGTTACAAATTCATCTTCATCTTGAAATTTAGCAAAGATGATCAAATTAGTAAAATTTGGATTATCATTATTTGATTTTAAATTATATGAAATTGATTCATATGTTTCTTTTTTTATATCACTTAAAACAACTTTACTATTAAAGCTAGTAAAAATAGAAATAAATAAAAAAATAAATGATAAAATAAATTTCATATATTATTTTCCAGTATCTTTTATATAATTAAAAACACCACTTTTTAATCTATTTAAAGCATCATCTAAAATGATTTTGGGACATGCTACATTCATTCTAATATAGCCGTTTCCACCTTTTCCATATGTTTTACCACTGCTTAGTATCAAACCAGTATTCTTTCTTAAATAAGAAATAAATTCATCACTATCGTTGCATATTTTAGAAATATCAATCCACAATAAATAAGTAGCATCTCCATTAATTAGATGAATAGAAGGAATATTTGATTTAATATAAGTATCAACATAATCTCTATTTGCAAAAAGAACTTCTCTCAATTTATTTAACCAATCTCGTCCTTCATTTAAAGCAGCAACAGCTGCTACAATTGAAAAAACATTTGGTTCAGCAACTTCGTCAGTATTTATTTGCCTATTCACTTTTTTATACAAATCGTTATTAAAACAAACAGCAATAGATGTATGAATACCAGCTAGATTAAATGCTTTCGTTACTGAAATACAAGTTACAGAATTATTTTTATTTTCTTCACTGACTGAAAAGAAAGGAATGTAACTTGTGTTTGGTCTTGTTAAGAAACCGTGTATTTCATCACTTAAAACAACAACATTATATTTTTTTGCTAAGCTTCCAAGTTTAATAAGTTCATCTTTTGTCCAGATTCTGCTAACTGGATTTGCTGGATTACAAAAAATAATCATAGTTGTATTTTCTTTTTTAAAAGCTTCTTCTAAACCTTTAAAATCGAGAAAATAATCATCATCTTTTCTAATTAATGGAACTTCTAAAACATTTCTATTATTGTTGACAATTGAATTATAAAAAATGTTATATACTGGTGAACAGACAACAATATTATCACCAACATTTGTAAGTTTTCTAACTGTGCTAGAAATAGTAGGAATGACTCCTAAAGAAAACATCATATAACTTGGATCAATTTCAATATTAAAAATGTCTTTATAAAAATTAGAATAAGCAATAAATAGATTACTTGAAATATCAGTATATCCATATATTGGATGCTTTGCTCTATTTATAATAGCTTCACTTACACTAGGACAAGTTTGAAAATCCATATCAGCTATCCACAAAGGAAGCTCATTATCTAAGATATTCCATTTGGTAGAAGAAGTCTTTCTTCTATCAATATAATCAGTAAAATTATATTCTTTGCTCATGCAAATTAATTATCCTTTTTTATAATTTTAACTTTATTAAAATTGATATTTTGATCATCACTTATATAGATGTCTATTCCTTTAGAAGAGATGGTGCCTGAAATTGGATTTTTAACTGATAATAAATTTGAATTTACATCAACATCTAATTTGCTACAATATTCAAAAATTAAATCACTATCTTCAATTATTGAATTTTTAATAGTCAATTTTTTGATATAGCAGAAACCTTGATGAGAAACAATATGACAGTTGATAAAAGTAAGATTCTTACTATTCCATCCTAAATATTCACCATCAATTGTTGAATTCTTAACAGTGACATTTTCACAATTCCAAAAAGCATCTTTACTATTAATAATAGAGTTATTTACAACAATATTCTTTCCACCATCGAATAAATAATTGCCATCAATCTTCAAATTTTCAACATTAATATCTTTAGAATCCTTACCAAAATAGTCACCTTTAATAATAGTGATATTTTTTAAATTAACATTTTCACAACTCCATAATGTTTCACTTGCATCATGAAAAGTAATATCTTGTAAATAGATATTATCACATCTTCTAAATAATTTTGGTGCAATGATATCACAATTTTTAAATGAAGAAGAAGAAGTATACCAAATACCACTCCTTGACATTTCTAAAAAAGTAGAGTCTGTAACAATATGATTGTGTCCATACCATAAAGGATATTTATAACCAAAAGAACAGTGATCAACAATTAAATTTTTTGATTCTTTAAGTGGAGATTCTCCATCATCAAATATGCAGTTTATTATTTTTTTATCAATACTTTTAAATAGGGCTCTTTCGCCTGTAAAATGTTTACCTTCAATAGTTTCCATAGTATAGTCCTTCAATAGCTTTATAATTTTACAATTTTTAATTAAAAATTTAAATATAAAAGCTTACTAATCTATGGATTAGTAAGTGAAAATATATTAAAATTATTAGACTTGGAACTAAAATGGAACAAAAAAATAATAAATCATATATCAGTGGGATGCATCCTTTTGTTAAATGGGCTGGTGGTAAAACTCAATTATTAGGTGAAATTAAAAATTTACTACCATCTGAATTTAATAATTATTATGAACCATTTGTTGGCGGTGGTGCTCTTTTCTTCTCTCTTGCTCCTAAGAATGCTTATATAAATGATCAAAATACGGAGCTTATTTGTGCATATCAATGTTTCACTTCTCAATCTTTTTTTGAAGGATTAAAAACAAGATTAAAAGAACATGAAAAAAATAATTCTGAGGAGTATTATTTTCAAATAAGAAGCGAGGATAGGAAAAATGGTTTTATAAATAGGCCTATTTATGAAAGAGCAGCTAGGATGATTTACTTAAACAAAGCTTGCTTTAATGGATTATATAGAGTGAATTCTAAAGGATATTTTAATGTCCCTTTCAATAAGAAAGATAAAATTGCTACCTTTAGCGAAGATAATTTCAACGCTATTAACGATTATTTTAAAAACAATCATATTCATATTTCAAATGATGATTTTGAAGAATGTGTAAAAAGTGCTGCTAAAGATGACTTCGTATATTTTGATCCACCATATGATATTTTTCCTGACAAACAAGGATTTGTTGATTATGCTAAACAAGGATTTGATAGAAATGAGCAAATTAGATTAAAAAACTGTTTCAAAGAACTATCAAATAAAGGGGTGAAAGTAATGCTATCTAATCATAATACACATTTTATAAATGAAATATACCATGAGTTTAAAATTCATGTTGTTGATGCTAAAAGGATGATAAATTCTGATGCAACAAAACGTGGTAATGTAAAAGAAGTTATAATTACTAATTATTAAAAAAATAAAAATATGAAACCATATTATAAAGTGAAGGACTTTGAATTATATTTAGGTGATTCTAATCAAGTTCTTAAAACTATAAAGTCTAAGTCAATAGATATGATATTTGCTGATCCACCTTACTTTCTATCAAGTGGTGGTATTTCATGCCATGCTGGTAAGCAAGTGAAAGTCGATAAAGGTGATTGGGATAAAGTATTAAATATTGACGATAAATTAAAATTTAATCGGGAGTGGTTAAAAAACTGTCGTAATGTATTAAAGGATAATGGAACTATTTGGATAAGTGGAACTTATCACAACATTTATTCAATTGGAGTTGCATTAGAGCAGGAAGGCTATTCAATTATCAATAACATCACATGGCAAAAGCCTAATCCTTCTCCAAATTTAGCATGCAGATGTTTTACTCACTCAACAGAGACAATAATTTGGGCAAGGAAGGTTGATAGTAATGGTAAAAAAGGTATGCATATATTTAATTATCAACTTATGAAAGAAATGAATGATGGAAAACAAATGAAAGATGTTTGGACTCTACCGCTTCCAAGCAAAAGTGAAAAAATATATGGTAAGCATCCTACTCAAAAGCCGCTATCAGTTATAAAGAGAATTATATTAGCTTCAACTAATGAAAATGATATTATTCTTGATCCATTTAATGGCAGTGGAACGACAGGAATAGCATGTGCTATTCTCAATCGAAAATACATAGGAATTGAATTAAAAAAAGAATATTTAGATTTAACAATAAATCGTTATAATTCAGTAAAAGGAGATAAAACAAATGATTAGAGATTTTGAAAAATGGTTATCAACAATGAAAAGAAGTATGTCCGGATGGAACTATTATACCGATTTTTCGAAAGCATATGAAAATTCAAAAGAATATAAATATGAACTGAATCTTCTTAATTCATTAATAGGCTCAAAAGAAATTGAAACTGAATTTAAAAACTTAATAAGTAAATATCCAACTGTACTTAAGGCAGTGCCAATATTATTAGCTAAAAGAGAAAAAGAAATACAAATAATTGATAAAAACACTGAATATAATTTTAACTTTATTGAAATGAATTATTCTGTGGAACAATATGTTATCTTTATGAAAAACACAGGTCTTTTTGAACTTCTTGAAAATCATATTATTAAAGATTTAACTGATTATGTACTAGGTATTGAAGTTGGCATGGATACAAATAGTCGAAAAAATAGAACAGGAACAATGATGGAAAATTTAGTTGAATCTTATTTAACAAATGCTGGATTGAGAGAAAATATTACTTATTTTAAACAAATGAAAAGGGCAGAAATAAATAAGAAATTTAACATCAACCTTTCCTCAATAAGCAAAGATAATCTAGCTGAAAAAAGGTTCGATTTTGTTTTTATAGGTGCAAATGATTGTATTTATGCTTGTGAATGCAATTTTTATGGAAATGCTGGTTCAAAATTGAATGAAACTGCTAGAAGTTATAAAGAACTTGCATTAGAACTGCAAAAAATCGAAAAATTTAGATTTGTTTGGATAACAGATGGCATTGGTTGGAACTTTGCAAAAAATAATCTTAGAGAAACTTTTGATATACTTGATGATTTATATAATATAAATGACTTAGAAAATGGAGCTATAAAAAAATTAGTCGATGTTGAATCATATATTGCTTTAAAACTTGAATAATTAAAATACAATATATGCTTATCTTAAACATTAGTTTAATAATTAACATTTAAAATCTTTGTAACTTTATCAAAATAGTTTATTATATATGTTATTTTAGAAAGACAAATCTATATTAATTAAAATTAAATTAATTTTAATTAAAGGAGGTAATTATGTTAAAGCTAGAACATATTAATAAAACTTATAAAGTTGATGAAAGTTTACAAGTTAATGCCTTAAAAGATATCAATTTAGAATTTGATAACACTGGTTTTGTTTGCATTCTAGGTCAATCAGGGTGTGGCAAAACAACGCTTTTAAATATATTAGGTGGACTTGATAAATATACATCTGGTGATTTAATTATTAATAACCAATCAACTAAAGAATATAAAGATAGTGACTGGGATAATTATCGAAATAAAGAAATAGGTATTGTTTTTCAAGCTTATAATTTAATTCCACATCTATCTGTTTTAGAAAATGTTTCGCTTGCAATGACTTTATCTGGTGTAAGTAAAAAAGAAAGAGAAGAAAGAGCAAAAGAAGCATTAATTTCAGTCGGTCTTGAAAAAGAATTAAAGAAAAAACCAAATCAAATGTCTGGTGGACAAATGCAAAGGGTTGCCCTTGCTAGAGCACTTGTAAATAGACCAAATATCATTTTAGCTGATGAGCCAACAGGTGCACTTGATTCAAATACATCAGTCCAAGTGATGGATATTTTAAAAGAGATATCTAAAACTAAACTTGTAATAACTGTTACTCATAATGAAGAACTTGCTAAAACATATGCTAGTAGAATAATAAGACTAAAAGATGGAGATATAATAAGCGATGAGCAACTAAACAATAATGATATTATAGATACTGAAATTAATGAAGAAAATATAAAAGAAGAAAAACAAGTTAGTGAAATTAAAGAAGATACTTCTTCAAATAAAAAGAAAAAACATACATCGATGTCTTTTAAAACTGCTTTAGGAATATCAGGCAGAAATCTTTTAACTAAAAAAGGTAAAACGATCATAACTAGTATTGCAGCTTCATTTGGTATTATCGGTGTTGGTCTTGTTTTAGCTTTATCTAATGGTTTTACAAATTATGTGACCAGAATGGAAGCGGAAACTTTAAATAAATTTCCATTATCAATTGAAAAATATTCATTAGAAGATGCGGAAACTAAAACAGAAAAATTACCTGAATATCCTAGTGATAACACTTTACACATTGTTGAACCATCATCATCTAATTATCACTTGAATTCAATCACTACTGATTATGTGAATTATCTTGAAAAAATTGATAAAGAGAAAGCTAAGGTTAGATACAACTACTCAGTTGGAATGAATGTTATATCTTCTTATAAAAATAGAAATGATGATGAAATGGTTTATAAACATCTTACGACATCTCAAACTTCATTTGTCGAATCTATGACTTCATCAATGACAGGTGGATCAACTGGTTGGAATGAACTTACTGCTGATAAAAAAACAATTTTAGATACATATGATGTCATCTATCAAGCTGAAAATACAACATACCCTGATGAGGACAAAGCAACTTCTAATAACAATAAAATTGATCAAAAAGAATTCGGCTTAGTTTTAGTTGTTGGGAGAAGAAATTCACTTACAACAACACTTATGACACAAATGGGTTTGGATCCAACAAGTGGTGTTTCTTACTCATTTGAAGAGCTTGCTAAAAACATTGAATATAAATATATTATGCCTGATGATTTTTATCAAGAAGAGAAAATAATTGAAAGGAAAACAGCTCTCTTTTTCAAAGATGGTATCACTTATCAAGATTTATCATCAGCCTTAAAATCACTAGCAACTGATTCAAGTAAAACATTGAATTTATCTGATTGTTTTGACTTACCTAATCAAGAAGTATTAATGCAAGTGCTTCTTAATCAAGTAGGAACAGAAAGCTTTAACAAGCTTTCAAATTATATAAAAGTTGGAGATTTAATAAATGATATAGTGACCAATAAAGTCAATTTGAATAATATCACTAATAAAGCTATTAAAAAGTATTTAAATGATAATTTACTAAGTACATCTAGTAATTATCAAACTGAGCGTGAAAATTGTGCAATAGCTTTATATGATTTTATTGATCAATTTTTTAGTGATGAGCTGATGAAAGACTATACTCAAAAAGATATTAAAACTTATCTAGAACCAAAAACTAATGAACAATATGAAGCACTATATAATAACTCTAATAATCGAACACTGAAGATAACTACTATTTTAAGGCCTAAAGAAACAACTGATCTACCAATTCTTTCTTCAGGTATTTATTATCCAAAATCTTTAACGTATCAATCACTTACTGATTTTGGTGATTCTAAAATTGGTAAGGAATTTAAAAATCATATCATGGTTGAAAAGAATGAAAATTTAAAAACTACCTTCACAATCGTTTTAAGTCGAATAATTGATGAAGAGGAAGAAAAGAAAATAAGCGAAATGAATTTACTATCAGGTATTTCAAATGCTAAATTAGGAATTCTTTTAAATTCATATAAAGTCACTAGAGTCAATAATGAAACTTCATCATTAAAATTAGAAAAATATGACTCTGTAGATAAATATTTAACTAATAGGCTGTATTTAGGAAGTGATGTTAATAATTCTAAAATTAAATTTGAAGGTACAATAGATCCATCAATGTATGCTCAATTTGTTTCGACTATTACAATTTATGCAACTGATTATTCATCAAAAGGATATATCATTGATTATCTAGGCAAATATAATGAAGATAAAGTTGAAAAAGATAAGATATATTATATGGATGTAGGAGGCTTAGCCACTGATACAGTTGGCCAAATAGTCTCGGTTATATCAGCTGTTTTGATTTCTTTTGCTTCTATATCACTTGTTGTCTCATCAATTATGATTGCTATTTTAATTTATACATCAGTTATTGAAAGAACTAAAGAAATAGGTGTATTAAGAAGTATTGGTGCTAGAAAAAAGGATGTTGGAAGATTGTTTAAAGCAGAAGCAATGATAATTGGATTTTTATCGGGAAGCATCGGTGTTATTTTCACTTATCTTATATCGCTTCCAATATCTTTGATACTGAATTTAAATTTTAAAGATGTGCATTTAGGTCAAATTGCTTTCTTAAATCCACTCCATGCTGTATTACTTATTGTTTTATCAACTGGTCTTACTTATTTAGCTAGTTTAATTCCATCAAGAATTGCAAGCAAAAAAGATCCAGTTACATGTCTTAGAAGTGAATAGGAGAATATATGAAATACTTTAAATTTGAAGATAGTGATTTTGATGTCTCTAAAATTTGTTTAGGTTGCATGTCTTTTGGTAAACAAAAGGCTATGTATGAGTGGACGTTAAATGATGATGATGCTTATAATATCATCAGTTATAGCTTAAATAAAGGTATCAATTTTTTTGATACAGCCAATGGTTATTCAGACGGTGAGAGTGAAAAATTATTAGGAAAAGCAATTAAAAGATATACAAATAGAGACAAAGTAATAATAGCTAGTAAAGTTTATTTTAATGATGGTCACTTAAAAAAAGAGGCTATTAGAAGAGAGATTGAAAAAACACTCCTCAATTTAGATACTTCTTATTTAGATATTTATTACATTCATAGATTTGATTATTCTACGCCTATATATGAAACGATGTCTACTTTAAATGACTTAGTTAAAGAAGGAAAAGTTAGAGCATTAGGTGCTTCATCGATGTGGGGTTATCAGTTTAATGATTATCAACAACTTGCTTTAGATAATCATTTTAAAAAATTTTCATATATGCAAAATCAATATAATCTTTTATATCGTGAAGAAGAAAGAGAGATGAATCCAATCTGTAAGAAATGGAATGTTAAACTTGTCCCTTTCTCTCCTTTAGCTATGGGAAGATTATCGAGAGCTAGTTGGTTTTCATCTTCTAAAAGATGTGAAAGTGATAAAGTTGCTATGGCTAAATATGATGTCTGTAAAGATGAAGACATTAAGATAGTTAAAAGAGTAGAAGAATTAGCTTTAAAACATGACACAACTATGTCAACCATTGCTTTAGCTTGGTTATTTAAAAAAGGTATCACTGCTCCTATTGTTGGAATAACAAAAACTAAGTACTTAGATGATGCTGTAAATAGTTTAGAATTCTCTTTAAGTGAAGAAGAAGAAAACTATTTAGAAGAATTATACACTGCTCATAATGTGACAAGTGTTTTAAAAGAACCTAAATAAATTATACTTTTAATTTAGAAGTCAGTATTTTATATTCAAATTTGTTTTCAAGATGAAGAAAGACATCTTTCTGTTCTTTTAAAATGCAAGGGATAAAAATTAATGAAACAAGTATCCAACTTATTGGATAGGTTGAATATAACCAAAAGACAGTGTGGAAGAAAGGTATATTGAAGATGGTGTATAAGAAAAGAATCCTAGTGCCAGTACAGCCTATTAAAGTTAGTAAAGCGGGAGTAGTGCTCTTTTTCATTCCTCTTAAATAATTTCCATCGACATCCATAATGCCATCTAAAAAATAAGTAAAAGTCATTATATAAAGTCGATCTTTACCAGCAATTAAGGCACCAGTTTGACTGACATCTGAATTAGTTGTTATAAATATTGAAAGAAGAGGGTAAGGAAGAAGTCCACCAATCAGCATAAATAAAGCTGAAAAAGCGAGCATCCAAATCATGCAATACCAATATGATTTCTTGATGTTTTTAATGTTTTTGGCTCCATAGTTTTGACCAACGAAAGAACATAATGAAATAGCAAAAGCATCAATGAAAGCAAACATGTAGTTTTCAATTTGCTGACTTGCACTAGAACCAGCTATGATATCTTCTTGTGTGATAAGTTGACCATTTACTTCATATGATGATATTGAATATAAGCTTGATTGAATCAAAACATTAGGGATTGAAAAAGCTAAACCTTGAATACCAGCTGGCAAACCGATTTTTAGTATCTCTTTAAAAGATAAAGAATCAATTTTTAAATCTCTAAATCTAAAACAGACAAACCCATGTTTGTTAAACATGAAAAAGATAATGGTCATAATAGCCGATACTGCTTCTGAAATGACAGTTGCTAAAGCAACACCAAAGACATCCATGTTTAAAAATTTAACAAAGATGATGTCGAATAAAACATTGATGAGTCCAGATATTAAAAGAATGATAAATGGCTTTTTACTATCTCCTAAAGCTCTCATCATCTGTGAACCAAAGTTGTAAATCATTAAGAATGGAAGACCGATAAAATATACCTGTAAATAAGTATTAGCATTATCTAAAATACTATTTGGTGTATTCATCATAATCAGTAAATATTTGGATATAAAATATCCAATAAGACCAACTAAAACTCCACCAATGGTTGCAATTAAAAAGGAGGTATGTAAAACTTTCTTAGCTTTATCTTTATTGTTTTCACCTTTTGCACAAGATAAGATGACATTGCTCCCTGTGGCAAGCGATACTAAAACAGTGATGATTAATGATATTAACGAAGAATTTGAGCCTATAGCTGACATGGAGTTATTTCCACCACCATAAGTTGAAACCGTCCATAAATCAATTGTCGTATAAAGTAACTGCAAAGTTGTAGTTAAAGCTAAAGGGAGAGCAAATAACGGCATTTTCCAAAATAAATTACCTGAAGTTAAATCAAGTTCAAATCTATTTTTTTTATTTTTGGTAACTGCTTTATCATTATTATTTAATTCATCCATAAACCACCTTATATTTGTATAACCTTGTAAACTATACTCTTTTAAATTAGTAAGTAAATATGTATGGTTAAGAAAGCGATTTCTTGATACTTTTTTAACAAATAAATAATGTAAAGATCAAACTTAATCTAATGTAAAAAATAACAATATTTTCCCCCAAAGGAATAAAAAAATATGTAAAAAAATATGTAAAAGCGAATAAAAAATACAAAAAATAAGTGACTTAAAATAACTATTATTGCCCGTGTAGAACGATAAAATGCACGTTTTTAAGTGTTTTCAAAATAGTCTATCGTTAAAATTAGAAAAAGATTTAATTTTTGTTATACTTTAGATGTAATAATTTAGGGGGTTCTTTACATGAAAAAGAAAATCAAAAAATTATCATTACTATCTATTGTTGCTTTTTCAACAATCTTAACTTCATGCGGTTTTGAAACTGACTTCGACAAAGCTTCTTCAAATCCAATTGAAAACAATTCAACGGTTGTTGATGATGATAAACCAGGTGATAATACACCTGATGATCCAAATGTTATTCCAGTACCAGATGACACTAAGAATAAAGTCACTGTCAGTTTTGTAAGTGGAAATAGTCTTATTAAATCTGAACAAGTTAAGGTCAACACCATATATACCTATAATGGTGAAGAACCTACTGTTGATTCAAGTCAAAAAGAAGCTGGCTATGATTATGTATTTAAAGGTTGGCAAATACCTGGATATACTAGGGTATATGGAAACAATAATTTGCCTGTCATTCAAAAAAACACTACTTTTAGAGCTGTTTTTGAAAAAACTGGTAAAACAATCGATGTCACTTTCTATAATGGTGATGGTACCGTTTTATATACTCAAAAAGTAAAATATGGTGACAAAATCACATATGATGAAACTAAAGGTAAACCAACTAAGAATACTAAAGCAAATTCAGCTTTAGCATCTAGTGATGATTTTAAAGGTCAATGGACCAATAATAGAGATGCTTCTATTTTTACAGAAGATACTGTCGCTTACGCAACAGTCAATATTCGTTTCAATCCTATTTTTGGTAGTGAAAAGAAAGTTTATCGTGTTATCTTTAAAGATGAAGATGGCAGCATATTATCTTCTAAATATTATGAAGAAGGAAGCAATCCTACTTATGCTGGTGAACCATTTAAACCTGAAGATAAAGAATATACTTACAAGTTTGCTTATTGGAAAGATGAAGCTGGAAATAAAGTTGATTTAGCTTCAAGAGTTGTCAACAATGATCTCACTTATACTGCCGTCTTTACTAAGGCAATTAAAAAATTTGCAGTCACAGTTAAAAGAGCTGATGGAACCATTATTCAAAATAAAATTACAGTTGATGCTGGTTCAACTAAAACTTTCAACTACAATAACGCAAGTGATTTAGATTACACAGCCAGTGGTCAAAATTATAAATTTGTCGGCTGGAAAGATAATAAAGATCCAAGAACCACTAAGATATATGAAGATACTGAATTTGTTGCCATGTATCAAAAAGAAGAAATCAAATATTCAGTCACTTATAAAAATGGTGATGGATCAATTTTAAAAGTTGTTAACGATTTAAAATATAATGCACCATTACAACTTATAAGCAATATTCCTACTAAAACAGAAGAAGGCTATGACAATACCTTCGCTTATTGGATTGTTGAAAATACTGGTGTTAGAGCTAGTGAAATAACTAATGTTACAAGTGATTTAGTTTTAGAACCAGTCTTCAAAAGAACTGCCAAGAAATATGTCATCGAATATTTAAATGGCGATGGCTCAGTAATGCTTAGAAAGAGTGCTGATTATGGTAGCGAATTACAATATGAAAGCAATATAGTTCCAACTAAAGCTAGCCAAGGTGGTATCAAATATACTTTTGCTAACCAATGGATTAGTAAAGTTGATGGTTCGATTTTCACAAGCGGCAACAGCTTACTTATCACAAGCAATATTCAATTAGAACCAGTTTTTAATGATGCAAAACAAGTTTATAAAGTCTCATACTTCAATGATGATGGAGCTCTTGTTACTTCTAAAAACTTTGAACATGGTTCAAATCCAGTTCTTAGCAAAAATATGCTAAAGAATCAAACAGCACAATATAGTTATGAATTTGCTGGCTGGACCAAAGAAAAAGGTTCTGACAAAGTTGTTGACTTATCAAAAGAAGTTGTAACTGGTGAAGCAAGTTATTATGCTTACTATAAGAAAACATTAAGGAGCTATAATGTCAGATTCTTAGATGCCGATGGAAAGGTTCTTTCTACTGAAAAAGTTCAATATGGTTCACATCCAACATATGATTATGAAAATGCTAATTTGAGTCATAAAAATGAGATGTGGGAATATACCTTCATTGGATTTGAAAACAATTTAGATCCAAAGACTTATGAAGTCAAAGGTAATGTTGATTTTATTTGCAAATACAAAGAAGAATATGTCAAATATAGCATCGTTTATGAAAATGAAGACGGAAGTGTTTTCTATGCAGATCCAACTGAATATAGATATAATGATTCATATAAACTCATAACTGATAAACCAAAGAAAATTGCACATGGTTTTGCTTATAAATTTGAAAAATGGGTTTTAAAAGACGGAGATTCAAGTGAAAGTAGTGATACTAATATCAAAGGAAATCTTGTATTTGTCCCTGTTTTCTCATCTACTCGTGAAAAATTTAATGTGTACATTAAAGATTATAGAAACTATAACATCAATACTCATGAAATTGAATATGAAGGCAAATTAACTTCTCATATGGTTACCAATGATAAGGCCTTAGTTACTAAAACTTATAGTGATGCCGTTTATGATTATACTTTCACTGGTCGATTCATTAATTCTATTGATGGTTCAATTATTCAAGCTGAAGATTTAGTTGATTATGTTATCACTGATAATGTCAGTTTTACCGCTGAATATTCCAAAGAATATCGTGTTTTCAAAGTCAACATTGATATTGGTTATGATGATTTAGGTCATGGTAGAGTCACCTGGAGAACTGTTGAGAAACAGTACAAATATGGAACTCCAATAAAAACCATCATCGATGACATTGAAAAGAGCGATGATAGACAAGAATATTCAAGAGAGGATGGATATTATATATATACCTTCCGTACTTGGTCAGCTTATTCTGGAAATCTTGAATCTGATTATAGACTTTACACTATATATTCAAGAGAAGAAAAGACTTATAGTGTCACTGTTATAAATGATTTAACAGGTCAAATAATTGATGTTAAGACTAATTATAAATTTGGTGATGAAGTCCAGTTTAGTAACAAAGTTTCTGAAATTGCTAATCCAAATGTAATTGTCAAAAAATCTGTTTTAGAATCTACTGATCCAGATGGAACAAAACATTATGTTAATAAAGATTATGCTTTCTCACACTGGGAATATGAATATGAAACAGGTGCATGGGATGACCCATTCCTCTTTGGAAACAAAGTCGTTGCTGATGTTGTTATGCGTGCTAAGTTCGTTGAAGTCGTAACTGGTTCAAGACTTAAATTCTACAATGATGCTGAACAAAAAGAATTAGTTTCAAACGGATATAATAAATTCGGTGAAAAGATTCAACTTCCTCCAACAAAACCTACTAGAAAACACGCATTAGCTTATATGGAATATGTCTTTGAATATTGGCAAGTCCTTGTTGATGGTCAACTTGTAAAATTTGATGAAAGCATGTTAAATACTAGCGTTGATGATCAAAAATATACCATCTTTGTTGCAAAATATAGAGAAGAGAAGAAAAAATTATCAGTTGATATTTATGATTCTAAGTCTTTTTCATTCGCTTCATCACTTCTTCTTTCTGGTTATAAAAAATTTAAATATGGTGATGTTATCAATTTAAGTGAATATAATGAACGTGTAACTAAAGTATATCAAACAGAAAGAGCAACATTTGAATTTACTGGCAAATGGACTTATGTGGGAAGTGATGGTGTTACATATACTACCGATAAAGATACAATTACTGTTACAGACGATTTAACTATCAAACCTGTAATGAAAGAGACGGTTAGAAAATACACTGTTAAATTCTTATCATGGGATAACCAGGAATTACAAGTCAGTGAATATGAATATGGTCAAACTCCAAAATATACTGGTGCTAAACCAACAATGCCAGAAGCTTTCTTCTATAAATATAGATTTGTTGGTTGGAGAATGCTTGGTCAGTCTGAAATTGGTATGCATGCAGTTACAAATGATGAAACATGGTATGTTCCTGTCTTTGATAAAGTATATGATAAGAGAACTATTACTTTTGTAGCATATGCAAGAGACCCAAGTGGCGATCTTTATAGAACAAATCATATATTTAAAGTTGAAGTTAATGCTTGTGATACCATTCCTGCTGAATATTTATTAGGGCCTGTTTCTAATCCATTAGGCTATTGGGAATTAGATCCATTTTCACAAACTGAAGATAATATATATTACGGTTTCTCAAAATGGATTTCTAATTCTTGGTATGATGTGCCTACTTCAGATATGGTAATTTACAATGATGTAGAATTTGCATTCATTGCTGAGAGATTTGATGATTAATTAAATTCTATGCAAGTAAAAAAGGTTATGCTTTTATTTTAGCATAACCTTTTTTATTTGCTATACATGCTAATGATAATATAAAAAGACGTGGACAAGTTTTATTTTTAAGGTAACCAATTCATGATTTAGTATTTATCATTAATTTCCATTATTTTTTATTAACTCCTGTATAGAAAATAAAACTTTCCTATATAAAACTGGAAATACTTTAAAATTACTTAATAACTTTATTTTATGATGGTGGAAATCTCTGAAATTTACGATAAGTTTAAAGATTGGTGAAAATTAAAAACTTGAAAAAATGCCGGGGGGGGTATATAATTTAATTGTATTTTAGGGAGTGATTTTTATATGAGAAAAACTAAATTATTATCGGTATTATCTCTTGCAATGATATTAACTTCTTGTAGTAAAACTTTAAATAATTCAAGTTCCACAATAAGTTCATCAATTTCTACTTCATCAGAAAGTGAAGAACCAAAAGTTGAAGATATTTTTTCATTTTATGACAGTGATAATATATCATCCATTATCATCGATGATATCATTGATAAAAAAGTTGTAGATTTAAGGATTCCTGAAACTATAAATGGAAAAGAAGTCTATGCTATTTCAAATAATGCTATCCAGAATCTTCCAAATTTAAAAAGTATCTATTTTCCTAAGACTATATTGGTAATTGATGTCTATAATTTTGCAAATTGCCCTAATCTAGAAAAATTAGAAATTGATAATGATAATCCAAATTTTACTGTTGTAAATAACTGTATCTTATCTAAAAGTGGTAATACATTATACAAAGGAATTAAGACATCTGTTATACCTGATACTGTATCCACTATTGAAGAATTTGCTTTTTATTATTCAAATATCACAAGTGTTAAAATTCCAAAAGGTGTTAAAGAACATAAGATATATTTTTATCACTGTGATGAGTTAGTTGATTTTCAAATTGATTCAGAAAACACTAATTTCTTTTCTCCCGCTGGATCAAATTGTTGGTTAGGTACTAAAACAAATGGAAATGGCGTAAAGTATACAGTCATCTATGACATTTTTAAAAATGGTGCGATTCCTGAAAATATAGGTGATATTTCAATTGATAATTTTTCCTTTAAAAATTCAAATATAGAAAATTTTAATATCACTAAAAACATAGTTCCTGACTTATATACTGATCAAAGTGCTGATTATGCATTTTGGAATTTATATAATGTTAAAACTTTGACAGTAGATAGTGAAAATGCTTATTATAGTACACAAGAAGGAAGCAATTGTTTACTTTATAGAAACAGTACTGATGAAAATTTTGAACTCTATAAAATAGTAGGTAAAAAAGCAATTATTCCAGAAGGCGTGACTAAAATAATAAATATAGTAAGTAGTAAAAAAGTAGAAAGAAAAAATAATTCTATTTCAAAAGCTTTTTATAATTTAGAATCTATTCATTTTTCTAAAACTTTTTCAGCTTATTTTGCATTAAATGAGCAAATTAACTATTTACCTCTTCAAGAGATAACAGTTGATGAAGAAAATCCTTATTATAAATCAATAGATAACATGCTGATTTATAATAATGAATCATATGCTAAAGGAAGAACTTATTTGGTAATGGTTGCAAATAATAGTAAAGGAAATGTTCCTGAAGAAGTTACTTATATAAATAATTATGCATTTTGCGGAACGAATGTCACTAGTATTTTCATTCCAAAAGCTGTTAGACTTATCAATGAATCTTTTGCAAATTCTTGCAGATATTTAAATACAATAACAGTTGATGAAAACAATACTATCTATAGATCAAATAATAATGTTGTTTACGAAAATAATCAACTTTTCTTTATTACAAATGATGCAGTTATTGAAGACGATGTAGCTGAATCAATTAGCTCATATTCCACTCGTCCTAATTGGTTTTCAACAGGCTTGAAAAGTATCAAATTCCATGACAATTATAAATATATTAGTTGCTTTTTTTCAGGCTGCACTGATATGTATAATACAGATTATGTTTATAATGGAAAAACAATGAATTTTCAGACATTAGATTTATCTTCTACCAAAATATCTACAATGTATTATAATGCACTTTCTTATTTAAGTGATTTAAGAGAAATTAAATTCCCTAAGACATTAACTAGAATTGATAATAATGTCTTATATCATAGCAATTTATCAAATGTTGTTTTTCCAGATTCATTAATACAATTAGACACTGGTCATTTTACTTCGTACACAAGAAGAATTGTTATTCCTAATGTTACTACTATGAATTCGTCTTGTCTTTCAGGTGCAACTAATGTTGTTGATTTAACTTTTAAAATGACATTATCTAAATTTAAAACATTAATTACTTCTCAAACAGTTTGTACTAATTTCTTTAAACCTTGTTCACTATTAAAAACAGTCAAGTTTTTAGAATATGAAGGAGCTTCAACATACATTGAAATTGATGTAGATAAAATATATTAAAATAAAAATTATAAAAAATAGGATGAGAATAATGTTCATCCTATTTTTATTTAAATTAGCTAACAATCGGGTAAGCTAATTTGACTAAATCTTTAGTTATCGTTTTCTCATCAATAGATAAGTTATTAAGATATGCAAAATAAATTGTGCTTGAAAATGCACCAGCATAGAACACAAATGAAATATTATTTGATACTTTTTTAGTTAAAAAATTTCCATAATTGATCTCAATTCTAGTAAACATATCTTGTATAAAAGTGTTTAAACTATAAAAAAGAACATGCGATGTATCATTTAATATCATTTGAGAAAAAGGTAGATTTGTTGTATAGAAATAATGAACAATTATTTCTATACATTTTTTAAAATCAAATATTTTAGTTAGGAAAAATTTTTTATCTAGATTCGGTTTTATTTCCTGTAATAATTCATCTTCATATCTTTTAAATAAGAAAACAAGAAGTTCATTCTTATCATTAAAATTATTATAAAAAGTATTTTTTGAAATTAATGCTTTATCAGTTATATCTTTAATAGATATATCTTCAATACTTTTTTCTTTTAGTAATTCTTCTAACGCATTAGCTAAATCTCTTTTAGTTCTTATTATTCTAGCATCTTCTTTTACAGTTACATTGTTATTCATTTTAACACCTCGAAAACTAACAATATAATTTTAATACAAATATCTTGTAATTGGAATAGAGAAGTAATATTATATTACAAGATAATTATTGTACTTTAGTGTAATAATTATTGTGGAGGTTAAAAATGGATAATGTAATTGAAATTAAAAATCTCACTAAAGACTATGGTCAAGGACGCGGTGTCTTCGATGTTTCTTTCAATGTTAAAAATGGAGAATGCTTTGGCTTTTTAGGACCTAATGGAGCTGGGAAATCAACAACTATCAGGCATTTAATGGGATTTAGTGTTCCAGATAGTGGAATGACATTAATTCGCGGTGAAAATTCATTAAAAAATCGTTCAATTATTATGCAAGGTGTATCTTATATTCCTGGTGAAGTTGCTCTTCCTTTATCATTGAAAGGAAAAGAAGTCATCGAAGAACAAATGAAGTTAAAGAATATGCAAGAACACTCTTTTTTAGATTATCTTATCGATTATTTTGAATACGATTCTAATTTATATTGTAAGGAAATGTCACTAGGTATGAAAAGAAAGACTGCCATCATTTGTGCATTTATGAGTGATCCAGATATCATCATTATGGATGAGCCATCAAGTGGTCTTGATCCAGAGATGCAAGAAAAATTTGTCCTTCTTGTTGAAGAAGAAAAAAAGAAAGGTAAAACCATTCTTCTTTCATCTCATATCTTCCAAGAAGTTGACAATTGTTGTGATCGAATTGCAGTCATTAAAGATGGTAAGATTGTTTCTAATTTTATTGCAAATGATTTAAAACATAAATCTATTAAAGAATATCAAATCACTTATAAAGATAAAAAGACAAAGGAAGATGCTATTAAAGAAATGAAAAAAAAGAAATATCAGATTAAAGATTATAAAGATAAAAATAGTTTCTATATTTCAATTGATGAAAAGAATACCAATTCATTTATCAAAGACTTATATAGTAATAATTTAATAGACTTACATGAAAAAAAAGAAACCCTTGAAGATTATTTTATGTCTTTCTATAAAGAAGATAAAACTTATGGAGGTATCAAAAAATGAATGATGCTAAGAAAGTTATATCAATTGAAAATGTCAGTAAAGATTATGGTTTAAATAGAGGTAATTTCAATATATCGTTGGATGTAAAAGAAGGTGAGACACTTGGAATAGTTGGTGAAAATGGGGCAGGTAAAACAACACTTATAAGACAAATTATGGGCTTTATTAAATCAGATGAAGGCTTAATTAGAATATATAACTATGATGCTTATAAAGATAGTGCATTAACTAAAAGATATATTGGTTATATACCTGGTGAAATTAATTTCCCTGATGTTAAAACAGGCATTGAATTTTTGCATAACTATGGTATGTCACTTGGTATGAAAGAAGATGACTTCGATTATGCAAATGAAATTATATCAAGAATGCAACTTGATATAAGAGCATATCCAAAAAGAATGAGTAAGGGTATGAAACAAAAAACAAGCATTGTAGCTGCGATTATGTTGAAGTCACCGATTCTGATTATGGATGAGCCCTCTATTGGTCTTGATCCATTGATGAGAGAAGAACTTCTTAAACTTATTTTGGAACAAAAAGAAAGAAATGCGACGATGATCATGTCATCAAATGCAATTGAAGAATTAGAAAGAGTCTGCGATAAAGTTGCATACTTATCAAATGGTAAAATTATTGATATTGCTGATGTAAAGAAGATTAAAGAAAGAGACAAACGTGATTATAAAATAGAATTTAATTCAAAAAATGACTATCAATTATTTTCTAAAGGTAAGAAAGATATTATTAGAACACAAGATAATTTTAATCAATTAACAATCAGAGTTGATAAAAAAGAAATTGTTAATTTATTAGACGAACTTAAAAATTATAATGTCAAATATATCTCAGAAGTAAAATATGACTTATCAACCTATTTTAATGAAAGAAGAAAAATGGGTGCACTGGAGGTTAAATGAAATGAAAAAAATAAAAAAAGAAAATGTAGTTGCAAGTGAAAATCAAAGTACATCTGAAATGGCTTTACCACCTATTAATAAAGATGAATCAAATAATAAGAAAAAAGGAAAAAATCATCTTTTTTCAAAAGCATTATTTAAAGAATCACTTCATTCTAATCGGCTAGGTTTGACGATTGTTTCTTTAGGAAACGCACTTATTATGGTAATTATCATAACTATTTTATCAATGCTTCATATCAATGCAACAAGTGCGGCTTTAGCAGATTTATTTTCTAATGCTGATTATGAAAACACAGTCAAAAGTGGTGCTATTTCTTTATATTCATCTTATGAAAACACTGCTAGTGCTTATGAACTATTTATAGATTCTGATGAGAGTGTCAAAAATTTGTTTGAAACCGAAGTCAGTAAAGTAGAAGATACAACATTAAACTCTGCAATTGAGGCCGCTAAAACTTTATATGATACAACATATAAAGCTACTCCAGGTGATGCAATAACTAAGCAAACAGTTGCTAAAAGTGCAACTATGGAACTTGCCAATAAAACAATAGATACTCTTCCTTCATATAGTGATGAAGAAAAAGATGTTGCTAAAAAAATTATTTCATACTATTTCGATATCTATGCTCAGGATACAAGTAAAGATACTAAAACAATTTTAAAACAAGCTATTCCTGAAGCATTTAGCGATACAATTATTGCAACTTATAAAATAGATAATGATGAAAAGAAAGAACATATTTCATACTTATTTACTAACGCAATAGATAGAGTTTATACAAATAATGAAAAAATAAGTGAAGTTAAAATTGATTCCTCGCTATCTTTAATTCCAACTATCGCAGATAATAGTATCAGTAGCTTTATTAAAGATATGTGCACGGGATTACTTGATAAATATAATAATGATAAAGATGCATATATTAAAGATGATTCAATTAGAACTAATTATGTTTCTTCTTCATGTCAAAAATACGTTGTTCAAGTATTAGAAGAAAATGCATATTATCAATATCTTCCTGACTTTACAGTTGAATATAAGACCAATGATTTAGGATATCCTGTACGTCTTGTTGGAACTGGAAAATATGCTGAAAATGGTACTGAAATTAAAGTAGAAGTCCCAGTAACTATTTATAACCCAGATGTCTATATTAAAGAAAGTGAAAAAATGGGAAAGACATCTAATATGCTTCAAAAAATGAGAAAAGAAATCATAACTGGTTCTCCATATACTACTGAAGAGATAAATACTGCTAAAGAAAAATCAAAAAATGATCTTGAACTTATCACTTCTAAATTAAATATTTTTATGAAAGAATACATTAAAAGAACTGATAATAAAAATACTTATTATACTGGCTCTGAAATTGATGAAGATGCCATTATTCAAAGAGCAGTTAATGAAGTGAGCCAAATGGCAGAAGAAACACTTATTTCTTCTTATAATGAGAAAAATGAATTAAAAATCTCAACAATTGAAGAAATTACAATTGAAAATTCTTCAATGAGTGGAAAAGAAATGATGACATTAGTTAAAGGATACGCTGCGAGTGGTATTTCTTCTTTTAAAACATATTATAGTGGCTTTATTGATGATGGATACACAAGTGAAGAAGCTATTCTTCTAGCTACTAACAAAGGAAGCCAAGGAGTTATGGCTCAACTTCCAACTAGTGTTGACGATTCTCTTAAAGAAATGGGTGAAATGAATACATATGGAATTATTGTCGGTGTTGTTGCATTTGGAATTGCTGCTTTGCTTATACCATTTGTTTATACTATTCTTCTTTCAAAAAGTCTAATATCTGAAAAAGTTGAAACAGGCTCGCTTGCCTTTACTTTATCTACACCAACAACAAGAGAATCATTTATATTTACTCAAGGATGCTACCTTGTCTTTTCTGAAATAGTGATGGCAATAAGTTTATTAGTATTTAGTATAATTACAAGAGAAATAGGTATACTAGCTGGTTCTACTGATCTGACTTCTTCACTTCCAATTAAAGATTTATGCTTATATGCTTTAGGCAATTTTATGGTAGCAATGGCAATAAGTGGAATCAATTTCTTGACATCATGTCATTATAATAAAACTAGTCAATCAATTGGAGTTGGCGGAGGAATTGCAATCTTTTTCTTCATCTGTTCAATATTAGGCTTATTTGCAACTGAAGCAATACCAGGAACTATTAGAATTTCAATGATGTCAATATTTAACTACATGACAATTGATTCTTTATTTGATGCACTAGCTGTTATGAAAGGGAATTATTCACTTTACTTTATCAAACTATCTGTCTTGCTTGCTATTACAATTGTTACTTATATTATAGGGGCACTTGATTTTAGAAAGAAAGATCTACCATTATAAATACTATAAGTAAAATAAATATATAAATAAAAGCAGTACTAGTAAAAAGTACTGCTTTTATTTTTAAAATTTTAATATAATATATAAAGTTGTATTAATTATTTTCAATAAACATCACGTAATATATTGGTAGATGTAAAATATTATTTATATTTGATATCATTCTTGCATTTGAAAATACATATCCTTGTTTGATTTCATGATTTTTAAGCAAATTATTTATAGCTGAATGAACAGTGTAATCTTTACCTGATTTGATTTCTATTGGAAGTATTGAAAGATTATTATAGTCATCAATTAAAAAATCAACTTCTCCATTTTGTTTATTATCATAATAATATAAATTGAAACCATGAGCTTTTAGCTCACTTGCAACAACTGATTCATAAACACTTCCTAAATTGATGCTAGATTCATCATTTAAAATAGCAGTTATATTATTTTTATATAGTATATTTGTTAATAGTCCGACATCATTTAGATATAATTTAAGCAGATTTCTTTTTAAGGACTGTGTAAGAGGGAAAACAGGATTTGAAATTGCTTGTACATCAATAGTGATACCTGAAGAAATTAAATAATCAAATTCATCTTGATAATTTATTGCTCTTCTTCCTTTTCTATTTTCAATATCTTGAATAAATAATCTTTTCTTTTTATTTTCCAAATTTGAAGGAATCATATCATATATTCTTTTTATCTTCAATTTATTTTCAAAATCATATTTACTAGCATCATCTTTATAATATTCTAAAACATCAGATTGTATCTTTCTTACTTTGAAAATGTTGTTATCTTTTAAAAATGAATTGATAGCATCTGGTAAACCGCCAACTAATAAATACTTTTTAAATAGATCCATCATTTTTAAATGCATACTTTCCTCTAAAGGTTCAAGATTATTGTATCTATTTTTTAATATTTTAACTGCTTGTATATTAAAGCCATTAGCTAATAAAAATTCTTCAAAATCAAGAGGATACATATTAATAACATCAATGCTACCAATAGGAATCGATGTTGTTTTAAAAAGAGTTATTCCAAGTAGAGAACCACTACATATATAAGTAAATTTGTCATCTTGTTTTAAAAATTTAAGCATTGTTAAAAATTGTGGATATTGCTGTATTTCATCAATAAAGATGATGGTATCATCTTTATTTCCCATCAAATGACCATATTCCATGCTCAGCTGTAAATAAAAGTCTTCTTTATTATTGATATTCTTAAAATAACCTTTGCCTAAGGAATCTTCAACAAAATTGATTTCAATATAATTTTTAAATCTATCTTTTAACAGTGTGTTGCAAACGTATCTAATTATAAAAGATTTACCTATTTGTCTAGCACCTTGAATGATCATTATTTTGTTAGAATTATTGTTTAAATAATTTAATATAACTTTCTCTATTTTTCTATGTAGCATAAGTACCTCTATACAGAAATATACACTTTTCTATATTAAAATTCAATAATAATATATACTTTTCTATGTATTTCTATATCAGAAATATACACTTTTCTATATTTATAATAATTGCTTACTCCTTTTAAATTTGTGATAGAGAATGGTTATAGTTATTACTACTAAGATAACTGTTAAACCAGTGTCAGCAATGACAGCAGCATATAACGGAAAATTTTTTAAACATGTTGAAAGTATCATGATAGTCAATTTTATAATTATTGAAAAGATGATATCAAATAAGACATAATTTCTAACAAGACGTGATATTTTTAATGAGGTGGTAAATTTTGATGGCTTATCATTCATCAAGACAACATCGGCACTATCAATTGCTAAATCAGCACCATCTTTTCCCATCGCAATACCAACATCAGCTAAAGATATAGCAGATGCATCATTTATTCCATCACCAATATAAGCTACTTTCTTATCTTTTTCATTACTTATGCTTTCTTTTATACATTCAGTCTTATCTTCAGGTAATAATTCATATTTGCAATCATCAATTTTCAACTTACTAGCTGTATCTAAAGCTATCTCTTTTTTATCACCTGTTAGCATCATTGTTTTGATATTCATTTGATGCAGTGATGAGATGAAATAGTAACTATCTTCTCTTATAGTATCAGCTAAAACAACATAACCTAAATATGTTTTATCAACTGCTAATTTGATGATGGTTCCTACTTCACTACAAGTGTCATGCTTGACATCAAATTTATCAAGCAATTTATCATTCCCTACAAGTATTTCATGTTCCTTGTAGATAGCTTTGATACCAAAACCAGCAATTTCTTTATAGTCAGTTATATCTTTTTGATAAATAGACACATCTTTATCTTTAATAATTGCTTTACTTATAGGATGATTAGATAAAGATTCACCAATAAGTAAATATTTATAAAAATCATCTTTATTTGAAGAAATAATATTCTCTTTAACAATTGAGAAACTACCATATGTTAAAGTCCCTGTCTTATCTGTAATTAATGTTCCTACTTCATTTAATTTATCAATAATAGCACTACCTTTGATAATGATTCCATTTTTACTTGCTAAACCAATTCCTGAAAAATAAGCAAGAGGAACGGAAATAACAATAGCGCATGGACAAGATATAACAAGAAGAGAAAGTGATTTATAAATCCACTCTTGCCAAATCAGACCATCTTTAAAATTGATGACAAGTGGTGGGATTATTGCAACACAAAAAGCAATTAAAACAACAGTAGGCGTATAAATCTTAGCAAATTTGTCAACGAATCTAGTTGCTTTAGACTTAGATTCTTTCCCTTCTTCAATGAGATTAACAATTTTTGAAACAGTATTATCTTTATATTCTTTAGTTACTTTGACTTTAATAACTCCTTCTTTTAAGATAGTTCCAGCAAAAACTGAATCATTAATCTTTCTTTTTACAGGTACACTTTCACCAGTAAGTGATGACATATCAATAAATGCTTCGCCTTCAAGAATATTTCCATCAGCTGGAATAATTTCACCTGTTTTAATAGTGATAATATCATCAATTTTCAATTCTTTAGGATCAATATCTTTAATTTTATCATCTTTAATTAAGTGAGCAATTTTGCTTCTTAAACCGACAGCATTAACGATAGCTTTACTAGAAGAATAATCAGCAAAGTCTTCAAACATTTCACCTATTTGAAAAAGTAGAACAACCATATTAGCTTCTAAAAATTCATTGTGTTCTTTTCCAAAAGCTCGGAGAGAAAAAGCACCAATTGTAGCAATTATCATCAACATCTCTTCTGATAATATTTCATGTTCTTTAACAATATCTTCAATAGCTTCGATAAAAATATCATATGCTAAAATGACATATGCTATAAGCATCACTGATAAATTGATTGCTAAATTAAAATTAGTTTCATTTAAATAAAATTGAGCAAGCAGCATCAAAGCTAAAGAAACTATGATTCTAATGATTTTAATGAAGAACTGTTTATTAAATAAACCTTCTTCTTTTGTTTCTTTTTCTTCGCTCATATCATTTATCCTCTATTACATGCTCATAAACAAGTTGCAAAAGTTTTACAACATGATCATCATCAAGTTTGTAGTAAACTTTTTTGCCAACTTTTTCACTAGTTACAAGATGTGCTTTCTTTAAAATGGCTAGTTGATGAGATATTAATGATTGCGACGCATCACATGCTTTTACAATATCATTTACTGATTTAGATTCATCTTGAATTGAATATAGAATCTTTAATCTAGTTGAATCACTAGCTATGTTTAAAATAGTTTCCATTTTATCAATGATTTTAGGTTTAGGTATTTCACTCATAATATGAACCTCCATTCATATGATAATATAATTATATGAAAACTCATTCATATATTCAATATATTATTTAAAATATTTAAAATAAATTATCCTAAATAACAGGATTATGTTTTAAAATATTACGTTAGGAGATTTGTTTATGAATAAATATATGGAAATGGCTATTGAAGAAGCATATGAAGGAATTAAAAATAATGATGGCGGACCTTTTGGTAGTGTCATTGTAAAAGATGGTAAAGTTATTGCAAAAGGTCACAATCATGTTGTTAAAAATAATGATCCAACATGTCATGGTGAAGTTGATGCAATAAGAAAAGCATGTGAAAAATTACATACTTTTGATTTATCTGGCTGTGAGATATATACAACAGGCGAGCCATGCACAATGTGTGCCTGTGCTATTTTATGGGCTAATATTTCAAAAGTTTATTATGGTGCAACTATTGAAGATAACTCTATCATTGGTTTTAGAGATGAAAAATTTGCTGAAATTTTCAAAATGAAAAAGATTGATGGTTTTTATGAACAAGTTGATAGAGAAGAATGCTTAAAATTATTTAATGATTATAATAATTTGAAAAATAAGACTCATTATTAAATTTTCTTTATTTTATTTTCTAAAAATGTATCTAATCCATTTGGTAGTTTACAAATTGATAAAGATACAATTAGTTTTTTATTAAAGCGATTTTTAAAAACAAAATAGTAATCACTTTTGTCTTTTTTTAATTTGATGATGTCTTTATAAAATATCTGCATTGATACGTGCGAATCATTCATATTAATTGAGATATTATCTAAAAGTGCGGTTTTTATAATCATCTTATCTTCATATACTTTGATAGTAGAAGCGGTATTTTCTTTATTCATCTTTTTTGACATAAGAAGTGGGTTTACAAAATAAATAATAATGCAGATAAACATGCCGATTGCAAAAACTAAATCAATGAAAATATCGTTATCAAAGCTGGAAGTAAAAAACCAATTGTTCCTAATTTTCATCAGTATAATTGCCGCTACAAAAGGTATAATGAAAGCAAGAATGAGCAAATAGATAGTAAAAGGTGAAGCTAGATAAGATATTTTAAAAATGTTTTTATAAGTAGGCTTAGCATCATCTTCAAACTCATATAAAGCATCATCACTATTTAGTTCTTTACCACAATTAGCACAATATTTAGAATCATCTTTATTTATAAATCCACAAGCATCACATTTATTATCACTTTGTGATCTAGAAGAAAAATATTTACTTTTATTTTCAAATTGCAGCTTCCTTTCTTCTTTTATCGATAAGAAATATACAGTAGACATTGTACATAGCAAAACAATACATAAAAGAAGTAAAAATAAAGTTATAGAAGAAGGTAAGAAATACATGATATTTATTAGTATAAAAGAATATATAAGTGTGATCGCAATCAGGATGTATGATGGTATTTTAAATTTATTTTTCATAACTTTGCCTCCTTCATAATTCTAATAAATATGTGATACAAATTCAAAAATTTTTAAAGTTTGTATCAGTTAAAATAAAATTAATTCTTTTTTATGTAGTAACCAATCTTCAATGTTTAAATGGGTAATCCCATCTCTAGACATATCAATTTCATCTAAACTCATTACATATTTTGGTGAAGAATCACGTACTGAATTGAAAGCTGAGAATTCTCTGTCAATTGTTTCATCATCAGTAAGAAGATATGTAACTTGAATAAAACATTTTTTCGAATCTTTCATAGCTACGAAATCTATTTCACCTTTATATGTTTTACCAATTCTAACATCATATCCTCTATATATTAATTCATTGTAAATTAAATTTTCTAAAGAATGCGATGGTGATATCTTATTTGATTCATTTGCTGCTAGCAAGAACCCATTATCGATAACAAATTGTTTTTCAATTGATTTTAAAGTTCTTTTAGTTGCAACATCATAACGACTGACTCTATGAATCAAACATGCTTGTTGCAGCTTATCTAAATATCTATAAATACTAGTTCTATATATTTTTTCAAAATTATTATTGCTATTATAAAACGAAACAATGCTATCAGCAGAGAACTCTTTTGAACAATTACTGATTATATATTTTGCTAAAGTCAAAAAAACTTCTTTATTTATTTTTGATTTAGTAGTACATATGTCTTTATTAATTATTCCATAAAATATATCTTTTAAATAAGCTTTGATGTTTTCCTCGGTATCGTAATCAAATCTTTGCGGCATCCCACCAAATCTAAGATAATTTAGAAATGGCTTGTCAGGGAGCTTTAATCTATTTTCTTGGTAAAAGAAAATCATCTCATTATATGTAAAAGGCATAATTCTAAATTCTTTGCAACGCCCTACTAATAATGTTGCTAAATGTCCTGATAAAAGATTTGAATTGCTCCCAGTTACAAAGATAGAAACATTCTTAGTTGCTTTTAAAGAGGCTAATACTTTTTCAAAATCTTTAACGTGTTGGATCTCATCTAAAAAAATATAATATTTATTTCCATCAGTTATATTATTGATAATATAGTTGTTTAATTTTTCACTATTATTTAATTTAGAAAATGTAATATCTTCAAAATTAATATAAATCAAATGACTGTCACTAACATGATAAAAACTTTTTATTTCTTCTTCTATTTGAGTTAAAAGAATACTCTTACCACATCTTCGAATGCCAGTTAAGACCTTGATAAGATTAGAATCATAGAATTTTCTAATTTGCTTTAAATATTCATTTCGCTTAATTAACATACAAAAGTACCACCATAATTATTATATTAAATATGTGATACAAATTCAAAATTTTTTAAAGTTTGTATCAGTTAAAACATCACTAATTTAACAAAAGTTTTAAACATATTAACTTTTAAAAAAATATACTTTTTTGGTTTATAAACTTTGTTTTTAAGCTGTTTTGTACTTATCACTTTTTTTTGTTAAAAACTAAATATATTCAGTGGTTACTATAGAATATTTTGCTTCTTTATTTTTATGGCGTTGTATTGTCAGTATAGAGTTATTTTTGCACCAAAAACGACATTGTGATGTCACAATCGATCAAGAAACTGGATACATTATAAAAAATTAATCATTTACTATTATTTAAAGATATTAGAGAAAAATTTCAATTTGGATATAGGAGCCTAAAAAGACTATTAGTTAGACTTTTATTGCACGGAAGATAACAACCTTGCAAAAGAATTGACGTGACAATATATAAACTTGCTAAAACACTTAATTGTTCAATTGAAAAACTAATTAAATTTTGAAATATTAATATTTGGTTTTTTATAAACACATTGTTATGTATTCGTTTGGATAAAGAGTTGTATTATATTCAGTTGATAAAATTAAAAAGAAGGTATCCAAATCATTAAAATATTTTTAAAAAGCAACGTTAACTGCATAGCTTACATCATTGAAATCAATAAGAATATAAGTTTTAAATTTTCTTTTTCCAAACTCTTCAGCAATGGTGGATTTATCAATACGTCTTGCCATTCTATAAGCAGTGTTTCTATTCGGAATATTCCTTTTTCCGCATTAATAAGTCTTTATAAATTTTTCTTTCAAGCATAGATGCCTTTCCAGTTGTTAATTTAATAGTTTTAAACTACTATTATCATATCAATATTTCCAACAATACGTGAGTTTTATACTTATAACAACTGTATTAGTAGCATAGTTTAAGAAAAAATGACATTTAATATCTAAATGTCATTTGAAAATTTTTAAGTATAAAAAAGGATGAAGAAATCTGTTCTTAGGATAGTTTTTTTCATCCTTAGAGTTATTACTAATTAGTGGTGACCCTAACGGGATTCGGACCCGTGAATGTAGCCTTGAGAGGGCTATGACTTAAGCCGCTTGTCTATAGGGCCAGCTGAAATATTTTAATTTAAATAAGAAATAAATACAACTTTTAATTGAAAAATAGTCTTATATTATGATAATATTATAGACGCGTTTTTATGCGCAAGTAATCATAAATAGGAATCTTACAAACTAGTGCAATGCAATGTCAAACTTCACGTAAATTTCTTTAAACTTGCTATTGTGTTTGTATCTTGAACTATTTAGAAGAACAACAAAAAGGAGACTCTAAAATGAGTGAAGAAACAAAAGACTTAAAAGAAGCTGAAGTCACAAAAGAAAAAGCTTCAACAGATGTCATGCAAGACGTATTAACTGTTCATTCTGATACAGACAAAGTCGTCTCTGCTAAAACCCTCTTGAACGCTGGTTGCCACTTTGGACACCGTGTTGCTAGATGGAATCCAAAAATGAAACCATATATTTATGGTAAAAAAACTAACATCCACATCATTGATTTAAACAAATCAGCTGAGATGATGCAAAAAGCTTATGTTGCTTTAAGAGACTTAGCAAGACGTGGTAAGAAGGTTATCTTTGTTGGTACCAAAGCAAATGCTCAAAAAGCAGTATTTGATGCAGCAACAAGATGTGGCTCATTCTATGTTAATCATAGATGGCTTGGTGGTACTTTAACAAACTTTAAGACCATCTCAAAGAGAATCACTTTATTGAAGAAAATTGAAACTGAAATTAATAATAATGGTTTTGATTCTTTAACAAAGAAAGAATTAACTGAAAAACTTAAATTAAGAGATAAATTAAATGAAAATTTAGAAGGTATTAAAGAAATCAAACAATATATACCTGATGCAATTGTTATTGTTGATCCAACTGTTGAACATAATGCTGTTGCTGAAGCAAGAAAAGTTAAAATACCTGTCTTTGCTTTAGGTGATACCAATACAAATCCAGATTTGATTGATTATTTAGTTCCTGCTAATGATGATTCAGAAGCAAGCATCAATTTGATTTTACAACTTTTTGCAGATGCTATCTGTGAAGGTAAAAATGGTAATGCTGTCATCGCTTATAAAGATGTCGATGATGCTACAACTTCTATGAATGAATTGATGAAGAGCTTTGATTCTGTTGAACAAAGCAAAATCATCAAAGCAAAGCTTAGAAATGATACTATTGCTATGAGAAAAGTTGCTAAACCTGGCAATCATGGTGTTAGAAAAGCTGTTGTTAGAAGAGACTTCAAACGCAATGATAATCAAAACAAAGATAATGTAGAAGCTAATGAAGAAAAGAAAGAAACTGCTGAAGTTAAGACAGAAGAAGCTTCAAAAGTTGAGGAGTAAAAATTAACAATGAGTGAAATTATTGAATTAATTAAAGTCTTAAGAGACCGCACAGGTGCTGGTTTAATGGACTGTAAAAAAGCTTTACAAGAAAACGATAATGATGTTGAAAAAGCTACTGTTTGGCTTAGAGAAAAAGGTATTGCTAAGCAAGCTAAGAAAGCTTCAACTAGAATTGCAGCTGATGGTAAAGCTTGGGTAAAAGCAAAAGACAATAAAGCCGTTATTTATGAAATCAACTCTGAAACTGATTTCGTTGCCAACTCTGATCCATTTAAAGAACTTGTTGAACAAGTCGGTGACATATTACTTGCTAATGAACCACATACCATGGATGAAGCTATGGCTAGTAAATTAAATGATGGCCAATCAATCAATGATTTATTTGTTGATGCTGGTATCAAATTAGGTGAAAAGCTTTCATTTAGAAGATATACAGTTGTTCACAAAAAGAATTCTCAAGTATTTGGCCCTTATATTCATTTAAAAGGCAAAATTGCCACTTTAACTGTCATTGATGGTGGTGATGAAGAACTTGCTAAGAACATTTCATTAAATGTTTGCTCAAATAATCCTACCTATACAACTTTTGATGATATACCAGCTGAAATCATTGAAAAAGAAACTGTTATTGCTAAAGAAACTTTTGCAAATGATCCAAGTTTTTCTAAAAAACCTGAACATATTCAAGAACAAATCATCACTGGTAAAGTCAGAAGTGCTTTAGTTGAACAAGTCTTAGTTGAACAACAATTCATTCTTGATAATTCCAAAACTATTGGTCAATTATTGAAAGAAAAGAATGCAAGTGTTGTTAAATACTTTAGATACGCTGTAGGTGAAGGTATTGAAAAGAAACAAGAAGACTTTGCTTCTGAAGTTTCTAGTCAATTAAAGTAATTAGTTATATGCATCTTGCTACGTGCAAGGTGCATTTTTTGTAAATGGAGGAAGTATGAAAAAGTATAAAAGAATTTTATTAAAATTATCTGGTGAAGCTTTATACAATGGTACATCAAATTATGATGAACATATCTTTGATGAGATTGTTAAAACAATTAAAGAAATAAAAAAAGCTGGCATTGAAGTTGCTATTGTTTGTGGCGGTGGAAATATTTTTAGAGGAAAAAGCTTTTCAAAACAATTTTCAGTTGATCAAGTAACAGGTGATTATATGGGAATGATGGCAACTGTTATGAATGGATTGGTATTAGAGTCATACTTTAACTCACATGGTTTAAAAGCCAAAGCTTTTTCATCAATCCCCATCATTAAGATACTTGATGAATATACAAAAAGAGATGCTTTAAAGCACTTAGAAGAAAAAGACGTTGTTATTTTAACAGGCGGAGTAGGGTCACCATTTTTTACAACTGATTCAGGAGCAGCCTTGCGTGCTTTAGAACTTGATATTGATTCTATTTTTATGGGTAAAAATGGAGTTGATGGTGTTTTAGATAAAGATCCACGATTTAATAAAGACGCTAAACTTATTAAGAAGACAACATTTAATGAAGTTTTAGCTAAAGATTTGAAAGTTATGGATGCAACAGCTTTAGGTCTTCTTATTGGAAGTGATGTTGAAATCAAAGTTTTTAATATGAAAGATATTTCAAATGCGTTAAGAATTATAAATGGTGAAGATATCGGCACCACAATTACTGATAAATAATACTTAAAAACTTTATATATACATCTATTTTTAGTAAAATATATTTATTATTTTTTTGGAGGTCTATTATGGATATTTTTGAAGAATGCTTGGATAAAATGAATAAGTCAATTGAGAATTTAAAATCATCATTATCAACTTTAAGAGCAGGAAGAGTTACACCTTCTTTACTTGATAAAGTTATGGTCAACTGTTATGGTGAAAATATGTCAATTAAAAATGTGGCTACTATCAATTCTATTTCACCAACTGATTTACAAGTAAAACCTTTTGATCCAACTATCATTAAAGATATTTTAGGTGGAATTAATAAAGCTGATTTAGGCTGCACTGGTGCTATAAATTCAGGTGTTATTCTTTTAAAATTCCCTGCACCAAGTGAAGATAGAAGACAAGAGCTTATTAAACAAGCTAAAAAATATGCTGAGGATGGAAAAGTTGCTGTTAGAAATATCAGAAAAGATTACAATAACAAAGCTAAAAAGGATGATACATTATCTGAAGATGTCATGCATGATTTGCTTGATAAAATTCAAAAAGCTACCGATGATAGTACTAAAAAAATAGATGATATCTTACAAATTAAAATAAAAGATATTGAGACTATATAATGAAAGAATTAGTAAAAGTAAATAATCTTAAACATATAGCTTTTATCATGGATGGTAATGGTAGATGGGCTAAAAAAAGATTATTACCACGAAGTTTAGGACATAAAGCAGGTGTAAATAAGATTAAAGAAATCATTGATAGTTGCTATGATGATTATAATATTTATGCAACAACTTTATTTACTTTTTCAACTGAAAATTGGAATAGACCCCAAAAAGAAATTGATACCCTTTTTAAATTACTTGAAGAGTTCTTTAAAAAAGAAATTGAATATTTTAAAAATAGAGGCACAAGAATTCAAGTTCTTGGTAATCTAGATGATAAAAGAATTCCACAATCAGTGAAGGATACAATTTTACATGCAATGGATGAAACTAAAAATAATTCAAAGAATGTTTTTAATGTTTTATTTAATTATGGTTCTAGATTTGAAATAGTTGAAGCGTGTAAAAAAATAGCTTCTCTTGTAAAAGAAGATAAAGTTAATGTTGAAAATATTGATAATAAATTATTTGAAGATAATCTTTATACCAAAGAATTATCTGATATTGATCTTCTTATTAGAACCAGTGGTGAAGAAAGATTATCTAATTGCTTATTGTATCAAGTAGCATATGCTGAATTTGTCTTTACACCATGCTATTGGCCTGATTTCAATAAAAAAGAATTGAATAGATGTTTGATTGAATATTCTAAAAGAAATAGACGTTTTGGAGAAATAAAAGACAATGAATAAATTATCTCTATCTTCTAAAAAAAGTTTTGTCATCAGGACTATAACTGGTGCTTTTTTATTAGCAGTTATAATTCCTTGCTCTTTATATGGTGATTGGCCTTTTTTTATAATGTCGATGATATTATCAGTTGCTGGATGCTATGAAATCATTCATGCACCAGGCAATCATCGTTATCCTATTTGGCTACAGATTATCATTTATTTATTTATCTTATCATTCATATATTGGGTTTTTATTAAAAACAGCATTCAATATCAAAAATTAGTTATAAGTAAAGATATCTATTTAAATGATATCTTCGTTTCGATACTTGGAATTATCTTATATGCTTTGATTCTATTTATGGTAGCTATTTTTACATCTAAATTTCAACTTAGTGATGTAACATATTTATTCACAGTTGGAATTGTATTTTCACTTGGAATGCAAGGAATTCTCTTTTTAAGATTTTTCCCATCAAGTGAAGGAATTTTGAAAGCTAATCAAGAAGCATTTGTTGTTAATTTTAATAATATTTCAGTCGAGACTATGCCAGCTACATATTTTGAAGATTATTATGCAGCATATGGATTGAATCGCGATTTTTGCTCGTCTTTACTTGTTGCTTTCACTTTAATTGGAACGTTCATGTCAGATATTGGTGCTTATTTGTTTGGCATGTTCTTTGGAAGACATCATATGTCACCTAGAATCTCACCTCATAAAACATGGGAAGGTTTTATTGGAGGAATGTTAGTTTCTATATTATGTTCATTAGGCTTTGCTGCTATTTTAGAATATTGTTTTAATATTCCAATAGTTCCTGGTCTTGTTCAATTTAGAAATTCACCTCTTTTAGACCATATCAATGTATTAAATGGTACAGCTTGGCCTTTTATTGTTATAATTGCTATTTTTATTCCAATAGTTGGAAATATAGGTGGATTTTTATATTCACTTATCAAAAGAAATTTTGGTATTAAAGATTATGGAAAGATTTTCCCAGGGCATGGTGGTGTCATTGACCGTTTTGATTCAACAATGATCAATGCTATTATGATTTCAATACTTGTATTACTTACTGCTAATGGGTGGAACTTGACGGTATGAAAAAAAAGATAGTTGTTTTAGGAGCAACTGGATCAATTGGTAAGCAGACCCTTGATTTATTAAGATATAATAAAGATTATGAACTTGTTGGTGTCTCTTTCAATTCTAATATTTCAAAAATAGAAGAGGAGCTTCTTTATTTTCCAACTTTAAAAACAATAGCTATTGCTGATAATAAAAAAGCTCTTGAATTTAAAAAGAATCATATAGCATATGATGTTATAACTTCAGATGATGTTAATGTCAAACTGATTGATCTATTTAAAGATGCAATTATTGTAAATGCCCTGATGGGAAATGTTGGTTTATTTTCAACATTGAAAGCAATTGAAAATAATCAGATTCTTCTTTTATCAAATAAAGAATCACTTGTTATTGGATCTAAACTGATTAAAGAAAGTTTAAAAACTTCTAAAACGAAAATATATCCTATTGATAGTGAGCATGTTGCTTTAGCTAAACTGCTTGCTAAATTAAAAGAAGAAAGGATCAAGAAAAAAGACATAAAAAAGCTTATAGTTACCGCAAGTGGTGGTGCTTTAAGGCATTATCCATTATCCAAAATAGATGATGTAAAAAAAGAAGAAGTTTTACATCATCCTACTTGGAATATGTCAAATAAGATAACTATTGATTCTGCTACTTTGATAAATAAAGCATATGAAGTCATTGAAGCAAGCATTTTATTTGATTTCCCATTGAAGAAAGTAGGTGCGATTGTTTGTGAGGAATCTCTTATACATGCTGAAGTTATTTATCTAAAAGATGGTAAAGAAGAAAAAATAGTTGAATTATCACCATGTGATATGAAAGTTGCAATCAATTATGCTCTCTCATTTGGAAAAGAAAAAATGCATCCTATTTGGGATGGTGATAAAAAAATATTATCTTCATTACATATATATGATGTAGATAATAAACGATATCCTCTATTTGAATATGCTTTATTTATCTATGTCAAATATAAAAATATCGGTATGTTAGTTTTTAATCATTTAGATTCTTCACTGATCGATGAATATTTGAAAGATAATATAACTTTTAAAGATATTGAAAAAGGGTTAAAATTACTACCTAGTTATTTAGATAAACTAGATATTGAATTAAATGCAACTAATTTAAAAGAAATAGAAAAAGAAGCTACTAAGATTTCTTCTTCTATTATTAAGACCTTAAAAAGATAAAGGAGGTATAAAATGATGTTAACTTCTATTGGAATGAATATATTATCAGTTATTGTTTTTATATTATGTATCTCACTTGTTGTTATGATTCATGAAGCAGGACATTTAGCTGTTGCTAAAATTTGTGGCGTTTATTGCTCTGAATTTTCAATTGGTTTTGGGCCTCAAATTTATACACATAAATTTAAACATAAAATAAAAAAAGATCCTAAAACTGGAAGGCTTCTTCTTAAAGATGGTGAACCTGAACCATTATATAAAGAAAGTAAAGATGGACTTGTTGCATATAGAGAAGGTGAAACTGAATTTTCAATCCGTGCTTTACCGCTTGGTGGTTATGTTTCAATGGCAACTGAAGATTCAGTTGCTGAGGGCGATGCCAATATAATTGTTCCTAAGACTCGAACTCTTGAAGGTGTAAATCATCTAAAGCAACTTTGTATAATGCTTGCTGGAATCTGCATGAATTTTCTTTTGGCGTGGATATTATTTTTCTGCTGTTTTGCTTTTTGTAATCAACAAAGATATGCTTATGATAAAGCAAATGTATCAGTAACTGAGAAATTAAATGATGAAGAATCACTAGCTTATAAAGCAGGTTTAAGAAGTGATGATAGGATAGTAACTATCAGTCAAAAATATTATAATCTTGTCACTATAAATGATACTGTAAATGATAATGTTGTTGGAACTAATAATCTTGAATTCAATACTTCACCTAAAGAGATAACAAGTTATTTATCATTTATTAAAGAGAATCAAACATCAGGCTATTTGTTTGAATATAGTGACACTTCACTTGTTTATCAAGTTCAAGATGTCATCTCACGAAGATATGAAGAAAGTTATAAAACAGGTGATGATGAATTCAAAAACAAATACTATCAGAATGAATTTTTGCCTTTTAAAGATATGTACGCTAATAAAAATTCATATCGTGAATTAGTTATCACTGTTTCTGGTAAAGATGCTCCATTAACTATTAGATCAAATGCAAGCAAAGTTGATGATGGTTCTTCTTATCATTATATTTTTGAAAAGATTGGTATATCACCAACAATTGAAAAATATAAAGTTGGTTTTGCTAAAGCTTTTGACAAAGCTTCAAATGAGTTTGAAAACTTATTTGTCAATATTTACGTCGCTTTAGGCTCATTATTTACTCCCAAAGGTTGGAGCCAGATGGGTGGCATTATCTCTGTTTATAAAGTGTCAGCTGCTGGTTTTACATCAGGTAGCATTGGTTATTTTTTAAGACTATGGGGTTATATTTCATTAAATCTTGGCTGTTTTAATCTTCTTCCTTTCCCTGGCCTTGATGGTTGGCAGTCTCTCATTGCTATTATCGAGATGATTTCTAGAAAGAAGATTCCAAGTAAAATTAAAAATATTGCTAATACCGTTGGTTTAATTGTTATGATGATTTTAGCTGGTGTATTGATCATCAAAGATTTAATTAAACCCATCAATTTGATTAAACTTTTAAAGTGATAGATAAGTCAATATATTATTGATATTTTAAAGTGCGTTTTTTGTATATTTTTGATAAATTTACATTGCGTTTTTGCAAAATTATGTAAAATATTAAAAAAGGAGGCAATGATGTTCTTTAAAAGGAAAATTGATGATTCATTATTGAAGTGGAAAAAAGAAACAAATGGAATAAAAGCTCTTTTAATTAAGATGCAAGACGTATTGGGAAATCAACTGCAGTTGAAAAATTTGCTAAAACACAATATAAGAGTTATATTTTGATTGATTTTGGCAGTGCAAAAAGAATCAGTAAAAAACTTGTTTTATAATTATTTAGATGATTTAGATACTTTTTTATGCTCCTTGCTAGTGAATATAATTTAAATTTATATGAGAAATCGATAATAATATTTGATGAGGTTTGATTATTTTCCAAAGCAAGGGAAGCAATCAAATATTTAGTTAAAGATGGAAGATATGATTATATTGAAACTGGTTCATTAATTTCAATTAAAGAGAATACAAAAAAATATTAATTCCATCAGAAGAGAGGAGCATTTGCATGCGACCAATGGATTTTGAAGAATTTGCTCTCGCATTAGATGAACAAAAAATGATTGAATATATTAAAGATTGTTTCAATAAAAAACAACCTTTACATGAGTCACTTCATAAAAAAGCAATGCTCCTTTTTGCTCAATATATTCTAGTTGGTGGAATGCCTAAGGTGGTTGACTGCTTTTTAAAGCAAAAAAAGCAATTTGAAATGTGCGATAAAGAAAAAAAGAGACATTTTAAATACTTATAGGAACGATATATTAAATATTAATGCTAGCTATAAAAATAAAGTGTTATCTATTTTTGATCAAATTCCTAGTTTTTATCTGCTCATGAAAAAAGAGTTAAAATTTCATCAATTGATTCAAATGATAGAGCAATTAATTATGTGGAAACTTTTTTTATTTAGCTGATTCCATGATTTGTAATGAATGCTTCTTATGTAATGATCCAAATGTTGGTTTATCATTAAATGAAAACAGAAGTTTTATTAAATGCTATATGGGTGATACAGGGCTTCTTGTTTCACACACTTTTGGTGAAAATGAAGAAAAAACATTAATATTTATTCTTCAATTTTAAATAATAAATTGTCGGTAAACAAAGGTATGCTATATGAAAATGTAATTGCTCAAATGCTTGTTGCTAATGGCAATAAATTATATTTTTATAATCATTACAATGAATATAAAAAACGCAATGATATTGAAATTAATTTTCTTTTAAATAGTGGAAACAAAGCTGGTGGGAAAATCATACCTATTGAAGTGAAATCGGCCATAAAATATAAAAATATTTCACTTGATAGATTTATTGAAAAATATAAAAATAGAATTAAAAAGCATACATCATTCATCCTAAAAATCTTTATGCTAAAGAAAACAAAATTATTTGTATTCCAGTATATATGACATTTTGTTTATAAAAAAAGGTAGCTTTATTAAAGCTACCTTATAGTTAGAAAAGTAAGCACTCTCTATTTTTATTCAATTTCAATGAAGTTATCTTCATTTTTCTCTTCAGCAGGTTTGTTGATGTTGACTTTTAGAACACCATTTTCAAGCTTAGCTGATATATCTTTACGTTTGATGTCATAACCGACAAAATAGCTTCTAGAATATGAACCATAGAATCTTTCTGAATGTATCTTCTTATGACCATCTTCTTCAACTTTCTTGTTAGTTTTAACACCAATTTCAAGATAACCTTTATTCAAATTGATAGAAACATCTTTTTTATCAATACCTGGAACTTCTACCTCAAATAAATATCCATCTTTTCTTTCAGTTATATCTGTTTTCAAGATATTTGAATTATTTGAGAAGTCATGTGAGAAACTATCATCAAATAATGAAAGGAATGGATTTAAAAGTGAATAGTAGTCATTTCTTCTAGCAGGATTTAAATGTTCCTTGTGTTGATTTTCAACATGATTTTCTTTTGTTTTTTGATTTGTAATTTTCTCGTTCATAATAATTATCCTCCGATATTATTTAGCAGTCTTCTTTGTTGATTGCTAAATATATTATAAACAGTTTTTAGCACTTTACAAGGGGAAGTGCTAAAAATTTTAAAAATTTTTTCTTTTTTTAATATATTGATAATGTCAAGACTTATATTAATATTTTTTTTATTTATAATTATGTGTGCCTCTAATAAGGAGAAATGATGGATAAAATTTTAGAAAGATTTTTTAAAAAAATAAATTTTACCGATGTGACTTTGCTACGTGAATTTAACGATGCATCCTTTTTAGATGTTACTTCCATTAAAGAGAAAAGACTTGTCACCGGAACTATTAAAGTCCATACTTATTTAAATTATAATACTTATCTACAATTGCTTGATAAAGTCGATGATTTCTCTAAAAATGGTGATTTTGCAATTGAATTATCTTTCAAGTATGAAGATGAGACTGATAGTTCATCTCTTTCATTATTAGTTGATAATCTATATGAGAATGGTTCCTTCATATTCACTGAAGGGAGCATTGATAATATAAGTAAGAAGATATATCTGCATTATCAACCAGGTTCTAATACTTATGAAGTCAGTGAAGAAGCAACAAGAATTGCAACTTTTTTAAAGAAAATTAATTGTCCATATGGAATATATACACAAGAAGATTTGACAAATGAGGATTTAAATAATTTTAAAAAGGAAAGAGATCAAAAGATACTTGAAGAAAGTAAAGAACATGCAAAGTTTTTAAAAGAACAAGAAGAAATAAATTCTAATTATCAACCATGTAGATTAAAAGATATAAACAATTTCAGAATGGTTATAGTTGAAGGTGTTATCTTTGCTTTTGAAGACCGCAAAACTAAAACTGGTAAAATTATTCGAAATATCTCAATTTCTGATAATAGTGATGCTATCACTATTTCATTATTTGAAAAGAAAGAAATGCCTATTGAAGAAATAAATAAATATTCAACAGGTGTTAAAGTAAGAGTTTATGGCAAACCTAATATCGACAAATATTCAAATAAATTAGTCATTTCATATGATTCAATAGAAGTGATTGATAATCCAATTTTAAGAGAAGATACTTCCGATAAAAAAAGAGTTGAACTGCATCTTCATACTAAGATGTCTCCTTTCGATGGGGTTTCTGAAATTGAAGATTATGTTAAAATGGCAAAACATTTTAATATGGAAGCTATTGCTATAACTGATCATGATGGCGTGCAAGCTTTTCCTCAAGCTCAAAAAGCTGGTAAGAAAAATGGTGTCAAAATAATTTATGGCTGCGAGTTTTCAATGATTTCAGATGAAAAAAAACTCACACATGCTATCTATAATCCAAGCGATAAAGATTTAACAAAAAGTGAGTTTGTTGTTTTTGATATTGAAACAACTGGTTTATCTAATCGTTATGATGATATTATTGAATTTGGTGCTGTCAGATATTCGACATCATTTCAAATAATTGATGAGATTGATTTTTTTGTTAAAACCGATAAAAAATTATCTGAATTCACTTTAAAAACATCTAATATAACTTATGAGAATATTGAATCTGGGAAAGATTTAATAACTGCTTTAAAAATGATTAAAGAATTCTTTAAGGATTCAATTTTAGTAGCACATAATGCTTATTTTGACGTTGATTTTATCAATGAAAAATTAAAAGAAAATGATTTAGAAAAGATAAAAAATCCAGTTATTGATACCTTACCTCTTGCTAGATATCTTTACCCTGACTTAAAAAGTTATCGTGAGGAGTCGCTTGCTAATTACTTTAAATTGTCTTTCTCATCAAGTGAAGCTCATAGAGCTAATTATGATGCTAGACATTTAGGTGAGATTTTTTCAATCATGCAACCTGAGCTTGTCGTTAAGCATAAAATTAAAATTCATAAAGATATTCAAAATCTTGAATATGAAGATAAGACTATCATGTCACTTCATCCATATCACGTGGTTGTTTTAGCTAAAAATCAAGAAGGAATCAAAGATTTATATGAACTTGTCTCTGATGCTTCAATAAAACATTTAAATAAACAAGGTAATCCAATCTTATTAAAGTCTATCTTGCAAGAAAAAAGAAAAAATTTACTTGTAGGTAGTTCGTGTTTAAATGGTGATGTTTTTGAAAAAGCATCGACTAAATCATTAGATTTATTAAAAGAAAGCATGGAGTTTTTTGATTATATTGAAGTTCAACCTCCTCAAGTATATTCATATCTTATCAATAAAGGTCAAATTGATGATGAAGATGAACTCCATTCGATAATTAAAGATATTATCGCTTGTGCTAAAAGTTTAAATAAAATAGTTGTTGCCACAGGTGATTGTCATTATGTTAATAGAGAAGATAAAATATTTAGAGATGTTATTATTGCTACTAAAGGGTTAAGAAATACCAGACATCCTTTATGCATGCTTCCTAAAGAAAACGATTCTGAAGAAGTAAAAAGAAAATATTATAAAAATCCAACTCCTAATCCAGACCAAGAGTTTTTATCAACTGATGAAATGCTTTCTGCATTTAGTTTTCTAAATGATGATAAGCTTGTTGAAGAAATTGTAATCACAAATACTAATCAAATATCATCCATGATTGAAAATTGTCAGGCTTGTAAAGATGGGACCTATCCACCTTCTCTTCCTGGAAGTGATGAGAATTTAAAAGATTTGGTTTATAAAACTGCTAAAGAAATGTATGGTGATCCTCTTCCTGATTTGATTGAAGAAAGACTTGAAACAGAGCTTAAAGGTATTATTGGTGGAGGATATTCAGTTCACTATTATCTTTCATCAATTATCATCAAATGGTGTAATGATAACGGCTATATTGTCGGTTCTAGAGGTTCAGTTGGTTCATCACTTGTTGCCACAATGTCTGGAATTACAGAGGTCAATCCTCTTCCACCACATTATTACTGTAAAAAATGCCATCATATTGAATGGGCTGATGTTTTACAATATGAATCAGGTATTGATCTACCTGAAAAAATGTGTCCTAATTGTCATACTCCATTAATAAGAGATGGTCAAAATATTCCTTTTGCTACTTTCTTAGGCTTCAAAGCTGAGAAGGTTCCTGATATTGATTTAAATTTCCCATCTGATTTCCAAGCCACTGCTCATGCACATATGAGAGAAATTTTAAATAAGACAGGAAATACCTGTTATAAAGCTGGTACTATACAAACAATAAAAGATAAAAAAGCATATGGTTATGCTCTTGGATTTTTTGAAACACGCGGTGTTCAAACCTCTAAAATAAGAGATGCATATATTGATTATTTAGCACATGGACTATACGGAATCAAAGCTTCTACTGGTCAACATCCTGGTGGTATCATTGTTATTCCTAAAGGAATGTCAGTCACTGATTTTACACCAGTTCAATATCCAGCAGGAAAACTTGATGCTGATTGGGAGACGACACATTTTGATTTCCATGCTATTCATGATAATGTTTTAAAATTTGATATGTTAGCTCATCAAGATCCAGTCGCTATCAAAATGATGTGTGATTTTTGTAATATCAAGATTTCAGAAATGAATGAAAAAATACCATTATATGATGAAAAAGCTTTATCTATATTCTGGTCAACTGATGCTTTGAATTTAAAAGAAAATATTTTGCAGGAAAAATGCGGTGCATTAGGTATTCCGGAATTTGGAACTAGAATTGGAAGAAATACACTTCTTGAAACAAATGCACATTGTTTTGCTGACTTAGTCAGAATTTCTGGTTTATCACATGGTACTGATGTTTATGCAGGTAATGCTCGTGACTTGATTATTGATGAAGGAAAATCATTGAGAGATGTCATCGCTTGCAGAGATGACATCATGGTCAGACTTCATGAAGATTATGGAATAGAATATACTGATTCTTTCCAAATTATGGAAATAGTTAGAAAAGGTAACTTTTGCCAACCGGCTTTTGCTGAGAAAAGAGAAAAATATACCAAGCTCATGGTTGAACATCATGTTCCTGATTATTACATTGCTTCATGTGAAAAAATTAAATATTTATTCCCACGTGGACATGCAGTTGCTTATGTTTCAATGGCAGTTAGAGTTGCCTATTTTAAAGTGCATCATCCATTAGCTTATTATGCAACTTATTTTTCAGTAAGAGCAACAGCTTTTGATATTGAAACAATGGAGAAAGGCTTGAATGCTTGTGTTAAAAAACTAGATGAAATAAATACCAAAATTCAAAACAGAATCAATTCTGCTAAAGATGAAGCTTTAGTTGATACTTTTGAACAATCAATTGAAATGTTTGATCGTGGTATAAGTTTTGCAAAAATGGATATCAATAACTGCCATTACAACAAATTTTTAATCGATGAGAAAACAAATAGTATCATCCCTTCATTTAATGTTATTGATGGGGCTGGTGAAGTTATGCCTGAAAAGATATATACTGAAAGAATCAAAAATGGTGCTTATACTTCAATTGAAAATCTTGTAAGTAGAACAGGTATTGGTAAATCACTGATTGAAAAATTTAAACAATATGGATTACTTGATAATTTAAAAGAAGATGATCGCATCTCTTTATTTGATTTCATGTAAATTAAAAGCTTTTAAATACTTATAAAAGCCCTTACATGTTATAATTAACATGTATGGAGGCATAATATGAAAAATGCTTATATGGAAGAAAAAGAAGGTTTGAATTATCAAACTCTGGTGGAAGAAACTTCTAGATGTCTTTTATGTTTAGATGCACCTTGTTCAAAGATGTGTCCTGCATATACAGATCCAGCTAGATTTATTCGTGCAGTCAGATTTAAAAATTTAAAAGGTGCTGCTGAAGTAATAAGGGAAAACAATGCTTTAGGCTCAATTTGTGCACGTGTTTGCCCAACTGAAAGATATTGTCAAAAAGGTTGCTCACGTTCTGGAATAGATAGACCAATCGATATTGGTCTAATCCAACGATATATCACTGATTTTGAGCAAAAAAATGATATGCACATTTTAAAATGTGAAAAAGATAATGGCTTTAAAGTAGCAATTATAGGTTCAGGACCTGCTGGACTTGAAACTGCATGTTTACTTAAGATGAAAGGATATCAAGTTGATATCTATGAAAAAGAAAAACAAGCAGGTGGATATTTAAGAAATGGAATTCCTGAATATCGCCTTCCAAATACTATTATTGACTATGAAATTAAAAGGATTACTGATTTAGGGGTTAAAATTAAATTAAATGCAGAAGTTGGAAAAGATATTTCATTTGATGATTTAAAATCCAAATATGATGCAGTTATTGTTGCAATTGGATATTCAGAATCTAAATCACTGGAAATGTTTAATGATGACAAAGTGATATTAGCTACCACTTTCTTAAAAGAGTGCAAGAGCAAACAAGGTAAAATAAATGTTAAAGATAATGTTGTTGTAATAGGTGGTGGTGATGTCGCAATGGATGTAGTCACATCGCTTAAAAAAATAGGTGTTAAAAATGTAACTGATGTTGTTTATGAAAAATTAGATGAGTTTTTAGCTTCTAAAAAGGAATTGAATGAAGCAAGAGAAAATAATGTAACCATCATTGATGGATACAAACCTGTTGAATATAAAAATGGAAAAATTACATTTGAAAGCAGATTCATTGATAGTAAATTAGTCATTAAAGCTGACTTAGTTATTTTAGCAGTAGGTCAAAAAATGAGTGATAACCATTTTGATTTGCCTCTTATAAATAAGGGAGAAATTGATATAAAAAATAATTATCAAATCGGTGAAAGTAATGTTTTTGCAGTTGGTGATATAACTAAAGGTGATAAAACTGTCGTTTATTCGATAAGAAGAGGAAAAGAAGTTGCTTTCTATGTTGATAGTTACTTGAAAGCTAAAGGAGGTAAAAAATAATGATTAATCGTGATATTTCAATTGATTTTTTAGGCGTTCATTTTGAAAATCCATTTTGTTTATCTTCATCACCTGTTGGGAATTGTTACGAAATGTGTAAGAAAGCATATAAAGCAGGTTGGGGTGGAATTGTTTTCAAAACCATTGGGCCTTCATCATTTAAGATAGATGAAGTTTCTCCTAGATTTGATAAATTAGATAAAGAGAATACTTCTTTTGTCGGTTTTAAAAATATGGAACAGATTGCTGAGCATTCTTTAGAAGAAAATTTAAATGATTTAAGAAGATTAAAAGAAGAATTTCCAAACAAAGTTTTAATAGCCTCTATAATGGGGACAGATGAAAAAAGCTGGGAAGAACTAGCTAAACTTGTAACTGATGCTAAAGCTGATATGATTGAGATGAACCTATCTTGTCCTCAAATGACAAGTCATGCCATGGGAAGTGATGTTGGAACAAATCCTGAATTATGCTTTAAATATTCACAAGCAGTACGAAGAGGGAGTCATTTACCAATACTTGCTAAAATGACACCTAATATTACTGATATGAACGTGGTTGCTAAAGCTTGTCTTAAAGGTGGAGCTGACGGTATTGCAACCATCAATACTATTAAATCAATTGCAAATGTTGATATAAATAGAAAAGTTGGTTTGCCAATAATAAATGGTAAATCATCGATATCTGGTTATTCAGGTAAGGCAGTAAAACCGATTGCTTTAAGATTTATAACTCAACTTAGAAATGATCCTGAATTAAAAGAATTACCAATTTCAGGAATTGGTGGAATTGAAAATTATGTCGACGCTCTTGAATTTATTCTTTTAGGTGCGTCAACATTGCAAGTGACTACTGCTATCATGGAGTATGGTTATCGAATCATAGATGATTTGACAAATGGTTTGATGCATTATTTAGAAGATAATAATATCAAACATTTAAAAGATATTGTTGGTATAGCGACTAAAAATATCATACCTGCAGAAAATCTTGATCGTGATTATATTGTTTATCCTAAATTTGATAAGGAAAAATGCATTGGCTGTGGGAGATGTGTAATCTCATGCTTTGATGGTGCTCATCAAGCATTAGATTTTGATAAGGATAATCGCAAAGTAATATTTAATCAAACAAAATGTGTAGGTTGTCATCTTTGTAAACTTGTCTGTCCAGTATCTGCCATAAGTAATGGAGAAGTAGTTTTAAAGAAAGGTAGAAAAGGTAGTCCTGAAGACAAAGATATTTAAAATTAATTTTATTAAATGCTATCACTTGTTGGTAGCTATTCATTCTAGTGATACAATATTTAAATATGAAGAAATATTTAAATTTTGATTACAAATTTTCTTATGAATTTAAACCTACTTACTATAAAAGTAAACCTAGATCAGGTTTAATAAGCGTTGATTTACCTCATTATTTTTATAAAGAAGATTTAATATATAAAGATAAATATACACCGCTGATGGCAACTTATATGAAAGATTTCGCCTATAAGCTTAAAAATGGTGAAAAAGTCTTTTTAAATGTTTTAGGTGCATGTTTTAAGTTCACTATTTATTTAAATAATAAGTTGGTTGGAACATTTAATTCAATGCTATCTAATATCAGAGTTGATATCACATCATTTTTAAAAGACAACAATTATTTAGTATTTGCTTTTGAATATGATTCTAATTTATTAAAATCATTTAAAAATACAAATTCAATAACTACTTTAGGAATATTTAAGGGTGTATATTTAGAAAACTATGAGAAAATCTATGTTGATAATATCGATATAATAAGTGATGAAAAAGGTAATGTTAAAATTAAAAGCAATATCATTACCAAAGAAAACTCTTTGAGAGTTTATTATCAAATATATGATCATGAAAAATTATTAAAAGAAACTAATTCGTCATCATTTGCTGTTAAAGATATCAAAAAATATAATGGAGATAATCCTTATTTATATGATTTAAAAATGACAATAAAAAATAATAATGTCAGTGAAACTATTGTTAAAAAGGTGGGCTTTAAATCAACAAGTTTATCAAATCGCGGATTTTATTTAAATGATAAAAAAATAAAAATGATGGGCCTCAATTTTGTATCTTATAATCCATCATTAAAAGAGATGAATACTTATAGCAGTTTAAGAGAAGATCTCCTCTTAATTAAAAAAACTGGTGTTAATTTCATCAAAGTTTCATATGCATTAGTTTATGAAAAATTTTTTAAAATTTGTGATGAGTTAGGAATATTAGTAATGGTAGTTTTACCAGAATTAATGAATATTAAAGAAAATAAAAATTTAAATAATGAATACTGCCAAATGATAAAAAACTTGATATTTATTTCAAAAAGTCATGTTTCTTTACTTGGCTATTATGTCGAAGATTTAAATTATAATCTTCATTCTTTAATTTTAGAGAATGATAAAAACCACTATATCTTTTTTAAGGCAACTTATCATAACAATAGAAAAAATAACATTATTTTAGTATCTAATTTAAAAGAATATTTTAAAAAATATAATCTTTTAAAAATTTTAAAGATATATAAATGCCCAGTACTTGTAATTAATGATGATAATTTTTATTCATATCAAAATTATGATTCAAATAAAAAAGAATATATTTTTAAAATATATGATTTGATCAACAAATTGAATAAAGATAAACATGTTATTGGTTATATTTTAAATGATGCGTTTGATTATAAAAATGAAAATATCATTTCTAATAATGGTGTTTATGATAAATATCGAAATATCAAAGACATCTTCTATATTTATTCAAGTATACTAAATAAAAAAGCTGATATCTGCAAGATTGGTGACTTTTATAGTGAGAAAAGCATCGAAGTTTTAACTAATGTCGATTATATAAGCTTATATAAGAATAATGTTGAAATAAATACGTTTTATCGAAATAGAAGAAAATATAGATACGTAAATAAAGCATATATTGAAATAAATGATTTGATTGGTAAAAGTTTTAATGAAGAAACTATAAATAAAAAATATTATTCATTTATTGTCTCTTATTTAAATGATTTAATAAAAAATAGGAATAATTTAAAAGTAAAGATGAAATGGTTTAAGATTCATTTTATTTGTAAATTGAATAACAAAACAATAAAAGAATTATTAAATAAATATCAAAGTATTTCAATTGATGATGTTTATGAGATAAAAGGATATAAAGATAATATGGAAGTTGTCTCCAGGAGTTATTCTTTTACAGATAAAAGAAAATATGAAATAAGTATATTTAAAACAAATTTAATTAATGATAAAACTTATGATAGTTCATCTATTCATATAAGACTTGTCGATGCCAATAAGAATTTATTAGATAATGAATTTTATCCAATAAATATTAAAACAAATGGCCCTATTCAGCTATATTCTGAAAATTTGATTTCACTAATTGGTGGTCAAGCAACTATTTATTTTAAATCTCTTTTAACAAAGAAAGATAATGAAGAAGCTAAGATTTTTATCACTGATGCTAATAATAGAAAAATTTCACTAGATGTTAATGTAAAAAATAGTAAATAAATATAAAGCAACTTATTCATTTATAATAAAAGATTTTATTATAAATGAATTCAATTTTAAGTAATTGCTGATATGTTTTAAAAAAAGTATCATCTCTCATTTTTACAAAATCAGTTTAATAACTAGTCTTATAATATATATAATATATATTATAAACATTTCACAATTTGATGAACTCATGCTATAATTTATTAGTTATAGTTACTTATGGAGACTACGTTATGAAACATAAATCATTATTTTTATTAGCTTTACCACTTTTGTTTAGTTCATGTACAAAAGTTGATGTTCCTGCTTTTAGTGTTGTTGAAAATGAAAAAGATGATACTAATTCTGATCAACCTCTAAGTGATGAAATAGTTAAAGAAGCTTATGATTCTAAAACTGAAAATAATGAAGTTGAAATAAGTGATGAAGATAGAATACAAGAAGAAACTGCTGCTAGGATAAGTGAGAGACAAAGTCAAAATAAAATTCTTAGAACGAATAGGATTGTGAATTTGGTTAGGTCATCAGACACAGCAGGTGAAAATTTTTATCCATCCACTTTTATAAAAAGTTCTGTATCTGTTTCTAATTGTCAAATAGTGGCTATTAATGATGATGCTAAAAACGGTTTTGCGATTCAGACAAATGGCTCAATAGAGGCTATGTACAATAAAATTGGCAATGGTCTTATTGGCAAATTTGAAGTTTCTTTAAAATCTGATCCAACTGTTAAAGAAGAGTTGACTCTTGAAGCTTATACTTTGGCAAAAATTGAAAATTTTGTTGAATATAAAGTTGATGAAGAAAACAATATAGCTTCTATTGTCAGTATACTAGATAAAGATATTTATACACTCTATCTTTATCAATATTATGAAAAAGATGGAGTTTCGTATCCAGTTACTAGAATAGAAGATTATGCATTTGCAAATTGTACTTTACTTACTAATATTTGGTATTTAAGAAAGAATGGCTCTTTTCAAGGCAATAATTTACCTTCTAATTTGGAGTACATTGGTAAATACGCATTTTATAATTGCCAATTAATAGCATCTTTGAAAATGGAGACTAGTTCAATAACACCATTAGCAATTCTAGATAAGACTTTTTATAATTGCAGTAGTTTAAGCAAATTCACAATATCTAAAAATGTACTTACGAGTATAGGTAAGTATGCATTTTATAATTGCAAGTCATTAGCAACTATTGATAGTAATGAGTCAGAAGATGCTGGTGCTAGTATTGAATTTGTTGATGATTTTGCCTTTGCTAACACTGCTTTTACTGGTTCTTCTCCTGTCTCAGCAACTAAAAGAATAGGATATGCTGCATTTATGAATTGCCCTTTATATGCTGATATTGCATTTAATGATTCTTTAGAAAAAATTGATGATTTTGCTTTTGCAAATGTTTCAAAAATAGCGACTATTAAAATAGGTTCTAAGTTGAAAACAATTTCATCTACTTCATTTTTTGGTATTAATAATTACACTGTTACAATAGATAGCAATAATCCATATATTACATGCATTAGTGATAGTGCTACTATAACGAGTAAAGATGGTAAAATCATGTATTCTAGTGTAAAAAGTCCTATTTTTTCAATGAATGGCACCACTTTTGCGGATAAATGTATAGAAGTTAAACCTTTTGCTATGTATGGTAGGGTATGTAGTTATGGCAGTTGGAGTTATTCATTTTCATTGGTTGAAATAATTGGAGACTATGCTTTTGCAAATACCACAAACAGTTCTTTCCCTATACAATGGAACACATCTAAACTAAAATCAGCTGGTAAAGGGGTTTTTAAAAATGCAAAATTAACTACTGTAAATTTAAAATCAACTAGCTTAACTTATATTTCAGAATCAATGTTTGAAAATTGTAAAAATTTAACTTCGATAACTTTACCAGCTAATGTAACTAAAATTGGTAAGAATGCTTTTAAAAACTGTACTTCATTAACAACTATCAATGGTTTAGAAAATGTAACTGAAATTGAAGAAGGTGCATTTAGAGGTTGTAGTAAATTAACTGCTGTAAATTTAAATTCAATTAAACACATCGGTAATTTTGCTTTCAAGGGATGTTCTACAGCTGCTATTAAATTTAAAACTGGTGTTGATACAACTAAATTTGATGAGTTTTGGAATATTGATAATTTAAATTATCAAGAAATCGCTTAAAAATAATAAATATATTTATATATGGACACCCGGTCTACTATTTATCTTATATTAACAATTGTTTTTATTTTTCTATCATTCTTTTTTTCACTTGTTGAAACAGCATATTCTTGCTTAAACAAGTATCGAATCAAAGCAATGGCGATGGATAAAAATAGAAGAGCTATTGTTGTATCTAAAATTATTGATAAATTTGATGTAACATTATCATCAGTGCTTGTAGGTAATAACATTTGTGCTGTTTTACTTTCAATAGTTTCAGCATATTTATTTGGAAAATTCATCAATTTAGACCAATCAATTGTTTCAATTATTTCATCTGTTGTTATAACTATCATTGTTTATATTTTTGGTGAGACTTTACCTAAACATATTGCTAAAAAAATACCAAATAAAGTTGCTTTAAAAACATCATACATATTAGTCTTTTTTATAATTATATTCTTACCAATATCTTTGATATTAGTTGGAATATCTTCTCTTTTAAATCTCATCTTTAAAAATAATAAGGAAGCCGATTTAACTGAAGATGATTTTTCATCAGTTATCGAAAATAATGAAGAAAAAGGTGCTCTTGAAGAAAATGAAACCGATATTATTCAAAATTCACTAGATTTTACAGAAACAACTGTCAGTGAAGTATTGACTCCAGTTGATAAAATATATGCTATTGATATTAAAGGAATGAATATCAATAAATTAGCTAAAATGGTAGCTAATACTAATTATTCAAGAATACCTCTATATTATTCAGATATCAATCGAATAGTAGGTGTTTTAATTGTCAAAACATTTTTAGCTAGATATCTTCAAGATAAAAATCTTGACTTAAAATCTATCATTTCTAAACCATATATCATCACTCCATCAATCATGATTGATGATTTGATTGACGGATTTAGAACCACTCATACTCAAATCGCTTTCGTTTTTAAAGATAAGAAACTATTAGGAATGGTGACAATGGATGATGTTTTAGAAGAACTTGTTGGGCCTATTAAAGATAGTGATAGCGGAGTAAGTTATGTCAACTAAAAATATATTGATTCTTGTTGCCATCATCGTTTTATATCTATTATCTGCTTTATTTTCACTTTTAGATATGTCTTTTTCATGTGTGAAGATACCTCGACTTGAACTAGCAGTGTCTAAAAAAGAAAGATTTGCTAAAGATGCTTTAAAGAATGCTAAAAATTATGATCGAACAATAGCAACCATTTTATTTGGAAATGATTTTGTTAATATTTTATCATCAGCATTAGTAGCTGTGTTTATTGAAGATATTATGAAAAGTAATGGTATAAATGATGAAGCAATCATCAACTTAGTTACCACCATTGTTCCATTATTTATTCTTCTTATCTTTTGCGAATATACTCCTAAAGCAATAGGAAGAAATTTTTCACTTGCAGTTTGTAAAATATTTACTTACTTTGTTACAGCTTGTGAATATGTCTTTTATTTTATTGTCACACCAGTCAGTTTATTTTCCAATAGAGTCACATCAAAATTAGTTGAAAAAACAGGTAAAGAAGCAGAAGTCTTTTCCGATGATGAACTCATTGAGATGGTTGATGAGATTGAAAATGAAGGTTTGATTGATAAAGACAAATCAGATCTTTTATATAAAAGTATCCAATTTAAAGAAACAAGTGTCTATGAGATTATGACACCGAGAGTTAAAATCATCGGTTATGATATTGATTCATCTTTAGATAAATTTATTGATAATAGCGATTTGAGCAAATATTCAAGAATCATCGTTTATAAAAAAGATTTAGATCATATAATTGGATATTTTCATGTTAAAACATTACTAAGATATCTGACATTAAATATCAAATATAATTTAAAAGATATCATCCTACCAATACTTTCAATTCCAAGGACAATGTTAATATCACAAGCTTTAGAGACTATGAAAAATAAAAGGCAACACATTGTTTTAGTCAAAGATGAATATGGTGGAACAGATGGTATTGTCACCATGGAAGATATTTTAGAAGAACTAGTTGGTGAAATGTGGGATGAAAATGATTCACCAACTGATTATATATCTAAAGGTAAAGAAAAGAATTCATACAAAGTCAAAGGTGATATATCAGTCTATGATTTTTTTGATTTCTTTGATTTAGATTATGATAATCTTGACGAAGATTATGCAACATTATCTGGTTATATAACTGATAAACTTGGAAGATTTGTTAAAAAAGATGATGATTATGATATTGAATATCTGACACTTAAAAACTTCATTATCAGAAATAATATGATCATCACCTGCACAGCTTTTGTAAATAAAAAAGAAGATGAAGAAGACGAAGATTACAATAATAGACTCTCTTCATATGAAATTAAGTTAGAAGATTTATTATCAAATAAGAAATGATTAGGCTGTTTTATAAACAACAGCTTTAGCTTTGCTAATTAAAAAATTGATACCATTTATATTGCTAGCTGTTTCTTTGGTATATTTATTTAAATAAACAGTTGTTAATTTACTATCATTTAAGAAAGTTGATGAGAAAGAAGATACAAAAGCATCAATTATAAGTTCTTCAATTGTAGAATTAAAAAAGACGTTGCTATTAAAACTTACATCATTTGAAGTCTTAATAGTAACTTTTTTTAATTTATTAGTATTTATAAATAAAGAAGAAGTTAGGTTACTTACATTTTCTAATGTTACTTCTTCAATACCAGCTGAATCAAATACACTGCTTTCAAAAACTTGAACATTATTTAAATTGATAGTTTTTAAAGAAGTGCAGTTAGAAAATGCTTCTTCTGATAATCTTGTTGTTTTAGATGATAATGTGACAACTGTTAAAGAAGTACAACCTTTAAATGTTCTATTTTCAATAATAGTTACATCATTTGGAATGATGATTGACTTTAAAGAAGAACAATTTAAAAAAGCTTCTTGAGAAATAGAAGTGATTGAAGAAGGTAAAGAGATATTTTCAAGTGCACTACAATTACTAAACAAATTAGATTCAATTGAAGTTACACCATTTGGAATGTTGACATTAGTCAATTTAGAACATGAATTAAAACAACTTTTACCAATGGAAGTTACATTACTTGGTATAGTAATTGAAACAAGATTTGTATTTTGAGCAAAGGCATATTCTTCAATTTTATTAAGGGAAGAAGGAAGCTCTACTTGATTAAGGCTAGGGCAATTAAAAAACATGTTTTGATTTAAAGTTGTAATATTAGCTCTTATAACAGCTTTATTTAATAGTTGACAGTTTGCAAAGACACCACCATATGTAGTTGTTGAAGAACCTATTTTATTGTTGCCTAAGTTAGTTACCGAAGATGGAATAACAACTGTTTTTAAATTACTACAATCTGAAAAAGCAAAACTGCCTATTTCAGTAATTGATGTAGAAATAGACGCTGATTCTAATTTGGATAAAGAGAAAGCATAATTTCCAATTCTAGTCATAGTGGTTGTAAAAGAAAAAGAAGTTAAACCTGAATTATAAAAGGCATAATCATCAATTTCAGTTACAGTAGTTGGCAGGTTGATGTTTTTAAGTGACTTACAATTAAAAAAAGCATATTTTGGAATTTTAGTGAGTCCTTTATTTAAGGTAATAGATTCTAAAGAAGAACAATCTTTAAAAGCATTGTCTATTAAAAAGTAATTTACATTATCAGAAAAAGTAACAGTCTGCAAATATTTATTTGAGATACCTTTTTTAAATCCTAAAACTTTAGTATTTAAAAAAAGATGATCAACCAATTTAATAGATGTGACAATAGGTATATTTTTGTCATCTTTAGAAGATGAGTCAAGACCTACTATATAATATCCATTATCTTTTGTACTATATTCATAAACGATATTATTATATGTATAATTTTGATGTTTATCGATATTAAAATTTTCAATCAATTTAATCTGTAATGTATAGTCTTTATTTATTTTATTTATTTTATAGACATCACCATTACTTACTTCTTCACCATCAAGAATCCAGGTTACATAATAATCACTTAGATGAACACATTGTAAAACGACATCTGTTCCACTTTTATATTGACCAGTACCTATAATATCACATTTAATACTTGAAGTTAAATTTGTAACTTCAACTTTGTATTTGATCTCACTAGAAGTTGTTGAACTATTTGATGAAATAGATGGGATCACAAAGCTAGTACTAGTTTGACTACTATTTATTGAAGAAGTTGTCTTATTACTATCCTGATTATTATTTTTATTACATGAAAAAAGAAGCGATAAGAAGACGATATTAAAAAGTAAACATTTATTTTTTTTCATATAACCTCATTTTAAATTAATACTTGATTTTACTAATACAAATTAGTATAATTTTCATTGCAGTTTTGCAGATATGGTGGAACTGGTAGACACGTACGTTTGAGGGGCGTATGAAGCAATTCATGAGAGTTCAAGTCTCTCTATCTGCACCATAAGTTAAATAATTAACCTAGCGTGAGCTAGGTTTTTTTATTATTATAATTCATTAAATTTATCTAACGTGTAATTATAGACAACAGTGCAATCAAGTTTGCCATTAACATTTGGTTTATGAAATTCTGTGTGCCATGTGCTAGGGCAACTAGCTGCCGAAGAGTACCACACATAGAAAGTAATGTTTTTTGCTTCCTCTTCAGTAGTTATCCCTATAAGAATATCATGTCCTACATAGGTAACATTAGAGCCAAAAAAGAATTTAGTGTATTTTGTATAAGCAAAAGCACGTGGCTGAACATTTAAATGATAAATGTTTGTTGGTGCAGCAAATTTGCCAGTATAACGGCTTGAGCAAACAGAACTATGGATATAATTATTTTTACTACCATTAGTTTTCCCATATAAAATTCCATTTTCCATTAAATAACTAGGATTATTAGGATCTACTAGAACATCATAACTACCTTTGCCTTTTGATAAAAAAGCTAAATATTTCATTGATTCACTTGTACAATCAGCTTGTAAATAAATAGTTTCTATATTGTTCCATGACAAAGATTCAATGTTCTTTGTAACAGCATTGATATATAGATATTCTAAACCAGCAGAATTCAAACTTAAATAATTCAAGTTTGTAAGTCCGTAGAATTCAGTATTATTTTCAATCGTTTTTAAATTGGTATTGAATTCAATTCTTGTAATCAAGTTACAATTCTTAAAAGCACCTTTCTTAATAGTTGTTGTTGCTGATTCACAAACAATATCGGCACTACTTCCCTGTGGGCAAGCATATAAAGTTGTTTTATCAGCACTATAAAGAACGCCAAGATTTGAAGAAGTGTAGAAATTTTTAGAATCAGTAATTGAATATTTAGTAATTTTAGAACAACCTTCAAAAGCATATTCATCAAAGCTTACAAGCTCTGAATTTAAAATCAATACACCTGCTTTTCCAGATGGAACTTTGACAAGTCTAGTTAAATCCTTGGAATAGAGTGATGATTCATATGTTGTGAAATTTTCATTTTCTTCATCAACGACAAATTCAGTTAAAGAAGACATATTAGAAAAAGCATCAGAATCAATACTAGCTACTAAACTAGGGATGATTATCTTATTGAAGTTAGCTGAATCACATCCCTTAAAAGCAGCTTTTTCAATAGTTGTGACGGCATTTGGAATTGTAATTGGTACTTCTAAAGAAGTGCAATTTTCAAAAACAGACTCTCTTAAAACGGTTATATTAAGATCAGTAGCTAATTCAATACGTGTGAGTTTACTACAATTTTTAAAGGCACCTTTTGCAATGTCTATGCAATCATTTGAAACAGTTGCAAGACCTGTTTTTCCTTCTGGGGCTTTGATAAGTCTTAACTTATCATTTTCTTCTTTTTCATATAAGATACCATCAATACTGCTATAAGTTGCATTTTGGAAACTAACATTTATTGATTTTAAATCACTGCAATTATTAAAAGCAGTATCATCAATGCTTTTAACATTTTCACTTATTGTAACTGAATTAATTTTAGTATTACTTAAAGAAGTAGCACCAAAGTTTTTAACAGATTTTGGCAAAGTTAAAGTGATAAGTCTATTGCAACCATTAAAACCATTATCTTCAATGGTTGTAATATTGTAAGCAACACCATCGACATTATAAGTAGAACCTAAAGTGAATGAACTTGAAAAAGTAGCTTTCTTATTCTCATTAACCTTGACTGATATTTCATAATTTTTATTGAAAGTATAAATAACACCGGTATTTGCATCTTCGTTAGAGATAGGTACAAAATTATATTTAACAGCTATTGTTTTATTATCGCTTATCTTATTGAAATTAACATCAAAGTTAGTAGGTCTACTACTTGCTTCAGCATAAATATTTACAAGTGAAGTACAACCATTAAATGTTGATTTAAAAGTTGTAATATTTTTAGGAATGATGATAGCTTCTAAGCCAATACAATTATCAAAGGCACTTTCATTAACAGTGGTGATGGTTTCTGCAAACATCAAAGTTTTAAAAACACGGCATGAATTAAAAGCACCTTTAGCTACTTCAGTGACAGTAAAAGTCTTGCCATATATTGAGACATTTTCAACAATTTCAGCATTGACATTTAATTGTTCAGCTGCAAAGCCAGTAACTGTTGCATGATCACTATCTCTAGATGAAACAGTGTAATAAATTCCATCAATTACAATTGAGTTTTTGGCTGTATTCCAAATAGCAGTAATAGTAGTACTTGGATTCATATAATTCCATGAATTGTTCCATCCATAGGGTTTAAGTGGTGCTTCACAATATATTTCTTTTAAAGAGGTACAACCTTCAAAGGCAATAGCAACATTATTTACAGATATTGGCATGGTAAATTGCTTTAAAGAAGTACAATTTTCAAATGCATTTGCTTCAATAGTTTCAACACTATTTGGAATAGATATAGTTGTTAAACTGCTACAACTATAAAAAGCTTTGCTTTTAATAGTTTTTACAGTGTCTGGAATTTCAGTGATAGTTTTTTTGCCTACTGGGCATCTTATAAGTTCAGTTTTATCTTTGTTATATAAAATACCATCAACTGATGAAAAGTTTTTGTTAAGTTCATCAACAGTAATTGCAGAAATATTTGAATAACTACTAAAAGCATCATTATCAATTTTAGTTACAGATTCTGGAATATAAAGTTCATAATTAGTATCAGGCATTGCTTGTAAATAAGTTGATAAAGTCTTTGAATCAATAGTAGTTAAAAGATTACTTAAATTTAATTTTGATATATCACAGTTAAAGAAAGCATTGCTTGAAACAACAACATCTTTTGGAAGAGAAATGAGTCTTAAATTTGAACAATTAGCAAAAGCACTATCTCCAATATATGTAAGGAATTCATTAAAATTAAAAACTGATAATGATTTGCAGTTAGCAAAAGCTGAAGATTCAATTCTTAAAAGAGTTGTTGGGTAATGTACATCTTCAAGCAATAAACAACCTGAAAATGCTTGCTTTCCAATACTTATAATATTTTCTGGAAGGGTGATTTGTGTTAAAGAAGTGCATGATGAAAACATGGAGTTAGATATTTTAGTTACACTATCATTATTTGGAAGAGTGACATCAGTAAGTGATGAACAATTAGAAAATAAATCTGCACCTAAATTTAAAACGGTATCAGGAATGATAATAGTTTCTAAAGATACACAATCTTTAAAAGCTGCATCTGATAAAGTCACAACACTACTTGGAATAACAACATCATTTAGCAAAGTACAGCCTTCAAATGCACTTGCTCCTATTTCAGAGATAGTATCAGGAATAGTTATCTTTTTTAATGTAGAAAATCCTTGGAAAGCACCTTTTGCAATCATAGTGACTACCTTTCCATCTATTTGCTGAGGTATTGTAATATCTTCATACGAAACAGGATTATCTGATTCAAAACCTGTTATTTTCAAAGTCCCATCTTCATTTATGACATATTTAAAAACTGATTCTTTTTTTACTTCTGATGAAGTAGAAGAACTAGTAGTTGTTTTAGAAGATATCACAGTATTTTGATCAAATACCGAACATGAAGAAAGCAAAGATAAAGTAGCAATTAAACTAAAGATTTTCTTTTTCATATAAATAACCTCACAAAAAAGTTAAAACATTAACTAGTTAATTATACTATATATAGTATAATTTTTAAAGAATTAAAGTATATATTGCATTTGCAATCACTCGCCATAGATTTTGTTAATAATAGACCTTTTTTACTCAATTTTAATGAAGTATCTTGCTACAAATAAAGCACCTGAATTCTATAAATTTAGTTTCTAATAATTTAAATAATAAAAGTTTTTTATAATATTAAAAGTTGCTTTATTTATAAAAATGAAAATAATCAAGTATTTTTAATTTATATTTATTATAAATAATAGCTATTATATTCTTGATATTAACTAAATTAACAATTTGAAAATGCTAAAGCTTTAAATAGTATGGTAAAATATTGTTGAAAATATGGATAAGAGAACTTTAATTGCAATAAGAGAATATACATATCAAGGGAAACTTCTAAAGGTTCCAGTTTTTAAAAAAACAAGTGGATATAGTGGAGTTAAAATCATGGCTTGCTATGGTTCACTTGAAGCTTATGTAAAAGGTGGAATTTCATCATCTTACCTTGATAATATTGTTTTAAAAGCTTTAAAAAAATATGATGACCGAATTGTTGATAGACCATTCTATGAAAAAGATAAATATATTTACATTTTAGGCAAGAAAAGATTTATAACAAATAGCATTAGTTTAAAAGATAGTCCTAATTTTTTTTATATAAAAAGTACTTGTAAAGATCCAATAAATATTTATAAGAAGGAATTTTTAAAATATTTAAGAGAAAGAATAAATTATTGGGGCAAAATCATGGGATTTGATTTATCTGGATATATAATAAGGACTGGTCTTTATATTTCATATTACGGAATATGTTTTCCAATAAAAAGACAGTTTAAACTTGATTATAGATTATTTGCTTATGATACTTATGTAAGTGATTCAGTAATTGTTCATGAGATTGCTCATTTATATGATCATGGACATGATAATAAATTTTATAATTTCATCAATCAATTTATGAAAGATTATGACAAAAGGGATGATTTATTAAAAAAAGGAAAGTTTAAAGGGGAAGAAGATGATGGAAAATAAAGAGATATTTATTGAAAGCAAGGCTAATGCAACATATAAAATCTTGTTAAAATATAAAGAAGGTATTAAAGATGATGGTATTTTTTTAGCTGAAGGTATTGATTTATATGATGAGGCTAAAAAAACAGGCTGTCTATTAGCTGTTATTTTACTAAAAGATAGTCCAATTAAAATAGATGATTTGAAAGTCTATCGACTTTCAAATGAGCTATATCGCAATCTATCCAGTTATAAATCTCTTCCTAAAATAATATCAATTTGTCAAAAGAAAAATAAAAAAGAAATTGGTAACAAAGTGATTTATTTAGATGGTATTCAAGATCCAGGTAATTTTGGCACAATAATTAGAACAGCACTATCTTTTTCTTATTCTGGTATTGCTTATTCTTTTGATTGTGTTTCTCCTTATAATAGTAAAACTATTCAGGCTTCTAAAGGTGCTATTTTTCATTTGCCAATTTGGCAAGAAAGTTTGAAATATTATAAAGATAAAGGATATAATATATATGTGACTACATTAGATGGTGAAGATGAAAGTAAGTTTTCAAACCTTAAAGAACCTTTCGTCTTAGCTTTTGGGAATGAAGGACATGGAATCAGAGAAGAAAACCAAAATTTAGGCACTAAATTAAAGATTGAAATGTCTTCTATTGATTCATTAAATGTTGCTGTGGCTAGCGGTATCTTTATGTATCGATTTAAGGGGAGTAAATGAACAAAATTAAAGTGATCAAAGAAAAAGATAAAAATATTGAATTTAAAACACCAAATAAAAAAACAGTTATACTCTGTTCTAATGGTTTTCAAAATTCAGATACTCATGATTCCTGTCAACTTATTGAATATTTCAATAAGAATTTTAAAAATGATTATCCACTTTGTGAAATTGCTCCAGTTGCTTTATATGAACCAGGTGATAAAAAATCACATAAAGCTAGAGTGTTCAAGAAAAGATTTGAAAATGCTATAAAAAAATATCATGAACAAGGATATGATATCATTGTGCTTGGCTATTCATTTTCAGCATCACTAGCTTGCAGAATGCAGGTTAAATATCCGTATATTAAAAGACTTGTTTTAGTCGCACCTGTATATGACACTATTTTAAATAATATGATTCCTGGATATATTTCATATGCATATAAGTTTCATAAATTGTGCAAAAAATATGGTCAAAAAGTTGCAAATGCAATGGGAAGAAAAACAACTGATGGTTTAGTTGGTCTTCTTTTAGCTATTTTAAAATCAGTATTACTCAATCGTTTTTATTATAGAAAAATTAAGTGTGATACTTTGATTTTATGGGGCACTGATGATAAATTGTGCACTAAGCATTCAATGAAGAAAGTCAATCGCTTAATCAAGTCAAATCATATTTTATACAAGTATGAAGGAATGACACATGCACTTTTAAAGAGTATCAAAGAAGATGCTATTGTCTTTGATGATATATTACATTTCACTTTTAACACATCACATTTAACTGAAGTTGAAACTTTAAATGTTGAGAAAGTAAAAAGATTATCTGTTAAAGTTGATGAAGATGGTGAAGTTATTCCAACGTTTGGCGAAATATTTAACGATATTGATCCTGATGCTGATAGCGAAACGATTTATGAACAATCCGCACTTTAATTAACTCATAAATAAAAAATAGTTAAAATTTATATTATAATTTATTAAATTATAACTTCTTTTATGTTATTATATATTTGATTAATTCACTACTTATAGTGTTTTATATCCTTTTTTGGGGGGAAAATATGAAACATTCTTTTAAAAAAATTATCTCCATAGCTCCATTATTTGCCTTTTCTTTGGCACTTGGGTTTAACTCATCTCTCAGTAATGATAATGCTGCATTAGTAAATAATGTCGTATCAGTTAAGCGTGTTGTCTCAACTGAAGGTATCGATTCTAATTTACTTACTTTTGATAGCGACATTGGTATATTAGGTGGGTTGCTTCCAAATACTACATATCACCTTGTTCCTTTAAATTGTCCAGAACCAATCGAAACTAATAGTTATGAATTAACATCTAATGCTAATGGTGAGATTTCACTTTTAGATGATATTGGTGAAGTTGATATTGAAGTCAATCCTGATGCTAAGGAAGTGTATGGTACTGCTTTTGAAGGCATTTACATGAATAGTGCTGCTAGTATTGTTGAATTTAATGAGAGATATAAATTTCCAACCAAAAAAGATTGCTTAATGAATTTAATTACAACTGATGGTTATATAATTCTTGAAAATGAGAAAATCAAAATAGTGAATGATAATCCTAGCAATGATCTTGATAAGGAACAAGAAGAATTTTACGAAGTTGCTAAGTCTCAATTGAGTTCTATTTATAATGAAAGAGAGGATGGTGGTTTTGATTACACACCAGGTCAAGCTCTTGAAGAGGCTTTTAATATTGTCAAATATGAATTCACTGACAAAGCTGAATTTGTTAATTATAAAACTAATACTCTCATAAAAATCGGTCATTTAAATGATGCTTATAATGATTCTGTTATTGCAGAATTAATGGTTGCTGCTACTTATAATGTTGAAAAATTTACAGTTGATAATAACACTATTGACGATATTAAAAATTATATGAAAGAAGTATCTAATAAAGTGGATATTAGAAAAAATATTTGTGATAAGCAAAAACTTTTAACTACTAAATTAAATGACGATGTTGATACTAGAACTAAGCCTCTTCAACTTCATGAAAAAGCATATGCTTTAAAAGATGTATATTTTGAAAAGATTGAAAATGCAAAAACTATTGAAGAAACTAATAAGTTATATGATGAATTTGTAAAAGAAATTGATAACCTTATTGTTTCTTCTTCATGGGGTAAATATTGTTATTTACATTGGATATACATTGTAGTTTTAGCTTTCTATGCTATTTACTTTATTATCAGAACATGGATTTTAAAATGTAAGAAACTCGATGTATTCAATGTTATTGCTGTTTCTATATTTGCAGTTTGTTCTATCGTATTTACTATTTTCTCAGCTTGTGATTTATGTACAATCATGTTAATTGCTGGTTGGTCATTCCTCATTTTGACAGTAGCAATATATGGTATATATACAATCGTTGGTAAAAATGATCCAGTCTTAAAAACAATCACTAATGAAGATATTGAAAGAAAGAATGCTAAATCTAAAAATTAGTTTGTTTTAAAATTAAATTAAAAATAAATATGTGAGGTCTCCTTATGGAATTAAAAAACACTTTATTAATGCCTAAGGGCTCTTTCTCAATGCGTGCTAATCTATCACAAAAAGAGCCTATGATGGTTGATTATTTTTCAGATATCAATTTATATGAAAAACTACTCAAGAAAAATGAAGGTCATACTCCTTTCTACCTTCATGATGGTCCACCATATGCGAATAATGAAATTCATTCAGGCCACGCTTTAAATAAAATTGTTAAAGACATCATTATCAAAAGCAAAGCACTTGAAGGTTATTATACTCCATATACACCAGGTTGGGATACGCACGGTTTACCTATTGAAAACTGCATCACTAAACAAGGTGTAGATCGTAAAAATACACCCAAGGATGTCTTTAGAAAGAAATGTCGTGAATATGCTTTAACTCAAGTTGATAAACAAAGAAAGCAAATGCTAAGACTTGGTGTTATTGGTGATTATAAAAATCCTTACATGACTTTATCTAAAGATTATGAAGCTGATCAAATCAAAATATTTACTAAGATGATTTTAGATGGCTTGATTTATAAAGGATTAAAACCAGTCAATTGGTCACCAAGCAGTGAATCAGCTTTAGCTGAAGCTGAAATTGAATACAAAGATGTTACAGCAAAAACTATTTATGTTAAATTCCATGTGAAGGATGGAAAAAATATCTTGACTCAAGATGATGATGTTGTCATTTGGACGACAACTCCATGGACTCTTCCTGCCAATCAAGGAATATGTTTGCATCCTGAATATGAATATGGTTTATATAAAACTGATAAAGGTAATCTTTTGTTTTTAACTTCACTTCTTGAAAACTTAACTCAATTATTTGAATTAAAAGATGTGTCATTGATTAAGAAATTTAAAGGAAAGGATTTAGTGGGTATAACTTGTTATCACCCTATTTTAGAAGGAAAAGATTCAGTAATCGTAACTGATGAATATGTCTCTAAAGATTCAGGTACGGGTGCTGTTCACTTAGCATCTGGACATGGTTTAGATGATTATCGTATATGCAAGAAAAATGGTATTGAACCATTCTGTCCCGTTGATGAAAAAGGATACATGACAAGTGATGCTGGCAATGAACTGAAAGGTTTGTTTTATGAAGAGGCTTCTGAAAAAGTTATCCAGATGTTAACTCAAAGAGGCGATATTTTAAAACTTGTTGAAATAACACATTCATATCCACATGATTGGAGAACCAAAAAACCAACTATCTTTAGAGCTACTAAGCAATGGTTCTGCTCTATCGATAAAATTAAAGATAAACTTTTACAAGAAAGTGATAAAGTATCTTATATTCCTGAATGGGGTAAAGTAAGATTTCAAAATATGCTTTCTAATAGAGATGATTGGTGCATATCAAGACAGAGATTATGGGGTGTTCCAATACCAATCTTTTATGGTGAAGATGAACAACCTATCATCGATAAAAAAATATTTGAACATGTAGAAGAGATTTTTAGAACTGAGGGAAGTGATGTTTGGTACTCAAAAGAAGCTAAAGATTTATTACCAGATGGTTATACATCTACTCATTCTCCAAACGGTAAATTCACTAAGGAAACTGATATTATGGATGTTTGGTTTGATTCAGGCTCTTCATTTTTAGCAAGTGATATCAATTTAAATCATCCATTCCCTGCTGATATTTATTTAGAAGGTAATGATCAATATCGCGGTTGGTACAATTCATCAATGATTTTATCTGTGGCTTATACAGGTCACACTCCTTTTAAAAAGATTATCACCCATGGATTTTTAGTTGATCAAAATGGTGAGAAATTTTCTAAATCTAAACAGAACGGTATCGACCCTGTAACTATCTGTGATAATTATGGAGCTGATATATTAAGACTTTGGACAACTACAATTGATTTTACAACTGCAGAAATTAAATTAACTAAGCAGTTATTAAATGTTTGTTCTGAAGAATACAAAAAGATTAGAAACACTTTTAAATTTATGCTGACTAATCTTCTTGATAATGATGAGAAATATTCAATTGATTTTACTTATCATCCACTCACTTTATCTTATGTTGATAAATTGATGCTAAATAAACTTCATCAAGTTACAGAAGATATGAAGAAAGCATATGATAATTACAATTTGATGGCAGTTACTGATTTGATGGTTAACTTCATTGTAAATGATTTATCTTCTTTCTATTTAGATTTTTCAAAAGATATCTTATATTGTGATAGTAAAAACTCTATCAGAAGAAAAAACACTCAATATGTTCTTTTAAATATTGTTCATGATTTAGCAATTGCATATTCACCAATATTATCATTTACGATGGAAGAAGTTTATAAATATATCCCAATGAAACATAAAGAATCAATTCTTCTTGAAAACTATCCATCGCATGTTGTTAACAAAAAGTTGCTTGAAGACTACCAGACTTTATTTAACTTAAAAGTTAATGTTAATTCACTTCTTGAACCACTTAGAAAAGAAACTAAAGAAATCGGTTCATCTTCTGAAGCGAGTGTTGAATATAATGCTAATGATAAAGAAAAAGAAGTTATTTTAAAAATAGGTGAAAACAATATAAAAATTATTTTAATCGTTTCATCATTTAAAATAGCTTTGCAAAATAAAGCTTATCATCATAAAGGACAAAGATGTGATAGATGCTGGAATTATTTTGATCATTTAGAAGAAACTAGTGATAATATGCATGTTTGCCATCGTTGTAATCAAGTAATTAAAGAATTTGAGTAATATATGGATAAAATATTTCCTAAAAAGTACTTACCTAAAGAAAAAAAGCAATGGTATTCTTTTGCTATTTTTTCAGGTATATTAATTTTTTTATTTTTAGTTGACTTGCTAACTAAAATTTTGATCTTTAAAGCTTTTGATAATAAAGGATATTTAATTTATCCTGCTGATGGTTCATCTCCATACACAACTAAATCTTTTATAGCAATTCCTGGTCTATTTGATATGACAATCACTTTTAACAATGGTGCTGCTTGGAATATGTTAGCCGATCAGAAATGGTTTTTATCAACTATTTCACTTATTGCTTCAATTGTTTTAATATACGTTTTTATTTTTTATTTTACAAAGTTAAATAAAATATTTAAAACTGCTATTGTACTTATGTTTGCAGGATGCTTTGGAAATCTTATTGATCGAATGGGCTTTTGGGCGAATAGTGGAATTTACAAATATGGTGTTATTGACTTTATTCAATTTCATTTTTGGAAATCATTTCCAGTTTTCAATTTTGCTGATTCATATCTTGTCATTGGATTAGTTGTACTTGTTATTGCTTATATATTATCGTTTGTTAAACAAAATAAACCACCAGTTAGTGAAGATGATAATTTGACTAATAATAAAAAAGAAGACTTATTAAATAAACTCAAGGAAAAAGAAAAACAAGATGAATAGATTGATCTATGATAAAGATGAAAAAATTAGAATTGATAAATATTTGAAAGATTTATTAAATATTTCACGTGCTCGCATTCAAAAAAGCATTGAAAATGAAACTGTTTTAGTAAACGAAAAGAAAGTATCTTCCTCATATCAATTAAAAAAAGATGATATTATCGACTATGAGATAGTTGAAGAAGAAAATATTGATATTAAACCTTCATTTTTCGATACTATTGATTATGTTTATAAAGACAAAGATATTGCAATAATCAATAAGAAAAGAGGTTTGGTTGTTCATCCAGCTGCTGGTCATTATGAAGATTCACTTGTCAATCTTCTTTTAGGTGATGAAGACTTCAAATATGATAATTCAACAATAAGACCTGGAATTGTTCATCGAATCGATAAAGATACTCAAGGTTTACTTTTAGTTTCTTTAAATCCCGATAATATGGACTTTTTATCAAAGTGTATCAAAGATCATTTGTTTGAAAGAGAATATTTAGCCCTTGTCTATGGTGAAATCAAAGATGAATATTTTAAAATTGATGCTCCACTTACAAGGCCTAATCATACTCAAAAAAAAGCTATTGTTGATGTCTTTAACGGAAATGAAGCCATCACTCATTGTCATCTTTTATCAACAACTGGTAAAGTATCTTTAATATCATGCACCTTAGAAACAGGAAGGACTCATCAAATAAGAGCTCATCTTGCTTATATAAATCATCCACTTGTTGGTGACCCTTTATATTGTTCAAACAAAGATAATAGATTTGATAAAGGTCAGGTATTATCAGCAATAAGATTATCAATTATTCATCCAAGAACATTAAAAAAGATGACTTTTTATGCACCAATTGATGATTATTTTAAAAATAGCCTTTGCTATTTTTATAAATAGAGTCTCAATCAACATTTGAAAATTATAAATTAATAAACTTGATTGCTTTGTAGTAAAGATGACTTTTTTGAAATTGATTATAAAAAAGTAAATTTGTTAAGTTAAACAGGCAAATTAATTACTTTTTTTGATAAATGATTATTTTAGTATCATTTTGTAATTAAATTCAGTCAAGTTGCAATTGGATATAAAACTCTACCTATATCATAATAAACATATTGATCAGAATTCCAACCATCATTTAGCTTATAAAAAAATCTTTAAGCATTATGAAATCAAAAGAAAAATTCTTTTTTGAATAATATTTATATCCATAAACATCCATAGGATGATTTTTATATGTTTAATGTGCTGATGAAAATAAAAGTGAATATTTACTATATAATTAAAGACACTATCACAATCAGGATTTAAATAAGAATGAACATTATTTTCATTTTGCTATGTAATAAATTTTAGCAAAGTATTTGTGCTTAATATAAAAAAGAAAATGTAAAAAATCAATTTCCTAATAGTTTATAGGCTTACTTTTTTCTTTTAGTCCCACATTGTTTTACTTCTATCATTTGTAAATCTGTTGTAATCAATTAAATATATAAAATAACTATATTTTTCAAAAACTCTTTCGCCTAATCTGCTATATATATCATCATAATAGAGATATATTTCTCTTTTTTCAACATTTTTAACTGAATAATGATTGCCATACTGAGAGTCTAATACCATGTTTAAATATTTATTTGAATAATTATCATATACTTTTAAAAAGCCATCACTATCATGATATTTTTTATTTTCATAATTATAAAAAACAATTTCTGCTGAAAAATAAGAGGTGCTTTCAATAAAATTACTATTTGAAGATTCTATTGTATAAATAAATCTATTGTTATTTTTATCGTTTGTTACTAGCTCTACACGATTTATAAAATCAACTTTTTCATCTAAGTAATATAACTGAGATGGAATACCATTTATCCCTTTTCTACATGATGGTAATAATAAAAGAGATGATAAAATAAATATACACTTTTTATTTGTTACCAAGCCCATGTTAACCACCAATACCATTTCTTGTAATTTAATTCAGTTACTGAAGCAAACCCATTAAATCTATTCACATCAAAATAAACATAGTTGTTTTTATCCCAACCATCATTAACTCTATAAAACAATATTTTTTTAGTTACATAAAACCAAAGAAAAACCTTTGTTCTTACAGCACAATATGCATAACCATTATCTTTATCAAAATCAATGAATATTCCTTTTTGATTATCACCATCAACATTTACTAATATATCAAAATGATTTTCAACATATGATGCATTAAAATAACTATCATCAGTGACTGTCTTATTATATTCATTTACAAAATATAAAAAATTATTATCAATATAATTAAAAACACTATCACAATCAGGATTTAAATAAGATTGAACATTATTTTCATCAATTTTTATATTTGTTTGGCTAGATAAAAGAGAAATAATTATCTCAAGAAGTGAAAAGCAATAACAAGTTCCAGATTAGATTAGCTTTTTTATAAGACTTGCCTCCATCTTTAATTAGTATAAATTTAAGAAGAAGTATTAACAAGAGCAAAAAAACTAAGGTAAATATACTTATAAGATGATGTTTGATACTAAGAACTTTAATCTTCAACTTCTTTGTAAGTTTTAAAAAAAGTTTTAACATAAAAAGACAATTCTTCTTTACTATATTTTTTTCTTAAAAGATTATAAGTTTTAACAGATTCAGCTGATGCACCTTTAGGAATGTTACATCCTAATTTTTCTTCCATTTTTTTCCATTCACTTAAAAATAAATATCTGGCAATACATGAAGACAAGGCAACACTTGGATAATGATTTTCACCTTGGGTATGAAAGAAAAGATTATTTTTTACAAGCTCATCACCAACTTGAGTTTTGTATGAACTTAAACTTTCAAATTGATCAACATAAATAGGTATACTTTCATCTAAAGCGTATTTTTCAATAAGTTTTTTATGAGACATATTATGAAGAATAGCCAGGGTTTTATTAATATTTATACCAGATGAATTGATGCTAGATAATTTTTTAGCTGATACAACAATAGTATAATTTTTAGTTCTACTTTTTAACGTCTTGCCTATTTCTAAGTGTTTTTCATCACTTATCTTTTTACTATCGGTGACATTTAATTCTTCAAGGAATTTCAAAGTTTTACCATCTACATAAGATGAGACTATAACAAGAGGTCCAAAAAAGTCCCCCTTTCCCACCTCATCAGATCCAATCTGAAGAGAAGAGATAACAAAGTTGTCTCTTTTAGTTTCATCTAAATCGATGATGCTTTCTTCATTTAAACTATCATTAAAAATTTTAGCTTCTTTTAAAAGCTTTCCCTTATTATTAGACATATAAATTATTTTAAAATTAGCTTTTTTATCTTTATAACAATCGATGATGACATCATTAACTCTACTATGAAAATATAGATAAATATTTTTATCATTAGGATATTCTTTTTCTTTGTAATAGTCTTTGATAATTGATGCTTGTTCAATAGACAATTGATAGATTATTTTTAACATATAATTAATCTTGATAAATTGAATTCTTCTGACAAGATATTTGATAGAACATCTTAGATACTTCTTTGCATTCATAATACAAATTAGTGGTCTTTTTATCTTTTAGTGAATGTTTTACTAGTTCATTTTTTCCAATGCGACGGCGTTCAAAAATAAGTGCAGTATTCAACTCGTTTTTAGTAATCAATTTATTTAATTTACTTAATTCAGTGGTTCTTCTTATAAATTTCATTAACTCGCTCCAAATCGACTCGATTTAACCGAGTTAATTTTAATACGGTATATTTTTATAATCAAGTACTAAAAAATAATTTTATTTTAATATTAAAAGCAATCAAAAAAATATAGATATGTTAAAATTATTTTGTGAAAAATATAATTTTAAATGATGAAATTGAAAAAATATTAGCGTCTTATAAAGAGCATTTTTTAATGGAAGATAATCTTTCTTTTTCAATAAAAGATCTGGCTAAAGATGAAAATGAATTGTTGAATAGACATGAACATCTTTTAACAATGAATAAAATGATTGATGATGGAATCAACTTGAATTTAAAAGCAATTCCATCACTTTTAAAAACAATATCAGATTTAAAAAAAGACAGTGTGATATCTATCAATGAATTTTTAAATCTTGCAACTCTTTTTGAAGTATCTTCATCGATAAAAAATGAATTATCTAATAAAGAAAAATATGATTACTTTTATGAAGAAAGTTATATGTTAAATCCACTAACTACTTATCTAAATGAAATAAATAGAATCATTGCACCAGATTTGACTATCTATGATAATGCAAGCTCTAATTTAAAAGAGATTAGAATCAAAATAAAAGAAGTGTCTTCATCAATTAAAACAATTATGAATTCATTAAAAAACAAGTACTCATCTTATTTATCAGAACAAATTATTTTATACAAGGACGGAATGGAGATGTTACCTGTTAAAAAGGAATATAAAGGACTTGTTAAAGGAAATGTTTATTCATCTTCAAATTCTAATGAGACAATATTTATTATCCCTAATGAAATTAGTGAACTAAAAAATAGATATTCTGAGCTGCTTGTACTTGAAAAAGAAGAAATATTTAAAATATTAGCTACCTTATCAACTAAACTTTCAAAGCAGATTGATATCATCGAAAAAGATTACAAAATAATATTAACTTTTGATAAATATTATGCAATTGTATCATATGGTAAAAGTAATGATTATCAAGTTGCTAAACTTGATAAAAATAAATTTGAAATGAAAGGATTATATCATCCTCTTTTACAGAAAGAGATTGCTATTAAAAATGATATAAATTTAAATGAAAAGAAATGTTTACTAATATCAGGTGCTAATGCTGGTGGTAAATCATTGATTATTAAAGCAATAGCATTAACTGTCATTCTTGATAAATTAGGAGTGATGGTAAGTAGTAGTGATGCTTCATTTCCTTTTATTGATCAAGTTTTTTATTTAGGTGGAGATGAGCAATCTGTTATCAATAATTTATCAACTTTTCAAAGTCATCTTTTAAACATCAAATACATAGTTGATAATGCCACTTCTTCATCGCTTGTTATTATTGATGAAGTAGGAGAAGGGACTTCACCTAAAGATGGTGAAGCATTATCGATAGCTTTATTTAAATATTTTATAAAATTAAAATCTTATACAATATTTACATCACATTTTGATGGTGTTAAATATTACGCTAAAAGTAATCCTTCTATTTGTTGCTCATCAATGGAGTTTTCTCTTTCACTTCTTAGACCAACATATCATTTAATAAATGATTCAATATCGCCATCTTATGGGATTGAACTTGCTAAAATGATTAAATTAAAAGATGAAATAATTAAAGATGCAATCTCATACAAGAATAAATCTAAAGATGCTGATTTATTGAAACTTGTTGATAAGCTTTCAATTGAGCAAAAAAAACTAGAGGAAGAAAAGATTAAATTAGAAAAACAGGAAGAGCAATTAAAAAATCTTATAGTTAAAAGAGAAAATGCTATTAAATCACTGGAACAAGAAAAAAAGAATATATCATTAAAAGCTGATAAAAAAATAGCGACTATTGTCACAAATAAAATCAATGAAATTAATGAAGCATATAAAAGTAAACAGTTAAAACTGACATATGATGAAGTTTCTAAAATTAAAGGAAATTTAAATAAAATAAATAAAAAAGAAGAAGAAAAAACTAGTAAAAAAGTAATTGAATTGAAAATTGGCGACTACGTAAAAGATGAAGACAATAATAAAATGGAAGTCATTGAAGTTAATAAAAATAAAGTTGTTGTTTCTCTTGATGGACTCAAAATAACAAGAAGAATAGATGGTTTAACTAAAATAAATAAACCTATAGAAATAAAAAAAGAAAGAATGTCTTCTTTAGATTATAGGATTCAAAGTTCGGTCAATACCTCTTATAAAATAAACGTGATTGGTCTATATGTTGAGGAAGCATTAAGAGAAGTAAAAATATTCATTGATAGAGCAAGAGTAGCCAATTTAACCATGCTTGTTATTATTCATGGCCAAGGTTCTTTTAAATTAAAAAATGCTATTTGGAAATATTTGAGCACTTTAGATTTTGTAAAAAGCTATCGCTTAGGAAATGAATATGAAGGTGGATTTGGAGCCACAATTGTATATCTATGAGCTCATATTTAGATAATCCACTGCTTAAAGAAAAAATAGAATTATTACCAGATTCACCTGGTTCTTACCAGATGAAAGATAAAGAGGGTAATATCATTTATGTTGGCAAAGCAAAATCACTTGTTAAAAGAGTAAAACAATATTTTACAAGACCTCAAAAAGGAAAAGTGATGAGAATGGTATTAGAGATTGATGATTTTGATATCATCAAAACACAAAATGAAAAAGAAGCACTTCTACTTGAAATATCACTCATCCATAAATATCATCCAAAATATAACATTATGTTAATGGATGATAAAACATATCCATATATTGCTTTAAAGAAAACAGGTGACCCATTTTTAAAAATAGCCAGATCTAATAAAGAAAAAGGATATTATTATTTTGGACCATATCCTAATTCATCAGCTGCTTATAAAACAATTGATTTATTAAATCGAATATATTCGCTTAGAAAATGTAGAAATATTCCGAATAAACCTTGCCTTTATTATCATTTAGGACAATGTCTTGCACCATGTATAAATAAAATAAAACAAGAAGATTATGATAAAATTGTTGCTTCAATAACTTCTTTTTTTAAAGGAGATAGTAATCAAATAAAAAATGAATTGACTTTAAAAATGAAAGAAGCCGCTTCTAAACTTGAATTTGAAAAAGCTGGTGAATATAAAAAAATGCTAGATGATATAGCATCACTTACAAGCCTACAAAAAATCATTTTTAATGATCAAATTGATAGAGATATTATTGCCTATTCTATAAGAGAAGGATATGTCTGCTTGGTATTTCTTTTATATAGAAAAGGAGCACTTCTTGGCAAGAAATATTATGTAGAAGAAATAGAAGGCGACATCATTGATATGATTGAAAATTTGATTGTTCAATTCTATTTAAAACAAAATAGTTTACCAAAAGAACTTATTCTTCCTGATAAGGAGATGATAGATGTTATATCATCTTCTTTAAATATTAAAGCTATTTGCCCATCAAGAGGTGTAAAAAAAGATTTGCTGACTTTAGCTATAACTAATGCTAAACAAATGCTTGACCAGCATTTCCAAACTGCTCAGCTTGAAGATGATGTTCTGCTTCTTTTAGAAGAATTAAAAACCAAACTCAATATGAAGAAAACACCACTTGATATTGAATTATATGATAATTCACACACGGCAGGATATGAATGTGTAGGAACTATGGTCAAGTTTATCAATGGTCAGAAATCAAAGGGCGATTATCGTAAATTTAAAATTAATCAAGAGAATAAACAAGATGATTTAGCTAGTATGAGGGAAGTCTTAACAAGACGTTTTACTAGACTTAAAGATGAGAATAAAAAATTTCCTGATTTGATTATTGTCGATGGTGGCTTTAATCAGTGTGAAGTTGCACTCGAGGTTAAATATGAGTTTGCTGTACCTACTTTTATTGCTGGTCTTGAAAAGAATGACAAGCATGAAACTGATGCTTTAATAAATGCAGAAACTGGGGAGATAATTCCGTTAGAAAAAGGTTCACCTTTATTTTTCTTATTGATGCGTATGCAAGATGAAGTTCATCGTTATGCTATCACATATCATAGAAGTAAAAGAGAGAAGTCTACATATAAAACAATTTATGATGATATTAAAGGAATTGGTGAAAAAAGAAAATTTAAATTACTTGAATTATATCCGACTATTGAATCACTAAATAGTGCTAGTGAAGAAGAATTATTACAAATCATTCCTAAAGATGCTATAATGGAGCTATTAAAAAAACGTGAAGAATATCTTTTAAAAAAGAGTAGTGTTGATAATAAGTATCAAAAATAAAGAGGATGAAGATGGAAGAAAAACTCAGTTTTAAACTTTATTTACCGATTATATTTAACATTGTTTTTACGATCATTTTATTTTCATTGATGTTTGTTGGTAAAAGTGACTTTTCATATTTAAGTGAATTTAACAGTTATCAACCTAATTCATTACAATTAAATATTATTGGTACGATGATTATATTTAAGATTGTTTTTCTAGCAATAATTTTATGTTTTTCAATCGTTGAATTATTTATATATCGGATATTTTTGCTCAAAAGTTTAAATATCACTAATTTGGTGCTTATAACTTTCTTCTTTTTATTAGAAGTAGTTCATTTAAGTTTAGCTGCAAATAAAACAGTTACATATAATAATGATAGTAATTATAAAATATTTGATGGTTTAAATTATATAATGGTGGCTTGCTCAGTTATTTATGTAGCACTTTCTTATACATTGTATTTTAGATTAATAAAAAAAGAAATTAACTATTTTGAAGGGCTTTTAAAAGAATATCAAACCCCTAAACCAAATGTGCTAAGTCAAAAATTTACTAGTAAAGAAGATTTATTCAATCATTTAAAAAAACTTCATGAAGAAGGTAAAATAAGCGATATTGAATATAAAACTTTTTTAGAAGAATTGGTAGATGATGAAAAGAAATAAAAAGGCACTAATTATCATATTAATTAAAAATTTCCTCACTTTATACACTTAATATATACTAGATAGGAGGTGTACATGAGTATACCTGAAGAAATAAGAAACATAACCAGACCAAAGAATACCATTGTTAAATTAATAGGTGATAAATATGCAGTGATTGAACAAATATGTAGAAAAGAATAATAATGTTTTTGAAATAACAATGAAAAACTATAGTGTATAAAGTAATGGAATTTTTTAATTAATCGATTCTAATTTTAATCAACTTGACCATATTATTTTGTATTTGCTATAATTTTTTTGGCTTGAAGGAGACTTAATATGATAAAAAAACTGAAATGCAGTCCATTTAGCATAGTTTTCTTACTTCTATCAATTTTTAAAACAAATGGAATAAAAGATATAAATGAAAATAATATTGAAAATTATTTAGCAAGAGATTGCAATAAAATTGCTGATTTTATTGAAGATAATTTTTCAACATTTGTTTCTAAATATAATGAAACTTCAGTTGAAAAATGGTTAGCTAGTAGTATTGAAAATAAAAAGCTAGTTATAAATGTCACCAATAATACGAAAGCAGTGTATTTAGATTTTAATGATAATAATGGTTATGCCGTAGTAGGAAATGATTATAATTTCCTTGATTTTTCTAAAACAGGAGATTTAGCTTATTTAAAAAATGTTGATATAATTTTATTTAGTGAATATGATGGCTTTGTTTATGAAACTGAAGATGGATATGCTAGATATGATTATATTTATCAAGTTGAAACATATTACGATGATGTTTCATATAAAGAAGTGTATATGGGACAAAGAAGTGAAGGAGCAGGACAGATTGTACTTCCAGATTCATATATAGTTTCTAGATATGGAAGTGGATATCAACTTGAAACTATTAAAAGATTAAATGGATATAAGAATGTTGTGCAAAATAAATATACTATTTATACCAAAAATGGTGTTGGTGAAGGAAACTGCACATTATCAGCTATGTATGGGATCATGCAATATTTAAGAGACAATAAAAGAATGACTAAACTGCCATCTGATGAAGTAACTATTGATCCAAAAACTGACTCTTTCTACGATAGATTAACACAAGATGGATATATTTCACAAAAAACCACGTTACCACATATTTATGAAACAATTAGAAGAAAATCAATTGATTATGGATATACAAATGAATCAACAGCTTGGACATCGATTAATATGGTAAATATATATCACGACGTGATGGCTGCTTTTGAATATTCTAGTGGTTTTTTTAAAAGATACGCGAAAGTTGTTTTAAATTTTAGTTTTGAATCACAAGTAAAAAGACAAATTGATGCTGGACTACCTATCATGTTTAATACAGCTCGAGGTCAATATGGTTCACACTCAATGGTTGTTAATGGATACCGCAGATATAGTAAAGAACATAAATTCTGGTTTATTAAATGGACAGAATATAAGAATTTGCTATCATTAAATGATAATTGGCAAAAATTAGATATATGCTTTGATTTAGATGCATATAAAACAAATACATTTAAAGAAGGCTTTGGAACTTTTATGCAAGTTACAAGTTAGTTAAGAATGAAAAAGGTATATAATTATGAAAATAAAAATATTAGCTATCCTTTTATCAGTAATTTTAACATCATGTGAAGTTAAACATCCACCAATTTATACAGTTGGAGATGTTTATACTATGTATCCAACAATGGAAATCAATATTGATAAAGGATCAATCAGATTAGATTCAGCAAAATATATAAAAAAAGAAGGCGATACATGTAATATTGCTTTGACATATACATTTTTTCCAGTTGATAGTTATGTTTTAGATTATAACAAGCTTCTCATATCAGATAGAGGTAAAAAAAGTTATACTGAAATAGAAATGAATATTGAAAAAAATGGAGATGATATTTTTAAATCAAAAATTAGCAAAGAAAGACAATATATTTTTTATTTTAAATTTCCTAATTCTCCTTATTTTGAAAATCTTGAAAATAGAGATAAAGATAGTTGGGGATGGGGGATTATGTGTGAAATTGAAGAAGCAATATTTAATATATTTACTGGCATATTATATGATGAGAGTAAATATCAGTAAATTGCTTTATTCAATCATTTAAAAAATCTTCATGAAGAAGGTAAAATAAGCGATATTGAATATAAAACTTTTTTAGAAGAATTGATGAATGCTGAAAAGAAATAAATTGAAAAACGATTAAATTTATATTATATTTATATAGTCTTTTCGGGACATAGCGCAGCTTGGTAGCGCACTTCCTTGGGGTGGAAGGGGTCATGA
>ERZ808252.93-NODE-93-length-94969-cov-10.834440_pt1 | contig 94969 bp, 121 predicted proteins | sample MGYA00521242_ERZ808252 | MGnify/ENA primary metagenome ERZ808252 (study PRJEB31516, sample SAMN03275581) | gut metagenome | biome: mammalia-associated habitat; material: feces | host: Papio cynocephalus | place: Kenya | collected 2012-08-07 ...
ATAATAAATATCTATATGAGTATAATATATAATATATATAATATAATATAATATATAATATATAATAATATACTCTATTAGATAAAGGGTAACTCCTACTGTAGATATTATCTACTCTATTGAATTATCTACTAGGGATTCTCGGGAATGAAGAATTTATCATGAGGAGGTTTTAACCGGATGGAAAATTCCAACATGAGTAACATGAGGTATTACAATCAGGCGCGATCCGTTCCCGCTGAGGCGAAGAAGCAGTTCAACAACGGACGCTTCTCGGGCACGGACATCAACCCCATGTGGCGCATCAAGATGCTCACTGAGATGTTCGGCCCCGCCGGAATCGGCTGGTACACCGATGAAATCGAGGAACGCTGGGAGCGGCTGGACGATGCCAGCGTTATCGCCATCGTCAATCTGAAGCTCTACGTGAAGGAGAACGGCGAGTGGAGCAAGCCCATCTACGGCACTGGCGGCAACATGGTATACAGCAAGGGCAAACCCTCTGATGAGGGGTACAAGATGGCCTACACGGACGCGCTCAGCGTGGCTTGCAAGGCTCTCGGCATCGGCGCGGATGTGTATTACGAGAAGGACAGAACGAAGTATACCGCCACCGCCCCGGATGCAGCATCTCAGAAACCCGCCGCAAAGTCCGCGCCGACCGTTCCCGTATCCACTGCGGATGTTCAGACCGCTACTTCCGATGATGTTCCGCAGGAACAGCTCACCGCGTTGGTCGAGCAGTACACCAAGACGCTCAATCAGACGGAGAAGCGGGCGTTCGCGGCCATCATTCGCCAGAACAATGACAACGATGTGAACTTCCGCAACGTCCCGAAGCCGGAAAATCGCAAGGCCCTGTTTGATTACATCACCGCTCACATGAGCGAACCCGCGGAGCAGTCCGCGTAAGGAGGTTAAGCCGATGATTCACGCAAATATCCTCGGGCGCGTCGTCGCCGATCCCATTCTCAATTCCGACCGGGGCGTGGCCAATTTCACCATTGCTTCCCAGTGCGCAAGGCTGGTGAACAACGAGCGCAAGTCCGAGTTCGTCCGCTGCGCCATCTGGGGCAAACGAGCGGACGTCGTTGCCGCTCACGTCCACAAGGGCGATATGCTGGTTGTGTCCGGCGAGCTGACCACCAACGAGTACGTCGGGCGCGACGGCGAAAAACGCCTTGAGGTTCAGATTCCCTTCGCGGACTTCGAATTTATCCCCCGTCCGAGAGCGAACACAGAAAGTGCTCCGGCCCCCGCGCCGAATCCTCAGGCCGCATCTGAGGATGATGACGATCTCCCGTTCTAGTCATGAGCAAATGTCTGATTCAGATGAAGCCCCTGACCTTGGATGAAAACAATCTGATTCAGATTCATCAGCCGTTTATTCAAAGCATCGTTCGCCATTATATCAAAAAATTCTGGACTCCCGCTCGTGGGTATCTCTACGAGGACATTCAGTCTGAGGCGACGCTGGCGTTCCTCCGCTTCTGCCGAAAGGAGCAGATCGAAGACGCAAAACTCACCGAGCGGCAGACCTATCTCGCGAAGCTCTATATGGAATCTGCTATGCGCATCGCCATCTGGAGGACGCTGAACGCATCAAAGAACGCGTTCCAGTCCGACCTCTCGTGGAGACCGACGTTCACGGATGTGGAAGCTGCTTCCGGGTGCAGGATGGGAGACAACGAACGCCTGTCCACTCATGAGGAAATGGATGAAGAGGAATTTCTCATGGACATGAAGCATCTCCTCGGCAAGGATTACGAGATTGCCTCCCACCTCATTCAGGGCGAGCGCATTCGGGACATCGCCGAAAAGCTCGGCGTTTCTACGAGGACCGTTCAGCGAAAGGTTCTTCAGATTCAAAAAAAACTCAAAGTTTATTACGCCGTCAAGGCGGCATAAAGCCCGGTTCGTCCGGGCACATCGGGAGATCGTCTAACGGGGAAGACATCCGGATGCACCGGAGACGGAGAAGGTTTGACTCCTTTCCTCCCGATTGTCGCACAGCTGGACTTTGAGGTTTCACGTAAGGCGGAGCGCGAAATAGATACAATCATCCACCATTATGGGCGCTGCGACAATGCTTTCCAGCGGCAAAATACAGCGCCCACCTCGTGCCAGTGGTGTAAGTTGGGAACACAGCAGCCTTCCAAGCTGCGGTAGCGGGATCGTCACCCGTCTGGCACTCCATAGTCCCGTAGCACAACAGCAGTGCGAGAGGCTTTGAACCTCTGTCAGCGAAGGGGCAGCACCTTCCGGGACTGCCATTCAAAATTGTTCATCATGAATTACAGGGGGGAAATCATGTACGAGCTTCAGGTGTTTGAAAATCAGGAATTTGGAAAGATTCGCGGCATTGAGATCGACGGTGAAAGTTGGCTGGTGGGGAAGGACGTTGCGGAATCGCTGGGGTACGCCGACCCGAACAAGGCAATTGCGATGCACGTCGACGATGAGGATAAACTCAACGACAAAACGTCGTCGAGTTTAGGATAGCGCGGAGGGCGGCTTATCAACGAGTCCGGCTTCTATTCGCTCGTCATGAGCAGCAAGCTCCCCGGAGCCAAGAAGTTCAAGCGCTGGGCGACGAGCGAGGTCATCCCGACGATTAGAAAGAGCGGAGGCAAAGAATGAACGAATTAACGGTGTTTCAGAATGAACAGTTTGGAACGGTGCGCATCATCGAAGAGAACGGGAAAACGCTGTTTTGCGGATCGGATGTTGCGAGGGCGCTTGGATATAGCAACCCCAACAAGGCGATCAACGACCATTGCAGGGCTATAACGAAACGTTCTACCCCTATCAGTGGAAAAATTCAAGAAATCAACTTCATTACTGAGGGTGATGTTTACCGCCTCATTGCTCATAGTAAGCTCCCGGCGGCAGAGCGGTTTGAAAGTTGGGTTTTTGATGAGGTCATCCCTTCCATCCGCAAGACCGGCGGCTACAAGGTCGAGCGAGGCATGGCTGTTCTTCCTCAGGATTATGCCTCCGCTCTCCGAGCGCTGGCCGATCAGGTGGAATCCAATAAGCTGCTCGAAGAGAAGAACGCTTCGCTGGAATACCAGAACCAGTTCCTCAACGATCAGAACAAGATTCTCTCCGGCAACATCCTTCGCTGGGACGCGCCCGCCATGCTCAACGCAATCGTCCGCAAGTACGCCAGCGATCACTGCTACGGCAACTTCAAGTACGCGTGGAAGATGTTCTACAAAGAGCTGCTGTACAAGCACTCGGTGAATCTGGAATCCCGAAAGACCCGGGACGTCAACGCCAATCCCAAGAACGCCAGCAGAGCCGCGTACAAATACCTCAGTGATGAGGAATGGCCATGGGCCATTGAATCCGTGGTGGCGCTCTGCACGATGGATAACGTAGATATTTCGACCATCCTCAAGGAGTACACCAAGGAGGCAGCATGAGAATCCATGAGAGGAATCAGACGCAGCGCGGTATATATGGAGGTCACGAGAGACGAGCTGGCGCTTCCCATCGCCTTCGCGGATTCGCCCAGAGAGCTTGCGAAGCTCTGCGGGGTCGATTCTCAGGTCATCATCTCAGCTATTTCCCGTGCTTCCAATACGAAACGAAAATCCGATAAACGAGAGCGCTTCATCTGCGTTCTACTCGACGAGTGAAGGGGGATTTATGGTTTATCAGAAATGCGATGTGTGCGGAAAACTCGCGCATACCCGTGCCGCATGCAGCGCCTATGGCGCTATGAGCTACGCGTACTGCGAAGACTGCCTTCGTAAAGGGCTGGAACCCTATGGCGCAGTGGTGGATTACATCTCCTGCGCGGGGCACTTCCCGCAGGAGATTCGTGATGAGTACGTTAAAGACGTTCGCCGCATGCTCCCTCTCTGGGGAAAGACCGAAGAGGAGTTTATCCGGGACGTAGACAACGCCATTGAGCGAGACAACGAAATGTGCAAATATCTATGATACTTTAAATTTTAAGGAGGAACCATTATGAATCATGAAACCATGACCGTCCATTCCGCCCTGTGTGAACTCAAGATGCTGGACAAGCGAATCCAGAAGAAGATTCGCGAGACGTCCTTCTGTGCCAACGTCCGACACTCCCTCTCCAAGATCAACGGCAAGCCCATCTCCAAATACGAGAAGAGCGTTCAGGAAGCCTGGGATTCCATTGTCAGCATGATCGCTCGGCGCAAGGCCATCCGCAACGCGCTGTCCCTTTCTAACGCAAAGACCACTGTTCGGATTCAGGGTGCTGAGTACACCGTGGCCGAGGCCATCGAGATGCGCAAGTCCGGAATCGAGAACGAGACTGCACTCATGGAAAATCTTCGGGAGAGCTTCACCGTCTGCAAGACCACTGCGGAGCGGGAGAACGGAGAGAAGCTGACCAGCAAGGCGGACGAATACGTTCGCGGCCTCTACGGCTCCAAGGAGAAGGTCAACAGCGAAGAGGTCAACGCCGTGCGCGATACCTACATCGCCCAGAACACCATTGATTTCATCGATCCTCTGAACGCCGAGAAGAAGCTTCAAGAGCTTTCTCAGAAGCTCGACACCTTCGAATCGGATGTGGACGCGGCGCTGTCCGTCAGCAACGCGACCACGATGATTGAGATCGACTATTGATTTACTTCGCCCGGTGTCGCCGAAAATTTCAAATGACAGAGACATTGACGCTTTGGCCGCTCAACAATGTAAATAAATGAACGGCTCGCTATGCTAAGCATTACATTAAAAAGCACCTGAAATGCTTTCTAAGTAATTTGAAGATTTGGAAGAGTCTTGATCTTCCCACCACTCAAAGCGTAACGATTAACGATTATCCCTTAAAGGTTCAGGCTTACACATTATCATGAGGGGAAGTTTCCCGAGCTTAAATCTCAGACGTTAATCTACAGCGCTTAAACACTCTCAAATCTTCGGTTTCAGGTTCAGGCTTTCTGTCAGCCGGAAGGGTTCCTCGAAGCAGGCGGTATCGGGCGAACTTCATACTGTTAAAGAATTGAATCGGGAGGTGCGTTATGGTAGAATATATCCACAAACATTCTCACAAAGGAGGAAGTCATGTGGATTACGAAGTTCCGATGTATTCTCCCGCTGAAGTTCGAAGGGCTGGTAAGATTCTCTCATGTAACGAGATTATTACCACAGAAGAATCTCTCAATGCCTTGCGCATTGTAGATAATTGGCGTGCAGCACATGCCTATCCGTTGCAGGTTTTTTATACGCACTTTAAGAATCGATACAGCACATTCGTTGTCACTCAGCGGATTAAACGTCTTCCATCCATCATAAGCAAGATTCATAAACAGAAAAATATGGATCTTTCGCGCATGCAGGATCTCGGCGGATGCCGTATTATCTGTGACACCATCGAGAATGTCTACAGGATCGCGAATGAATATCAGCTTTCAAGAGTTTCGCATGTCTTTGCGAAACAGAAGGATTATATTCAGGAACCCAAGAAGAGCGGATACCGGTGTTTCCATATGATCTATCGGTATCAAAGCAAAAGCCCATCCAAGCAATGCTACAATGGAATGCGGATTGAGATTCAGATCCGAACACACCTTCAGCATTTATGGGCAACAGGAGTTGAGATTATTTCCAATGCAACCAAGGAGAACTTGAAGGGAGGGGACGGAGACGCGAGTATGCAAAGATTTTTTGCACTGATTTCCTCGCTCTTCGCTCTTCGAGAAAAGACGCCACTTGTGCCAGATACTCCAACAACGGAAGCGGAGATCGTAGAAGAAATACGAGTTCTGAACGCTCGATACAAAATTCTGGATCGACTGGAGAATATTTCCGGTCTGATGGAAATTGTAGATCGAGACCCTCGATTTCAAAAGTATAAGAAAGGATACCTGCTTCTGATACGTACTCGAGATCAGGTTAGCGTAATTCCGTATAAACCAACTCAAATTGATATTGCCACCCGGGATTATAACAACATTGAGATTCGAGAGGAAGACGTGGATGTGGTTCTGGTAAGAGCGTCCTCTTTCGATAAACTCCGTCAGGCTTATCCTAATTACTACATGGATATTTCTGAATTCATTGAAATTCTCAATCAATACATTTGAAAATCAATTTGCGGCGATCAAAAAACGTGGAGCCGTCCTCGGCTCCCCCAGCGATTAACGCGGCTTATGAAGCCACGGCAGAATCACCTCAGAAATAATCAGAAGGATGACTCCACTGATAATATTTGCTAAAATGGTTTCCACTGCGTTTCACCTCTATTCCGGACTGCGGATTGAATCGAGTCCTCCTCGTTTAACTCTCATCAATCCCATTCCCGATAGAGCGTCGCGGATCGCCGCATTTATTCTATCACACAATCCAGCATTTGTAAATACGCTCCAGTGCCGCAGCAGACGAGACGGAGCGGTCTTAAAAACCGCTACAGATTAACGATCACATCATGGGCGCACATCCCATCTGGAGCACCAATTCGCGCTACCAATTAAAGAACAGGAGGAAACTCTATGGAGACTTCTTTTATTCCCGTCGGTGACAAGAAACTTCCCCGCACCGCGTGCCCGATCTGCAAGACCACAAAGGATCGCCAGTCCGGCGTGTGCCGGGCATGTTACGATCGCATGCGCAAGAACGAGAACCGACTTCCTCAGGACGAGCTTCTTCAGATTATTACGGAGAACAACGGAAATTTCTCCAAGGTCGGTCGATTGCTGGGATTCACGGGCAATGCCATCCGCAAGTGGTGCAAGAGCTACGGTATGCCCACCAGCGCCTTCGCCTATCACAGAAAGTAATCCTCGCCGCGTTTCTCGCGGCTCATCGGCTCAAACGCGAAACGGTTCTTTCGCCCCTGTCTTATAAACAGGACTAGCCAGTTCGACTCTGGATGAGCCGACCATGACCGGCTTGATGCTAAACGCAATCTATCATGGACGAATGGTGACGAACGGCGATTAAAATGCCCCGCAGCTAAATTGAATTAAAAAGTGGAACATAAGAGTTTAATCCAATTTGGCGTAAAGTCAGAAGCGTCCTCAGCGATTAACGCTGGGGATAACGCCGCCAATGCTGGCGGACGCGTTCAATCACGCCGAAGCGCTTTCGAAACATATGTACGAACATAAACGAGTTTCTCGTCGTTCATTCATATCACCTCCGTCTTCGCGGGGCGATTCTATGATAGCGTGTTTCTCTGAAAAAGTCAACCTTCACCTCCCGCATTGACCTTTCAGAATCAAGCCGGTTTCCCATGAGGCTGTAGCTCAACGGCAGAGCAGGAGGCTCTAACCCTTCGGATTCCGGTTCAATTCCGGGCAGCTTCACCAATTTCAATAAAAAGGAGATTGAATTATGAGACAGATTCGTTTCAGCGTATTTGAAACCAACTCGTCGTCCGTTCACTCGCTGTGTATTTCAAAGAAGCCATGGGTTCCGCCGAAGAAGAGAGTTGAGTTTTACGTCGGAAATTACGGATGGGGATTCGGTTCCGCAAATCCGGTTTCGTATCTGTATACCGCGATTATAAATAACCCAGAAGCGATTGATCGGCTCAAGAAAATCCTTGATAAGCACGGAATTAAATATCATTTTCAGCCGAAGGACAATAATGATCTCTGGCTTGGAATTGATGGTTGCGACGAGGCGGAGTGGATCGCAGAACACATTCTCAAAGATGAAGATCAGACGCTCCGATTCCTGTTTTCTCCTGAGTCGATTGTCTATACAGGTAATGATAACAGTAGAAGTGATGGGCGATGCTTTGCGGCAAATCCTGAGCGCTATGATTACAATGAGAAGAAACGCGTTCCGAACCCCTATCACGATTCTGATAACTTTGAGTACTACATGAAAGGAAACTGATCCATGAAGCAGATTCGAAGAAACATTTTTGAGACAAATTCCTCTTCCGTCCACTCGCTCACGATCTGCAAGCGTGAGGATTATGAGAGATGGAAGACAGACGGAACGTACATGTATGAGGACGACGAGGGCGTTCATTTCGTTTCTCGGGATGAGGCGATTGAGAGGTACAACTCCCTTCTGCCGGGTTATTCTCCGGAACGCATGATTACAAAATCAATGAGCGATGAAGAAATTGAATGGCAGCTCAGGGGGTGGAACATGTTTACTTACGATTCGTGGTGCGAGCATTACGAAGATCTTTCCAGATACGAAGAATACGCATCAACGGAACACGGAGATCAGATTGTCGCCTTTGGCTACTATGGCCATGACTGATAGGAGGGTCTTATGAGAAAGAAAGGCTGGGTAGATTATCAGAACGGCAACTATTCCGTACGCCTGAATCTGGACGACGGCACGAAGATTCGCGACAATCATCGCGACGACGATCTGTTCCTCGCGAAGTACCCGGAGGCCATGGATGTGACCATCACTTCCAAGTGCAATATGGGCTGTAAAATGTGCTACGCCGGGTGTACGAAGGATGGACAGAACGCCGACCTGAACGCTCCGTGGTTCAACAAGCTCCGCCCTTACACGGAGCTGGCCATTGGCGGCGGGAACATCTTCGAACACCCTGATCTGGAGGAGTTCCTGATGCGCTGTGCGAGAAAACAGCTCGTACCCAGCATCACCGTTAATCAGCAGCACTTCTGCGAACACTTCGATCAGGTTCGAGAGTGGACGAGAAAGCGGCTGGTCTACGGCGTGGGTGTGAGCGTGTTCAATCCCACTCCTGAGCTGCTGTGCGGGCTGTACTGCATTCCCAACGCGGTTCTGCACTGCATCGTCGGCGTTATGACGCCTGAAGTCCTGAGCAAATTCGCCGGATGGGGAAAGAAAGTCCTCTTGCTTGGCTATAAAACCACGGGAAGAGGTAAGGCTTACGAGACGCAGCACGACGAAGAAATCCGGAGAAATACGAAGGCGATTCGAGCGTCTCTTCCTCACCTCTGCCAGCAGTTCGAAACGGTTTCGTTCGATAACCTTGCACTTAATCAGCTCAACGTCCGGGATTTTCTCTCCGAGAGAGAATGGCAGTCTTTCTACATGGGTGACGATGGGGTCAATGGGCAGCTCACCTCGGCCAGTATGTACGTCGATATGGTCTCCAACACCTTCGCCGTCAACTCCATGTCCGACGAGAGGTTCTTCATTCGACCGAATGATACACCCAAGAGCATGTACGCGTTTCTCAGAAAGCGATGTGAAGAAAAATCCGCCTCGGCATGAGGCGGAGAGAGGATTATCTGGTCATCTTCTGAAGCATTTTCTGAACGGATTCCAGAGAGATGTCGTTTTCCCTGATGAATTTCGTGATGTCGGCCATGGTCGGCGCGGGATTGTTCAGTTCGTCAATCTGCTTCTGAATCTCGTCGGCCTTCTGGAGATGAAAGGCTTTCTTCTCTTCCAGAGCGGCAATTTTCGCAAGCCGAATTTCTTCAGCACTGCGGCGCGGGCGTTTGTTCTCAGACATGAAGCTCACTCCTTTCTGTTTTGAGATTAGTATATCATATTTCCTGCGAATCATCAATGGATCGCACTGATTTTTCGTGGATAATGGTCGTTGGCTTCGAGGCGTTGCTTCCCCCGACAAAGATGGGCTGAATCCACTTGAGGCGTGGCGTCTTTCTTCCTTCTTCCGTCCAATAAAGATGCCAGTGTGCCCTTCTCATATGGGGAATCTTTCTTCCATGCGAGCCTTCGGAGCGAGATTCTGTTTCCTCTGAAGCGTAAGATGTGCGTCTGACCTCCCGGAGAATAACGCCGGCCTGATTTCCAACCGCGATTTTGTCGGAATAGGCGGCAACTCCGTTTTTCTTCACCCTTGGAATCGGAGCGGTTCGAGTGACGTCCGGTTCCTCGGAGCACAGGTAAAGAAGATAATTGAGATGCCGTCTGCAATTGCTCATCATCGCGTCGATGTTCGCGGGAGTGAGCGTCACGCGCGGAAGCCCTCCGATTTCCAGAAGCGTGTTCCTCGCTTCAGTTTGAAGTTTGGCGGAGAACAGCGTTGCGTCCGCGTTGTGAACGTCGCATTGAAAAAATGCCACGCCGATGGTCTCATCCTTGAAGACGTGGTGCATTCTCAGCTCCACGGTGTTGGGATAACGTTTGTCGTACTCAAGGAAGACGTACATCCCATCGCATACATCCTTCATTCCGTAAGGCTTCTCGATAAACAGCCCCGGAAAGGGCATGCGAAAGAGCAGCTCCACGGGAAACTTCTCCTTCTCCGATCCGGAATTCATCAATTCTTCTTCAAAATCCCCGTCGAATCGATAAACAGGTTTCCCGACTCTCCATGGGATAATTGCGCTCAGATAATGAAAATTGTTCATCAGTGCGTTGGCCATTGAGAGTTTCGCAAAAATCTCAACCGCGTCCTTTACGACAATCGCATAGCTCGCGGTCATCGGAAGATAGCACCAGTCCGGCCACGTCAGGGTCGTCGAGGAGCAGAAGAGCTGAACGTCTCTGTCGAGATCCGGATATTCCGCGAGGAATTCTCTTTCGATAATATCCGCCATCGTCTGAGGGAACACATTCTTCTTCATATGAACAATCTCTCCTTTGGCGCTTGGTAAGGACATGAATGTCCCGACCGATTAACACAATCTTCTTTTTTCAGTATATCATAGTTCTTTCTAAAAATCAATCCGAAAGGAGCAATTTTATGGATTCATGCGTTGGATGCAAGTGGTACCTCGGAGCCGGAGACTGTTCGATCAACATGGAAAAGGAGTGTGGAGACGATGAACACGAACTGTATGAACGAAAAGACGAAGAGAAAGAGATGATGCGGTGTGGCTGAAGTACTCATTCGGTGGATTGACTGGTGGAAGAAAACCTTTCCGGAGGTGAACGCCAAAGGCAAGAGGATCTGCCCCGGGTATTTCTACACGGAAAAGGATTCCGTAGACAAGTTCTGCTCTCAATGCAAGAGCTGCGAGGAGTGCCGAAAACAGTTCATGGAAGCGGACGTTGCAAAAAAGTTGGGCGCAGTCAGGGAGGAAGAATGAAGAACAAACTGTTTTCGTGTCCATTCTGCGGCGGCAAGGCCATGCTGACCGGAAAGTACACCATTGGAGATATTGATGCATGGGCGGTGTATTGTGGAGCGACGCCGAATGATTTCTCATGCGGCGCACAGATCACCAGTATAAAAAGCGAAAAAGATGCAATTCGACAATGGAACAGGAGGACAAAATGAGTAAACTGCTTGGCTGTCCATTTTGTGGTAAAAAACCCGAAATGAGTCAGAGAGAAGATGGCTGTAATGATCTTGGACAATATATCGCATATCACACAATCTCATGCAACAGATGCGGTATATACATTACAAAAATAAGCAGATTTTTTCTTGTGGAAGGATCGGTTGTGTTCAAAGTAAATGGATACGAAGAATGTATCGAAGCGTGGAACAGGAGGGCTGACAATGGCACAGTTTGTTGAGGTCATGAATCAGGCGCGTAGGATATGTCTTGAACATCCGGGCGATTGTGATGGATGCCCACTGCATGATGACGAGGGGTTTGTCTGCCGGTTTGATCTCGGCGAAAAGTATCTTTACTACGATACCGCGGAGCGCATCGTGATGAAATGGGCCACAGAGCACCCCGAGCAGGTGTATCCGAGCTGGTTTGAAATGTGGAAGCAGTTTTTCCCGGGCGCGAAAAACGTACCCTGCCCAGAACTGTATTTCGGTGCCGAGTGCCCGGATGAGCGCGGCGAAGGATGTATCGCATGCAAAAGGTCGCCCATTCCCGCCGAGATCGCGGAGAAGTTGGGGATCAAACCGAGGAGGGGAAAGTAATGGCTGAGTACCATGTCGGATGTGACTCGCAAGGTATTTATGCGGGCAAACTGAACAGACAGAAAACCGAATGGCGTAATAAATCCAATGTGACGAGGGAAGCGTATGACGCTGTTTTTCAACATATAAGAGGTCTCTTAGAAGACCTCAATGTCCCGGCAACCACATATAGATACACCTTTCGCGACGGGGTTACGCTTGAAGTGGAAACTACGATTAAGAAGCCGGAGGAGAAGAAATGAAGGTACTTGTTGCATGTGAGGAATCTCAGACAGTCTGTAAGGCGTTCCGCGCCAGAGGCCATGAGGCGTATTCATGTGACATTCAGGAGCCGTCCGGCGGTCATCCCGAGTATCACGTCCTCGGCGACGCGATTCAGGCGATGCAAGGTGGTACGATCATCACGATGGATGGCGTTGAGCATGACATAGGTCGTTGGGATCTGCTGATTGCTCACCCACCCTGCACCTATTTGAGCAATGCAGGCGCTTGCCGCCTATACCCGCGAAAGGGCGTACTGGACGAAGAGCGGTACGAAAAAGGTCTGGAGGCAAAGGCGTTTTTCATGCGATTCTACAATGCGGACATCCCGCGAATCGCCGTGGAAAATCCTGTGTCGAGCAAGGTGTTTGAGATGCCGCCCCACACGCAGGAAATCCAGCCGTGGATGTTTGGCCATCTGTACACCAAAAAGACGCGCCTTTGGCTCAAAGGGCTGCCGCCGCTGCATCCAACAGATGTTGTCGAACCGGTAGGCCCTTATGTCCCGGCAGGCACTGGCCGCAAAAATCGCGAGAAATACGGCGCGGCCAAGAGAGGCGAGGATGCAAAAAACCGGAGCAAGACGTTTCCAGGAATCGCAGAGGCGATGGCGGAACAGTGGGGATAACTCAAAATGGAAGACTAAAGCAATGATCGAATTATTTCCTCGCCCACACGTAAGGAGTAATGAGCAAGCAGATGAAATGGAAATCTCCGAATATTGATAAACTTCTTTTCTGTCCAAGGTGTATGGCTGTACCATTAAAAATCGGACGGATTGGAATGGCCATCGATTGTACTCGCAGATTCAAAGAGAGATACGCTCTTTGGTGTATGAAATGTACCTATCAGGCTCCGTGGGCGTTTACAGTTCGAGGAGCAGAAAGAAAGTGGAACAAGCAGCCAAGATGGAAGGAGCTTATAGGCAACGATGAATTACAATAAAGCTCAGGAGCGAGTCTTCAAAGCGCTGGTAAACGGGAATCGGGTGATCCGGTTTGACATAGACGAACAGAACACCTGCATTTCGCCGGATGGTTTTCAGGGATGGGTATTCCAGAACCGGGCGATTGTTCTCGACGTCGAAAAAATCCCGGTTGCCAACCACCTGAATCTCAAAGGACTCGTCCTTCCAGAGAATGAGCTGAAACAGACGCTCGATTTCAAGCTCGTGAACGAGCGGTCGAAGACGATGCTCCGAAAATTCGAAGGCCAAGATAAAACCGTGTGGGTAAACAGCTCCTATCTGGATTTATTCCAGAATCCGAAATTCTGGCAGGAGAAGGATAAGCCGCTGGGGCATATCGTTGTCACAGAAAAGATTCGTAAAGAGGATGTGCCGGTCGGCGTTGTGCTGCCGGTGAGAATTCTGGGAGGAACGGAGGTAACGATGTGAAACCGATTGTATTTGATTCCTGGATGGTGGATTCTATTCGAAAAGGGTTCAAAACTCAGGCTCGAAGGCCCATAAAGGGTGTCGAGAATCTCGATGTTTTTCGGGTAGAACCTGCGGAAGACGCGTATGATACGCGCGGTGAGTGGGATTTTTTCTACGAAGAGAAAGTCGATAAGGATATGGTGAAGTTTTCCATTCAAAGCGTAAAAGCTCCGTGCGCTATTGGAGATGTTTTGTATGTGCGGGAACAGTGGTATAAGGACGTCTCACGGTACATGTATCGTGCTGACTATCATGAGAAAGAGCATTTCTATCACGACGGAAAAGAAATTCAGATGCACTGGGAATCAGCAATCCATATGCCAAAGGAAGCGGCGCGGTTTTTTCTGAAGGTAAAGGAAGTACGGCCTGAACGTCTTCAATCTATTGATATTGATGGATTTAGAGCGGAAGGTTTTACCTCAATGGGCGCGTTCTTCGGGGATATAGATATGGCTTTTTTCGAATGGAAGGCACATTGGGACAGTAAACTCCGGCGCAGTGAGCTACAGTCTTTCGGCTGGGATGCAAATCCGTGGGTGTGGAGAATTGAGTTTGAGAGGTGCGATAAGAGTGAAATCACATGAAGAGATCAAATACGCGCTGTATTGGTGCAGGAATAGCGATGCAAATAATCAGTGTCTCGGATGCCCATATAAAAGAATCGAGGATTGCGAATATGCTCTTGAGGCTGACGCTCTCGCCTACATCCAGCAGCTCGAAGAAAAGACAATCCCAAAGAAATGTACTCATGAAGCAACGCTTCACCGCGACCTCACCTGTCCCGTCTGCAAGAACGTTGTCAGCCACACAGTAGAGATCTTCGGAAATAAGCTGGAGGCAATTACGAATTACTGTCCATACTGCGGACAGCGAATTGAGTCGGACGAGGCTGAAAATAAAGTTGAATAAAAATGGTCGAGATAATCTGGAATCAGAAAAAGAACAATGAGGAGGATAAAAAATGCCTACGGATATGTCAACGCTCAATGTGCTCGCAGATCGCGAATTTTCATATGAAATAGATGCAGATAAGGTGGATAAAATGATGCTTCATTCTTTGTTCTACCCTGAGAATTTTGCATTCTCAGTAAACTATGTAAAGGCACTTCCACTTATTGGCAAGATCATTTTCAATAATCCTGCAACCATTGTATTTTGGAACGACGGCACAAAGACGGTTGTCAAGTGCATGGAAGGTCATGAATTTAATGCGTATTATGGCGTTGCCTGCGCAATCATGAAGAAGTACTTTGGCAACAACAGCAAAGCGAAAGCCTTTATTGATCAATTCAGAGATGAAGATATTCTGAAAACCATCAAGGTTTCTGGTGGGCGGCACAATGTTGAACTTGGAACAACTATACGATGATTTCATACGGCTGATAAACAGCCTGTCTTCTGAGGAAATGGAACAGGAAACGCAGCGTGCAATCTGGGAAAGCAGAGATTCATATTTAATGGAGGATGAAGATGAGCGATCTGATTAGCCGAAAGGCAATACTCGGAGCCATTGATAAACGCGAAAGAATCATGAGAGAGGCCATACTGTTTGAAATAAATGACGACGAACTCAGGCCGACGCTGAACTCCATTAGGGAATTTATAAAGAATAGGCCCGCTGTGGATGCGGAGCTGGTGAGGCATGGGAAATGGATAAAAGGTGGCTATGCTTGCGGCGAATACGAATGGAAGTGCTCTGTATGCGGCGAAACAGACTGGCGTGGAAGCGCAGACTGGATGAAATTTTGCATGTACTGCGGCGCGAAAATGGATTTGAAAGAAGAGGAGAAAGAGTAATGCCTAGAGCCAACACTAAACTCTGGTATCAGCAGCGAAAGGAAATGGGTCTTTGTCCTCAGTGCGAAAATCCCGCTCAAGAAGGAAAGGTTCTCTGTCTCGCGTGCGCTCAGAAGCAGAGCAAGTATATTCAGTCGAGAGGCAAGGAGAAACACGCCGCATATATGCGTAAACTCTACGCTCAAAGGCGGGCAGAGGGGCTGTGCGTAAAGTGCGGGAAACCTGTGATTGGGAATAGCGCTTATTGTGATCTTCACAAAAGGAGGCCGAGATGACGGATTCATATATTGGAGGATATTCCAAGGCGCTACTTGATGTGAAGAACTGGTTTGAAGATCATTCTGAAATCTTAAAATTCAATCGGCTATATAACGAGAAGGGAATCAGAAATATCCTTTGGGCGTTGTTGGAAAATCGAGCAGAGCTTCGAGAAACTGGTGATGTGAAGCTTTACGTAAATCGAAAGACAAAAGAGATTAGAAGAAAACAGGAGAACGAGTGATGAAGAAAAGAATTGTCTGGTTTGTTCTATTTGCGGTAATCGTATGTCTGCTTACATCCTGTGACTTTTCTTCAGAAGCGGATAAAGTCAACAGAAACATTAGCAAGCAGGCGCAGTATTTTGAGTGCGAGCGCAAGATTACGGTTTACAATGCGCGCACCGATAAGATCATTATGGAAGCCGAAGGCTGGATGGATATTTCCAATAACACTGCCAACGAGCTTGTGGTCACGGTCAAGATCGGGGAAGGCCAATACAAGAAAAACTATATTTATCTCAACGATTATACCATGTATGTCGTCGAGGACATCACGGGCACGCATACCGATCCGTATCATTACAAGCTGTACTTCCACGAAGACCTGTTGCCGTATTCGGTGGAGATGAAGCCTTAAATTTGATTCAGTTTACTGGACGTGCGAAAGGCCAGCGGGCGTTCGAGCGCCCGCTGGCGACGCGATCACGCGATTTTGTTTCGTAAATATCGCACCAGATTCCATATCATGGCTGATACGAAACCTGCAACGACGTTCAACAGAAACTCTATCATGTATTTCGTCACCTCCTGCAACATATTTGCTACCGAGGGTTTCTTCCTCTGGTACATCAAAAATGTCAGTTGCGGGCATACGAAATAGATCGCACGTCCAGTATATCACACACATAACAATAACGCAATATAACAAGGAGGGAAATTATGGCATGGTGGGGATGGGTACTCATTGGTCTGGTTGTCGTAGGACTTGCAACAATGGTCTACGCGTGCTGCATTGCCGCGTCTGACGCGGACGATTATGAGGAATGGAAGAACTCGGAGTTCATCCGAGACAACAAGGAGGATTATCTGAAATGAGAGTGCTTTCTCAGTATCCTGAAATGGTTTCGAATTTATGGAAGATCATTATTTTCGTAGTACTATATTGTGCCACATTCGTCATTACCGGTCCTTTCTTTGATGAGTATAAAAGGAAACATATAGGACAACTGATCGCAGTGAGCTTTGTTCTGCTTGCTGTAGTACTGATGCTCGCCTGTTTTGTTCCCACTGAGCGAGAATCCGGACACATTCTCTACGACGTTATCTTCGATGAATCGACTTCTCAGGAAGAAATCATGGAGCAGTACGACGTCGTAGAAAACCGAGGCGACCTTTACATCATCCGAGACCTTGAGTCCGAATAAATGTTAAATCCAGAAAACTCCGAAATTTGTGTCGCATTTTTCGGAGTTTTCTATACTTAATTAAATAGAAGGTGGTGCTATTATGCTGGCATCTATTGTCTCTGTTGTGTACTCCGGTATTGTCGCGTCGTTCATTACCACTCAGGGCTTTAAGCCCGCGACGTTCAAGGAGTGGGCGCTGATTTTCTTCGTCTGCTATCTTAGCTATGTGGCCGCGGTGTTCATGGGCGCAAAGGCGGCAGTGGATCTGGAACTCACACTGGTTGAAGATGATGCAGAAGAAAAGACGGAAGATAAGACTGAAGATAAAACGGATGAGGAGAAGTAGTCATGCTCGATCTGTTTTCATTTGCGGATAAACATCTCTCGCCATATAAAATGGTCGGCGATGAGATTCGAGTACAGACCTGCCCGTTCTGCAATGGCGGCGATTCCGAAGATGGATACACCTTTTCCGTCAATGTCAACACGGGGATGTATCAGTGTTTCCGGGGAAACTGCCGAGCCAAGGGCAGCATTCGGACACTCGCGGCGAAGTTCAACGAGGAGGTGTACGCCCCGCATAAGATCGTAACCAAGGCTACGATGACATATCGACTTCCGATTACGAAACCTGAGCCGATCACCGATGAGATCATTTCCTATTTTGAATCCAGAAAAATCAGCAGAGATACTCTGGATACGTTCCATGTTGGTTCTGATTCTAAAGGAAACATTCTCTTCCCGTTCACGATCAACAACGACCTGCTCTACGTTAAACATCGCCTCCCCAGAAAACCCGGCAAGAATGATCCCAAGGAGTGGGCAGACCCGGACACAAGGCCGATTCTCTTCGGAATGGATCTGTGCGAAATCGACCAGCCGTTAGTCATCACCGAAGGCATGATCGACGCACTGTCCCTCTACGAAATTGGAATCCGCAACGTCGTTTCCGTTCCCAGCGGATGTGAAAATCTCAAGTGGGTGGAAGAGTGCTGGGACTGGCTGGAACTGTTCAACGAGATCGTGTTGTTCGGCGACAACGACGCCCCGGGCAGACAGATGGTTTCTAATCTCACCAAACGTCTGGGCGAAAGCCGATGCAAAATTGTGGAAGAGTATCCTTCCTACGAGCCGGGACATGAATGCAAGGACGCTAACGAGATTCTCGTGCGAATGGGCGAGCTTCAGCTCATGGACGCCTTTGATCGAGCCAAGGAAATTCCCACAAAGGGACTTCTCAACCTCGCAAAGGTCATCCCCGAAGATCCGACGCTCATCTCCCGAATCAAAACCAATATTCCCGCATTGGACGACGCCATCGGCGGACTGCGAATGGGTGCAATCACCGTCTTCACCGGCAAGTCCGGCAGCGGCAAGTCCACAATCACCGGCGAGCTGCTGCTCAACGCTATCGAGCAGGGCTACAATGTCTGTGCGTATTCCTGTGAGCTGGGCGCGGCAGAGTTCCAGAACTGGATCAACCTCCAAGCTGCCGGAAGCGATTATATTACGCTCAAGTACGATCCCGTCAAGAACAAGAAGGTACCCTTCGTTCCCAACAATGTCGCTCAGTCGATCATGAACTGGTACGATGGCCATCTCTTTCTTTACGACAACACGGAAATCTTCGAAAAGAACCAGTCGGATTCCATACTGGACATGTTCACCACCGCCGTTCGTAAGTACGACTGCAAGCTCTTCCTTACAGATAACCTCATGGGCGTCACCAGCGACACCGAAGAGGAGACGAGGGCGCAGGGGCGGTTTATGAACGCACTCAAGCGATTCGTCAACAAGTATCAGGTGCATGTAATCGTCGTCGCTCACGCCAGAAAGCTGGGCATGGGCAGGCGCGTCATCGAGCAGGACGATATTTCCGGCAACAGCGCCACGGTGAAGCTGGCCCACAGTGCGGTCATCGTGGAATCTCCGAATCTCCGCGTCATCAAGTCCAGAGATTCAGGCAATATGCGGCTCATCGAGTGCTGCTACTGTCCGGACAGCCGAAGGATCTATCAGAAGGACGCTGGAGACCTCAATAAGTTCAGTTGGAACGTGGATAATATCCCGATGCCGACCATCAAAGCCTGTAACGAGGCGGAGTACGCGGTTCGTGTGGGTGAACCGGACACCTCACAGGCGGCATTTTAAGGAGGAAGCGATTATGGAAAACAAGCCCATGGGCGTAAAGCACATCGTATACCACAAACCGTACACAACTGTTTACTGGGAAGACGGCACGTCCACCACTGTCAAGGCGGAAAAGCACGACCCGTACAATCTCTACCACGGATTTCTCGCGGCGCTGGCCAAGAAGGTCTACGGAAGCAATTCCGCCGTGTCGAAGATGATCGTCCGCACCGCATGCGCCAACCTCTGGGTGAAGCGGCATGAAGCAGATTGATTCCAATTTTACGTGGTCGTTTTCCAAGCTCTCGTCGTTTCAGACGTGCCCTTTGGAATTCTTCCTGCAATATCTTCAGGATCCCCCGCTGCCACAGGAGCAGAACCCGTGGGCGGAGTTCGGAATCCTGTGCCATGAGCTGCTTGAGGAATACGCCAAGGGCAAGCTGGAGAAGGACATGCTCGCATTTGAGTACGCTTCTCGATACGATAATATTGTCCAACACCATTTCCCTCCGTATCCCAGTGAATACGCAGAGAAGACCTATCAGCAGGGGCTTGCGTATTTTGAAAATTTCGAGGGCTTCGGCTCTCAGTATCAGGTTCTGTCCGCTGAAGAGAAGTTCGAAATCCCAATCCGGGGACATCGCTTCGTGGGCATCTCAGACCTGACGCTTCGAAACAAAGAAACCGGAAAGATCACGGTGGTCGACCACAAAACCAAATCTGAATCTTCTATGAAGTCAGAGGTGTCCCTTTACCGTCATCAGTTGTATCTCTATGCGGAATATGTCAAACAGCATTACGGAGAATTCCCAGAAACCATTCAGTTCAATATGATTAAATCCGAAAAGCCGATCATCGAGCGATTCTCGCCGGAACGCCACGAGGAAACGCTCAACTGGCTGGAGGATACAATCACGGATATTCTCTTTGAAACAGACTGGAATCCCAATCCCAAGCAATATTACTGCAAGTTCATCTGTAGCATGCTTCCGTACTGTGAGGCAGGGATGGACATAAGCCAGTATTGCCCAAGAAAAAATAAATGAGGGAGGATCATGCAGAACTATCATTGCCATCATTATTTCTCGAATCTCAACACGAGTTTTAAGGACAGTGCAATGTCTTATGAGGATTATGCCAAACGCGCGGAGGAGCTGAATCAGCAGATTATCACTAGCGTCGATCACGGTATACAGGGTAATTACTTCCGATGCTGGGAAACGGCGCAGACGCATGGGCTGAAATTCGTCTACGGCGTTGAAGCCTACTGGGTTCGGGATCGCAGACAGGACGATAAGACGAACGCGCATATTGTCGTACTGGCGAAGAACAAACCCGGCATCTGGCAGATCAACGAAATGCTCTCTACGGCTAATGAGGATGGATACTATCACGTTCCCCGAGTGGACGTAGAGCTTTTGAAGAAGCTGGATCCTGAAAACGTGCTCGTCACCACGGCCTGCGTGGCCTTCTGGGGAAAGGTAGATAAAGCAACCTCCGATGTGAACTGGCACTACGAATCCAAGGAGAACATCCTCGCTCTGTTTCATCAGCTCAGAGAGCACTTCAGAGATTCTCTGATGCTCGAGGTGCAGTGCCACAACACGAAATGGCAGAAGCAGGTAAACCTCCTCTGCCGGGAGCTGCACGATCAATATCAGATTCCATACATCGCCGGAATGGACAGCCATTACATCTATCCCTCTCAGAAGCAGGAAAGACAGTGGCTGCGCGAGGAAAGCGGCGTAAAGATGGGGGATGAGGATCATGAGTTTGCAAACGAGGTGTACGAGGATTACCCGGATGAGGAAACATTCGTTCAACGATTCCGGACGCAGGGAGTCCTGACGGAAGAGGAAATCCGGGAGGCCATCGACAACACGGATACGCTATTGTTCTTCGACGACATCGACTTCGACCGCTCCAGAAAGCTGCCCACGATCTACCCGGAGCTTACGCAGGAGGAACGGAATCAAAAGTATGTCGATCTCGTGATGGAGGGCTGGGAGAAGTTCAAACAGGGCGTTCCCTGTGAGCGCTGGCAGGAATACCTTGAGTCCTTTCTCAAAGAGGAAGTAGATGTCATCACCTCGACGAACATGTCTGATTACTTTCTTCTCGATCACGACATGGTTCAACTTGGAATCAAGAAGGGAGGATACGTTACCCGCAGCGGAAGAGGCTCCTCGGGCAGCTTCTTTACCAATACACTTCTCGGTATGTCCACGCTGGATCGGTTTGATCTGCCTGTTACACTGTACCCCGCGAGATTCTGTACCGCTGAGCGTCTAAAAACCAGCGTAGCAGACCTTGACATGAACGTCTCCGACCCTTCCGTTTTTGCGGAAGCACAGGAAGAACTTCTGGGCAAAGGCCATTCTTATCCAATGATCGCCTACGGTACGCTCAAGAAGAAATCCGCGTTCAAGCTCTACGCGAGAACAAAGAATCTCCCAATCGACATCGCCAATCAGGTGTCAGCGCAGATTGAGAAATACGAAGAGACACTGAAGAACGCCGATGACGATGATGAGCGAGAGCTGATTCAGATCGAGGATTATGTGGACAAGCAGTACCTCAGCTACATCGAGGCCAGCAAGCCCTACAACGGTATTGTGGTTTCCAAGTCGCAGTCCCCGTGCTCCTATCTTCTCTACAACGGAGACATTCGCTCTGAGATCGGAATCATGCGCGTCAACGCCAATGGCGGAAAGAAGATTGTGTACTGCACCGTGTGCGACGGTTACACGGCAGAGGCATTCGGTTACGTAAAGAATGACATATTGCCAGTCAAGGTTATCGCTATCAACGCAGAAGCCATGAACCGCGCCGGACTTCCTCAACTGACCTCCAAGGAGCTGATTAACCTCACAAAAAACGACAAGGCCACATGGGACATTCTCGCCAAGGGGTACACTCAGGGAATCAATCAGTGTCAAGGCGAAGGAACCACAAACAAACTCATGATGTACAAGCCCCGTTCTCTTCAGGACATGGCAGCGTTCGTCGCGGCCATCCGTCCGGGCTTCAAGTCCATGGCTCCGAAGTTTCTCCATCGCGAGAAGTTCTCTTATGGTATTCCGTCCTTTGACGCGCTTCTCAAGAACGATTCTGGTGGTTCCTCGTGGATGCTGTATCAGGAAGACATCATGAAGTGTATGGGTCTTGCAGGGTTCAATCTCGACGAGACCTATCCCGTCATCAAGGCCATCAGCAAGAAGAAAGTCAAGGTTATCGAGGCTGCGAAGCCGAGGTTCTTGGAGGGATTTGCAGAGCACATCACAAAAAAAGAAGGGCTCTCGCAAAATGTTGCTCTTGAAAACGCAGAACAGGTATGGCAAATCATCATGGATTCAGCTAGTTACCTATTCAATAGCGCGCACGCCGTCGCAGTTGCTATTGACGCACTCTACGGTGCGTATCTCAAGGCGCATTACCCCTATGAGTATTACACAACCCTGCTGGACAGCTATACCAAGGACGGCAATAAGAAAAAAGTCTCTCTCATTCGATCTGAGATGTGTAAATCCTTTGGCATCACTATCGCGCCTTGCCGCTATCGGCAAGATAATCGAAAATTCCTCATCCTGAAAGAAAAACATGCCGTTGCGGATGCACTCACTTCAATCAAGTCGGTGGGAAAGAAAGTTGCGGAAGATCTGTTCATGCTTAAAGATCGACAGTACTCTGCTTTTGTGGATCTCCTAAAGGATCTTCAGGACGAAACGACCATCAACAGCAAGGTGCGAGATATTCTGATTCGTTCTGGATACTTCGAGGAGTTCGGTAAGCAGAAAAAGCTGCTCGCGGTTCACGAAGAGTTCCTTTCAGGTAAAAATCGCATCACAAAGAGCCTTGTGCCAAAGACCATCGAGAAGAGAATGGCGGCTCTGCGGGAATTCGAGAAGAATTGCCCCGACGAGGACGAATCAGACGTCGAAAAACTGGCGTTTGAAACGGAATACTACGGTGTTCCCATTTCCGTATTCCCGGAGCAGAAGAAAATCTATTCGGTACTCGAAGTAAACGATACTTATTCCCCGAAAATCAAACTCTATTCCGCCTCGACGGGCAATGTAAACACCGTAAAGGTCAAAAAAGCGGACTACCAGAACAAAAAACTCACAGCTGGAGATGTGATCTCCATGAACACATGGCGAAAAAAACCAGCGTGTTCCTTTATCGACGGAAAGCGCGTCCCGAAGCCAGGCGTGTTCGACATCTGGATGGATTCTTATGACGTTTTATATCAAAAGGAGGATGATAAATGAGCGGAGAGCTTGTGTTTATCACACTTGGACAAGAACGCGTGCTGTGCGCCAATCGAATCTGGGGGATTTCCACTCTCAGGTCGAAGCAGACGCTGCGCCACGCGCAGGAGGCCAAGCAAAACAACACCTATATAGACTGGAGCCGTAACCGCCCCACTCGAACCTTGATTTATCTGGACAACGGCAACATTATCGGCACCTATTTTGCTGCGAAGACAATTTTCAAAAAGATCGAAATCGCCACGGGGCAGAGCATTGGCAAACAGATCAGCGAAACCGAGAAGAAAGACAAGGACGACAAAGACGATTTTGATCTCGCCGCCGAATGCGCAGAATATCTTGAACAGGAGGCTATTGATGATTCCGTATAAGAGTTTTGAAGAATTCTGTGAAGCATGTGATGGGAAGGTTTTTTCTTATCTGATCTATCGCAGAGTATACACACCTTACGAGCGGGAACGAAAGTTCTCGGATGAAACCTATTACGAAGACGAATTTCATCACGGCGTTATCACCGAAGTAGTGCAGCTTCCGGATGGAGACTATCTGCTTGGCTTTAATCGAGCGGAAGAAGGCACTCTCATTGAGTATGTCAAGCTCAGCGAGATTCGCCTGTTCGCACATGGAGGCAACGATGACGGAGAAGAGGAAGGTGAAGCGTTTGATTTCTGAGGAGCTTCAAAAGAAAATTGATACTTCAATTCGAAGGCTCAAGTCGTTTGAGCCTGAAGAAGGCTATTATCTCGCATTCTCAGGCGGCAAGGACAGCCAGTGCATTTACCATCTCGCAAAGATAGCCGGCGTAAAATTCGACGCTCATTATAATGTCACCAGCGTCGATCCTCCGGAACTTATCTACTTTATCCGCGAACATTATCCTGACGTCATCTGGGATTACCCCAGAGATGGGGATGGTAAAAGAATTACCATGTGGAATCTCATTGTCAAAAAGAAAATTCCTCCCACACGTATTTCAAGATATTGTTGCTCAGAACTTAAAGAGACTAATGGAAAGGGGAGGATTGTAGTTACAGGTGTTCGATGGGCAGAATCCCCGAGACGAAAAGCCAACCAAGATGTCGCAACTCTTTATGGAAAACCTAAAACGACCAAAAAGATTGCAGATGAGCTTAATCTTAATTATCGTGTAAACAAATCGGGTGCAATAATTATGAACGATGATAATGATTTAGCCAGAAGGATGGTTGAACAGTGCTACAGAACAAGAAAGACGCTTGTGAATCCGATTGTTGATTGGACAGAAGAAGATGTTTGGGATTTTCTTAATGATTTCGCAGGTGTCCCGCATTGTTCTTTATACGACGAAGGGTTTAAGCGTATTGGTTGCATAGGTTGTCCGCTTACGGGTGCCGATCATCAAAAACGAGAATTTAAGCGATGGCCGAAGTACAAAGAAAACTATTTAAGAGCATTTAATCGAATGCTTAAAGAGAGACAAGCCAATGGCTTTCCTTGCGATAAATGGCCAGACGCCGAAACCGTAATGAAAAGATGGCTTCATGCGCCAGAAAGTAATGAGGAGGAAACTTAATGAAGATCATTGAACCGAACGTTGAAATTATTTTCGAGCCTGATATTTACAAGCGCATCGAACTTGCAGGTCGTACCGCCTATAAATCCGAAGACCGCATCACGGACATCAGCGCAAAGAAATTCGTACAGTCCATGATCACTCACGGCCATGAGTCCGTTCTGGAGCACTCCAACATCGTTGTTCAGACCTTTACTGCCGAAGCAACCATGAAGATGTTTCAGATCATTCACGAATACGAACAGGTTTCCCACAAGCCGTCTTATATTCGAAATCGACTTCATCCAGATGATCGGTGCGCGAACTGCGACCAATTTTGGAGTGGAAACCTTCGAGCATGGCGATCGATCTGCAAGCTCTATTATGGAGAATACCTTCTCATTTCACTGTTCGCAAATAATCCGTTGTTCGCGGATATTCCGTGGCAGGAGCACGTCGAGCTTTCTCATGAAACGATGGCTCTGAACATCGGCTCAGGGATTGAACACGATCCGCTTCACAGCATCCTTACCGCGCGGTTCACCTGCTCCAGAGGCGTTTCTCATGAACTGGTGCGTCATCGCGCAATGAGCTTCACTCAGGAGAGTACGAGGTATGTTTCCTATAATAACATTGAGGTGATCACCCCGTACTGGTATCCTGACGAAAAATACATGGACGCCTTCTCAGATTCCAACCATGAAGCGGAGCATTGTTATCAGATGTATCGACAGGCAGGCGCTCCCGCGCAGGTGGCCAGAAGTGCGTTGAACAACGATACGAAGACCGAGGTAGTCATGACGGGAACGCCGTACATGTGGAAGGACTTTCTCGATCTCAGAACGGACAAGGCCGCTCATCCGGATATTTGCCTGCTGGCCGAAAAGTTCAAAGATACGGAAGAATGGCAGGAATGGGAGGTTTGGGTGAATGAATAATTGGCTCGATGAATTCCTGATTAAACTGGATGACGCCGCTGCGGCTATTGCAATAGATCTTTCCGCGCAGTATGACCAGAAGAACCTCGCCTACGGGAATAACGCTCATCAGGGTTTTCTTAAATATGGCCCCATCTCTTATATCATCCGCATTGAAGATAAGCTGAATCGGCTTGAAACCCTGTGGTCAAATCCGAATATCAGCAAGGAAGACGAGAGCATTATGGATACTCTCGGAGACGCAATCAGCTATTGCTTCATGTTCATTGGAAGTCTGGCTGCGGAGACAGATGAAGGCTCTAAATATACCAACGAAGACTATACTCACCAGTGTTTTGCTCGAAATGCCAATCACAGTTTTATTCATTGTTATGTTCAGGCAATCCGAGATTATGACAGCCACGACCTGTTTGATTTTGTTTACAACGAAGAACTTATCATAAAAGCAGTAAACCTCATCAAAACGCAAAACCCGCATCAGTATGCTGAGCCGATTTTTGTTCTCGCATATCGCCTGTACTACCTGCTGGCGCTGATGAGGGCAGATGGGACCAACGCGAAATTGTTTTACGAAGACTTCTTTGTGAGACCAGATGGTTACGAAAGCCGTTTCGATTATTGGAAAAAGAATCATGAAAACAAGGAGAACGTATGAGTCAAAATTATTTTGTCAACGAAGTCATTGAAAGCATCTGGAAGGATCGCTATCGCAAGAACGGTGAGACATTGGACGAGAACTTCCGGCGGGTTGCAAAACTCGCCGCGAAGAACTCTCAGCAGGAAGAGGAGTTTTACAAAATGCTCAGCGAGGGGAGGGCATTCCCGGGTGGACGAACGATGAGCAATGCAGGGATTGGAAGTTCGCTTTCTCTTAACAACTGTTTCGTAGCCCCTCCGATTATTGATGACCTTGGCGACATATTCAAAAAGGTCGCCTTGGGAGCAAAAACGCACCAAAGCGGAGGCGGCATAGGTTATGATTTTTCCACCATTCGCCCCGCAGGAACCCCTACCTCTAACGACGCCATTGCCTCTGGCCCTGTGTCGTTCATGGATGTGTTCAACGCTCAGACCGCAACAATTCTCCAAGGCAACCGTCGAGGTATGTAATTTGTGCCTCGTAATTGCGTGAACGCAAGCAAAAGCGGTGTGGAGAGTAATCTCTGCTAACGGTTCAGAGGGGAGTAATCCCGTTATGAGTAAGGGAGCCTAAGTCCAAATTCGGATATGGTAATACCGTGCTAAGACTTCAATCCGAAGTAAAGTGTATCGACTAACCGCGATGAGTGTAGCGGTGTAGCCCGGAGATTAGCACCGGGCAAAGTGCGCAACTATTGCAAACCAATAGAAGAGATAGTCAGTGCCGCATGAAAGTGTGGAACAACATGGCAAACATGGGCGTAATGAGTATTTATCACCCCAACATCGCAGAATTCATTACAGCAAAATCCAAATCCGCAGACCGGCTGTGCCACTTCAATCTGTCTGTCATGGTGGACGATGAATTCCTGCGTGCAGTGAAGCAGGATGAAGAAATCTATCTTCATTTCCCTGTTTACGACGAGAAGGGATTTATCCTTCATGATCCTGCTAGCTGGCAGATTTCAAAGAAGGTCAAAGCGAAAGAGCTGTGGGATCTCGTTACTCGCATGGCCTACGATAACGGAGAACCCGGCGTGTTCTTTTACGACAATCTACAGAAGGACAACCCGCTCTGGTACACGGAGACAATCACTCACTCGAATCCCTGTGTAAGCGGCGATACGCTCATCACAACCAGAGACGGCGATGTTCGTATCGACGAATGCGTGGGCAAAAAACTCGAAGTCTGGAACGGCTACGAGTGGAGCGAAGTCACTCCCAGAATTACCGGATGCAATCAGAAAATACTTCTCATCGACCTGAGCAATGGAAAGCAGCTCAAGACCACGTACTATCACAAATTCATTCTCGCGAACGGAACAAGAGTGGAGGCGCAAGATCTCCGAATCGAAGATGCACTGGCGACCTATTATCTCCCCGACGGGACGTGCTGCGAGGGGGTTACGGTGACTTCCATCTGGCACTGTTCTGAAATCGAAGACAAGGTGTACTGTTTCAACGAATCCAAGAATCACAGCGGCCTCTTCAATGGCGTAATGACTGCCCAGTGTTCCGAGTACCTCTCCGGGCGCGTCTATGGCGAGAACGTCGATCCTCAGGACTATGGCGGCGCATGCAACCTCGGAAGCATCATGCTCCACAAGTTTGTCGTTCACCCGTTTACTGCAAAGGCTCACGTGAATTACACAGAACTTCAGAAAACGGTAGCAACGATGGTCGTGATGCTGGACAATATTATTGACATTAATCACTTTCCTGATCAGATTTATGAGCGCTATCAGAAGGAATTCCGTACCGTCGGACTTGGCGTTACCGGCCTTGCGGATATGCTGGTTATGCTCAATCTGAAGTACGATACGCAGGAAGCCAGAGACTTCGTGGATGGCCTCATGGATTATATCTCCGCTGCGGCTTACCTTCAGTCCATTGAGCTGGCAGAACGATATTCTCCTTTTGACCGAATCGATTTTGATAGACATGCAGCCTGCGGTTATCTTACAAAAAAGAGGGGCGAGCATTGGAAGACCATCCGGGAAAAGATTTCTCAGCACGGTATTCGCAATGCAAAAATCCTCTCGGTTGCCCCTTGCGGAACGATGTCTATTGTGTTCGGCAACAACTGCTCCTCTGGAATTGAGCCAATCTTCTGCCTTGAGTATGATCGTAAAGTCAAGTTTGGCGGACAGGACGAGACCAACACAAGAGTTGTCAAAATGCAGGACTACGCCTATGGTGAGTGGCTCAAGATCAAGGATGATCCCGAAACGATTGTCAAGGAAGATGCGTTTGTCACTGCCCTGAACATCAGCGTTGACGATCATGTGAAGATGCTCGGAGTCATCGCGAAGCATGTAGATATGTCTGTTTCCAAGACCATCAACATCCCTGAAGCCTATTCCTTCGAGGATACTCAGAATGTATATATGATGGCTCACGACCTTGGAATCAAAGGCTGCACAATCTTCCGCCCGAACGCACTTCGTCCCGGCATTTTCTCTACGGATAAAAAGAAGGATGAAAAGGCGGATAAAACTCCGATACTTCCGAGAGGATTTATTGTTGACGCTTCCGATAATCTGATCGGCAAGAAACGAAAGATCACGACCGGCTGTGGCTCTGCGCATATCCTCGCATTCTTCGATCCTGAAACAGGAGACCTCATGGAGACCTATGTCGGCAAGGGATCCACTGGCGGCTGTGCCTCTTCGCTCACCGGTCTGAGCCGAATGATCTCGCTGTCCGCAAGAGCGGGATGCTCCATCGATTCCATTGTGGATCAGCTCAAGAGCTGTCCGACTTGTCCCTCTTACAGTGTTCGCCGAGCGACGAAGCATGATACCGCTCCGGGGAATTGCTGTCCTACGGCCATTGGAGAAGCTCTGATGAGCATGTGGAAGGAAATGCAAAGTGAAATCTGTTCTGATGAGGAAGAGATTAAGTCTGAACTGGTGATGAATACTAAAGAAGAAATCCGAGAAGTTAATGGGACAGACGCAAAAGACAAGTGCCCCGAATGTGGAGCAGAACTCACCTTTATTGGAGGCTGCTGCACATGCGCCCAGTGTGGATACAGCAAATGCGGCTAAGGAGGAAAGAAATGGAAATCAATCCCAAAACAATTCCAGTGGGTACTATCGTTTACTATTTGAAAGATAGAGAACACAAACCCATGGTGCAGTTTGGAGAGGTAATCGAACACTATCCGTCCTGCATCGTCTTACAACTTTACGAACTCAAGGACATGCGCATGATCGACGGGATTCCCATCAGGGAATTCCCGCTGGTCACAAGATTTCAAAAACTTCCAGCACACTGGACGTGGAATACAGATTTGATTCAAATGGAATTCGCACCACGTCCTAAAGAAGCTGAAAATATTCGCCTGTGTGTTCCCGAAAGCATTCGTGAAGGAATCAACAACGGATGTCTGGTGCGCGTTCAGGACAACGATCACTGTACACTGGATACCGAAATCACCAAAGAGGGCTGGCGCATTGTCAAAAAATACCCGAGGTACGTCCGAGACCGTGTATCCGTGCCATGGCACGAGGTATACCCGACCTACGATGAAGCCAGCAAAGTTGCAGTGGAGATTTATGAAGAAATTCTGCGTCAACGCTCGCTCACGGATGAGGAATGGTCTGTGGAGCAGATTGATAAAACGCTAGCTGAATGGGCGTTTATAAACGGCGTTCCGGATGATGAAAAACGTCTTGTTCGTGAAAACATCATGAGACTCGATAATATCGTGGATGTTGAGATTCGGCATGTTGCCGGTGATATTCAATGGAAATATCTTGACAAAAAGAGATGGAACACTATTGAACCATAACAACATAAGACAGGAGAAAACAAGTGAAGAAAGAAAATAAGAAACTCAACATGGAAAGTCTTAAGAAAAAGTATGGAGATGTTAAGGTAATGGGCGTTCCGGCTGAAATTGTTAAGAATGTTCTTACGAAAACCTTTACGCCTTCCGCTCGGGCAATCACCACTGTCAATGAATCTGCTCATTGTGTCACCAGAACGCCACTGCTGCGAACCGTCGCCGTCAATCTCCAGCCGAAACTCAGATATGAAGCAGAGCTGGATCCCACGTTCAAGCAAGTCATTCCTTATATTGTCGTTCGCTATCAAAACAAGATCTTCTGTACACATCGTCTTGGGGGCGACGCTCGTCTCGTTGGCGCGTACTCCATTGGAACTGGCGGGCACATTGACGAAGGCGAAGATATTACTGCCGGTCTTACGCGAGAAGTAAAGGAAGAAATCGGAATTAACCCTGAGGATTGGCTCGGATATATTTCCAAGGGATTTATCCTCGATGAGTCTACTGAAGTAAACGCCGTTCATCTCGGCATTGTTTTTGATATGGTAATCAATCGAGACGACATTGAGTGCCTTGAAAAAGAAAAGCTGGCAGGAGAATGGGTGACTGTTAATCAGCTCCGCGAGCTTTATGAGCAGGACAAGCTGGAATCGTGGAGCCGAATCGTTTGCGAAGAGTTTCTGTTCAAGAATAAAGAGGTGTGATCTCCATGGCTACTACAAAGAGGAAACATCACATCAAAAAGAATAAGCCCATAGGGGATATCCAAGGCGACTTTAATATTGTTGCCTGTGACCTGTCTCTGAGATGCCCTGGCTTTGCCCTCATTCATTATGATTCCGCTACAAGACAGGCTTCGATTCTCAAGAAGAGCTGCGTAAAAAACAGAACACCGAATCGAAAGTGTCATGGGCAAATCCTCTGTGAGATTAAAAACGAATTTGCAAAGTACACTTCCGCTCAGGACGTAAAGGTCTTTGTGAGAGAACGATCTTTTGCCCGATTTAATTACGAGGTCATTGTGCTCAACAAGGTTGTAGGAATTACAGACGCGACACTTTGGGACAGGCGAATGTCTGAGTTTCAGGAACTTACGCCTTCAGAGATTAAAAAGCACATTACCGGGTTCTATCGCTCTTCAAAAGAAGAGGTAGCAGAAGCTATGCCTAACTATAATGTACATGAGGAATTTGAAACTGATGATGAATCAGATGCGTGCGCCTGCGGTATCGCGTGGCTTATTTCCAATGGCTATGTCGACGCTGTTCCGCTTCCTCAATATGAAGAAACTTACAGAATCAACACAGCCAAGGAAAGCGAATAATACTACAAAAAGCAGAGGAATATTTTGTGAGCGCATTCAGTAGTAAAATCAGATGCAAAGATTGTGGATTGATATTTGAGAAACCGGACGTAGTTTATGAAGACTACGAAACGTATGGGTATGTTGTTTATCAAAGATATGAGGTTTGTCCAGACTGTAAAGGATGGGCGCTGGAGGACTATCGTGAAGACGACGAAGATATTTCTGATTATTGCTGACTATAGAAATCCGCCTGTTACCACTCCATACGCAGTTAAAGCGACTACAAAGCAGATTGCAAAGAAATACTTTACGAGCAGGTTCCCGTGGTTGAAGGTCTACAAAGTAGAAGAATTTACTGGAGTTCCAGAGGAAATCCAATGGTACTGGTAAATCAAATTTGAAATCGTTTTTTATGAATATTCTCGATTCAATTAGTCGATACTCAATTCAAAAGAAACCAAGTTAGAGTGGAGGCGATTGATTGCTTACCGTTTTTGATAAAGAAAAATATGTCTGTATCTGGGGAGTTCTTCAAAGCAATGCTAAAGATGATTTGACTCAATATATTGCAGCCGGATATAAGATCATAACTGTCAACAATGGTTCTAATAATATTCGAGATTGCATAAAAACAGTTATGCAGGCTTCGATGGTTTAACGAAAGAAAAATATTTGGCACGGCCACTAATGTTGTGGTTCGTGCCTTGATTTTTGTTCGCTCAAATGGTATAATATGATTATCGCAAAACACATTCAAGGAGGCGATGGAAAAATGCAGAGCAGTCAACCGACTGGATTCAATATTTCTTTTTTCGATATGAAAAAGGCAAAACAGAACTCCTCCTCCGAACCCAAGCATGTCGTCGGATACGCAAGGCTTTCGTTCGACGAAGACGGAGAGAATTTCGTGAGCATCGAAAATCAAATGTCGATTCTCGACGAATTCTATCGCCAGCACTACCAGAACGAAACCTCTGATTATCGCTTTATATCCGATGACAATATCAGCGGATACAAATTCGAGAGAGAAGGATTGTACAAGATCACAAGGCTGATCGAAGAGGGAAAGTGCAACATCATCATTGCGAAGGATCTCTCCAGAATCGGCAGACACGGAGCGCTCACGCAGTTGTTCATTGAGCAGTGTGAGCGCGTCGGAGTGCGCATTCATGCCATGAGCGACTACGACTCCAAAAAGGAAAGTGACGATCTCATCCTTGGTATCCGAGCGTGGAGCAACGAGCGCGTAGTCAAGGATACGAGCGCGAAAATCAAGAAAATCGTTAAACACAAGCAGAACAACGGAACATGGTTCTGCTCGGTTCCGTTTGGCTATCGTGCCATCGATTATCAAAAAGCGAAAATCGAGGTTATAGAAGAAGCCGCCAATATTATTCGGCGTATTTATGATATGTACATTCACGGCGCGGGGATCCATACTATTGCAAGAACGCTCACTGAAGAGCATGTGCCGACTCCAAATATGTTTCGCCGAGAAATAGCACTCGCAAATGGAGATGATTTCAAAAAGAGAATTAGTTCTAAATGGCTTGCGCCTTGTATCTCCGAAATCCTCTCCAACGAGTTTTATATCGGAACTTTAGTCACCGGACGCTATCAGAGAGACGGAATCAACGGGAAAGATATTCGAATCGGTAAAGAGGATTGGAACAGGTTTGAAAATCATCATGAGCCGATTATTGATAAAGAAACCTTTGATGCCGTCCAGAGGATCAAACGCGAGCGCATCAAATGCAATTATCGCCCAAGAAACAACAGAGAACATCTCTTCCACGGCATCGTGTATTGCGGAGACTGCGGCGCGGTAGAATACGCCTTTGCGCCCAAGAATTATGTCCCACGGTACGTCTGCTCGGCGTATTATAAATACGGACAGGATGTATGCAGCAGACATTCCGTCAAGGAAACACTGCTTATCGATGTGGCCATTAACTTTCTGAAGCTGGCACGAGAATCCTGTAGGGAAGCAATTGACACGCTGAATGACGAATTGTTCCCTAAGCAGACGGTTAAAACCACAGAAGAATCTATTGCCCGCATGAGAAAGAAGCTCGCCGAATTCGACGTCCAGATGAGAGTCATTGAGGAGCAGCGCATCAAACAGATTATCGCTCATCCCGAACGAGAAGGAAGCATCAATAACATCTACGACGAGATGATTTCCTCAACACAAAAAGACCAGAGCGAGCTTGCAGAAAAAATAGAGCAGATTGAAAAGAGCATGGCGTCAAAAACAGACACCATTAAAAAAGCGAACACTGCAATCGACATCATCGATCAGGTCATCGAGAGCGGTATGATCACCCGGCAAGCCGTAACGGCCATCTTTGAAAGGATAACCGTTTACGAAGACGGCAGAATTGACGTCAAACTAAAGCCCTACCTTGAGGTGCTCGATCCCCAGCGTTACACAAAAACGATTAAGCCGGCTAAGCACCCAGAAGAAAACTACACCATAAGCACAGATAATACCACAGGTAGTGCAGAAAAAATTATAAAAGACGTTCGTAGCGGCGACCCATTACATACTACTTTTATAAAATCTGTGGCCACTATCTCCAGCCTGAATCAATTCGCCAAGCATCTCAAAAGGACTGATCCTAAGAAAGGGTAAAAAAAGAAGAGGGGACTAGGAGCGATTTGCTCCTAGTCCCCATTTTGTGTCTATCTTCAAGTGTCCTGTTTTCCGCTTGTAATTCTGTTCAGTGCCTCATAACCACCATTCGCGGCCAGAGACACAGCCCCGGCGTTCATCAGTGTCAGGGCGGCGCTCTGAATATCAAGAGCGCCAGCGACTGCCTGCGCACCAATCAGAATTACGAACGCAAGTGCCCAACTTACATACTGAGTGGGAATCTTGTTGATGCCCGGAACGTCTTTGATGAGCTGCGTGATAAGCATCACGGCAGCAAGGCAACCAGCGAAAGTACCAAGATAAGTCCAATCAAAGAAAGTGAAATCCATCATTACCACTCCTTAAAGAAAATCATTGTTGAGTTGGCATGCCTGATACAGAGATAAGATGTATTTATACTCAGCCTCAAACACACCGTTTGCAAGGTCATATTTTTCGAGCAACTTTTCGTATTTGTCGGTCAACGCAATGATATGAAGGAATTCGTCTCGAGTATGCTTCCTTCCGTTTCGACAACTATTCGCGAACTCCAACACCTCATAGCGTATTCTATCTATTTCATTTTGATCGACAGATTTGTTCAATGTTTTTTGAGCTTCTTCCACATTTGTCAATCTTGTTGCAATTTCAACAATTTTTTTATTTGACGCTTCATTGGTTTTCTCGCCAACCCATTTTAATAAAGCAGAAATCGGATTGATTTTAATTGGAACAATTTCAATTAAACAAGAACAACTGATAAGTGCTGCGAACCAATATTGACCTAGCCATGTAAATATCTTTTCCACCGCACCCACCCCGTTTGTATTTTTATTTCAGGACACCGTACTTTCCGGACACCCAGCCGTTCTGGTTTTCAAAGGCCACCAACAGCCATCCGTTGTCGGCCTTCTCACCGCCGTAGGGGAGTACGTCTCCCTTATGGGCCACGCCGAGGATTTTGCCGTCGGTGTTGGGCGCGGTGCGCACATAGCAGTTGCCGCCGTCGATGGCCACATAGCGCTGCTCCGCCTCCGGCTCATCCTCTTCCAACGCTTCCAGCATGGCAGCATGACTCTTGGGGCCGTACTGACCGTCCACGCTGAGCTTGTGATCGCGCTGGAAACGCTTCACCGCCAGCTCCGTCGCGTCGCCGAACTCGCCGTCCGCGCCCCACTTGCCCAGATCATAGCCCAGCTGGATGAGGTACTGCTGGAGCTGAAGCACGTCCGCGCCCTCGCTGCCGTGCTTCAGCAGCCGCTCGCCCAGCGCGTAATCCTTTGCCTCGACCGTGCCCTCATACTTCGCGCCGTCGTCCAGCACCACCACCGTGTGGCCGTTGGTCTTGGTCACGAGGATGTCGCCCTTCCCCAGATACGCGCTCTGGTCGGTGTACTTCGCGCCTTTGAGCTCGATGAACGCGCCCGTTGCCAACAGATTTTTCGGCATGTTCCCCGTCCGGAAGTCGCTCGGCAGGCCCATGATCCCCGCGTAGGCGCAGCACACGCGCACCAACGCGGAGCAGTCCGTCTCGCAGTCCGTCCTGACCCTGCCGCAATCAAAGCCCAGCGGCTCCGCAACCTTGTACAGCGTGTTGCGCTGCCACTGGTCGTAGCCGATGTGGCTGTTGCCGCATGCCGCTTCCATGTCCGCGGCGATCTTCAGCGCCTGTTCGCGATTGATCGCACGGAACACCCGCCAGCCCTTTTTGTGGACGTAAAACTTCTGCTTACTTACTTCTTTCCCGGTTTGATCCCCGGATTTTCCGCCATAAGCTTTACCCCTTTCATCGATTCTTGCGGAACCTACGTACACATTAGACATGGATTACCACACTTCCTTTCACTCTTTGTTCTCCTCTAATGATTCTTCCAACTTGGCTTTCGCCAATTTGAAACTCTTTCGCAATACGGGCATTCGATATGTTACTAATTGCCTTCATCCACCTGATTCTCTCAACTTCTTCGTCAGAAAGTTTGTGATGATAGGCGTTTTCGCCGTATCTTTTTTCTGTTCTCTTGTTGGTTCTCAATCCGGTTCTCAATGCGTGGATATTGTTATGCGCTTGAGTACACCATTCAAGGTTCTCAATATTATTATTGAGTTTATTGCCGTCAATATGATTTACAATCTCATCCCCATTTGGATTATCGAGAAACGCCATTGCAACCAACCTATGTATTTTGATCTGCTTTGACTTACCATCAATCATGAAATTGTATACTCGATACCCTGCGTTCCCAACTGCGCATTGAATAATTTTCTCCGGTACGAAACGATTTCGTGAATCAATATAACTATTTCGTCGTAGTCTACCTGTGGATGAAATAGAGTATGAAGCATGCACACCTAAGATAGGGAGGAGCTTCCACTCTTCGGCCTTGCCCCTCTCGTCGATTCTCGCGCTTCCCACTCTTACCGTTGCCATTCTTCATCCATCCTTTCTCATTTCGGCGTTCCCGCCGCGATCCAGCTCACCCTTGGGTTGCGGCTCGACGTATCGCCGTTGTAGATACGCGCCGTAAATCCCGTGGCAGTCACCGTGCCAGTAACGGCCACCACACATTTGCCAAACGCGCCCGCACCGGATTCCGTCTCAAAGCCCACAACCACGATGGGCGCGCTGTAAAACGCCTTTGGGAATGTCACGCTTACGTCCTCGTATCCATTGGCGGATACCGTCGTGCTCGCAATTCGCCCGCTCTGCACCCCCACGTCCGCCGGAAAATGGTTGTGCCCCGTGTTCCAGTTGGCCATTTATTCCACCCCCAGCGCGGCGCGGATGGCCTCAAGGTCGTCCGTGGTCAGGGCGGGATAGTCCGCCGCGATATCCTCAAAGGATTCGCCGTTCGCGATGCGGATGCGGAAAGCCCGCACCATGATCCGCAGCTTCAGACTGCTCAAAGTCTTCATGCTTCTTCACCTCCTCCGATCAAATCTGCCATCATCAGGATAATATCGTCAGTCGTGCCCTCCAGCACGTCGAGGCGCTGCTCAGGCGTGGGAGACGGGGTAGGAGTATTCGCATGCATTGCTTCCATCTTGGCGATTTCCTCTGGGGTCATCTCCACATTCTGAGCCTCCATGATCGGGACGGTCACGGTGTAGGTCTCATCATACGCGTCCGCGATCAGCTCGCCCATCTCGTTGTATTGCGCAGGGATGGTGCGGATTCTGGTTTCCGTGCGTTCACCGATTTTGACCAGTACGTTTTTCTTCATGCTCTCACCCCGTAGATTTCGATTTCGGTTCCGGCTATAATGGCTATAATGCTTGTCGACCCGTAAAGATGAAAATCAAACTTGGCTATCTTTGATTCTGTCGAAGACAATTGATAGGCTCCGTTTTTGGCGCGTGTCACTTTCATTGCTATACCCTGAGCGCCCTGCGAAGCCGTGCAATCATACAGTCCAAACAGCGGTTTCACGTCCACCACGGCAGTCGAGCGATACTCTGATGGAGAGTCCGCAGACGGCATTAAGATGTTCTCTGTTGACCCGGCTACGATTTCATTGCCGCTGCTGTTGTAGCCGTAAAAATAAAACCCACCAGATGCTTGCCCCGGAATGAATTTTACGATAACCTTCAGCGCGATCAAATTGTACGGCGTACCATCCGGTTCTGAGTTCCGTTCAAACACCGTGACCGCTTCTGTCAGGCTCAGGGATTCAATCAGCACGTAGTCGCCGTCCGCGCCCATCCTCTCCCGCGCTGCCTTCTGCTCGTCCGCCGTCCACGCCGCGCCCTTGCCGTCGCACATGGCGGCTTTGACGGCGTAGTCAAGGGTATCCCCTCCGATAAACTGAATATCCCGCGTATTAATAGTAGACCTGCTAGCTACCGCAAGCACCAGCTGTCCGTTAGGCAGCACACCAATAAGATGTGTCCATTGCGTCTTTGCAGGGGGATTTGCCACTCTCAATACACCTTGATCGTTCAAAAAAGCCACATTAGGGATATAAGCTGTGTTGGCGTCTAGGACAGATGCCCCCCCCACTTGCACATCCTTAACAGGCGCATATCCCAGCGCAGATTGGATGTTGTCAGCGGTTACAGATGCATCGCTTCCCGGTTCGCCCTGCAGGCCTCGTTCTCCCGGCTCACCTTTGTCGCCCTTTTCACCGGGCGCTCCATCCTTACCGTCCGTACCGTCTTTGCCCGGCTTGCCCTCCGGGATGCCAAACCGCATCGTCCCCGTCTCGCCATCGTATTCGGCGGTGGCAGGCTCGCCATAGGCCACGCTCTCGGCCTTGGCGGTCATTCCATGTACGCTTGTCACGGCTCCGATCACCTTGTCCACCCAGTCCTTACTCGGCTCGGGCGCATCCGTCTCCTGCCCGGTCAGGCTCCTGCTCACGACCGTTGAGATGATCTTGGACTTGGCCAGCACGCCATCCACAGTTACGCGCACCTCGGCCTCGCCGTCGCCGACAATGGCCGTGTCCGCGCTGGTGGGCTGCCAGATGAGACATCCGTCCCGCAGCTCAGCCGCCACGGGATAGATGTTGTCCTCGCCATGCCGCCGGTGCAACAGCGTCACCACCGCACCGGGGTACTCCTTGAGATATTCGGATACGTCGATTTCGACCGTCCGCGCGAGGTTTTCGCCGCATCTGCCGAGCAGTATGTATCCACCCTTTGTCACATCATATTTCACGGATTTCCGCCTCCTTACTTACGATAGCTCACCTTCAGCACCGGCGCGCCCGATTCGCCCTTCCCCGCAAACCGCGAGTAGCTCGCCGTATAGCTCTTGCTGCCAACGGTCGTCGTGTCGGGATTGTAGAGCATCAGGCCCGTGTAGCCGTTGGTTTTCATCGCCTTCACCGCGCTCGTCACGTCAATGCTCACCGTCTGCCCTTCATACGCCGTCTTGCTGGCGTAGAGCGTGCCCGTCACGTTGTAGCACCTCACCTGCACCGTCACGCCGCCGCCCTGACCCGCACCGGCAATCCGGCGGAGTGTCAGCGTCGCCGAATCGATGTTATTCGCGCTCGTCAGGTCGCTGGGCAGCGTAAACAGCATCACGCCCTTGCGCAGCGACTGGGAGCTGGAATACCGCCCCTGATACAGCTTATTCCCGTCCGAATTCGACGTTCCTCGCAGCGTGTAGGTCTGCGTCGGCGACAGGCTCACCGTCACCGTCTGGGTCGTGGGGATGCTCGGGCTTTCCTTGGCCGCAAAGGTCGGGTCGGACGTGGCGTTGTAGACCTCGCCGCCGTAGGTCAGGCTCACTGTTCCGGTGGGCTTGGATGCGCCAATGCAGCGGAGCTGCGACCCCATGCCCACATTCGCAAGCACGGTGCAGTCGCCTGAGCAGCTGTTCATGAGCATCTGCGCAAACCATTCCGCATTCAGATTTACGCCTACTCCGGCGTTGAACACGCAGCTATTCGCGTACACATTGGGCGATCTGCTCACCGTCAGTGCCGTTCCCGAATTGGAGAAGGCGATACCTTTCATATAGATCATGGTCGTGCAGTGCTCAATCGTCATCTGATTCATCGTGCCGCCGGTCAGCGCAATCGTACCGCCGCCGGAAATATTCCTGATGGCATAGCTGCCCGACGTGATGCTCGCACAGTTGATGGTCACATAGCCCATCAGATGCTTCCCGCTCAGCTCCTCCAAAATCGCCGCCAGCTCGCCCGCGTTGGCCGGGGTATAGCTCGCCGCTCCCTGTGTGTGCACCACGGATTCCGACACGATCTGATCCGCTTCCACCACCTCGGCATGCACGCCGTCCGCGTCCACGCGCAGCACGTCGTCCTCGCCGTCGTCCGACGGCACCGCCACCTCCATCCGCTTCGAGACAATTCGCACGCGCTCGGTGTTGATGTCCACCTTGCTGTAGTCGCTGCTCACGCTCAGACTGCCCGCCGGGTCTTCTGGTGCGGGAGACCAGTCCGTGGACTTATTTCCCTTTTCGAGCTTGATGTCCGTAATGTACGTATTGTAATACACATAGTATCCCAGCGCCGCTCTGTCGAAGAAGAACCTCAGCCTGCATGACTGCATGTTCTCGCTGCTGCTGGAGAACGTCCAGACAAAACGCTTAGGCTTGTTGGTGATGCCGTCCGTAGTCCACGGATAATCGATCTGCGGCAAATCGTCCGGGTACAGGTCAACGCTTATCGCCTGCCCCACAGAGGCGCCGTTTGCGTCAATCCATGCCGTAAATGACAGCGTGTACTCCACATCAGATTCCAAGGCCAGCTGTTCTGATCGAATGGTATATGAGCTCTGCGTCGGCGAAACCGCATAGCCATACCCGCTCCGGCTATTCTGCGTGATCTCCGTCACAGACGATGCGTATTTGCTCTTCGGAAGGAGGTTCGTCCCGCCGACGGCGATACCGTCCACCTTCGTCTCCAGCACGCTCAGCGTGATGCTGTCGGCCTTCTGGTCGATCTTCGATTCCGCCGTCGTCATCCGGGTCTTCAGCCCCGTGATGTCGGTCGCGTTGCTGTCGGCCTTGCTCTTGGCCGTGTCCGCCGTGGATTGAGCGTTCGAAGCATTCGTTTTCGCCGTATTTGCGGTACTTTGCGCCGTCGCAGCATTCGTCTTCGCTGTATCTGCCGTCGATTGAGCAGTCGCCGCATTGGCCTTTGCTGTCTCCGCCGTACTCTTGGCCGTCTCCGCCGTGCTGCTCAGCGTCTTGTAGCTCGTCGAGCTGGTGACGGTGGATACAATCGCGTCCGCAGTGATCTTCTGCTCCGCAGTGCTCACCCTCTGTTCCAGCGCCGATACGTCGCCCTCAATATCCTCCGGCGCAGGCGACCAGTCCGTGGACTTATTTCCCTTTTCGAGCTTGATGTCCCAAATCTGTATCGCATATTTCGGTTCGGAAGCCATCCGCCAGAATCTGAGATGCACATTTCCAAGATCGGCTGAAGAAGTCAATACATCGGTTATGACAATTCTCCGAGGAGTCGTAGTAACTTCTCGTCGGGCGTTGCCAAATATTCCGCCAATCGTATCCGGATAGAGGTCAGTGTATACGTTCGTCGTCCCTTCTGCTTTGGCCGTAAACGATAGTGTATAGGTTTCCCCAATAGCAAAAGCCCTGCCGCCGTTGAGATTGCTCGTTTGAAACGTCGGATTATCTGAAGTCGTCGGTAGCGTTACACCGTATCCGCTGCGCCAAGATGCATCTTCGGCATAATATGGGCTGCCCTTACATGCTGCTTTCGTAAGCAGATTCCGCCCGCCGATACTGATGCCGTCCACCTTCGTCTCCAGCACGCTCAGCGTAATGCTGTCGGCCTTCTGGTCGATCTTCGATTCCGCCGTCGTCATTCGATCCTCCACCGCCGTCGTGCGCTCCACCAGCGCCGTCAAGCTGTTCTTCGTCAGGGTAAGTTCCGAGCGGTTCGTCTCGATGGCCTCCGCGTTGGCATTGGCCTTGTCCATCGCCTCGTTGGCCTTGTCGTCGTTGGTATACTTGCTGCCCTTCACCCAGTCCGCCGCGGCATAACTCTGGCCCTCGATTTTCTTTGTCTGGCAGCGCAGGATGTCGCCGTCCGCGCCCTGCATCCACACGTCGCCCACATCGTAGGGCGGCGTAGGCTCCACTACAAAGACCCGTCGCTTGCCGTCCGCCGTGTCCTGCGCGTTTTTCGCGTCCGCCAGCGCCTTGGTCACGTCGGTATCCGTGATCCGCTGCCATCCGTAAACCTTGTTCTGCACCTGCCAGCGGTAGCAGTAGCCCGTCACCGTGTCGTAGTACAGGTCTCCCAAATGGACGTTCTTGTCATCCTCCGTCGTCCAGTCCTTCGCCGGTACATTCTCCAGCGTCGGCGCAACCTCATAGAACCACGTGGTAATGCTGCCGTCCACCTGGGATTGCAGCGAGCTCAAGTCGCCGTCGATGCGCGTGACGATGTTCGCGAACTCCGCCGCCTGCTGGTTGAGCGCCGCATTCACGTCTTCCGGTGCAGGCGACCAGTCCGTGGACTTATTTCCCTTTTCGAGTTTTAGTCCGGCAACCCAGAGAGAGTGCCCTGCACTGTCCTGTTCAAATCTCGGTGCATACGTTCCGGCTGTAGAGATAGTGACGGTAAAATGACATCTGCTCCAGTCTGTACCGACCGTAACTGCACTGCCGCTCTGAGGACTGTACGTATCGCCGACGGAATCGTAATACCGCACGTCCCCGCCGTCCGTCTGCTTCAGCCACGCGGACAACGTATATTGAGTATTGGCTTCGAGCGCAATTTTTTGTTTTAGCCCCCCCCACCTCGTGGATTTTTTAAACACCAAACAGCCATTATAGCTGCCGTCCTCCGTCCAAATGGATTTACTTATCCAGTCGTCGCCGTCGACGTTTCGCGTCCCGGTGTAGAGGTTCCTACCGCCCACAGAGATGTTGTCCACCGCGTCGGTCACATACTGTTTCAGGTTTGTTTCCGTCACGGACAGTGTGGCAGAATCCGCTTTAAGTTCGAGCGACGCTTCAGCATTGGTGATTCTACCCTCTGCGTTAGTTGTTCGCGTTGCCAGCGCCGCGACAGACTCTTTTGTTTGGGTGATTTGAGTCATAGCTTCGTTGGCCTGAGTATCATCCGTGTATTTACTGCATTTCACCCAGTCCGCATCCGCATAGCTTTGACCGGCAATCTTTGCCGTTTTACACCTCATAATATCTCCGTCAGAGCCTTGCACCCAAAGGTCTCCGACGTCGTATGGAGGAATGGGCTTTACCACAAACACGCGACGCTTCTCATTTGCGGTATTCTGAGCGCCAGCGGCGTCCTCAAGCGCCTTTGTCACATCCGTATCCGTGATCTTCTGCCAGCTATACGCATTATCTTTGACCTGCCATCTGTAGCAGTATCCGGTAACAGTATCATAATATAGATCGCCAAGATGGATGTTCTTCTCATCTATGGTCGTCCAGTTCTGAGCGGGTTTGTTTGTGTCCGTCGGAGCCGTGGGGTAAAACCATGTGGTAATCGAGCCGTCCACCTGATCCTGCAAGCCTTCAATATCTTTATTGATTCCAGTAACAACGCCCGCAAAATCAGACGCCTGCTGATTGATGGTCTCATTGACCTCTCCGATTTTACCTCCAACGTAGCTGGTAATGGAGTTATTCGCGCTCAGGTCAATGTCGTCCGCAATGGCTTTAAGTCCGTTCTCAGTAAGTGCGAACTGCTGAGAAGTTCCGTCTCCGCTGACCAGCCATTCGATTTTGTCCTTCGTCTGCGTGATTTTTGAATTTGCCTCAGTCACGTCTCCGACAATGCTCGTGATGGATTCGTTGCTGGAAATATCCAATCCGCTTCCAACATCCGATGCGAGTTTCTTTACGGTAATGGAATTCGCCTTAATGCGATCCGCGTCAAGAAATCCCGTTACGATCATATCCGCAGTAAAGCCTTCGCCGGTGCCGAACGTGCGCCAGTTCCACGAGCCGTCTTCCTTTTTAGAAGCTGCGCACATAAATCCATTGCCGGTAAGCATCATCGCACTGCTACCGTCAAGGGACTCAAAGATGATATTTCCGTTTGCATCCGTCTTCCAGTTTGAAACGGTGGACGTCAGCTTTGTCTTTAGAACGTCGATTGCGCCTTCAAGCGTACTGGTGTCAATCTTGCCATCCTTGGAAATAGCCACGGCTCGCTCGTAAATATCCTTGTTCTGCCGTACTTTTTCCGCCATTTCGGTGACGCGCTCAAGAATAGACGCAAATGTTTTCTGTCCAATATCGGAAAGATCGCTTTGCAGCTCGCATGAATTGGAAGTCGGATTGTCCACGCACTCGACAACCTTGGTCGTTACGGCATAGTCGTTGTACGGCATGTCCTCATCATAGATGCGAACCACCTGAGCCAGCCTGAAACTCAGCTCTTTGTGATAGGTGCTATCCACCACATACTCCGGTTTGCCATCTTCACCGTATTCGATTTTACACAGCGGCGCGTGCGAAAGGTCTTCGATTGTCGCAGAATAGGAAACGATGGGGAAGGCGAGCTTCTTGGAAATTTCAAGAGCGTCCGCATACAATGACTGTTCCTGCCCCGGAGCGTAATTGTCATCAGACCAATAGCCGTCCCTCAGCATGGAACCCATCACCGTGGCAAATGTATTTTCCGCAACTGCCTGATTTTCTACGGCTTGCGCAATCTGTTTTTTAAGACTGTCGATGTTCACGATTGATTCGCAAACCGTTTTCATATACTCTTTTAGACGAGTGCGAATCGTAGATTGTTCCGTTTCCAGCTTTCCAATCTGATAGGAATACTCAAGAATCGGGCCTTCATTGTAAGGGGAGGGGATGCCGGAAAGGTCAAACGAGCCGCTCTTGATTGTCTCAAGATTTGTAACGCCATAAGTGGACTTCAGCCCCGCCACGGTCGTCTTCGGCTTTCCTTCCTCTGCGAGTACATCATTGATCTCGTCGAGAAAAGTATCGACATTCGCAACAGATGCTTCGAGCATATCCTCGTTTGCGCCCATGGTTCCGGTAATCGTCGGGTGGAATTTGATAATCGCCCGGACTCCCGTAAGACTTGCAACGGGGTATTCCTTGTATTCGTAGGAATAATCAGTTTTCACTACGGCAACGGAATCGCCGGTCTTCAGCTCCGCGTTCTCGTCGGTAATGTCCGAGCCAAGAATTCGATTCGCCGCGCTTACCGCGCCGTTCACAACAGGGTAATAAGCGTATCCAAAGCTGCTGATGAGGTTGTTGAGCGCACTCTGATCTTTCAGTATCTCCGTTGTTTTGCTTGAAATCTGATCGGAATACGCTTTATAGTCGCGAATAAACGCATCCAGCGCCGCCTGATGTGCATCCGTAAAAACGCCCAGACCCTTGTAATAATCGAAGTTCAGAATAAAGGGAAGACCTGTGGGATTGACGTCATCAATGCCGACATATCCAAAGTCTCCGTACTCACCTTCAACATACAGGCGAGTGACAAGGTTTGAGGAATCGTATGTTTTCTGAATTTTCGTCAGATTCATTCCGAAGTTCGCTTCAAGCCAGCCGTCCGTGCTCTTTTGCGAGACAATATCAACAACGCGATTTCCGTGAAATATAGGACGAGCGTAGAACAGCTCGCAGATGCCGCTGATCATATTGTAAGCGCCTGTCTTGGAGTCGCAGCTATAGCTTCGAATCTTCTCGGTCGTACCGTCCGCCTCATAAAAGGTATCGCATTCACCGAGTGTCCAGCCGGTTCCTCCAATCGCCTTCTCAATCAGATCGGAACATTTGCTAATGCCGTTCTCATCATCGAAATACTTGTACAGATTTTTTGTCTTCAGCTCTTCGCTGATGTGACTGGCGTTTACAGTGACGCTGATTTTGTTTGAATCATGCAACCCCACAGGCTCTTTGATGAGATAAACGTCTTCCTCTTCACCCTCGGCTTTGACGTAGATCTTGTTCTCGTTCCGGATGAACTGAGCGAGCCAGTTTTCATGGCCATCGTCATCGCGCATCGGAAGAACAAAGCTCATTTCCTTCCAGCCGGAAACCTCTTTGGTGATCTTGATGTTGTAAGCGCTGCCGGATTGATGAGAACCGGAATCGTACAGAACACCAAGTGCCTTGCCGTTGATGTCATGTACGGAAATCGTATATCGCTTCTCCATCATCTCACCTCCGGATAGCACTTAATCTCAATTGAAGGAGTCTCCGTGGAAGTAATCAATACCATGTTCCTCGTGCCGATGAACGCGACCGTATCCGCCGTGGTTTCAAAGGGCGCATGCACAGTGATGGATTTCGCAGAACTCACTGCTGAGATAAGCCGCCAGCTCGTCCCGATCAGAATCCACTGCCCGACCATGCTGTCGTTAAATACATTCGCGCTTGCAGTGACGACCTTGCTCTGCGCGGTCGTATGTACCGAAACGTCTCGATAAAACGGCGTACACGGCTCAAAGACGAGAAAGCCATCATCGTGAAATTCCGTACAAAGAGTTCGGCCTGTCGAAGAAACCTTTTCCGTTTTCCCGGTGTAGCTGTCGATCTCAATGGTTTCACCGGACGCGAACGTTACGGGTTTGATCGTACACTTGCTCTTGTTGAGATCGTTGGTCAGAGTCACTGGCGAAGTGATCGAACTTTTGAGGATGACCTTTGAATGTGCCTTCTCCGTTCCCGGATTGTACACATACATGTAATTGCCCGTCCCCGCAGCTTCAACGAGAGATACGTTCTTCGGCAACACTCCCGTTTCGGCCTTAAATCCAGCATCATCATAATCGGTGGCATTATCATACACGAGCCTCGCAAACGGGTGATAGGCTGTAAATGACACCTCAAATGTTCCCGAATGAGTACCTCCGCCTTGAAGGTAATCGTTCACGGAAATCCTTTTCGTTGGATGCACAAAATAAGAGGCATATGGGCGGGAATCAAAAATCAGCTCTCCGTATGTCCTTCGATCCAGCCACCGGATAATCTCTTCCAGTTTTTTCTCATCTACTCGGTCGTAGAAACAGGAGAGCGTGAACGCCCTCGGTTTTACTCTGCTCTTGAAATAAGCCCCGCCGTCTGCCCATGAATGCTCGTCGCTGATGACTTCATAATCAGAGAAGAAATCTCCCATCTCATCCGCAGACGGAACATACATCACGCCAACGTCGGAGCTGTGAATTCCGTTGTAGGTGAACCCTTCCATTCCTTGTTCCTCCTCGCCTTTGATACATATAAAAAAGACGAGCTAAAAAAGCTCGTCTTAAAGATGTCGTGAGAGACTTGGTGGGGCGACACTCCCACATCTCCTATACAGAATAAATCTGTTGGCCACGGCTGCCCGTTCCGTTACTCAAGTCCCTCTGGCATCTTCATTATATCATATGCTATACCTTTGTCAATAGCCCGTTTGTTATAAAATTATGAACTCTCCTAGGATTGAGGACATACAATGAACGGGCATAATACGTACCAGAATTCGATATTCTAACAGCAACCTTTACGCTGTCTCCGTTATGTACATACTCTTTTACATATTCGATAGATCCGTCTTTCTTGCTGACTCCCACATAGTCAGGGGATGCAATGATTGCTGGAATATCTGCGCCGTATTTTGCAAAATCGCCCGGGTGTTTGTTTTTCATATGAGCAATATTGCTTTGTCCTATAAATATTGGTTTTCCAGCATCGTTTTGAATTCCTAAGGTGTTCGCTATGGATTCGTCGATTACTCCAACCTGATTCATGAGCACAACCCTTTCGTCACATGTAAGGTCATCTATATTATACCTATACGAAAGGAATTGGTCAACACAAATCAATCATTTAATAAAAAGTAAGCCGTCTCTGGTACAGACGGCTTACTTCCGGGATCCTGAGGTAAAACCTCAATTCTCAAGTAGGTTTTTTCTGTGGCAACCGTCTTGGTTTCCACGTCTTTATTATATGCCATTATGAATCGGAATGCCAATACCTTTGCGAAATTATTTTGAATGCGATTTGCTTTACCGAATCGTCAGTCCGCCGACAGGCATCGTTTGCACCATCTTCTCCTTGAGGACCTCGCACACCCGCTCAGCCATCTCGTCGTAGTCCTGATCACTTTCCAGCCGGTTGACGTTAATCTGAACGGAATCAATGTTCATACCGCCCGCAGAACCATTCAGAGAAGGCGCTTTGTACCCGCTCAGTCCTGCGATATTGAATCTTCGAATCTCATGTAGCGTAGACAGTAAATCCTCGAATAGCTCCGTCTGATACCCGGACAGAATGCGCTCAGGTCTGGACTTCGTACCGTCCAACCACGCAAGCCCAGTCGTAGTATTCAAGCCGCCTTCTTTGTATGCCTTGACGAACTTCATGTAAGTGCCCGGATACTTCGCCGTAGCCGCACCTAGCAATTTCAGTACAGAGTTCGCGAGTAGTTTTTTGAAGCCGGTAACCTTGCTCCAATCCGCTGTCGCGTACTGCTTTGCGTATTTGAAGGCATTTGCTCTTGCAACGTTGATGGCGTCCGCCTCAGACTTCGTGGAATTCGCCGTGTAGGATACATTGTGCCATTTTCCGTTGACGCCCTTCCACTTGTAAACAGCGGTCTTTCTCCACGAAGAAGTTCTGTTCAGACCTGCGAGCGCACCCGCCACAGCACCAATGCCTGCGCCAGAACCGACGCCCGCGCTTCCACCGGAGACTCCGCCGTATCCTCCGCCGCCACCGCCAGAGCTGCCACCGCCTCCTCCGCCTCCGCCGGAGCCGGAGTTGCCGGTCTGGTAATTGTAAGAGGAAATGTCCGTAGCGACGTTTTTGTACGCATTGCGCCATTCCTCCAATGTGTTCTTCCATGAGTAGATGAAAGCATCCTGCTGTTCCTTCGTGCTCGTCTGAAATTCCACATTGTACTTCTTCAGCCACGCAATGATCTCTTCGTCGGACATCGACATGATCTCTTTGATCTGATCGTAGTACGTTTCGATAACGCCGCGCATCGCGTCGATCATGTCCTGCCAGTCCTCAATCGTCTGCTTCTTTTTGTTCTCGGTATAAGAAGCAAAGTCCTCCTGATTCTTGGTCAGCCATTCGATGATCTCGGAATCAGACTTAGAGATAATCTCCTTCATCTCGGCGATGAGCTTCTTGGGATTCTTGAACAGTTCCTCGTAGTACTTGTTGACGGACTCGATGTAGTCATCCAGACTCTCGGATTCCTTCTCCAGAGCGTCCTTCTGAGCATTCATCTCTTCCTCGTACTGATCCCACGCAAGATCCTTGCGTTTTTCGGCAAGCTCCTCCTGAAGTTTGAGCATCTCCTTCTGGCGAGTGGGATCTGCCGCAATTCTCGCAATCTTCGCTTCGAGTTCAGCAATTTCATTCTGTTCCTCTTCTGCGTCAATCAACTTCTTACGCGCGTCAATCAGCTCGTCAATCTTGTCGATCTCATCTTGCAGAGCTTCTTGTTTCTTCTCCGCAGTTTCGATTGCAAGCTCCTGCTCTTTCTCGTACCGGGCTTTGATGATTTCAAGGATTGTATCTTCCAGACTGACGGTGGAATCAAGAATATCTCTTTGCGCATCATCATACGCCTGAAGTGTATCCCGGATCAAATCCTGAACACTGATCGTTGTTTGTCGAGCATTCTCTTGGAACTCTTCAAGCTCCTTCCGAATCTCTTCCAGACGATTCCTGTTCTCGAGCAACTTCTCGGAATAATCCTGATGCGCTTCATTCAGCTCGTCCAGATCAACAGATGCCTGCTTATACGCCTTCGAGTTTTTCTTGCTGCTGGCCAATGTGGCTTCCTTGGACTTCATCTCAGCTTCGAGCTTGGCAATATTCTCTTCAAGCGTCTTATTATAAGAAGTAAGAGTTTCCGCTTCGAGTTTCGTGTATTCAATAACCCCTTGGATTTCCCCTCGAATATCGTGATACTCTTTCTTCAGATCAATGAGCTTCAGGAGATTGTCCTGCGTCTCGCTGTTTTTCTTCATGGAGTCCACGAGATTCTGCGTAGAATCAGAGACGGAAACCTTGCTGCTTCCACCGCCTCCTCCGCCTCCGCCGCCGCCAGAACCGCCGGACTTCTTTGCTCCGCCGGAACCGGCACTCTTAAACGGATTCTGAGCTGCGGGTTTGAGAATCTGATACGTGCTATCCAAAGTCATCGTCTTTGTGGTAAATCCACCAAATCCGTCCATCGAAGTAAGGACTTGCTGCGTACCGGTCAAATGCTTGGTCTCAATAGTAAACAATCCCAAAGCAGCAAGAACAGAACCAAGTCGATTAGCGTCTTCTCCAACCAAAGCAATACCGCTCATAATATTGGAGAAATCAACACTGGACGTACCAATGATATTTACCCACGCGGCTTCCTGAAGCGCACGGAACGCATCGGCGCTGCCATTTGCAGCGGCTTTGATGTTATCGAGATTCTGCGTAGCAAATTCCAGAGAACTCATATTGCCGAACTCTCCGCCCATCAGATCGCCAATCTCAGTCAAAGCGTCCGTATACTCGCTCGTACCCTTGGTGGCCGAGTTCAGTGTATTGAGAGCCTTGCTCATCGCTGTTCGCCATGCGTTGACATTCTTCTCGTTCTGAGCTTTATTCAACGCGTCGATCATCTTCTTCGCGTCTTTAGCCCCAGAAGCGTAATCCAGAACATCTCGCGTAAGCTCAGGATAATCTTTGATGAGTGCAGAAATCTCATCTGAAGAGAGCTTCTGTCCCTTAGTTAATTTCTCAATAGCTTTTTGAGCTGAATTAGCCGGGGCAACTAAATCGCCGATAAGTTCGCTGTAGCTCTTGATTTTACTAAATGCGGATGTGTCTAAGCCCATCGTTTTGAATTCATCCCAATTGCCAAACATGAGATTACCCATCTCTGTGCGAAGATAATTCGCTAAATCTACCATGTTCGTCGCGTACTGCTCGACCTCAGGATAGTCTTTAATCAGCTTCTCCAAATCAGATGAATCAAATTCGCCAAGCGTGATCTTATCCACGGCGCCGCCGTATGCCGTGAGTTTATTATAATCTGAAAGAACATTAGAAGCAGTCTTTTGAGCATCAGCAACTTCTTCTTCAATTGCCGTCTTCGGATCTGCAACAACATTGCCATCGGAATCAATGAACTGAAAGCCAATAGGGATATTTAATGCTAATGAGAGATCAGTAGTGTCGACGCCATAATAAGACAGGAAATCCAGCGCATTCTTCGTGTCTTCTGTTACGTTGCCACTCAACAAGGCTTCCGCAATAGTTCGAATTTTCTCTTTGAGTTTATTCGCCTCGGCCCCAGAAGGCATCCAATCAGAAGCTAATAGGCTATCAAAAAGCTGATTCATCGGGGAATCGCCGTCGTTAAACAAACTCTCTGCATCATCTATCGAGAACATTCCCTTTAACGCAGGAATAAGTTTGTTTTCTTTCGCCTTTCGCATATCTTCTTCTGCCAACGTAATAGCCGCTTCAGATTGCCTGACAACTTCACCCCAGAACTCTTCTTCTTTATCAGAGAGATTCGTTCTTTTTAGTTCCGATGTGGCCTCTTCGATAATGCGATTAAGAACAGGAATCGTTGACTGTGATAATTTCGCAGCAATACCTGAAGTGTTCCACTCGGCCCCGTCGCCCCATGAGGTAAGCATCTTTAACACATATTCTTCGTTGATGCCATTCCTCCATGATGTCAAGTATTGCTTATCATATGCATCCCCATAAGCAGACATGTTACTTTGGGAAGACTGAATCAACAACGCTTGTTGTTCGGCTCTGTATTCCTGAACCTTTTTTGTTGCAACCGCATACGCTTCAGCAAGAGAAGTAATCTTCTCACCTTCCTGTCCGTAAATAGCCTGAAGAGAAGGAGAATCAGCGACAATCTGTTTTCTCAGAGCGATAAATTCTTCAGTAGAAATATTCGTGTCATCCGTAACATCGCCCATGTCCTTGAGCTGATCCGCATAGGATTGATACTTATCCACAAGATTGCCCTTTTCCTCAATCTGCTGATTCAGTTCTGAAAGTTGCTGTTCCCAATCGGAAGTTGCGTTCCTTGCTTCCTTAACCTTGCTGATAACAACTCCAACCACTGTTACCAATGCCGCAAGCCCAGCAACAACCAGTCCAACAGTTCCTCCAGAAAGAAGATTTGCGATTCCTCCGGCAGCATTCATTTTAGCGAATGCTTCTTTGGCTTCCCTGATTGCAACGACTAGCTTTGCAACCGCGCTCACCACAAGCAGTACACCGGACGCAATCAGCGGAATCTTCAGATTCCATCCGTCAACCGCCTTTGTTCCTGCGGTAAAAATGTCTACAAGATCGGCCATCTTATGATAGAACCCAGTAATCACGTCCGCAGACAGCACGGAATACAATTCTTCGAGAGAGTTCTTGAGGTCGTTCTGCGCCGCTTCAGCGCCTTCCAGCCACGCCTGATATTTCTCGTCGACAACGCCGCGATTGTTCATAGCATCCTGCTGAAGCGCAACTGCGTCGTTGTAATTCTGCATCAGAGTCAGGAAGTAGTTCATGCCTCGCGTTCCACCGATTGCGGTAGCGATGTACGCCTGCTGAGCCTGATCGAGATTCCGCCACTTATCGGAGAGCTGATCCAACATGTCCTGCATGGGGAGGAAGGTCTTCGTGGCTACATCGTACATTTCAATGCCAGCAGTAGAAAGAGCCTTAGAAATATCATTGAAGCTCAGCGCCTCGCCTTCGTCATCAGAGGTGATCTTTGAATAACCCTTCGAAGTCACCTTCTGATAGCGAGACGCAAGAGAGTTCAACTGAGTACCAATGACTTCACCGGTCTGCTGAGTCTTCGCAAGAAGGATGGCGGCATAAGCGGAGGCGCGTTCAAACTCAACGCCGACGCTGCTGAGAGACGCGGACGCTTTGTCCATTGCTGTAGCAATATCAGCACCTTCAGTCGCAACTGTGTCGCCCATATACGACCATGTATCGCCGATACGAGCAACAACGTCTTCCGCGCTTTCACTCTCCTTGCGGAAGTTCTGCATAGAAGCCGTCATGTACTTAATGGCCTGATCTGTACTCAAATCGGTAACTGCACCAAACTTCGTCACACCGGAGATTATACCTTCAACGTCGCTTTTATCCGTATAACCCTGGCGATAAATCGTCGCGGCTGCTTTCGCAATTTCTGTTGAGGCTACATTAAGATCGCTCGCAAGCCCACGATATTCATCACCGAGGGCGCGAGCATCCTCAATGCTCGTCTGTGTGATAATTGCAATGTCGGTAATCGCCTTGTCAAAATCCATGGCGTACTTATACGCATCATAGAACATCTTGGTCAACGATAACCCTGCAATCATCTTGAGCTTTCCCCAGATTTTATCGAAATTATCCGCGAGTGCTTCCGTCGTACTATTTCCTTGAGACAGGTTTTGATTAAACAAGTCCTGAGCATTATTTGCGCGTTGAGCAAGATCGTTGATGCGTTGCATCTGATCCGCATTTAATCCCAACGAACTTGCCTGTTGCTGAATGTTAGTTAAAATCTGCCGCGAAGCGTTGATTCTGCTCTGCCAATATCCGCTCTGGCCATTACCGGCTTTCTCTGACCGGTTATATTCACGTTGCGCAGTAATCAAATCTCTGTAGGCGGACGCCATTCGACGAACAGCATCGGTTGCCTGATTATTTGAGTTGCCGCGATTGCCACTACTGCCGCCAGCCTTCTGCATCTGCTGGCTCATACCCTGAAGGGCTTGAGTAAGTGCGTTGACGTTCTTCGTCGCGTTCTGACCAATCTGAGACAGAATATTGTTTGCACTGTTTACATTTTGCTGAAGGACGCTCAGGTCTAATGCCAACCGTCCGACAAGGATGTTGTTCCCCTGCATCATTCCACCGCCTTTATCCTAAATAGAAAAGGCGTGGACTTAATGCCACGCCTCAACTTCCTTACAGATCTCGTTTTGCAAATTCAGAAAACGCTGTAACGTTTGCTTGCTTATTGGGAATATTCCTCGCATTCGAGAGTACATCAATCATCTTCTCGTTGATCTCTCTGGACTGAGCAATTTCCTGTACAACGTCTCCACCTTCAAGAATACTTCCAAACGATTCGAGAATCTTTCTCTGAAGACCATGCGTGTGATTGTAGAGATTGATAGTGCTGTCAACAAAATTATCAGCAATCGATTTTGTGTACTTAAAATCATCTGCAATAACAATCCAAATACCGTCCAAGCAGGGGAGGAGTAGATTATACACATCGTCAATGTCCATTTCACTCACGTCGAGGTTAGTGTAATATTCCGCAATGTAATATAGCTTATACTTGCTATACTCCGGATTTTTATAAGCGTATCCATTCTTCTCATCCAGTACGCAAACCTCAGACGCATAGTCCGTCGCAAACGCAGTCTTCTTCTCATACGGAATACGTTCCAGCACATCGATTTTAGCAGAACCAATAGAAACAGGCATGCTGCTACCATAAAGTTCCATATTGGGTTCGAGCTTAATTTTCTCCATTTTCCTTTACTCCTTTATCGAGCGAGGCCCGATCCTGTCGTTGTAGCCTTCCGTTCTCTTTATCACTGTTGCGGATTCAAGAAACGCCAGAGCGCCTTCGTTAGCAAACACGCCTTTGTCTTTGGTCAAAGGATAGGCTTCCTGAATCATATTCCAGCTCTTCTCACAGAAACTATTTCCCGCATAATTCACAACGGCATCGTAGTTCAATTTGCGTCCAAGCGTTTCCAACACGGCCTCATAAAACAAAAGGCTCATATTATTGATCTGTTCTTCGTCAACAATGCCGAGATGAGTGGCGATAATAGGCACGCCTTCTTCAATTGTTATGCCTTCTCGTCCCGGCTCATTGCGTTTTTTTGTTTTTCTTCCTTCTCGTCGATACGGTTCACGCGCTTAAAGATTTCAAGAATCTTCTCGATGGTATCCGTGTCCATATCGTCATAATTATCGATGATAAGCTGCTCATCATCTGTAGCCGCAATCAGCCAGTCCATCAGCGCCTTATCTCCATCCCGGCCATCCCCAAACACATCAGCGTTCATCATCATGATGTCGGGGAGAGGGATGGTATCTACCAGCCGATAAAAAGAAGCCGTGTTGTTGCGATGATACTTCAGCTTCGTCGGTTTAATCTCAATCGTTTTTCCGCCAATCACAACAGAATTCTCGACCTTACCAGTCTTAGGCAAATCTTTCTTTTCTGTCGTTGACTTAGGAATCTTCTTTGCCTTCTGTTCCGCAGAAGGGACTTCTTTGTTTTCCTTCATTCCTTTTTCCTCCTAAATAAAAGAGGGGAGAGTGAATACTCTCCCCATGGTTTGCTTTACGCCGTTTCGGTCAGGTCTTCATAACTAATCTGCCACATGAGCTTATCCGGGCGCTGGGGGTCCATCGCTTGGAACGTAACCTGATAGGTCGCGGCAGTCTTGTAAGAGCTGTCGAATCCCGGAGGGGTAGTGACACGCACACGGAAGATGTGAACGTGAATATAGCCCTTAATCGCAGCTTCGGTGCAGTCAATACCCGCGGAATAAACGGGAATGTGATACCACAGCTCACCGCGAGCCATCGTGCCGACAGTCTTCATGTCCATGGTATGCATGGTTGCAGAACGCTCGTAAGACACCTGAACATAATCGCCAACAGACACATCGCCTTCATAGAAGGTGATTGTAGTCTTATTGTCTGCACTAGTCACGGTGTACTTACCAGTAGCGGCAGCATCGGCCTTTTCCGCGCCACGGATATAAATGCTGCCCTCCACCGTCTCGTAGGGAATTTCGATCTTCAGTCCGGTCGCCACTTCATAAGAAGCGGACTCACGAGTTGTAGTCGCCTTATCTTCCGCCTTTGTGGCGTAAGCCGACTCGAACATATCGCCGTCCCACTTGCCGTTGGTGAAGGACGCTTCAAGGCCCTTGTCTGTCTCAATAACGCCAGCCGGGTAGGAACTCTGACCGCAGTTCACAGTAATCGAATTCGCAGAAGGCGTAATGCCTGTGGCCGTCGCAGAATCACAGTGATACACCATGCCGTCACAGCGCTTAAAATCAATGTCTGCAACGTCTGCAACGAAGCCATTATACTTCTTGGAATAAATCATTATATTTCTTCCTCACTTTCAAAGGAGAATTATAATCAAAAACGCACCGTCCCCCTAAAACGATGCGTCGATTATCAATATGTAGTTTTGTAGGAAAACACAATTCTTGCTCGTCGATACCCCACGAGCTTTGTGTATAGTTCATAAGGACCATCTTCATACTCAAACTGAAGATTACACACATACTTTTTGTCAAGCAGAAGTTCTTTAATCCTCTGGCAGATAACATCTGTGCGATATTTCAACAGATCATTGTCGTAATCGTGGAGATGATCTGTTTTCACGTAAACGTCCAGCCAGATAAGTCGCTTATTGACATGGTATCCAAGACTCCTGCCTTGTGAACGATAATAACAAACTCGAACATCTTCCGTGGTGAGAATTTCATCAGGAGCAGGATCTCGAATAAAACGATTGCCAACAAAGTCAACAATGTTGTTTCGTTTATCCTCAGGAATCATCATTGCATCAAGCAAATCCGCATCCACAAAAAAGACATCGCGTACAACGTCGTTCAGATTATCGTCCCACGTTTTCGTCTTCTTCATTATGTCACCTCGTTTTTACTTGAATACAACTTGAAAATACAGAAGCGGGAATAGAAGTAAAAGCATCCTCACATATGTCCTTATATAGAACTTCAAGATTTCGCATTGCATTGCCAACAAAATCTCCGCCCGCATGGTTCCACGAATCCGGAATGGGATGTTCTGTTTTTACCTGAGAGGGAATCTTCGTCGCAAGATCTCCGTCCCAGACCATTCTTCCTTCAGGACCAGCGTAGATTGTGTAAGAATTCAAACCGAGTTCGCCCATTCCGTAAGCGATAACCATTGCTCTCAGCCAATCCGCTCCTCCAACGTTATATTGAACGCCGGTCACATAAGTAATGATGTCATTTGCAATAGCCGTTTCAATATGCCGAAGTTCGCCTTTGAGTTCCTCGCGCCAATCTCTTGGGGCACTTGAAGTTTCATCGATTGCACGTTGCATTTCATCTATTAGATGATCTTCAGCGACGTTGAGCGTGTGCGTCACGTATGGTGCAATCGCTGTCATCAGTTTCGGAATATCGAAGGAAATCCGATAAGGAACGAATTGAATCATTCTGCTTCCTCACCCGCAATTCTTCGGATACCCAACGTGATAATGCCGTAGGTATTTGTAATATCGACTTCAGCGTAGTTTATATTAGTAACTCGCCATCTGAAGATTCCCCAGTCAAACTCATCACCAACGCGAACCGCTTTTGTCTTCTCGTTGTATTGCATATTCACCAGAGAATACGAATCTGAGCTGACACCCGGGGTTCCCTGAGAGCTTGTCAAATCTGTTCTTCCGCCGTATTCGCTCATTACACAGGGGAGATCATCCACGATAACCTGCTGCGTCGCAGGCGTTACTAACATTCCTCTATTATCGGCGACGGCAGGAATATCACGCGTAATTGTGATTCGGTGATTGCAGTCAATAGCCTGCGTTGTCTGCGCATTAATGTACCGCTGAATCGACCAGTTCAGCATACAGATGATTCCATCTTCGCGAATAACAATATCTCCCTTACGAATGGGAACCTTGTAGCTCGTATAGAAATTGTGGTTTGAGTCAGAATTGCCAACCTTTGATTTCCAGTTGATGGGGAAGTGCTCTGCACGAAGCATAACTTTTTCATACCCCTCATCGAATTGATCGTACCAATTCCGAATCAGTTGAAAATCATATACCGCGTGAGGAACCTCTGTGTTCAGATAGTTTTCGTAATCAGAAAGAATTGTCTCGGGGATCTTGAATCTCTTTGAACTACCCGTCTGCGGGCTCTCGTCAATATTGAATACAGACATTCAATCACCTCTCATTTCATCGAAACAATTCGCCCCAAACATCGCCGGTATTCGGATCATCGTAAATCGTATCCGGAAGCCGACTAATCGACCCGGCGGTATTCAGAAGTCGCCTGCGGATCTTTTCAAACAAATTCTGCTCCTCTTCCGTCCACGCGTCCTTTGTTGAGCTTCCATTTGCAAGGTATACCAGATCTTCTACATCCGTAATGATCTTCTTGAGTTCAAGGCTTGTGATGTCGGCATAATCCTTGAGAAGATATTGGCATTCATAAGCCGCGTCCGTATGTTTGTTCTTGTAGGTCTCTTTTACTTTCAGATTCATAACCGCCACCCCTTTAATCAAGATGACTGTACTGAACCATCTTATAAAAATAGATTCGCATCTTCTCGTCAAGCTCTTTGATTGTTCCTGTCATGTACGAATACGGTTTGTCTGCGTTCGTCACGGTCAGAGCATTCGTCGTATAACCCAGCAGATCTGTGTACTGCGCACGAACCTTATCGAAAAAATATCGCTGAGCACTGCACAGAACATACAGCTCTTCATCCAATCCAAGATCATATGAAAACTCAGATTCAATTTCGTTTTCATAGGTATATGAATATTGATAATAAGAAGTAGCTCTGCCTGTCACAACAAAAAGATCTTCAATTCCGTAGACAATCGCGTTGATAAGCATCTTCTCTTTGTCAATCGCATTTATAGTAGAAGGAAGGCGCTGCCATTCAATTCGGCCATACAGCTTCGAACACAGCTTGCCAATATCGGTCATCGCCATTCACCTCCAATTATTCATCGTCAAAATTTCTCTTGGGCATAATCTCCTTGAGAATCTTCATCTTACTCACACTGAGATCCATCTTCGCCGCGACCTGACAAACCTGCTCCAGCACATGAGGGTACTTATTCTCTTCCAGCCAAGCCTTCAGCTTCGCGGGAGATCCCTTCAGGTACTTTTCGCAAATCTCAGGAGTAACGACAACCTCTTCGACGGTCGGATCAATGTTCGCAATCTGATTCAGCTCTTCGTCTTCGACCACGAGCTGGCAGGGAGCGGAAAACAGACTCGGCGCAATCGCCATGTTGTATTCAACCTCTTCACGAGGAAGCATCATAAACGCATGCGGCTTAATTGAATATTCAATACCGCCCTGCGACTTCAGTCCAATATCATACAAAGTAGTGTTTCGAACACGCACTCTATCCATAATTTCCTTCGTCCTTTCGATGAAAAATCAGGGAGCGGTTTCCCGCTCCCTTTAACGTTGTTTGGATTACAGAGAAGAATCCTTGTAGACACTCATGGTGGGAGTCGCTCCCATCGCGATGCCAGCGCCAAACTCCTGATCCATACGGATCTCGAAGGTCATGTCGTTGATGTTGGTATTCTCAACAGTCATGACGTCACCCTTAGTGACAACCTTCAGAACACGTTCATCCGCGCTCGTGCCGGTGGGCAGGAGATACAGGTAACTCTGATCCAGAACAGTCGTCTTACCGTCTTCCAGATAGGGATTAACGAACTGCACGACAGACGCACCGCCGAAGTAACCGATACGGCCCGTGCGGTTCATCTCGTTAATCAGGTCAGGAGAGAACTGCTGGGTGCCGGTAGCGGCAGTAAAGCCAGTCTGCTCCGCGAGCTTCTGGATAATAGCAATGTCGCCGACAATTGCCAGTCCGCCGGTGCGCATCCAGTGCTGGATCATGGGATTCAGAGTCGTCTTAACAATGCCGGAGGCAGTGGCGTAGAAGGGAGAAGCCCAATTCGTAGAAGCGGCAGAATGCAGCGTAGAAGCGATCTTCTGGAGCTTTGCGTTGCGCATCGCCTCGGTTGCCTCGACGACCACGTCAGACACCTTGATCTTGCCGCTGCGCAAGTCACGCAGACGTACCGCAGGGCGTGCAGACACGGTCTCAGTAGCAAGGATAACCTGCTTATTGAACACATAACTGCGGGCGGTAGTCGCACCGGAAGCCTGAATGAAAGCCTTGATGCCCTTGGAGCGAACCGTGAAAGCAGCGTCATCGCCATAGCCTACACGCTTCTCATCCGCAATGTACTTCAGCCAATCACTTTCCTTGGCAATCGCGTTGTTCACAGAATAAGTAATGAGCTGAGCAAGCTGCCACCGACTCATGGGGTCGTCCTTCGTATACAGCTCCGCATAAGCAGCCTCAGCGTCTTCCGAGATCTTAGAATCAATCTTTTCGCCCATCGCCTGCGCGGTCAGCACGTCGACGATCTGAGCGTCCTTCTGGATGTTGATAAACTCAGACATTTTGTTTCACCTCATAGTATATTTTTTGTTTAGCGATTAGTCGCCAGATTCCTTTCCCTCCTCAGGAGGAGTGACGACCTAGGACTTCTTGACGATCAGACCGTTGGCAGCGATATTGTACACATCGTTCACAGCGAACGCCGCAAAGATCTCAGAAGTCACACTGATGACCAGCTCATCACCGGGAACCAGCCGCTTCATGCGAACCAGCTCGTCAGCCTTGATCGTATAATCAGTGTCATCATAGGCGAGGTTCTCATCGCGAGTAAACAGGTTCTCAGTCATGAACACCTCGCTACCCGCTTTCACAACCTCAAAGCGAACCGCATTCAGTTCGCCAATATTGGTCTTCTCCTTCATGCGCAGCTCCACATTTGCATCTGCACCACTGGCGGCAACCTTGCCGCTGGAAATAACCGCGAACACACCGTTCTTAATGTCAGCAGTTGCGACGTAAGAACCTTCGTACACGTCGCCCATCAGCTTAGAAAAATATCCAGCCATGTTGTTTCCCTCCAATTAGTTCTTTTTCTTTTCGAATAGATAGGAAAATCCAGTACCCGTGGGCTTAATGTTGAAATCCGCACGGTACACCGCAGTACTTTCATTTGCTCGATTTTCCTTATTTGCCATTGCCTCAGAAATCAGAAACTCATAATCGAGCTTCCGAATCGCCTCTGCAATAACTTCGTTCTCAGGATTCAGGCCGCTCTCCTTGGCGAAGCGAGTAATGCGTTCGCACTTTTCAGCAAGCAGCGCCTGTTCCTTTTCTGCCTTCAGTGCATCAAGCTCTTCCTTGAACGCCTTCAGCTCGGTGATCTCAGCCTCAAGCTCCTTGCATCGCGAAAGGGCTTCCGCCAGCTCCTTATCCTTTGAATCCTTCTCTTCAGGAGTAGGCTCCACGGGATCGGGCTGAGGCTCTTCTTCGACGGCTTCAGGTTCCTGCTTGGGGTCATCTTCATGCTTCTCTTCAGCGGTTTCAACCTGAGGTTCATCATTCATCTCGGGAGTAATGACCTCCGCAACTTCCGCGGAAACCTCTTCCTTCTGCTCAACGATGACCTCCGCCTCGTTCTTCTGTTCCATTTCGTCAATCACCACCGTGTCTTCGTTCTGTTCGGCTCGCACGAACGCAACATCGAACACATCCTTGATGAGAAGGCTTCCTTCTTCGTTGAGGATGTACTCAAACTTCATTGTCTTTCCACAGCACTCATCATAAATCAGTGCAAAGTCCACGCCAACCAGCAGAGGCCTTGTCTGATAGACATGATCGCCAAAGAAATTATGAAGCGCGTCCCACAGCCATCGCCGCACTGTATCGAAATCAATTTCTGAAAGCAAAATGTTCGCAGAAGCAAAGAAGGACTCAGGCGTCACTGTTGCTTCTGCAACAAGGTTGATCGCCTTGGACTCGGGATAGGCAGGTACAGAAACAATCGCCATTGCGGTAAGCTCGTTATCTTCGCTTGCATCAATGATCGTGACGCCATTTTCAGTGCGAGTATTACCTGCCGCAATTTCAAAAGAGAATGCAAGTGCTTTCTTCTCGTAGAGTTCCTGCACTGCTTCACACACAGCCTTCGACCGCTTGTTGATACGAGCATATCCAACCAGAGTCGATTCACCGGCTTCGCCTTTAATCTTCTCGAAGTCGTAGAAAGAACCGATTTCCTCTGCAAGAAAATTGCCGGTAGAAGGATCGTACATGTGTGTGAGTCCGCGATAGTCCTTCTTCTTGAGCTTGTTCACGTCCGCTGCCAGAGTCATACAAACGTAATCACTCTTGTTCGCAATAATGTCGTCGATAAACGCCTCTGTCACAGCTACGCCGTTCAGATTACATTTCGTCGAAAACATCTCCATGGAAACGGACATGTACTTCCTGTTCGATTTTAGTTCAGAAATAGAAACGTTAGAGGCGGCAAAAATAAAGTTGTTCATTGCATGTGCCTCCTGATATGGTCTAACTCGCTAGGGGAACAAGTCAAACGCATTTTTATATTGAAGCGCCTACGCGCTATCAATTATCCATAGAACCTTCCGGATTGGAGGGCTTCGGCGATTTTCCCGTCACAGCCTTTTCTTTATCGGAGGTTCGTTCTTCGTCAGGAATCTCGGGTCGTCCGATCTTACCTTCAGAATCTGAAGCATTCTCAGTTGTTGAACCGTCGTTCTTTAGCAATTCGTATGTGCCATCGGAAAGCTCTTTCTTCTTTCGTTCAACTTCCTGAGAGAAGTCCATGTTATATGCCTGAAGCAGAGACTCCGTAGACAAACAGCCTTCCTTCCAAAGGTCAGTACATGCTTTCTGGAACTTCGAGCTGCCCGAAAGATCAATGGGAATCAAAGTGAATTTCGGCACTTTATCAGAAGAGCTGCGGGAAACAAAGCTGCCATTGATCCTGCGGTTGATCTTGTTCATCAGCTCGCAGAAATTCTCTCTGGCTAATTCAATTCGTTTGTCCGCAGTGTTGATGCTCACCTGTGCAGAAGCAAAAGTCGATCCATCGTCTGCTCTGCCGGAGACAATGATTCCGCTGATGCCGCCGCCGGAAAGGATCTCAGCATTGACATTCTTGTACTTATCGTACTGGAACAAATCCTTGGTATCCGCTTGAACAACATTGGCCTTGGCCAGATGATTTGTAACCGCCAGTGCGTTGCCCTTCATTGCTTTGCGGAATACGGACTGAACTGCGCCGAGTTCATTTCGGTCAGGGAGAATATCGCTCTTCTCGTCTCCGTAGGTAACATGAATAAACGAATTAATTCCAAGGTTCAGAAGAGAATTTTCGTAGTTCTCGATCAAAGCCTTCTTCGCAAGGCCAGTCAGACACGCAGCGATAATCGGAATCGCGTATCGCATCCAGTCCTCTTTCAGATCTTGCAGACAATAGGTATTCTCAGGATTAAGCTGTACCCATTGGTCTCCTCGTTTTACACCTTCCGCAATCTCCGGGGGGAAGCCTCTGAGTCGAACATCGATCTCGTCATCATCGAGATAATCCTTTGTCGCAGTAGCTCCAACGTTGAACATATCAGTAGATACAGACTGAGCGTTGAATTCAAGCACAGGTTCTCCGTTGACCATAACATTGGAGATACGCGTCTTATGCACAGGAAGCGTAATCAGATTCCCGTCTTCCATCAGGTAGACATATACGTTCCCGTATTTGTAGTACTGATAGAAGATCGAAGCCATGCGATCTCGAAGATTGATTCTCTGATAATAATCTTCGTATTTCTGCTTGACCTTTTCACTCTCACCAATCAGCTTCCACTTCGACATGCTGAACGTCGTATACACACCGCGGATGATTCCCCTGAAAATCGGATCCTTATCTACGTAATAATCAGACAGCTCAAAAAGACTGTTGATGTTGCTCTGCTTATCACGAAGAATAGAATCATAATCATAAGAAGAAAGATCACCAGTAAATGTAATGTTTCGATTGTCAAACGTCGCCGTCGTATCAGAATCTACGTCAATCATCGCCTTCGACGCGGACGTAATTTTCTGTGCCTTCTCGTCAGTATTGCGAGACAAGGGAGGGGACTTCCCTCTAATCCAATCAATCAATCCCATGTTCTCACCTCCTTACGCATAATATGAAACAAGCCCCACACAAGCGGGGCCTCTGGAACGATCCTGTATTTTCTTTTTGTTCTGAGCTTCAATCTGAGTAATGTACCATACGCCCATTGCAAGAGAAGAATATCTATCTTTGTGCTGAGTTGCCTTTGCGGTATCATAGGTCACACCGCCAGCAGTTGTACTTTTCACAACAAGATTACCCATCTCAACCTGCAGCGCATCCGCTTCGATATAAATCGCCATTTCTTCTTTTCGAAGAGGGGATTCATCGGCGTCCACGTCACGGGATTCAATCGGAAGGATCAACGTCTTCTGTTCGAGCGCCACTCGAAGTGCAGTCACAAGTTCCTGATTCAAAGCGCCTGAGGCACGGAACGGATGAAGCATCGGTTCTGAACCAACCCTCTTTTTGTCATCCATGCCCCACGCAGAGTATTCAACCATCGTCTCGGGATCCACCCACGGTGTTTCAAAAAACAACGGAAAGCCATCACCCAAGCCGTTATAGTCGAATACAACCTTGATCGTATTCGGAAAACGGACATATGTTTTTCGAACCTCATCCGCCAGCTCATTGAGCTTCTTCCCGTGGTACGACTTCATGTAGACGAGTTGCTTGAGAATCCGTCCGTCTTCTTTGTCTGTGCACTTAATCACAGACAGAACAGAATTATCTCCGCCGCTTCGTTCTGAAGTGGCAATATCCAGAGACATCACATAATAGCTCTTGCTATGCCTCGGCATCTCGTATTCAACGTTTGCTCCTTTGCGAACACCAGATGTGAGGTTGTAGGGGAATAGACTGCCAGACTCTTCTCCGATGAACAAACTTCCATACTCAGTGTCGAACACAGATTCAGGAAGCTCTTTCTTTCGCTCCTCGAAGAATTCCGGCTTCGTGATGCCAACTCTCGCCGCTGATTTATAATCGAGAGCGCAAGCAAATGCTTTCTTATTTCCGTTTCGCATTTCCTTGAGCGTAGATACAAAATCGGAGTAAAAGAAGTTGCTCTTCAAACACGCGGATGTAATCGAAATAATCTTGGATTCGTAATCCTCATATCCGTTCTGAAGGCAAATATCACGAGTGTAGTTTGCAATAGGCGTTGCGTTTTTCTTCAAATCATTTTCAGAAATTCTCGGAGCTTCGTCAATAATAAGCACTTTCGCTCGTTCACCAACTACACTCGCCAACGAGTAGCTTTCAATTTTTGATCCATTCTTAAACCAACACAAACCGCGGTCGTTGGTAATCACAACCGGGTCTCGCCCGTTAATTCGAATTTGAGGAAGCAGCTCGGGATAGGTCTGCGTAAATGAAAGAATTTTCTTCATTACGATAGTCGCCTGACGTGCAGTAGCAGAAACAACCGCAACAGGAGTATCAGGATAAAGAATCGCAATCGCAATCGCAATCCACGCGATCAGCCATGACTTACCATAACCACGACTCTTGACGACTTTGATGTTCGTACCTTCACTGCAAGCACGAGCAACAACCTTCTGAGTATCCTTGAGCTTCACCTTCATAACTTGCTCGAGAAAAACATCCAGATGTGTGCGCCAGAATAGAATCTGTGTCCACCACGTCTTGTAATCCTTCAGCTCAGTAATACTGTCGACCTTCGCCATTCTGTATCACCTCACTGAATTGCAATGTCTGTGTGAGAAAAATCCGCCAAGATCTTATCAACATCGTCCTTCGGAAACGTTACTTTCGGCATATCTGCCCGATGATAAATCTCAATATTTCGAATGATTTCACAGAGCACTTCATTATTAGTCGCGCCCTTGTCCTTCTTCTGACAGGCCGCAAAGTTTGCGGACTTGCTCAGCTTGTCGAATACGTCCTGCGCCTCCTGCCATTCCTTCTGAGAGCACTGCCCAGCGCGCATCTTGTTGTACTTCGCGTCCGCCTCCAGAGAAGCCTTCGCAACCTTGCGTGCGTAGTCCTGAATGTTGATGTCATCCAGAACGTATCCGTCCTCAAGGCGGGAATAGTAGCTGTCCAGATATTCGATCTCGGACTGAGTATACATGCCGTTCCAGACGGGGCTGAACAACTTTGCGCCGTCGTCCATCTTCTGGGTTCCGTCCACATTGTAAATCAGAGTGCCGTCCGTGGAATTCGGATCGAACTCTCTGAGATTGCCCTCTTCGTCCGTGGGAATCGTGAACGCGTAATAGGGCTGAAGATTCATCATTGCCAGCGCACGATTCGCAATGGCCTTGTTTTTCATCTCTTCCTTTTTCTTCTGAGAAGTAGTCTTTGAAAGCCATTCTTTGTTCGTGCTCAGATGATACATCGCGCCCTTTTCAGCGCCGGTCCAAATGCCATCCATGTAAGTGCGCCCATTCTCCCACATGTATTTACGAAGAGTCTCTTTGTCGACGCACATTTTTCTTGCACAGTCCTTACAGTAAATGTCCGTATAGTTCTGCTCCGCCCATCCTCTGTTCGGATAGAAATCTGTCAGCGGAAACGTCTTGTGACAAGATAGGCACATCTTCACAGAGGAGGCTTTTCTTCCAGCGGATCTTGCCACAATAATTCCTCCTGTTTAATCGCTCAGAACGATATTATAAATCGCATCCAAACCGCTATTATCAAAAATCATCAATGTCTGAGAAGCCTTTGAGAACAGCCTCTTGTCCTTAGCATAATCATCTGTACCGCACAGAGAACCAACGCCAATGTGTTCAATACCAACCTGCTCGTCTGTCCATAGATGATGGAAGTGTCCGGTGACAAGATAACGCATCGGAACGCCAAACGCTTTCTGGAAAACCCGATCCACGATCAAAGAAGCTCCTTTGTTCGTCTCAAGGTCGCCGTGCGTAGCCCCAACAGGCACACCGCACGGAAACAATGCAATCAGCTCGTGAGAACTGGAGTCTTCAATTATGATATTGTCCAGTCCCTTAAATCGTTGCTTCAGCCAAAAGGGAATCAGTCGTTCCAGATTATCAGAATGCACGCTGTCCTTGATGTTCGCGGTCACACGAGAATGATTGCCCCATGTGCTGTACACATGCGTTTCGTTGACGTAGACGGAAATCTCTGCAATCAGCTCGGCGATGCGTTCGCTCACGTGCATAAGCTGCTCAACCGTATCTTCGTTCGCCTTTACCCGACTCGATACGTGAATTGCGCCAGAAATAAAATCGCCAAGCAGTACCACATGAAGTTTATAAATCTGATGCAGAGCGAGACGCTCCTTAACCTCTGAGCACAGCTTCGCAATGCGCTCATCAGCAATGGCCGGATCATAGGTGTTCCACACATTGTCTGTAGTCAAGCCATAATGCCAATCGCTCAAGAAGAGAACAGCCTCCGATTCAAAGCTCGTATATTCCAAAGCTCCTTGTTTCGGAAGAGGCTTTTGTACATTGAGGCTGTTCGCTGCTTTAATCAGCTCATTCGTAAGATGATCCGCGCGAGCCTCCTCGATGAGTAGCTTGTTGTATTCCCTGCGCTGGTCGTAAAACTGCTGCTTCTCCTTGTAGGACGCCGTTTCGCCCGGCGCGGCAGGCTCCGCGAACGTGAGCATCCCCGCGTCCGCGACCATCTTAATGCCAACGCCCGCCTTTCGCAACGTCTCGGGATGACACGTCAGGTCGTGCTTCTCGTAAATATCAATCCATTCCAAATCGGATTGATTGGATACCTTTTCATAAATATCTCGAATCAGTTCCTTTGAATTTTCCATTTTGCCTTTCTCCTTATGCCTTTATGACCAATAAAAAAAGCAACCGTCGAAACGGTTGCTAGGTATTATGCTTTATGCTCTTTGGTTTTTTAAGAATTTATCTTTCAAATCAACCATATACGGAGATGATGTTACACCGATTAAAGGAAAGCTCGTTGTGTCTCCGTAGTAATTCCCCTGCTTCACGAGCATTCCGTAAAAATATATGTTGCCAAAATCCAGATCATTGCTCGTTGTCGCACGAAGCTCAACCGGGTCTTTAAGAAAATAGCTATCAGTATCTGTTTTCCAAACCCTTGTTCTCAGCTTAAACAAGTATAGCAGCGCTTTCCAATCTTCTTCTTCCAAGCCATGCTTTGTTTTCAATTTGGACATGGTAATCGAATGGGAATAAAGAGTTCTGTCAACATAGCACGGGTTCGCGACAATCCACCAAATATTGTAATATGCTTCTAACGCAAACACGAGTTTTTTAGAACGCAAAAACTCATCCATTGCGGATATTGTTTTTTCGGGAAAGTATGGCCGAAAAAACACAGCCTCTTCCATTCCTTCTCGTGTTTTGAACTTTTCTTGAATCAGTTTGGTGAACTTGCCATACAACATATTCGCAGCCTCCACACACATCGTTAAAGATATTATATTCCAGACTAACAAATATGTCAATGAGAAATTTACAATCTTGGAGCTTCCAGTTGGAATCGCACCAACATCCTCTGAGTACGAACCAGATATTCTACTGGTGACATGCTCCCACCACTTAGGCTTCGCCTTGAAGTGGGGACTTCCTGCTCAAGCCCGGTAACCCGGACAGTATCAACAGGCTATCCCCGTGTGTCCCACGGTTCTGTTGTATTGCTAGGCTACCATTTGTATTATATGCGCTCCTTGACTCAGTAGCTAAAGCAAGGGGATTATGGAGCCGCCATTCAGACTTGAACTGAAGACCTTGTGATTACAAGACACATACTCTACCAACTGAGTTATGACGGCTTAACTGGATGAGCTTTCTGAAGGCACTAGGCCAACTCTCTCCGTACTCATCCGAGGTGCGTGTTACCCACCTACGTGTCCTTTGCGCAAAAGGCCATCTGGTTGGACGTCAGAGATTTGAACTCTGGGCCTACGGATTAAAAGTCCGCAGCTCTACCGTCTGAGCTAACGTCCAGTGTGGCGCATCCGGAAGGATTCGAACCCTCGTGAGTTTTACCTCCAACACTTTTCAAGAGCGCCGTCTTTAGCCGCTCGACCACGGATGCACATGGCGTACTCGGAAGGATTCGAACCTTCGGAAGTTTTACCTTCGTCTGTTTAGCAAACAGGTGGAATAAACCGCTCTCCCACGAGTACATATATTGGTTGCGGAGGCAAGAATTGAACTTGCGTTGACTGGTTTATGAGGCCAGCTCGGGAACCAACACCCTCTCCGCCGAATAGGGGAAGCGCCCCGGATCAACCGGGGCTTGTCATGCCGCGATACACTTCTCAGGAATCGGATACGCAAATTGATCGTAGCATTCAATCCCGCCTCGAGCAGAACCGACTACATATACACGATCCATCTGCTGATCGTCATATCCTACATGTCGAGTAATCGTATATCGCTTTCCATCGAAAACAAATTCGTTATTCTCGCTCACCATGCACCATGCTCTTTTATCATTAGGATGGTCTTTGATGATGCGTTCAATGCGATCAAACTTCGTCTGTTTTCTCCTTTTCGAAACGTGAGGCTTGAGTTTTATCTTCTCGCTCAACGTTTCCCGGAACGTATCCGTTCGTTCGCATTCCTCTTCAATGGGCGGCTTTCGGTCTGAATAGAAATAATCAGAAATTTCTGCGGGACACTCTGAGGCAGGAATCTCTCTTGCCGCGTGCACCATTGCTTTGTATTTGGATTCGATACCCTCAGGATGATCCAGAATCATCAGCCAAGCACACCCATCGAGGAATGCTTTCACCCGTTTTTCGGGAGCATAAATATCTTCATGATTGGCACTGATCCAATGCTCATCGCAATAACGTTCCCAATCCGGAAGAATCTTCTTGAGCACAATCTCCGTCCAGCTTTGCCCTTCGCTCCGATAGTAGGTAAAGAGCTTTCCGTCCGGCATTCGTATGCGCTTAATATCCTTGAGCTTCGCCTGCTCCATAATCAAACCTCCTGAGATAAGCGGCGTGACGCCTCGACATTGAAACGCCACGCCGAAGAAAGAAAGGCTAGGAGAAGATACAAGCAACTATACCTTTGATTGCATCCTCTTAATAGAAAACGAAATAGGAGTTTGTCCTGTTTAGATAAATGAGATAACGAACAATTAAAGAAAAGACGCATGCATCATTCAGCGTTCCTATCGTTTGTCCAATAGGTCTGCCAGCTTCGCGGTTTCACTTCTCACGGATTCTCTGAGATTCACATAGGAGAACAGCTTGTTGCCCTTTAGACAATCAATCGCCGCGAGCATGCCATTATCCGACTCAAAAGCCTTTGCGTCAATCTGGCGGAAATCACCTTCGAGAATTAGGATGGAACCTTCTGCAACACGCCCCAATAGAAGCTGTACGTGTGCTCTCGTCAGGTGTTCTGCCTCAGAACAAAAGATAATACTATTTTTGATGTCACGGCCACGAAGCCACCCTAGATGCCATACTTCAATCTTCCCCATGGTAATGTAGCTACTCAGAGCTTCTCTACCACCAATGTGATCCGCAAGCGGGGCAGCGTATGGCGCGAGTTTGTCATCTGCGCTTCCGGGGATAAACCCAATCGGATTGGAATCTTTGACCTCTACATTATTCCGCACCCAAATGATTTTATCAAATCTTCCGCTTTGCATCATCTGAAAGGAACAAACACAGGCGAGCATTGTTTTGCCGCTTCCGAAAGATCCAGTCAGCACTTTTACCGTGCTGCGTTCATCGAGCAAGAGGTCAATGGCGATTTCCTGTTCAATGTTCTTAGGACGAACCTTCCCGAGATCCATTGACTCAACTGGTTTCCGATTGATGGGGCGATACTTTCCATCCTGCCATTTCATCCTATCCACAGCCAATCCATTAGAATCAACAATTACAAGATACTGATTCTCAAGAAGATCAAACCAGTTAATTGTTTTTTCTGAATAGAGATTCGCGAGTCTGCAATCATCCTCAGGAACTACAATGTAACCAGAATAATCACTAGCCGTTTTTAACTTCTGAATTCTCTCCGCCATATAACTTATCCATCACTCGCTTCCAATTTTGCTCGTGCTGCTCACACAATACATTTACCGCTCGCTGAAATATCTCCGATACTCGTCGCCGGTCAATCCCGTATACATCTGCTATGTCCTGCACCGTATACCCCCGCATCATCAGCTCTACCACGAACCGCTGCTTTTTTGTAAGAGGAGAGGACTTCAACAGCTCGTCTAAACTGATGTACGCACAGAGAATCGACTCATTGAAGATCATCCCTCCGTGAGACTCAAAATCTCCGGAGGGGTAGATCTTTTCCTTGTACGAAACATCCAAAGAGATTCGATTGCGAATCAGCTCAGAGACAACCTTCGGATCTCCCATCGGAACGTAATCAAAAGTTTCATGCGTCCCTCGACCTTCATTTACAAGTTCAAATCTTACATGTCCGATAAGCCATCACTCACTTGCCTTCGGCTTGCTCGAACGAGGCTTTGCTTCTTCGTCCTTCGCCTGAGATTCCATCTGTGCCAGCTTCTTCTGAGTGGTCATGAGCTGGTTCATCAGATCGTCCGCATCTCGAATCACGCCCACAATCTCGTCCGCATGGCTCAACAGAATGTTCGTAAGCTCCCTTCGCCTCAGGTCAACGCCCATTCGATCTCGAACCGCCACGTTGTACTTCTCAACCGCACCAACAATCACATTCACCGTATCTCGATTCATCATGCTCGAAGCACCTCCTCCATAAGATTCTTCCAGTCATCGGCAATTTCACCAAATACAACCTTCAGCAATACCTTTGCTACAACAGCCGAGAACATATTAAACAGCTCCTCCACACCAACCTCAACATTGATGGAAGCGAAATAGCTGTTAGCTGCCAAAGCGAGCGCCTGCACAAGAGCAGGGATCAGCACTTCGTGCTTTACGTTCGGGTTATACTCAAGAGCGAGCGATTTAAGCATCTCCTCAGATGAGCAACAGCCATCAAACGCAATGTCGATGTTCTTGATGCCATCTCCAAAGTATTCCGTATCCTGATTGCCCAGCCGAATCATATCCTCACTATAATCTTCCATAAGATCCTCCAGCGTAATCTTCGGCTCCTTTTCCTTTTCAGGCTCATCCGTAACCTGATTAATGTCCGCCATCAGCTCGTTGAGAATATCCTCCTTTGCCTTTTCAAACTTTGCCTGTGCTTCCTTTGCCAGAATGTTGATTTTCTCCTGATTAGTCATTTACTTTGCCCTCCTTGTAATAATGTAGTAGTACTCTTTTGTTCCACCGTTATCTGCATAACGGTATTTATGCTCAATGACAAAATCGTCACTGTCATCGATCACCCGCTTGACCTTCTGGAACGTATACTTGGATTTTGGAAGATCGAGAATCTGAAACCGTTTAGCTGTATTAAGAAACCTGTTCTTATCATCCGTGCCGCACAGCATATACGCGCCGTCACCAATGCTGATTTGTTCATCGACGAATTTCCAGAAAGCCTGTAACTTATTATCAGGGGAGTAGAATTCAATGTCTTCATAAGTCCCCTTGGTGTAATACTTTATCGCTTCATACCACGAACGCCCAATATCTTCGTACCCCTCCTTCTTTGTAACCAACGAATCAAATTCCTCGCGCTTATCTTGAATATACTTTCTATAGGGTTTATTCCTATCCCCAGAGAACAGAAAACTTGCAACAACCAAATTGTCAACGCTGTACCTACACCTTCCCATGAACTGTATAACGTGTATATCATCGGACATGCAAGTAATCACGTTCTTTACTCCGCTTTCCTCGCGAATATTAAGTCCTTCTCTCATGGTTGATGTGGTAACAAGAACGTCGATCTTCTGATCCCAACGGGAACCTCTTCTGATTGAAGGATCCGCATCGCTCAGCCACTCAGGAATATTCTCGTGAGCAACGATATAATTCCTGACGGCTTCCATTTCGTCTGTATAGTTTCTGTGTGCTCTTGAACACAGAAAGAAAGCGTTCGGACAAGTATTGGCAATTCTTCCTCCATCTTCTACTGAGGGGACGAGTACCATTGTCCGTCCAGACAATCTATCATCTGTGAGCAGATTCAGAAGATCTCGGTACTCAGCGCAGATTAAATGCTCCGCCTTGTAATTCACGAGATACGCATCCTCGTTGATAATGTTGATCCTCAGTGAAGACATCCTCGCGTAGTACTGCATAATCCCGGGGGTAGCAGTGAGACCAATCACGTAGGTTTGTCCACTCCAGATACGCTCTCGAACCCAGCATCTTACTAACGCCATGCTCACAATATGATCGTCTACATAAAGAGAATGGCACTCATCAAAAACGACCAAACGAATGTTCTTAAACACAAATCCTTCGTTGTCATTCAACATAGGAGTGTCGAGATATTTGCCAAGCTGGGAGTAATTCATAATCCACATCGCATTATCTCTCTGCTCGTCAGGGAGAACGTCTGCGTCCCCATTCCAAACCCCCGCGATACTTTCATTATGCCCAATCGAATTTCTGAATCTAGCAATGCCTTCTTCCTTGGCCTGCTGATCGCAAACCATTGCTCGCGAGGTAACGTACAATACTTCGCTGGGTTTAATGTCAGGGAATGATTCCAGCAAGTGCTTTCTCACATAAACAGTTTTCCCTGTGCCCGTGCCCGATGCGATGATGTTGAACTCGCCTAGCCTGTACTCGAACGTGTTGCTTATCTCGGAAATATAGGTCATCAAATGACTCCTTTCATGCTACTCAAGGTATCAAAATCGTATATCCATTAGTTGGAAGTCTTCTCCATACTGTCGTTGCTCTCCATTATGGGTTACGGAGCTACCATTTAGATGCGTTATTTTTCTACCTACTATTGATTCATTGTGATAATTCCTTTTTTTAGAATGATCTAAGTTGATCCTCTCACGAAACCATCTATTATATTAAGTATCGAAAATCATCGAAATGGCGACAACAAATTGATGGAAATCATGATTATTAACAAATAAATAACAAATACTCGTGAATTATTCTCAGAAAATAATTCTTGAATATTTGCTAATTGTAATTGATACCATTGGAATTATAATGATTCTATAAGTATTCTATAATTCTATTCTCGTGTGTAATACCAACGGTGTTAAATATGCTACTAATAGAATAGATAGATTTATACTCGCGAGCGTAATATATCTCTCATGAGCAGAAGAATATTCTATTCCCATAAAGAATTGAATCCTCGATCTTCGATAAGCAGCTCATTAGAATCTTCTATATCATCATCCATGAGTGATAAATCCTGTATTCTCCGCTTTTCATCCGCTAAACCTACTATATCCTCCGAGAATACATTTCAAACCATGCTTCCAGAATCATATTCGAATCAAAACGTATACCCACGAATACTTCATGAGCATCGTGATTTTACTGCTGAGCTACCCGATTGTTTTGCCGAGTATATGGTACGTATAACGGTACTTTTGATACGTTTTCGATGAGAAAGTGGGGGAAGAGAGGAGGATTGAGAGGGGTTGGAGTTGGAATATGATAGGAAAAGGGATTTTGTTGCAATTGCAACATTTCGAGACGTAAACACAACATTATTATATATAATGTGATACTATTGATGGCACGAGTTCGAGGTATGGTAAACGATCGTTTACTTTTTTTAAACTTAAACCATACTTTAACATCCTAAACCATACTTCAACTCCTTAAACCATACTTTAACCACCTAACACATGCACCATATCACATAATTAAGCGCATTAGATTATCCCATACACTCGGCAAGTACACGCCACACTGTTACAAGATATACCCTATTGCATGAGTAGGATATAATGCCTATCAAATCAATAGGATATAATCCCTACTGTACACATGGGCAATAACAGCTGGACAATGGTTAACAGTCTAATCATCAACGTGTCAATCATCGACATATCAATTATTAACATACTAACATTATTATATCCTACTGCATGAGTAGACTATAAGAATGATAACATATCAATTATTGACATGCTAACAGTTGTCCAGTGTCGAAGCGCCCATTTTTGCCCTGCATCAAAAATCCCTACCTATTATATATGGGCGTATGCGTCAATCGTCCTGCATGTCCTGGGTAACATCGGCCGCAGGGCGCGGCAGGCCATCGCGCTGCAATGCGTCCTCAATTGCGGCCATGGCGTACGCCGTCGGGGTCATTTTTGCAGCTTTCGCGGCGTCCTTTAATCTCTGTTTTGCACAAAAAGCCTTATTGATTTTTAGACAAATACGCTCGGTATTTTCGTCGTCCCATTTCTGCCGAGGGCTTTTCTTTTTAGAATTAACATCCATATAATAATCACACTCCATAATATTAACTAAAATATCCGGGCAACCGGAAAAATAATGCTTGACAATCCGGGCAACCGGATATATAATAACATTGTCGCAAGGGACAAGAGCCGCGACAGTCCGAGGACGTCAGACACGATGGCCAACAAGCCCGCGACAACAACACACCATAGCAAGCAAGACCAACGCAACCTCTAAGGCAATCCCGACCGACCATCGCCACACTGGACAGCATCGGGGGCAGGGCGCGGCAGTCCATCGCGCTGCAATGCGTCCTCCAGCGCCTGGACGGCGTACGCCGTGACGCTTATATTTTTCGCCTTCGCTGCCCGTTCCAATCTACTTTTTAGACAAAATTTTTTGTTTGGTTTTATGCGTATTGTCTCAAGATTTTCTTCTTGCCATCTATGTTGCGCGGTGTATTTACTCTTTTTAACATCCATACAATCACTCCATAACATGAGCATAATAAATGATAGCGGGCACACTGAAATTAAATGTTGACATAGCGGGCACGCTATGCTATTATATCAGTGTCGCAAGGGCAAGGGCCCAAACGAAAAGCGGTTACGGCTGATGTAACACCTGCCCACGTGGTCAACCGTGGGGCGCTGGACAGCATAGCCCATCATATTCCGACTATCTATCCCGACTGTAGACGCATACGACCGACGCAACACCATAGCCCCACGACCGACATTATACCACAAAACCGCCGGACACGCAAGTGTCCAGCGTCGAACCTTGAAAATGCCTATAGTCACATGGTTGCGCGGCAACCTGCCGCCGCCGCCGCTGTTATAACCGTAGCGTTTGCACCGCGCCGCATAAAATGGGTGCAAGAATAACGCACGCCGCCGCCGCCGCTCCCGAATGGGAGCAGGAAGAAAAAGCGGAAGCTCCCGAATGGGAGCGAAGAGCCAACGAATTATAACAATACGCCGCCGCGATAGACCGCGAAAAGTCTAGCCGACTATTTAACCATGAGACGCAAATTTAATTTCAACCATGTTATGATTTCCGCCTTCCGGGCATTCCTTTACCCTAATCGCAATCAATAATCATTTTGAAGGGATGGAAAATCATGAAGAACAGTAACAAGACTATGACGGCCGAACGCGCCGAAGCTATGTACGCCGCTATCACTAACGCCGAAAATGTGCAGTATATTATTGATACTCTCAAAACCGCAAGCGCGCCCATTTCCGCCGCAATCGCCGAAAATCGCACTGCAAACGCTGATAGCGTTATTCTCTATGAGTGCAATATCAAGGCGGGCACTGTTTCCGCCAAAACAATTAATCTTGATTTGGCGCATGTAACCGCCAATTTCCGCCGCGCATTTGAGCATGCCTATTATATCAAACTCAAGTCTGCATTGATTGACGCTGATAAAGAGTATTCCGACGCATGGGCGACGCTCGTCGAAAAGTACAACGGCGAAAAGAAAGTACCTGCACCAGTCAAGGCGAAGCGCGAAGCAATTATCCAGCGTGTGGAATGCGCGAAGTTGGCATATACGCAAGCACTTTCCGAGATTGGCGAAGTGCAGGTTTGCGACGTTGTACTCGATTTCTACGCCGCTAGCATGGGCGGCACATGTTCTGAAGAGACGCAAAAGGCATACAAAACAATCGCGTCAAAACTCGGCGAATTTGAAAACATTGACGCCGATACCCTCAACATTAAGGAATTGCGCCCGTTGATTGCTGACTTCCTCGGGAAGTTCTGGAAAGAGTCTCCGAATTGCGAAGCATTCAGATATAACTGTTCCGCGACGTTGGCTCGCAATACCTTTGACGTGTTCCGCGTGGTATATCAGGGACGCAAGCGCGACAGATTCGGTAACATCGAACGCAGGTTTAATTACAATCTCGGATTGACTGAGCTTGTCCTGCTGGTTATGCAGGATTTGCAGGGAAAGAAGAAAGCTGCCGAACCTGCTAATGGTGAACAGAAGAGCGCATAACGCAAACCTTCCGCCTGGAAGGCGGAAATCATAACATGGAAAATTTAGAGATTGGAGGGATGCGAGATGAAGAAACTGAAGGTGTACTATACCCATGAACAAAAGACGCTTAACAACGGCGTCAAGATTGCCCCCGGCTGCATTGTGTGCGCGTATCGCCGCGATAAGGCCGACATAACCCATTATGTTGTCGTCGATATGTACGACGTGCACGACAACGGAAAGCCCATGCCCGGCTGGTACTCCACCGCGAAGAACTGCGAAATCCTGCCCGTGCTGGTGAATTCCTATGGCGAAGTCTATGATGCAATTGTAGACTGTGCAGCCGTCGCACGATGGGAAAAGGCGCACGATTGCACCTGCTGTAAGCCTAGGGATAGACAGATCGGCGCATATGACGCATATCGCCCACGCTTCGGGTATGACACGGCCGCGTGCGTCTCTACCGAGTACGACGTGACGCAAAACGCCGTCATTGGCCACAATCGCTATACCACCGAGGGATACTATGCCCGTCTGGGCGTACAGACCTATTGAGAAGAGGCCGGAGAAATCCGGCCTTTTTCCATGCCCATCAGCGCCCACATGGGCGCATTTTTTGTGAGAAAATCGGACAATGAAGAACGAAAAGGAGAATTGCACCATGGGAGAGTATGTCATGAAGCGCCTTGCAGACGAAGCGAAGCGGAATTTCAGGAAGGGAATTCATGCCTTCAAGTTGTTCGGGAAGGTGGAATTCCGCATTCAACACATGCACGACAATGAATACGCCGTGCTGACCTGCGACCCGTTTACCCATGAGGACGCGGAAATTTTGCGCCTGTATGACATTGCCGGAAATCTGGAAATTGCGTAAAGGGGGTTATAATGCGCACTTACTACTATTGTGACGCAGGTTTCACAATCTACACAGAGAAGGAAAAGAGCCGGAGCGTGTGGCCGGGATGCCGGTTTAAGCAGATCGGCAAATTCCTGTCCCGTCGCGCGGCTGAGGACTACTGCGCGCGCAAATTAGGCCTCCCCGTCTGCTGCGGCGGAGCCTTCAGCCACAAGTAAGGAGGAAATGAAAATGCAGAAAATGATGGAATTGCAGCCTAATGGCCGTCAGAAGAGTTTCTATGGCAAAGCCAAGGTGTACTGGAATCCGCGCGCGGGAATGTGGATTCTGCGCTCTTACAATACGGACGTGTGCGGAATTGACGTGCAGGGAAAAATCTACCGTTTCTGGGATGACTATTCCGCCACAACGATGAAGCATGTGAACGCATTCTGCACACAGTTCGGAATTCCTGCGCTCTCTAAGCGGGATTGGGAAAATCTGCCCGTTGACCGGGAAATTCTGGTTCGCTACCACAATTTTGTCGCGTGAGATGGCAATAGGGATTCGGATTTTTTGTGTCCGGATCCCGTTTACAATCTCATGATAAGGAGGTATAATAATATGTGTAATAAGCGCAATTCGCCTGCTGGGCGGCGCTACGCCATGCGGAAGAATCTGCTTGAGCGTGCGGAAATCTGCGTGCGGAATTCTGTGTGCGGAATTTCCGCGCTGATCGGGAGTTTGATTGCGATGTGCGGAATCCTGATCGGGATTCCTGTGTTTGCTTTGACTGCGTTTGGACTTTTTTGATGAGGAGGGATTTCATGTTTTTTAAGCCCGATGTGCCCAAGGCAATTACGCCGCTGGGTCGGGAGAATCGCGGGTCGGCGCTGCCGGAAGAATGGGAGTTGAGGATTTTCTATCAAGCAGAGTGCAAGGTGTCCGGCGTATGGGGAGTTTTTACCCGAGTCGAAAGGAAAAATCTCCCCCAAATGTACGAAACCGGAATTCTGGATTCCGTCTGGAGTTTCATTCAGGATAAACCTGACTGCGGGATTCTGTTTACCGCCGCTAAAATCAAGGGCAAAAAAGTCCTCTATGAGAAAGTTGCAGGGGCAATTGAGACTTTTTGTCCCAATGACGCACAATCCGGCGAAGAACCGCTTGCTCCGTGCAGCATGTTCGTTTACGATCAGGGAGATTTTTGCTTTGACAGGCAGATCGACCATCCCGACGAGCAAACCGTGCATGCGGAAATCCAGAAAATTCTCAACAGATCAAAGGCAGTCGTGAATGGGCGGTTCTACGCCTATCCTGCGATTTTCAATTACGCTGATGACGGAATTTCCGTCTCGTTTCCCGATCTGCCCGGCTGTCTGACGTGCGCCGATACCACGGATGAGACATATTGGATGGCCAAAGACGCACTTGCGGGCCATCTTGCTGTGAGGATGGCGACAATCGAAAAAAATGGGGCGATTCCCGCGCCTACACCTGTTGACGAGCTTCACCCCGATAAAAATGAGCGGGTTTACCTCATTGAGATCACGCTCAATGATTGAATCCGGAATTTTCATGAGTCCGCATCCTCGGATGCGGATTTTTCATGCCCATCGACACAAAATAATCACAATTACAATGCAGGAATTCGCAAACAGGAGGTAGAATCATGGACTTATTCATCAATCTGGAATTCGTCAAATCCGTCAGCGGCTTCGTCGGTACCTTCAGCGGAGACCGCCATTATCCGCTTCCTCTGGACAAGGAGGAAATCCCATTCATTCTCAACGATCTCATGGCCGCCATTCGTAAATTCGGAAATTCCCTCACAATCGATTTCTCCGTGGGCAAGCCGTATTCCGTCATGGAGGAACGCAGGCTCTACTGCCGCCTGATTGGCGATTACACGGGCTGTCTTCGCCTGATTGAGTGGCCAGACCCCAACAATCCTACGGGAGAAGACAGGGGAACCATTCCGGCAGATCGCCGCACAATCCGCAAAATTCTCAATTCCGTGCTCGACCGAGCGTATTCCTGATTCCGCATTCGCATTCACGCATGCGGATTTTTTGTGCCCATTTTAAGGAGGATGAATTATGATTTCCATTGATTTCACGGGTAACATTCATCTGTTCAATACCAAGGGAACGTACACTGCGCTGGAAAACATTGAAGACGCGGAGGTTGGTTCCCGGGTGGGCGAGCTTGTGAACAAGTATACGCAACTTCTGCTCGCCTCTGATGGCGCAATGTGGTCGGTTTCCTTCATCATCCGAAATCCTTCGGCAACGGATCTTTCGGATCTTCTCAACAACATCATGGTGGAAACCGATGGCAAAACCTACATCAATGTCATCGACGATGGCGTAACCGGGTCTTACTTCATGCAGACGCTTTCCATGTCGGAAGAGAATGTTCGCGCTGCCCTTACGACCTGCCTGACGAATGCACATCTGCGCAGGAAGGTCTATACCGAGATGCTGAAAAAAGAGAGGAGGAGTATTTAACCATGAGAAACTATCCTGTTCTAATTACCGAGATGCTCCAGAAGTATGTCAACGTCAGCGCCGACAGCGCGACCGAGGCTGTGGAAAGGGCGAGAAAAGTTTGGAATGCCGGTGCGGTTGTGTTGGATGCGGATAATTTCACTGGCGTTGAAATCAGCACAGTTGAAGACGAAAACATCGTCACGCTGCACCGCGACTGCAACGGCAACGGCCATCTGGAAAAGAAGCCCATCAATGCGCCTCATACGTCGTCGCAGCCCATCTACACCGTCTCGGTTCGCCCTCGCATGGAAGAGGAAGCGGACGTCTGCACTGCCTGCTTCACCACGAGAGAAAAGGCGGAGAGCTTCGCCGCCGAGGTGCGGTCTCGATTCAGAGATCGCCATCCGCTCCAGATCTGCATCGATTCCGACGTTCCCGACAGCAACACCTATCTGGATTTTCTCAAAAATCTGTTTGAAAGCGAAGGAGAAATAGCATGTCCACCCATTGCGTGAATTTGGAAATCCGCAAATTCTACCGTGTCTACGTAGAAGTCTCTAACGACGCGACGGAAGCGGAAATCCTCGATAAGGCCAAGTCTGCCGCTCTGGAGGATGAGCGAAACCTCATCGAAGACGAAGAGCTGGATCTGGAACCTCAGGACATTCTGGGCGCATCCTACGCCTATCCCGTACTCGACTAAGGGGGGAATTCGTATGGCACGTACCTACAAAACCATCAAGGGCGTCAGCACCGCCGTCGCCCGCTGCGTCGTGCAGGATTTGGCCTACGCGAGCGGTCGCTGGGTGTATTCCGGCAAACAGTTTACCATGGAAGACAAAGAGAAAATCAGGAACATCGCCATGTGCATTGAAGGTCTGTTGATCCGGGCAGACGGCAGGTATTGGGGCGACGTGCTCAGCGACATCGAGCGAATGTGCAGTATGGATTTTCACCTTGGATTCCATGCGCAGGATATGATTCTCGATACCTGCCGCCGTTGCGGAATCCGGATTTTACCTGAATCGCTGAGAAGGAGGAACCATCATGAGTCTGTATCTTCGCTTGAAGGTTAATGGATTTGCGCCAATTGCAGGAATTGTTGCTGATTTCAACGTAGAATATCGTACCTCTCTGCCCAACTACACTTCCGATCTGGATTTCTATACGGATCTGCTTGCAAAGATCAGCACGAACGCGTGGCGCGCGGAAACCCGCTTCGAGATTTACAATGGGCGAGACGAGCTATTCGTCCATTATGCGAAACTGCTCGTAAATAACGAAGACCCGAGCGTCTATATACGAACGCCCATGATGACAAAGCTGATCTCCGCCGATAAGGAAAACCTCGCTGCGGTACTCCGCGATACGATTCGGAAAATCCTTGAATCCGCAAACGCCATACTGGACGGAAAAATCCCGTCTCCCGTCATCAAAACCCCGACAAAGGAGGAATGAACATGAGCCTGTATCTTCACATGAAAACCAAAGGCGTCACTACCGTGGCAGAAGTCGCCGCCAATTTTGACGTGGAACATCGCGTATTGTTGCCGATTCCCGTTCACGAGCGGGATTTCTATGCGGATCTGCTCACGAGAATCCACATGGAAGTCAATCGAGCGGAAACCAGTTTCGAGGTTCGCAATGGGCGCGACGAGATTTTCGTCGGTGTTGCAAAGGTGGAGTCCTACAGAGGTGCTCCGAAGATCTATCTGAGCAATCCCGTCCAGCTTTCAGTGCCTCCCGTCGACGAGAAAACCCGAGCTTCGGTGATTCGCTCAGCGATCCGGGGAGTTTTTGAATCCGCAAATGACGTGCTGAAAGGGAAGGTTCAGCCTTCTCTCATCTATGAAACCCAGAAAAAATGAGGAATAGCCATTGAAAATGGAGGAAATTCTTATGTACTACGTTTACCAAAGACACTTTTCATCTGGACGCGAACAGTACATTGGCGTATTTGATTCTGCGAAGGAAGCTATTCATAAGATAGCATCCTGTTACAAAATTGACGCGCGAACCTGCCAGCAGGACGAGTATTACTATTTCATGAAAACCCATTGACAACAAAGGAGGAATAACCATGTCTTCCTCTCATGAGAAGCACGAGCGCAAATATCAGTGCTGCAAAATCTTCGGCAGGGACGCGCTCTTTACCCGCCTGCGAATCTACCCGGAGGACAATATCCCGGAACAGTACGGCTGCTACTGCCTTCCGCTTCGATTCGACGAGGATGAAAAGGAACCTGCATATCTGTCCTTCGAGGGTGTGAACATCAACTTCTTTGGCACTGTTCTGTTCTTCGGTGTACTAGATCAGATTCCGTTCGGAGAAATTCCTTTTGTCAAAATTCGGGATGGAGATTTCATCCTCACCAATGACAAATGCACCCTTGCGGAATTCTGTAAAATAAAGGAGGCAGCCGCATGAGACCGTTCATCCCTCTGCCCACGCACGGCGTGCAGAAAGCCTTCGTTGATCGCCCGCTCTACCGTCTCGAAAACAACGGACATGTCATACTGTATCTGAACGGAAAGCCCATCTGCGGCTTTAACATTAATTCCCGGCTCATCACTATGTTTCCCATGTGTTATCGGCCATTCATGTTTCAAAAACGCCGCATTTACGCCTTCGCAATCGAAATGGGGCTTCCGATAGAACCATTTGTGTCGAACCGCGACGTGACAACCAGAAGATTAAGCCGGCATATGGCATATCTGGGCTTCGAACCATGCTCCCTGACAGACGAAGAAAAAGAATATCTCATCAAAAAATAATGTGGCAAAGGAGTGAACAATATGGAACGGGAAGTTCAAACCGAGGCGAGAGAATCCCCAATGGATCCCATGCGCCGAGATACAATTCATTTCTTCCGGGCAATAAGTGATCGATACGCGATTACCTGCAAAGAGAACGAGTACGTCGGGATTTCGGTAGGGGCGCGGCCGTCCTTCACTTCCCTGATTTTCGTCGAGGTGTACGCAGCAAAGGCAGACTACCCCGCGACGCTGATTACTGTCCCCGAGCTTTTCACCGGGAGGGATTTTGCGGAATTCACGCCCACCCAAGAAGAGCTGCTTCGTTATGTACAGCACGTACAGAATCGGGAATTCCTCGCGGAAGATACTAAGAAGCTGGTTCTTGACGCTCTTCACACCTGCCTGAGCGGATTCGAAGAGAAGCCACTGGAGCTTCCTCGCTCAAATGTTTCCGATGAATCCCTCATTCGGGAAATGATCTCAAGGGTAGATCGAAAGCAGCTCTCTCCGCTTTTATACGCATACGCAAAAAGCAGAGATCTCCGCAGAAAGGAATATCCGACCGAGAAGGAAATCGATTCGTTTCTGCACAGATGGGCCGAAGCGAAGGTAAACATGTATCGGTTGCTTGGAGACCTGACTCTTGTCCGCCCGCTTTCAATGCCGTATACATCAGAAGGGCAACGCGATCTCTTCTATCGAATCGCCATCGAGAAATATCCAAGGCTTGCGCCCCTGCTGCATGAACTCCGCTGGCCGTATTCTCTGGCGTCGGGCTCAAATAACAATCACCTGAGTAAACTGATGTACAGGCACGGGCTTTACAACCAGCTTCCGTTTTCCGCGATCACCGCTCTTACAGGTGAAAAATACTGGGAATCCGCGCTGAATGGGATTCTGGGTGAAATTACCTCCGAGCAGCGCAGCATCGTCTTTTCCATTGATCCCATTGACTATTTTTCGATGCTTCTACAGAGAGGGAGTGCCGCTCGGACGCTGTCTCTGTATGGGGAAAACTCCATTCTGCTGTATGATCGCGGTCCAATGAGCAAGACGAAATACATGAGAATTATTGTCAAGGAAAATACGTATGTAGAATTCATGGGCGGCGCATATTTCAACAAAGCATCCTGCGATGTTTTCTATAACCAGACTGCTGGCGCACATGAGGATGAAAGGAGGATGCGCATCCGTGCCGCGCTGGAAGAGCTTCTTGAAAAGGCATACGGAATTTCCTCGGACTGGATGTATCTCGATTCTATTGGATGCCGCACGGAATTCTGGCACAGCGATTTTCAGAAAAGGGATGTCCCCATCGATCATAAATTCTGAGGAGGTGAACAAATCATGAATCTGTGGGATTACGTCCCAATGACCCCGGAGGAGCAAAAGGCGGTTCTGGACGAAATGATTGAGAAGGTGGATCGAAGCCGCCTTATAAGGCTCCTCCAAATCGCGGCTTCGGACGATAAGAAAAAGCGAGGCGTCAGCCTGAATTCCATGGAGGCGCTCCTGCTCAGGTGGGCGGTTGCCAAGCTCCCTTATTACACTCTGTTCGGCAGGAACCTCACCTCTTCGATTCAGACGGACGAAATTCTCGACAAAGAGGATCTTAAAGCCAGAACGCTGGCTTTTGCGAAAAAGCACCCTTCCTACGAGGCATTTATCCTGTGTCAGGATCCCATTTCAGTGGCGAAAAACAAGGAGCCGCACGAATACCCCGGCGTTCCGGAATTCAGCAAGATGTCCCGATTCTTTGCGTGGCAGTTTCGCGATCAGAAATTCGACAACGACTATGCGGAATTTCTCGAACAGAAGAGAGAAAAGGAGTACGTCCGAATCTCCATCGACCCATACGATTACCTCACCATGTCGATAAACCAGCACAATTGGATTTCCTGCCACAACATAGAGAACGGTTGCTATGCTACGGGCGGACTTTCCTATATGACCGACGAAGCGACCATGATCGCCTATCGGGAAGACGGAAAGGAGTATTCCTACGAAATCCTCGGGGCTCCCTTTAAGGGTAACAGCAAGAAGTGGCGGCAGTGCGTCTACATGGACCCGGAGACCTGCTCCGTTCTGTTCTCCAGACAGTACCCGCAGGGCAATTCTCAGTCCGAATCCATCTCGGCGGTCAGATCGATTCTGACCCGTCAATTGAAGGCACTCAATCCGGATTACACCGGCGCTCACGTGGATACCGATGACTTTGCTCTGAACGACGACTTTTCTGAAGCGTACATCAACTACGAAGCTCACACGGGGAATTTCAATTACCACGACATAGCCTGCGGTTATGATAGCGATAGCGAATACATCGGAGAGAAAGTCTCTCGGTTCAAAGTCGGCTCTCAGGTTTACTGCCCGATCTGCGGAAATCCGCTCAACAGAAACAATACTCATTCGCCGGTAGGATGCAGCTTTTGCCTCAATAAGGAGGGATAACATGAACATTCAGGAAATTCTCAGGCTCTCACAGGATGAACTTTACGAATACGCCCTCTCGTTTCTGAGAGAACACGAAATCCCCTTCGAACACACTTCCCAACACAAGTGGATTTTTGTAAAAGGGAACGCTCCCGTTCTCCTCGTCGCTCATCTCGATACGGTGCACCCGCGCCCGCCCAGAAAAATTCTACAAGACGAAGAACAGTCACTTCTGTGGTCGCCGGATGGCATTGGCGGAGATGACCGCTGTGGTGTGTACGCAATCCTGACAATTCTTCTGGACATGCCCAAGGAATATTTGCCGAGCGTACTGTTTACCACCGACGAGGAAACGGGCGGGTGGGGCGTGCAGGACTTCATGAAGACATATCCCGCTCCGCCCGTGGATCTGCGATACATCATTGAGCTTGACCGCGCCGGAGAGAATGACTGCGTGTTCTACAGCTGCTATAATCCGGAATTTGAAAAGTACGTGCAGAAATACCGCTTCAAGCAGGCATACGGCAGCTTCACAGACATCTCCTTCCTCGCTCCCAAGTGGGGAATCGCGGCGGTCAATCTGTCCTGCGGATACTACAATCCCCATACCCTCTCGGAGTACATCGACATGGAGGATCTGTACTACACCGTCGAGCGCGTCGAATCCATGATCGATGAATCGTTCAATGTGCCCATGTTCAAGTACATTCCCCTGACGCCGGAGAGCAGAATCCCATATTCCCACTGGCCTGTCAACGAGCTGTACGATATGGAAGGAGACGATGAAGAATGACCACAAATCCCGTTAAGGCTATCCGAGAAAAGTGCCTGCGCTGCTGCTGTGATAGTGCCAAAGAGGTGGCGCTCTGCCATATCGAAGCCTGTCCGCTCTGGCCGTGGCGAATGGGGAAGAACCCCTATCGCAAAAAGAAGATTCTCACCAACGAACAAAAGCTGGCGGCGGCGGAACGGCTGCGCAAAGCCAGAACGAAAACGCTCCCTATGGGAATGGAGAAATTTGAAGGCGACTCTTCAGATGAAGAATCTGCCGAGGACATCCCTCTGTTCTGAAAATTCCCTATACGATAGGGAGAAAGCGATGACACAGCTCATTCTGACCGCACGAAAGGAGCGCTGCTATGAAACGGACGTTCTCATTTGGCAAAATCGCCTATGGTAATCAGAAAATCCCGTGCAATGAAGTTACCGTGACCATCGACCTGTCCACAAAGACGGACGGCAAGGGCGAGCGCTATCGGGAATTCACCGCCTCCGGCGAAATCTGGAACAATCGCCATACCGATACGATTCGCTCCGGCCAGTGCCTCGATACGATTCACGAGTATATCCACACCCCGCTGTTCGAGGAAATCTACGATCTCTGGAAGCGCTATCACCTCAACGGTATGCGTCCCTACTGTGAGCATCAGAAACAGCTCGGATGGAACGAACTCTCTCGGAAAGAGGCAACGCTGTATCACTGGCGGCTTGATCCTCGAGTAAGCACGAGGCAGAGGAAGCTCGAAGAATCGGCGCTCACCGCGCTGAAGCAAGGCAATACGGTTACGCTCAATTCCGAACAGGTTCAGATCGCGAATCTCAAATATGAAATCGTAACCGACAAGAGTGAATTGCCTGAATCCCTCACGAAGTTCTACATTCCCTGCAAACCGCTCTATCAAGGGGATCATAGCCACGAAGAAATCAAAACCCTCGGCTGGCTCCGCCCCTCTCAGCACCCCGACGGCCTTTTGGGAAAGCCCTGTCCCGTATGCGGCTACAAATACGGAACTGCATGGCTTCACGAGGAAATTCCCGAGCAGGACGAAGCGCGCATCATTTCCCTGATTATGAACGGAGAACCCCTTAAAGCAAAAGAGAATCCCATAAAAACCAGCTAAATTTATGCTAAAGAAGGTGTTCCTTATGGGCAAGAACCCTATCAATCTCGAAAAAATCGCCGCTTCCCTCGGCGAAAAAATCCGTTGGAAGAAGTACCGCATGTGGCACGAAGTGCCGCACGTCCGAAACACCGCCCTCGTTGTCGACCAGACGATTCCCCGCGGCGGGCAATACCTACTTCGCAGCTCGCCTTATTTCCCGGCGAGAATCACGGAAGCATACGTTCGAGACGCCATCCGACACGATGCTTACTCGCTAGGTAGACTTACCGAGCGAGGGCATTTCATCCCGTGGAACGAGCTGGTAGGGGACTATCCTCCGGGATATTTCTCTCATCGAATCGGAGAGGATGTGGACTGCAGATAGCCGCAAAGACTTTGACAACGCCCATACATGGGTGTATAATGCCAACAAATCGCTTGCGGTTAGTGAAAAATACGGCATGTTTTTTATAGATAATCACATAATATGAGTTGACTATCGTATAAAATCATGCTATAATTCATATAATTTACTCGGAAGGGCGGTGATGGATTGAAAAATTACCCGGGAATGCGGAAGCTGTACTTCCAGAAGAACCTGAACAGAACCACGGGCCAGCAACACGCCGACGAGCTGCGGAATCAGTACGGAACCATTTCCCTCGACTTCAAAATCGGAGATTCTCCGGCCTTCATCCAGTACTGCGATGAACTGGTCGGAAAGATTTCAAAAATCAATCGAGTGAATCATCTAATTTCAATTCAGAAGAAAGAACTCACATGGCCTTTCATGCGGCAAATTTGCAGGCAGTTCCTCATCGACGAAATCCTGCAAACCAACGAGACCGAGGGCGTTCACAGCACCCGGAAGGAAATCCGCGAATCCATGGACGAAATCGAACGCGGCAGACACGCCAAGCGCTTCGACGGCATGCTCCGCAAATACCAGCTTCTCGTTCAGGAAGACGAATTCCCGATGGCGACCTGTCAGGAAATTCGAACCCTTTACGATGAATTTATCGCAGAGGAAGTCGCGAAGGAAGACGCGTCCGATGTTCCCGATGGGGAAGTGTTCCGTAAGAACCCCGTGAACATTCAGAACCAGCATGGCGAATTCATTCACGAGGGACTTTCTCCGGAACCTGCAATCCTGAACGCGACGTCCAGCGCTCTCGCGTTCCTCAACGACGGCGACTATGACCCGCTCATCCGCATGGCCGCGTTCCACTTTCTGTTCGCCTACATCCATCCGTTCTACAACGGCAACGGCAGAATGGCGCGGTTCATCAGCAGCGCGAAGCTCAAGGAGTACAACCTGAATCCGCTCGTGTCCTACCGCCTGTCCTATACCATCAAGGAAAGGAGGACGGAATACTACAGGCTCTTCCGGGAAACGGAGGACTGGCGAAACTTCGGAGACCTCACGCAGTTCGTCATCGTGTTTCTGGATTTCGTCCTTCAGTCCGAGGTGGATGTATTGGAATATCTCTCCGATCAAATCGAGAAGGTCGAGCATTATCGAGTCATTCTCAGGAAGATCAAATTCTCTGATGACGCAGGCGAAATCATTGGATTTTTCGTAGAGGACGCGCTCTGTGGAAACGAGGGGATGAGCAGGGAAACCGTGAGGCAATACACGGGCCTCAGCTCCTATCGTGTGAGGAAGGCGCTCGAAGAGCTTTCTCAATGGCTCATCGTCACGGGAAGCGAGCGCAAAATCCTCTACCACGCCAATCTCGAAGCCCTCGACCAACAGGAATAACGCACGAAAACGCACGCTCAGCCGTGCGTTTTCTTTTTGTGATTTAGTTGTTCCTGTTCCTCCCGCTCACACTCTTCAAGGAATGCGTCGTAATCGTCGGCTGCGTCTTCTTCCGAGGGACAGGAAGAAGAACGATCTTCTTCATCCGATGCGACGGATACGTCGGAATCCTGCGCGTCACTTGTGTTCTGCTCCGGCTCACATTCGTCAAACGGCTCGTCTTTGACGTCGTCCGAATAGTCAAGAGCCCTTGTTCTCCGTCTCTTTTTCTTCTTAGGAGGGGTAAAAGTGGTCTCTAAAATTTTGAGCGTCCTTTCGTTCAGATCGCCGATTTCACGCATCGCTTCCAGTTCGCCGAGCTTAATATCAGCAAGCCATGCCAGTCTGATTCCCGCCGCTAGAAGAACTGCGCCTGCTCCCAGTAGCGACGCGCCGGGGACTACGAAAGCACCAATTAAAACCCATCCTCCAACGAGGAGGGAGATCATCCCCAATCCAACTAGAACTGTGCCTACTGTGCCTATTCGCTCGCAAGCTCGAATCGCTCTTCTCATGTAGACTCCATCACTCATACCAAGTTATCGCCTTCTCCGATAGAAATTCCCCTGCGCCTGCTTCTTCAGCAGCCGCTTCACATCCGCATAGGGATCCTCGTCCGAGATGGGAGCGTCTGGGATGTACGCATCGTCGTCATCCTCAAAGAACATGTCACGCGTCTCTTCCTCAGTTTTCTCAGCGCTCATCGGTTCGTCTGGGTGAGGCTGCACTGTCACAGGCTTCCGGCCCTTCGACTTCCGATCTGCGCAGTCTTCAATCTCCGCAAGTTTAATTCCCGCATATCCCCTCATCCCGGCTCCGGCGACAATCAAAAATACAGATTCCATCTCCATGGAGGACAGGATCAGGACTTTGTCGGACGCCAGAAGAATCACTTCCACAATCAGGAGAATTACCCCCACAAAGAGGAAGAACGTCCCTACCGAGTTCATATGCTCGCACGCGTCTCTCGTCTTGCCCACAATTATTGCTTCCTTCCCAATCCGTTTCCTCAAGTATAACACTCCGCTTCTCAATTTGCAACCCCCAATTCGACAAAAAAAAGGAGAAATCGCCATGAATCAGAATCCCGCCCGCAAGTCTACCGCCGTTCTCACCGACCGAAACTGCCGCGACATGCTCGCCATTCAGCTCCGCAAGCGCGGATGCACCGTTCAAGAAATCGCGGATTCCATCGGCATGACCACTCGCACGGCTAACCGGATTTTCCGGGAGTACAGCATTGCCAAACCAAAGAAGACCGCCGTGAAGACACCCACGAGAAGCGAGAAATCCGCCGCTCTGTCTGAGAAGATGATGGCGCTGCGCAATCAGGGCTATGAGAACGGTGAAATCGCGGAGATGCTGGGCGTGTGCTATCAGACCGTGCTCCTTCGCATTGGCAAACAGCCCGCAGAAATGACGAGCATCCGCCTCCGGTGCAACTGGGAGACCCGCCGCATCGAGGAAGAACACCGTGCCCAGAAGGCCGCTGCCGCTCAGAACGCGGCCAAGGTTCAGGAGAAGAAGATTAGAAGCGTCGTCAGCCTCTGCAAAGAAAAGCTCAGTCCATACGAGTACAACCTGCTCGTGAAGGAAATCAACAAGTCCAACGCCGCGTAAATCCATTCGAAAATTCGTAAGAAGCCGTCCGCAGGGGCGGCTTTTTTATTGCAAAGGAGTGTTCATATGGCCGTTCACATCTCCGTCACCAACTCCAAGCTCGGCTCATTCATCCCGTCCGTCAACCTCCCACCCTGTCAAACCTGTTCCCCTGACGCGCCTTGTGCAAAAAACTGCTACGCGAGAAAAGGGCGCTTTATGTTCTCCAATGTTCAGAAGAACATGCGAGAGAACTATTCTGCATGGCTATACACAGCCTTTCTGCGAAAGGCACCGAAGGGGTTATGAAACGGTGCGCTATCGCGGGTCGTTATTATCTGCTATACTGCAACTGTAGGATCAGCACACTACAGAACCCGTGGAGGAGAGTGGCGGGGCTGTATAGCGGCAACCCCGCATGGCTATATGGTGTCGGTCGTCCGTTAAGGAATCAAAGAATGGCGCAAAGCAACAGCCCGTAAACTTATCTCTTTGAAATCGACTCGATTTTCCGGACGACCAGTCCCTGCTGATCCTGCAAATACAATCTCAGGAGGGACGCCATGTTCAAAATCATTCTGAACAACTGCTGCGGTCTTGACGTTCACAAGACCTGGATTTACGCTTGCGTTGGCATTACTGACAGTCACAACCAAACTCATTACCACGAAGCTCGGTTCACTGCTTTCTCCAAAGGTCTTAGAGACCTTTGCGGTTGGCTGGCGAAACTGGGCTGCACGCAGGTCTGCATGGAATCTGCGGGGAAATATTGGATTCCTGTGTTCAACATCCTCGAAAAGACCTGCAAGGTTACGCTCGCTCACCCCAAATACACCAAGCCCATGAAGGGCAACAAGACGGATCGCAAGGACGCTCGTTGGATTTGCGACCTGTTCATGTGCGGCATGGTCAAGCCCAGCTTTATCCCGCCGCCCGTCATCCGCCAGCTTCGCGATCTGGTTCGCTACCGCATGAAGCTCACCAACATGATCACCGGCGAAAAGAACCGCGCTCAGAACTGTCTCACCGTGTCCAACCTCAAACTCGACGATGTGTTCTCTGACGTGTTCGGCAAGTCCGCGCGTTCCATCACCGAGTATATCCTGGCGCACCCCGGGGAGACGTTCGACGTCGCGCCTTTTGTTGACCGGCGCTGTAAAACCCCAATCTCCGAGATTCAGGCCGCTGTGGACGGCGCTGTCTCCCATGAGCAGGCTGTCAAGCTCCGCCAGTGTCTCGACCACATCGACGAACTCGAACTGCACCGTTCCCAGATCGAAGCTGAAATCCACTGCCTCGTCTCCCCGTTCACAACCACCCTCGACCTGATTCACACTGTCCCGGGCTTCGATAAGAATCCCTTGACCGCTATCACCGTCGTCTCCGAAATCGGCGCTGATATGTCCGTGTTCCCCTCGTCCAAGAATCTCGTCTCATGGGCGGGCTGCTGCCCCAGAAATGACAAGAGTAATAAAACCGTCAAGTCCTCTCGCATCTCTACTGCGGGCTCTTGCCTGAAGCCTACTCTTGTCCAAGTCGCCAACGCTGTCATTAATTCCAAGGATCACCCCGAATTCGGCATTCGCTACCGCCGCATCAAGGCTCACCGCGGTCACAAGAAAGCCATCATCGCCATTTGCCGCATGCTCCTGACCGCTATCTGGAACGTGCTTAGCAAACGCGAACCCTATTCCCCCGTTGGCTACGCTGTCCCGCAGCCTTCCTTCGTCGCCAAGCCCCTTACCAAATCCCAGGGCTTGGCTCTGCTCAGGCAGATGGGCTACGTTATCAAGGACGATAATCCCCCCTCTGCTACCGCCTGACTTCCCCCTCACTCCTGGCCATCTTCGATGGCCTGTTTGCTATGCCCTCTCCGGCCTGCCTTTGTCTGTCTGTTGTTTCAAACTTCGACTCCCCGCGGAAATAAGAGGACGCCATCGTCGCCGCCGCATCCAACTTCACGCACTTTCGCTTCCACTCCGCCGGAGATATTCCCAACACAGACTATCTCCAAATGATGATCCGCGTTGCAGGGCGCTGCGCAAACACAAAATTCCTCGCGTTCACCAAAAAATTCGCCATTGTAAACGACTATCTCGCCCATGGCGGCGTTCTCCCGGACAATCTTCGCATTGTATTCTCCGCGTGGGGAGACGATCATCTGCCCGAGAACCCCAACAATCTCCCCGTGGCCTACGTCCGGCTCAGAAACGCGCCCTGCACCATTCCGGAATGCGCACACGAATGTCCCGGCTTCTGCGGAAGCTGTGCCAGCACGAACCACTCCTGCTGGAACCTGAAGTCCGGCGAGAGCGTCGTGTTCAACCAGCACTGACTGAAAAATATTACCGCTGGTATTTCCAAGATTCCACAGGTATAATTAAGGCATCCAATTCGCAGGGAGGGAATTTCATGAACGACCTTTACATGACCGCCATTCACACGCTACCGCCGGGGCACGTCCGGCATCACAACAGCACGCTGCTTCTCAAGATGTCCATGCAGTCCATTCCCCTCGTCAAGCAATACCGCAGGACGGGAGGAACCGTCCTGCGCATACAGGATGAAAACCGTATCTGGTGGTACGAGATCCCCTTCGCCTATACGCCCTACTGGCATCGCAATTTGAAGAGCCTGTCCGAGGAATACGCGTGGAAATTTTTCTCGCGAAACGAATCGAGGGGAACCCTCGGAGACACGACGGACGAAAACCTGCACAGAACCTTCGCGGCAGATCGTAACCCGCCGCCGAAGAACATGTACCCCCTCATCCGCTCGTGTCTGAATCAGATTCTCTCCATGTACGGCTACGTCCCGCAGAACCCTTCCTCGCTGAGAATCTCCGCGTAAGCGAACAAGCGAACGCGAGATAAAGTCTCTGCGAATTCTTCTCTGTTCCCCTTGCGTCGAACATATGTGCGGTGTATAATAGCAACTGTAATAATAATAACCGAAAGGGGTTAAAATCATGCCTGAATTCAAGACCTTCAAGACCAGCAACCTTCGCCTCAAGAACTTCCTCGCTCTGCACAAGATCTCCTGCAAGTCGGAAATCTCTGAAGAGGACGGCTCCCACTCTTGGGTGTTCGACCGCACTCAGCGCTTTGAAAGCGTGTTCGATGAGTACAAGGCAATCTGGGTGGACAACGGAGGGAGGGCTTCCGCGTGAACATCTACTCGGAATTCGAACGTTATCTCAGAAACGACGAACTCGAAGAATCGACGATCCGCAATTACCTGCGGATCGTCCGTCTTTTCGAACGTTACGTCGCTGAAACCTATCAGATCGGCTTCGCGAACGAAGGCTACAAAAACCTCAAGGGATACATGGTTTCCAACTGGGCCAGCTCGCTGAGCAATCGCAAAATTACGTCCAGAAACCTGTACTATATTGCCATGCGCCGCTTCCTGTCTTTTCTCTACTCACTGCAATATGTGGACTTCGATCTGACAGCGGCGCTCCCCAATCTGCCGAATCTTCAGAAGCACCTGAAGCTGCATCCGGAGGAAGTCGATACAACGAACGGATATTCCCCAGAAGAAATTGGAGAGCTGCTCAAAAAATCCATGGGGCACAGCGAAACGGAGGTTCGAAGAGCGGCCATCATCGCTATCCTCTCCACGACAGGGCTTCGTGTATCCGAACTTCTCGCGCTTACGGTAGACGATGTGGCCGGGGATCCGCAAATCGTTCTCGTTCCTCGCAAAGGAACTCATGGCGCGAAGAAAGAAGTTCACATCCCATCCGCAGTGTACCCGTATGTGCACGAGTATTTGAAGCTCCGCCGCGCTCCGAATGAGGTGAGGGCACTGTTCGTCTCGCGGAACGGAAAACCTATGGACAGATTCACCGTGTACAATTCGCTGAAGGCGGTGCAGGAGAAGGTAGGCGTCCCCACGGGCTGTCACACCTTCCGCCGAACGGCGCTCACAGAGATCACCAAACAGGTGAACGTCGTGGTCGCGAGAGATGTCGCCAATCAGAAATCCGTAGAAATCACGAACCGATACCTGAAATCCTCGTCAGAAGATTTGCAGGAAGCCGTTGAAAAAATTGCAAAAATGATTCGGCGAGACCGATGAGGTTCCATTAAAATTTACAATTCCGCATTATAATTATACGGAATGCTCACGAAGGAGGGTGTGCATGAAACGGGAAATCAGCATCCACGGACGGGGCGTTTCGTGTTGCATGAACTGCTCGCGAAGAACGACTGGCTGTCACTCACGCTGCGAAGAGTACGCCATTGAGATTATTCTCGCTTCCAGTCTCAGCGCGAACACAAAAAGGGCCAAAGATGCCTACTATGACCTTTCGGATTTCAGCGTCGATCACCATGATCGAATCCAGAAACGCACCCGCAGGAAGCGGAGAAAGGTTTAACAAACTCATAACGAAAAACCTGTCCGATTTTCCGGGATTTCTGATACTTAATATAATAGAACGACTTGAGAGTCCTTCGTTCCTAAGAGAACCCTTTATTCTAATGATTCTTTATCCTACTCTATAATCAATAATATATTATATAATATAATAATTTATATAATATATATTAT
>ERZ808252.94-NODE-94-length-94374-cov-4.379149_pt1 | contig 94374 bp, 90 predicted proteins | sample MGYA00521242_ERZ808252 | MGnify/ENA primary metagenome ERZ808252 (study PRJEB31516, sample SAMN03275581) | gut metagenome | biome: mammalia-associated habitat; material: feces | host: Papio cynocephalus | place: Kenya | collected 2012-08-07 ...
AATTAGATGAAAACGTTTTCATCTAATGAGTGATAAGCAAAAAAATAAGACTCCATCTGCGATGACCGAGGACCAAGTTAGGTCGGGAGGATTCGGAGCGAATGACAGTTCCTTTTTATTGCGAAGTGCGGTACAAGAGAGTAGTTTCTGTGGTACGGTGGGCAATTTTTGATGCGTTCCGTACGAAAAATGGCCTTCTGTCGTACCGCAGTGCACCGTCCTATGTACCCCTCCCCAAAAAGCAAAGGGCCAACTGACTCACGTCGGCCGACCCTAAGACTTTGTACTAAAACCTAAACCTACATCCAAGATGCCGATTAGGTTATTGGCGTTGCAGAGAAAAAGAAGAAAAAACTATTTTTTAGTCTCTGCTACGGAAACCTTACGGAATTCCTTGAGATCTTTCATTAGCTCAAGTGCAATTTTGCGCGCACGAGCACCCGCAGCTTTGTTTCCTTTCTTAACCTGCAATTCTGCATTCTCAAGATAAAGATCCATCTTCTCCTTGATAGTGTTTACTAGATTTTCCATTTTTCAATTATTTATAGAATAGTAAGTTCCGTCTCAACGGGCGCAATTTAATAAGAAAAATCGAAAAACTCTCAAATAGCCACCAAAATTTGATGTTTTACCTCTATCATTGTTAAAAAGGACATCCTGTACCGCCTTACTCAGCCACACACCTCAGCGACAAACCCTGAGAGCGCCTGTCTTTGCTACACTTGAATGTACGCTTACCGTTGATGATAAACATATACTGACCATAGAGGTCCGGATAAGTCTCAAGGTCCGAAGAGGTTTTACCGGCAGTACCAATCCAGAGTCCGGAATAAGGATTTGACCCCTCGGCAGGATCACCAAAGTCAAATCCTCCAGAGAAATTGACACGAGTTCCTGTTGCAGGGAACCACTGACCATCTTGATTAGCACCGTAATTTACAGCATCCCAGGTCATAGACTTATAAACAAGCCATGCATAAGGAGTATTGCCATCCGCATCACATACTGGCACTTTATACCCCACAGGACATGGATCATATATAGTCTTCTTCATAGAGACACCGCCCCAGAAATCATCATTTGAAGAAGAAGTCCAATCACCTGTTTTAGGGTTGTTATAGACGATATCCTGCCCATACTCATCCTTCTCTCCAGTATTCACTTTTACAAGTTTATAGAACACAGACGGATTCTGAATGGATTTTGACAGAGTACCGTCTCCTTGAGCTGTAGAATAGATAGTAGGAAGTTCATTGCCATCAATATCATACAGATCAGGCTCACCATCATTTACATACGAATAGTCTTCATTCTGCTTAGTATATGAAGCCGCTCCAGGGAATGGATCCTTGCGCCCCCACTGATAAATAAGGCCATGACTGCCAAAACCCTCAGGACTTGCAGTTATCGCACCGAGGTTTCTATCCATGAATACCCAGGTAGTTCCACTTGCATTGGCTGGAGTAGTGAATAAAGTCTTAGATGGATCATAATCGCTAACCCAGAGATGCCAGCTCCAAAGAATCGCACCACTATCGTCACATACAGCAACTACAGCATTGCCAGAAGCATCGCTCAAGTCAGCGTAAGCCATTTTGGCGGCAGCATCAAGATAGAGTTCCTTGACGAGCCCTTTTACATCCTGCCATACTACTTTAAGAGAAGAAACTCCAGAGATGGCATCAGTAGAGGAATTACCCTTGCAAGCAACAGAGAACGATACAGTGGTACCAGGCTTTGCAATGTAGCAATTGGCCGTACCCTTGGAAGAAAGGCTTACAGCATCACCGACAAACTCTGGAACGACAGAACTTTTCTCGCACGCAGATGCCACTAGCATCGTAGCGAGACCCAAACACAATAAATACCTATTCATAAGTACACTAATAATTAACTCGCTAAAGATAAGTAAAAATTTTTCAACATAACATGTTCGGGAACATTATAATTGCCCATAAGGCAGTTTTTTTGTATCTTGCAAAGAAATTGATGTAATAGCACTCTTCATGGAATCGGAAATCAAGGCACAACTCGAAAAGGCAGGAATCACAGCGACTCCAGTCAGACTGCTTATCTATAGAGAAATCATCCGCATGGACAGTGCATTCAGTCTTGCAGATCTTGAAACGGAGCTGGAAACTGTGGACAAGTCCACCATATTCCGGAGTCTTAACCTTTTTCTCGAGAAAGGGATGCTCCATGAGATAGACGACGGAAGCGGCTCCAGAAAATATTGCCGTTGTACATGCGCAATGGATAACGCAGAAGCCGAAGGCAGTTCAAGCCACCATCAGCACGACTCTCACATACATTTTTCCTGCACAGAATGCCACAGGACTTTCTGTATAAAAGACATTCACATACCTCATCTTCCTACCCCAAAAGGATTTGAAGTGCACGAAACAAGCTGCGTAATGAAGGGACTGTGCCCTGATTGCGCCAGAAAACACAGAGTATGAAGCTGCTATCACTTGTTCTGCTTAGCATATTCAGGATGGTGGTAATCCCGGTCCAATTCGCTGACACAAAGTTCACCACCGGCATTGAAGAACTTTCCGCATCCGTCAATATAGCAGAGAATTACTTCAGATCTCAGCCATCTTCCATTCTTCCAGGCAGCCCAGACCAGGGGCAAGTGGAATTTATCATCGCACCTGTTGTCTCTGTATCAGAGAATCTGTCCCATTACGGCTCAAATTATGTGGACCGCAAGGATGTCCTGCTGCATGAAGCTGTCAGAGAGGCCATCAGACTGAGCGTGACATCAATAGACTTCTCACTTTTAGACAACGACGCCGACGGCATCGTGGACAATATACATTTAATAGTAGCCGGCGAGAGTGAAAGCGATGGCGGAGAGCCGCATACGATATGGCCACAGCACGATCTACTTAGCAACCACGGATCAGTCATGAGCGCCGGTGGAAAGGCAATCGACTCGTTCACTATCACCACGGAGCATAGCAGCGCAGGTACTATATGTCATGAACTTGGGCATTTTCTTGGGCTAACAGATATGTACGACACTGACGGAGAGGGCAGCGGAGGGCTATCATCCGGACTTAGGAGCACATCCCTGATGGACGATGGATGCAAAAATGGCGAAGGGGTCACCCCACCAAATATTTCAGCGTTAGACCTTGACGCCATTGGTCTCAAGGCCACTCCTGTCACCAAGAAAGCATACACACTGCACCCTGTCAGCGATGGTGGTGATTTTCTTATATTAAACTCTAATAATAGCGACGAATACTATCTCCTCGAATGCCGCCAGAGCACTGGCTGGGACAAATTTATCGGAGGGAGTGGACTTGTCGCATATCATATTGACAAATCAAGCGAAGCTGCCGGGTGGTCAGACATATTAAACAGAACCATCAGTGCCAAAGAACGCTGGGAGTACGGCATGGTCAACAACAATCCAACTCACGAATGCGCAAAGCTGCTTACCGGCCCTTCCGACGATGGCAGTTCAAGAGCCGTTTTCTTCCCAGACAACGGATACACAGGCATCGGGCAGTTGGACGGTCCTGAATTTAGCTTCTGGGATGGAAGTTCTTCACATCTGGCAGTCAAGGACATCCATACCAACAACGACGGAAGTGTCACATTTGAGGTCATTGAGCCGATCACCATAGATGGTAGCATCATACATCAGGATGGAATCACATTGAAGTGGAGAACTGACTTCTCAGAGGAAGATATCAGTTCATACGAGATAATCTGGACCGATGGGCGAAGGAACGGCACTGGTACGGCACTGGCTGAAAGCAGGAGCTTTTCCATAGGTGGACTCTCTCCCAAGCAGACATACACAGCTACAGTCACCATCTTACTAAAGAACGGACTACGCTATAGGAACTCTACTTGTTTCACTACCAAATTCTACCAGAAAGATTCTTACCCATACATTTATCTCGGCGCCAATGGACAGACTATGCTCTCACGCAACAAAGATGGAAGTTTCATAAAAGGGACCCGGATCCCACTCAAAGTATACAATGCCCCCGATGCAATGGAATGCCTGTGGTACTATGACTCAAAGCCCATTACCACCGATCTTGACGGGCTTTACACGCTTGAACGCTCTGGTGTACTGAAAGCGCAAATACTTCACGACAACGGAGCGTGGGAAACAATAGAGAAAGAAATCACCGTGAGATGACAACACACCTTCATAGCAAGATAGCAAAGATTCTTATGGCTGCACTGTCATGCTTTCTGCTTCTATGCTCATGTAGCGGAAGCATGCAGATCAATTCATTTATACAGAGCCCCGTGATTCGTCTCCAGATGGGAGGTTCCACACAAATGAGTTACGATCCTCTCACCTGCCAGATAGCCTTCAGCCGGGACCTGAAGCAGTTCAGAGTGCACACAGACAATATGTCCGACTTTTTCTGCGTCACCCTTTCCGAAATACCGGTCAATAACGGGCAGGAAATAACCGCAGATCTGGTCTGGACCACCCATAGAGACGTACTCACAAAAAACAATCTCACCTTCGAAGCATTACGGCTTGAAGGTGAGACAATATGGTTATGGAGCAAATCCGCCAAAATAGGCGTATGCCTCAAGACCTTAGAATGACTTGGCAATCTCGATGAAGTCGCCTGCCTTAAGAGCAGCACCTCCGATAAGGCCACCATCAATATCTGGCTGAGCAAAAAGTTCCTTGGCATTAGACGGCTTGCATGAACCGCCATAGAGGATGGTGGTATCATCAGCAACCTGCGCACCGAACTTCTCAGCAAGAGTCTTGCGGATGAAAGCGTGAATCTCCTCGGCCTGCTCAGCAGTGGCTGTCTTGCCCGTGCCAATAGCCCAAACAGGCTCATAGGCAACAATTACATGCTTCATATCCTCAGCAGAAAAATTGTAGAGAACATTCTTAATCTGTGCACCGCAGACATCAAAATGCTTACCGGCTTCTCTTTCCTCAAGATTCTCACCTACGCAGAGAATAACGCCAAGGCCGGCCTCAAGTGCGAGTTTCACCTTCACAACAAGCTTCTCATCAGTCTCGCCATAATACTGACGACGCTCTGAATGTCCGAGAATGACCCACTTGCAGCCCACAGCCTTGAGCATAGCTACAGAAACCTCTCCAGTATATGCACCTTTCTCGTGATCAGCGCAGTTCTGGGCAGAAAGTTCCACTCTGCTTCCAGCAAGAGCCTTGTTGACAGCGCACAAGTGAGTAAAAGGAGGAGCAACGATAAGTCCAACATTCTCTGGAACTCCGGCTGACAGTGCAGCCACTTCCTGCGCAAGTTCTTTTCCTTCAGGCTTGGTGGTATTCATCTTCCAGTTGCCTGCAACGATTTGTTTTCTCATTTTATACTTTTTTGAAATGTCCGTATATATAAATGGTTCCGGCCACGTGCCAAAAACCTTGCGAATTTCGTGATTTTTATTGAAACGAGCAAATATCGCCATATATGAAATGGGATGAAATGGGAATTGTACGGGTGCAAAAAAATGAGTATCTTCGCATTTTGCAAATAAAGAAAAAAGTAATATTCATATATGAAGAATTTTGTAGAAGAACTAAAGTGGAGAGGAATGATCCACGACATAATGCCAGGCACCGAGGAAGAACTCATGAAAGGCCCATCGGCGGCTTATGTAGGAATCGATCCTACTGGAGATTCCCTGCACATAGGACATCTTGTCAGCATAATGATACTCAAGCACTTCCAGGCTTGCGGGCATAAGCCATACGCACTTGTAGGAGGAGCGACAGGAATGATTGGAGATCCGTCCATGAAAAGTCAAGAACGCAATCTTCTTGACGAAAAGACCCTCGAACACAACGTTGAATGCATCAAGAGCCAACTTTCGAGATTCCTTGACTTCAACTCCGATGCCCCTAACAAGGCGGAACTTGTCAACAACTACGACTGGATGAAAGACTACACTTTCATCAATTTCACCAGAGATATCGGCAAGCTCATTACCGTCAACTACATGATGAGTAAGGACTCAGTCAAGAAACGTCTCAGCCGCGACTCTTCCGAGGGAATGTCATTTACTGAATTCACCTACCAACTTCTTCAGGGATACGACTTCCTTTATCTTTATCAGCACTACGGAGTAAAACTCCAGCTTGGAGGAGCGGACCAGTGGGGCAACATTACTACCGGTACGGAACTTATCCGCCGCACATGTCAAGGTGAAGCATACGCTCTCACCTGCCCACTCATTACCAAAGCCGATGGAGGCAAATTCGGAAAGACCGAGAAAGGCAATATCTGGCTTGACGCCGAACGCACATCACCATACCAGTTCTATCAGTTCTGGCTCAACGTCAGCGATGCCGATGCCGAAAGATATATAAAGATCTTTACCATGCTTGACAAGCAGACCATAGAGTCCGCTATTGCCGCCCATAAGGAAAGTCCAGAGCGCAGGGAACTTCAGAAGCTCCTCGCCAAGGAAGTAACCGTCATGGTACATGGAGAGAAGGAATATGAGACTGCCCTGAAGGCATCACAGATGCTTTTTGGTAAAGCGACCACTCAGGATCTCAAATCACTGGACGAGAAAACGTTCCTCGCGGTATTTGACGGTGTACCTACCCATACCATTGAGCGCAGCAAACTCCCTATCGGTATGCTTGACGCACTCGCTGTGGAAACTGACATCTTCCCATCCAAAGGTGAAGCACGCAAGATGATACAGCAGAATGGCTTCAGCCTCAACAAGGAGAAGATGAGCGACATCACACGCAGCCTCACCGAAGAAGACATTATAGACGGAAAATATATTCTTGCACAGAAAGGCAAGAGAGACTATCATATCATCATTGTTAATGGATAAGCCGGCAAGTACAAGACAACTAAAGGTCGGACGGGAGCTCCAACGCGACCTTGCGGAGATTATCCGCAGCAAAGGGATGGCAGTATTTTCAGGGGCCATGGTTACAGTCAGTGAAGTACGGGTAAGCCCGGACTTAAGTATCGCTAAAGTCTATGTAAGCATATTTCCGTCCGATAAAGCACAATCCGTACTGCCATTGTTGGAGGAGAACAAGAAGGCTTTGCGCGGCGAGTTGGGAAGAAAAGTGGCATCACAGTTACGGATTGTCCCAGAGATAGAGTTCTACCTCGACAGCACTCTTGACTACGCCGAGCATATAGAAGAGCTGCTCAAAAAATAAAGGCTGACCGTGAGACCGGGCCCGTTCATAGCATTCAGATACCTGTTCGCCAAGAAATCGCACAATGTCATCAATGTCATTTCTGCAATCAGCGCGGCAGGTATTGCCATAGGCACAGCGGCCCTCATACTCATATTGTCAGTATGCAACGGCTTCAACGGTATCATCGAATCCAACTTGTCGGATCTGGATCCAGACATCACCATAAGCCGTGCCGATGGGAATCATTTCTCTACGAGCAATGTGCCGTGGAGTGGTATTCTTAAAGACACATCAGGAATCACCTGCCATGAAGTATTGGAGGAAGAAATTTTCATCACCTATGGCAAGGCGCGTGGCACAGCGACGGCAAAAGGCGTGGATAATAGTTATCTCCACAACTCAGGGTTGTCCCGCCATGTAATTAGCGGAGAGTTTACCATATACAGAAATGGCATTCCAAGGGCTATGGTCGGGGCTTCACTTGCATCGGCCATGGGCATTAACCCAAGATTCCTTGAAAAAGTGGAACTGCACTACCCTTCTGATACGCCACATAACCCACTCTCTGGCCCTGGTCTGTCATTAGGCAGCGTAAAGGTCGGTGTAAGCGCACTGATAAGCGTCAATGAAAGCATTGACTCACACTTGATGATTGTACCCATAGAAACGGTTCGGGAACTCATAGGCGCTAAAGATGACGAAGTATCAGCAATAGAGCTAACAGTTCCAAGTGGTAGCATAAAGAGCCGCATTATGAAGCTCAAGACATCTCTTGGCAGCGAATACAAGGTGCAGGATAGGTACGAGCTCAATTCTTCAGTGTTCAAGATGATGAAGTACGAGAAGTTCACGGTTTACCTGATACTGCTGTTTGTGGTTGTTATCATTGCATTCAACATATTCGGCTCCCTATCGATGCTTATTATCGAGAAGAAGGAAGATATGGAGATGCTCCGTGCCATGGGAGCTAAAGATTCCATGAGGAAAAGGATATTTGTGATGGAGGGATGGATGATTTCGCTTGTCGGAATGACGATAGGACTTGCTGTCGGCTTAATCCTCTGCATCGTTCAGCAAAAATTCGGGCTCGTCAAGATGCCAGGAGGATTTGCAATGAACGCATATCCAGTGATACTCAAGGCTTCAGACATATTGTTTACAGTCGTAGGAGTATCGATGTCGGGACTTGCGATTTCATTGTCGGCGACCCGAAAAAAAATTTGATTTTTCATCTCTGATTTTTATTTTTGTACCTTTCATGGAAGAGACAAAAAGATTATACCCCATCAAGTTCTGCACAATACAGGACGAGTACGAATGGGGGCGCGAGGAGTTCAAACTCGCGGATCTCGGGTATAAGGATTCCCTTGTGCGCGAGGGTTGGCTTGCTGGCAACAGCATCGGTGAGCTCATGGACACATACATCGATAGGATTACAGGAGACAACACCTACGAATACTACGGAAGACAGTTCCCAATATGCGTCAGGCACCTCACGATAAAGGGAGATTTACCACTTCAAGTGCACCCTGGGGACGAAATCGCCTCGCAACGGTACGATTTTCTTGGAAAAGAGAAGCTGTGGTACGTAATACGGTCAGGGAAGGACGCACGGATATTGGCGGGATTCAAAGACCACTGCGATGCTTCCGAGTTTTTCACGGCATGCGAGTCTGACAAGACTGACGAAATGATGAACATGGTGGCTCCATACCCAGGACTTGCTTTGCTAATTCCTTCAGGCACACCGCATGCTGCATCGGGAGATATAGAGATTCTGGAAATAGCCGAGTCCTCACCTCTTGACTTCTGTCTCAACGGCAGGGGGCACATGGTTTCAGAAGATGAATTTGACCCTCAACTCTCACTTGTCGACGCCCTTGACTTCATCAAATTCGATAAGTTTAAGTCCGAACCAGCAAAAGCAGACACCTTGGCGGACATCCCGGCATTCACCGTCACCAGGATGAGACTTACAGACCCTCTCCGCTGCAACAACTCGGAGTACGATTCGTTCATAATATATAGTTGCATATCAGGAGCGGCATCGGTACAGATTCAGGTGCTTGGACAGACATCTGATTTTCTCGTAAAGGCAGGAGAGACAATGCTTATCCCGGCTGAATGTCAGGATTTCACAATAGTCCCCACAGCAGAGAACACAGTCATTATTGAGACCACTTCCAACCGAACTGAAGTGGACGAATACATAGATCCTAACGTGAGCGCCAAGCTCCCGGAAGATGAATAGAAAACATTATGAAAGGCGTAAGGATATTTCTTGCTAACGGATTTGAGGACATTGAAGCCCTTGCCGTATGTGATGTACTTCGCAGAGGCGGAGTTGATGTAAAACTTGTCGGACTGGAAAGAGGAACAGTTGTTTCATCCCACGGAGTGAACGTACAGCCGGACTTGTGTCTAGAGGATCTCCCAGATAATGAGCAGGCCGCAGGAGAGAAAGATGTAATGGTCTTCCCAGGAGGAATGCCAGGATCGAAAACGCTCGCTGGGTGCACACGACTTATAGAAGCTGCCAGTAGGCATTATTCACAAGGAGGAACACTCGCAGCAATATGCGCAGCTCCTGGTCTAGTACTCAGCCAGATAGATATTCCTCAGGGAAGCAAATTCACCTGCTTTGATGGGTTTCAGGATGCTCTTGAGGCCAAGGGATGTATTTTTACAGGAGAGCCTGCAGTAAGAAGTGGTAGGATAGTGACAGGGCGTTCGGCAGGTCACGCAGTGACATTCGGACTCGAGATTCTTAGACTTATAAAAGGCGATGAAGCTGCTGCTGAGGTGAGGCACGCCATGTTCCTCTACTGATAGTCTAGCCTTCTCGGAACTATATGGTTGGCCCTATATACGACGGACGCCATAAGAGGCAGCAGATAACTTAGTGATTTGATGGATAAAGTCAGACTTGACAAATATTTGTGGGCCATTCGCGTTTTCAAGACAAGGAGCGAAGCCACGGACGCTTGTAACGGCAATAAGGTTCGCCTCAATGGTGTACCCGCAAAGCCGTCCAAAGACGTAAAAGAAGGAGATACCATAGAAGCACGTAAAGGCCCGATGGTGCTTACCTATAGGGTATTACAGCTCAGCGAGAGCAGGATGGGAGCGGCACTTGTGCCACAATATGCGCAAGACATGACCCCAGAGAGCGAAAGGCAGAAAGCTCACGCGCCACGTGAAACCATCATCCTTCAGAGGGACAGGGGTACTGGAAGGCCGACGAAGAAAGAGAGACGTCAAATAGACGAACTAATAGGATTCTTAGGAGAAGACGAAATATAAAACTTAAATAGCTATGTGCGGAATTGTAGGATATGTAGGCGAAAGGCAAGCCTACCCGATATTGATTAAGGGCCTCAAGAGGCTTGAATATAGAGGTTATGATAGCGCAGGTGTAGCCTTGATCAACGACGATGGAGAACTCAGGATTTACAAATCCAAAGGCAAAGTAAAGGACCTCGAAGCGGTGGCTGCCGGCAAGGACCTCAGCGGAAACATCGGCATTGCCCATACCAGATGGGCTACTCACGGAGAGCCAAGCGACATCAACGCGCATCCACATGTATCGGAGAATCACAATATAGCCGTAATTCACAACGGCATCATCGAAAACTATCTTTCCCTCAAGGAAGAGCTTTCCAAACTCGGATATCACTTCAAAAGCCAGACAGACACTGAAGTGCTCGTGCAACTCATCCAGTATATGATGGATTCACACGGCATTTCTTTTCAGGAGGCGGTTCCACTCGCGCTTCGCAGTGTTGTGGGAGCATACGCAATATGCGTAATGGACAAGACTCAGCCTGACTGCATGGTAGCCGCGCGCAAAGGCAGCCCTCTCATAATAGGCATTGGAGAAAATGAGTTTTTCGTAGGTTCAGATGCATCTCCTATCATAGAGTACACCAACAAGGTGGTATATCTTGAGGAAGAGCAGGTCGCATTCATAAAGAAAGGGGAAAGCCTCAAAATCACTGACCTAAAGAACGTCAAGCAGACTCCAGTAGTATGCAAATTGGAGCTCAGCCTCAGTGAAATAGAGAAAGGCGGATATCCCCACTTCATGTTGAAGGAAATCTTCGAACAGCCTCGCACGCTGAAAGCATCCATGAAGGGAAGGCTACACCCAGAACTCGGCACAGTAAAACTCTCCGGTATCATCGACAACAGAGACAGGCTGCTTCATGCGCGCCGATTTATCATCTGCGCATGTGGAACGTCATGGCATGCAGGACTTATAGGCAAATATATCATCGAGGAGCTCACTCGTATCCCGGTGGACGTGGAATACGCATCAGAGTTCCGCTATCGAAAGCCAGTAATATTTCCTGATGATGTACTCATAGCCATTTCTCAGTCCGGAGAGACCGCAGATACTCTTGCTGCGATACAGCTCGCGAAGGATGCTGGAGCATTCTTATTCGGCATCTGCAATGTGGTCGGATCATCTATAGCAAGAGCCACAGACTCCGGATGTTATACACACATAGGTCCGGAAATCGGAGTTGCGTCTACCAAGGCTTTCACCGCACAGGTTACTACGCTTTTCCTCTTCGCCATGAGTCTTGCTGAAGAACTTGGCACAGTCACGGACGAGAAGAGGATGGAGTTAGTCAAGGCTCTTCAGAATATTCCTAACCAGATATCGAAGATTCTCGAACATGACAAGGAAATATCGGAACTTGCAAAGACATTTACCTATGCCCATAATTTCTTGTATTTGGGGCGCGGATACAACTATCCAGTAGCGCTTGAGGGCGCACTAAAACTTAAGGAAATCTCCTACATCCACGCAGAAGGATACCCGGCCGCCGAAATGAAGCACGGTCCTATCGCCCTCATAGACGAGGAGATGCCTGTAGTGGTAATAGCCCCGAAACGAGGACACTACGACAAGATTCTCAGCAACATCCAGGAAGTCAAGGCACGCAAGGGGAAAGTCATAAGTATCGTCACAGAGGGGGATACAGATGTCAAGGCACTTTCAGACTTCGCATTTGAGATTCCTGATACAGAAGAATGCCTCGTGCCGCTTCTCTCATCCATTCCGCTCCAATTGCTCGCATACCACATTGCCATAGCGAAAGGTAGAGACGTGGACCAGCCCCGAAACCTTGCCAAGTCAGTAACGGTAGAGTAATCCTTATGACGAAAGCAACAATGTAGAATATCATAAAACATGCATAGTATGAACATTTGGATAATAATGTTAGTTGTAATGATGCTCTCGTACATCATCCAACTTACGCTCAATAGTAAATTTGATAAATACTCGAGAATTCCAGGTCCAAACGGGCTGACAGGCGCCGACGTAGCGCGACTTATGCTTAGGCAGAACGGTATAACCAATGTTACGGTTCAGAGTGTTGCCGGAAAACTCACTGACCATTTCAATCCCCAGGACATGACCATCAACTTAAGCGAAGGCGTATATTCAAGCACATCAGTAGCTGCTTGCGCAGTAGCCGCCCACGAGACCGGTCATGCAATCCAGCACGCCACGGGATATGCCCCGCTCAAACTTCGTTCCGCCCTTGTACCGGTAGTCACATTTGCCAACAACACTGTCCAGTGGGTTCTGCTTTTAGGAGTGTTAATGCTGAATGTCTTCCCTTCCCTACTATGGATTGGAATCGGTCTTTTTGCTATGACCACACTATTCAGCCTGATCACACTTCCAGTGGAGATAAATGCGAGCCAAAGGGCAATAACATGGCTTGAGGGATCAGGAGTGGTCGATGAAAACACTAAGCCATACGCCGTAGATGCATTGAGATGGGCAGCATATACCTACATAATTGCAGCCATTGGTTCTTTAGCTACCCTATTCTACTACATCGGCATAGCAAATTCCCGAAGAGACTAGATGGGCAGGAAACGAGAGACATTCTGGTACGCACTGAAAGTCTTCTATAATAGGGTCGAGCCCATCCGTAAAATTTTCAAGGATGCCAGGTACGACACTTATATCCCCATGATAGTGGAAGAGGAGTATTGCGGCAATGGACTTGATTATAAGGAAAAACCGGCAGTTGCATCGTTGTTGTTTGTCTGTTGTCCCAGAAAATTCCTTCTGGATGTAAAGAAAGAATTCAACGATATGTTCCTATACTATACCAAGCCAGGAGAAAACCTGCCTGCAATCATAGATGATAGGGAAATGGAGATCTTCAGAAAAGCCACAGAACTCGCAGGAATGGGTGCAGAATACCTCGGGAACGACACTGCCAAGTACTGCGTGGGAGATAAGGTCCGCGTGACTGCGGGCATATATGAGGGCCTGGAAGGCTATATTAAGCGCATAAAGCATGCACGCAAATTCATAGTAAGTATTGAAGGCGTTGCAGTAGTCGCCCTCACTGGAATACATCCCCAATACTTAGAAAAGATTGAATAATACTAATACTATAATATATGAACAAACAAGCAAGATTATCGGTGCTCTATCTTACCATAGTTCTAGCCTCATGCGCAGCACCAAGGTACATTGAAACTTCTTCACCCGAAGAAAGTGGACTAAACCTAATGAAAATTACTGATGAGAATTCCAATTCGGTAGCAGGAAGCCCATCCGTTATCGGTGTGTCTGCTGCCAATATGTTAGGAAGATGCAGTGAGGAATCCGTGGGTTGGTGGCCGGGAAGATGCCTTGACATATCTCCTGACGGAAAAGAACTCGCCTATATGTCCAAAGTGGACAATAGTTGGAATGTCATGATTAGGAAGTCTGGGGCCCAAGGAACCGCTACTCAACGAACATTCCGCATGGTCAATGACTTCTCATGGGGCTCAGACGAAAAACTTTACTTTTCTGATGCATCAAATGAAGTCCTTTCACAGATTTCATCTACAGATGCACATGTAGGGACCATCATGAGGCAACTTACGAACAACAATCAGGATATGAATCCTGTGCTCTCAAAAGATGGAAAGAAACTGTACTTCACAAGAATAGACCGCAATGGACCATTTGTGTGGTCATACGATATAGAGTCTGGAGCACTGACATCCTGCTGTAAAGGATTCAACCCATGGCCCACTGCGGAAGGAGAATTTCTATGCGTTCGAAACTCTTCAAACACCACCTCAAAATCGAAAACGAGCACCAACAGTGAGATCTGGCTTGTGAATTATGAGAAAGGCACGGAGACACTAATTGTATCCGACAAGAAACGTGGCTTTACAAACCCCACTCTATCCCCTGATGGACAATGGATACTATGCCAGGGCAATAGCAAGTCCACTATCTCCAAGAAGAACAACCTTGATATCTTTGCCATCCGTATTGACGGCACACAGTTCATACAACTGACCTACCATCCTGCTGACGACTGCTCCCCAATATGGTCCAAGGACGGGAAATACATCTATTTTATTTCCTCCAGAGCCAACAAAGACAATGCGTTCAACATCTGGAGAATGAAGTTCAACCTATAAAGACAGGAATATGAAAAATATTTTCCGCATCATTGCTGTATCATCTGTTTTATTGTCAGTCGCAATCTCAGCCAATGCACAGTTTGGCCCATCAGGCAGAGGACAAGGATCTTACTTCAATACCAGACAAAGCTCTAGCGAAGGCACGAAATACAAGGGAATTGTAGAGGGCGGTGTAGGATATGACTTATTTGAAGAGCAAATAGCATTCTCCTTTTCTACTTCACATGGAGTTATTATCAATGATAGTTTCTTCATAGGGGCCAACGTGGGCCTATTTCACTCAAGGGTATACAATAATAATCGTTATGACTTATACTATGTTCCGACTCTTGCCCTTGATAGCAGGTATTATTTTCATCTTCAGACTATAGGACTGCAACCATTTGTAGGTGCGCAGGCAGGAGTCGGCTTCAGTAGAAATGATTTTTGGTACTATCAAAGTGACAATAGCTTTTCGGAAAATAGTTTTGCACTGAATGCAACCCTTATGGCGGGACTTCGCATCCCATTAAACGATAGGTTTGGCATAACCACGGGAGTTAGATCAATATACACCTTGGAGAACCTCGGCGTCCTGTTCCAGATAGGATTTGAATTCTAGAGCGCATCTGAAATTAAAAAAAAGACTGATCGGGATGAAAACCTGACCAGTCTTTTTTAGAAGCCACAAAAAACTATTTCAGCGCTTTCCAAACGGCAGCGGCAAGAGCACCTCCGGCAAGAGGTCCTACAAAGAACACCCAGACATTGCACAAAGCATCACCACCGGCAAAAATAGCAGGACCGAAAGAACGAGCCGGGTTAACCGAAGTACCAGTAAGGTTGATGCATACGAGATGAATAAGTACAAGTGTAAGTCCTATTGCGAGACCGGCAAGATTACCGGCTCCCTTCTTCTCATCCGTAGTGCCAAGTACGACAAGCACAAAGATAAATGTAGCAATAAGTTCCACAACGAGTGCACCAAGTGCACCACCGGCATTTGCCACACCATTGGCGCCGAAACCAGAAGGATCACCCATTGCAGCAGGAGCGCCAGAAGTAACATTCACCACAAGGGCAAGAAGGGCAGCAGCAACAATACCGCCAAGAATCTGTCCAACCCAATAGCCACATGCATCTTTCCAGCTCATGCGTCCACTAAGAGCTACGCCAAGAGTAATGGCAGGGTTAATGTGGCATCCTGAAATACCGCCAATGGTATAGGCCATCGCGATTACGGAAAGACCGAAAGCAAGTGCAGTACCAACCACTCCGGCAGAAGTACCACATCCAAGGAACATGGCTGTACCGCATCCGAGAAATGTCAGTACAAAAGTCCCGATAAATTCAGCAAAATACTTTTTCATTGTTCTGATAGTTTTAAATTACCCGACTGCCCGGAAAATCCGGCCAATCGGGCACAAAGATAGCATTTTTCCGAATACGAGAGTTCTTATGGAGCAGATGAACTTGCCTAATGCCTCTTAACCCTCGCCACTTCAAATTATCTAAAAGGGGCGATCCGTATACTCCCGGAGCACCTTGTACTGCCCCTTAACGTCAGTAACAGTCCCAAAGCGAATGGCATGAACTGGGCAATTGTGATAGCATGCATTACAAGTAACGCAGTTGCCCATCCAGCATGGGGTACCTGACATCATCCTGATATTGCCTAATGGGCACACTTTAGAGCACAGGCCGCACCCAGTACAGTCATCAGTTACATGGAATTTACTATCATCCACAAGGTGCCGATAGAAATACCTCCTTACAAGATGACTTTTCAGCCAGGCATTTTTCCCAACTTTTATATCCGAGCAGGTAGTATGGCACTTGATACGGGCAGCAATCGACGGGATCTTACTTATGGCGCTGTTTATCTTGGCGCGAGCCACATCATCAGAGTCCACATCCATATTCCTGAAATTCACATACGTTTCTGGCATCACCAAACCATACGCAGCGTCAAGATGGAGTCCAGTATATTTTTCAAGTGCCTTCCGGAACAATTTTTCAGTCTGTCCTGCTTCATCACCATAAGTGGTTACCACATAGGTGTATCTTCCACGATTCTCCACCTGAAGCCGCTCCACAAAATCAAGAACAGGAGTCGGCGGCGCCCAACAATACACCGGAAACACAAAACCAAGAGACTCACCCTCACTCAAATCCACAGAGTACTCACCCTTAGCAGCAGCTTCAGGAATGAAAACTAACTTCTCAGAAAGTTGTTTGGCCAATGCAAGAGCGATCAAACGGCTATTGCCGCAGCCCGAAAAGAAAAATATCATACTCTCCTTCTGTAAAACGCCAGTTTTACCACGAGATAACTAAACAAGGCGACACCGATTCCAGACACCACATCCATAATAAAATGCTGCTTCACAAATACGGTAGCACAGAAAATTAGTATGGTCGTCACTAGCGAATAGCAACGGAACCACTTGCTTATCTCTGGCCTTCCTGCCACAGCCAGATATGCCATTGTACTGTTCAAGCAATGAAAACTCGGAAGTAGATTATAAGCATACCGTCCGCCATCAAGAGTGTACCAAAAGCGCATCAAAGAGGCGAAAACACCTGGCCTTGAAGGATCAGTAAGACCTTCGGCAACCCTATCCATCCTCGTCGGCCACACTGCCAGCATCACCCCACCTATAACCAAAGCCAACGAATAAGCCACCACATAACATTTGAAGTGCTCCTTATCGCACAAAGAAGCTGCCATAGGTGCCATAAGCCAATATGGATATGCCCAAATGTATGGCAACATAAATATCGGGATTACCGGTATCAAAGCGTCAAACGCAATCTTAGGGCAGAACGGCTCGTTGCCAATCAAACCAGAAAGAGAGTTGCCCAGCAGATACACAGCATGCTGAAGAATAAACAACGCAAATCCTGCTACCACCCCATATCTGGGAATCATCGTTTTATTTCGCCCAATCGTCATTCACAAACAAATTTATCGAAGTCTACGGAAGAACTCTCCTTCCTGACCTTTGATTCTATATTTCTTCGTCCAGTCCCACGAGCCGTCATAAGCCTCCTGCGAGTTGGCAGGAATATATTCATTGCCATGCTTATCCACAAATATTCCATCACCCTGCCCAGAGGCACTAATGCGCCCGCTTCCACCAATAATAAATCCACACACTGCTAGTATTCCCAGCATCACCAGACCAAGCCACCAGAAACTTTTCACAACGAATACACCGACACGCCATGCAGGTACAATCAAGACTATGCCAGAAAGAATGCATCCCACAAGAGAAGCCCATCCAGACACAAATCCCAGAATCCCATCCACCACAACATTGTAAAAGACAGCAAGCACCATCACGCCAAACACCCCCACATAGCATAGCGCCAACACGTACTTCCAGGTGCACTCTGACATCATTTCACTTGAGCACATAGGTCCAAGCAGCGTCAGAAGATTGTCCATACTCAGGGCAAGTCCAACGGAGCCAATCAGAAGCACACCAAAACGGCCCCATGACCGCCATCCGTCTTTCTCATGAAAGACACTACCCCACAACGCCATAGCAGCAAAAACCAACGGCAGGAGCAAAGAAAAAATCAAAGACACCATATTATGCTCCTCCAACTACCTTACTACCTGAGTAAACTCTGCCTTTCCCTCATTAGGAGCAGTAACGAAGATCGTCACCTCAGACTCGTTTCCATCCATACCCTTTGAGATAGCCGTAAACTTATAATCAATGCCGTCCGAAGTTTTTCTTAATCCTACAGACACAGGAACGCCAAGCGGGAACTGGTAATCCGAGCACGCATCATTAAAAATCCGAACATCTTCCGTAGTGACCTCCCTTTGTGCAGAATAGTCCTCATAGGTCACCACTTTACCTTTACGATAACCGTTCTCTACAAGAAAACGCGTGATCTCTTTTGGAGCAGCAGCAATACGCGCAGCTCTGACTCCATAGCCGTCAAAGACAGTTGCCTCCGGCTCGGCTTTACGGATATCCGCAGTCGAGGTGTTTAGTCCACCACTGCCGAAAGTACAGAACGGCACAATGGTCTTTCCGGCCAAGTCCACACTCTCAAGCCACGACAACATAGGCAACGCACACGTACCGAACCATATCGGATAGCCAACAAAGATCATGTCATACTTTGACAAGTCAGAAGACAACGGCTTCACCACCGGGAGTTTTCCTTCTGCCATCTCCCTCTGACATCTATCTATGGTCTCAGTATAATTCCCATCATAAGCGTCCTCCACCTCAATACACTCTATATCTGCACCTAATTGACGTTGAAACTCCTCCGCCACCGTCTTTGTGATACCAGTTTGGGAATAATACACCACCAAGACCTGCTTATTCTGCGAGCAGGAGACCAGGGCAGCAGCAGCCGCCAGAAAAGAAAAGAAATGTTTCATTTCCAAATATACAAAAAATCACACAATCACAAGGAAATCAGCAGCAGCCAAATGCTCGCATAACAATAGTCCCCTACATTCTCATAAACAGGTAAGCATAGTACGCCACAAAACATAGAAGCATCACCACACCTTCCCAACGGTCAATCCTGCATTTCACGCCAGTGTAAGCCCACAACAGAAGCAGCACAGGTCCAACCAGCAGAGCAATCATATCCACAAGCCCCATTGACGCCAATGACATAGGCGTAATCACAGCAGAGCACCCCACTATAAGAAGAATATTGAAGACATTGGAGCCAAGTATATTGCCAAGTGCAAGCTGATCCTTATGCTTAGCTGCAGCCACTACGCATGTAGCAAGCTCCGGGAACGAAGTACCTCCCGCCAGAACAGTAATAGCGATAAACTTATCGCTTACACCCAGCAGTTTGGCTATTTTAGTCGCAGAATCTACAAATAAGTCTCCACCGAAAATCAGGCCGCCAAGTCCAAGCAACACGAAAAGTACCGCCACCGGCATCTTCATAGCCTTTCCCTCACTACCAGACTCAGATGGGACTTCATCCGCAGCCTTGTCGTTCTTGAAACAGAAATAAACATACCCAGCGAACAATAGCAGGAACACCAAGCCCTCGGCTCTCGAAATAGAATCATTATCACCTATTCCAAAGAGCGTACTATTCAGGCCCAGAAGCACAAGCAGAAGCGACACAGCAAATGTCATAGGAATATCAATCCTGCGGTTCTCTTTAGTCATTGCCACAGGAGAAATTATAGCAGTTAAAGCCAGAATGAACAGAACATTGAAAATATTCGAGCCTACAACATTGCCGATAGCTATGTCAGGATTCCCCTGAATGGCACCAGTAAGACTCACCACAAGTTCAGGACAAGATGTTCCAAAACCAACGATAGTCAAGCCAATCACAAATTCACTTACACCAGCTTTTCTTGCAATAGTAGAAGCCCCATCCACAAGGGCATTCGCCCCAAATACTATCAGGCCAAGCCCGACAAGCAGCAATAATACATTTAACATTCTATCATCAAATTAAACCTTGCAAAAGTAAGCAAAAAAAACAACATAGGAGTAAATAAAAAAGAGGGTGACCTCCAAGTCCTTTTGGACTTTTTAGTCACCCTCCTATTATTACATCTACTCTTAAAGAGCGAAAGGATTTTCACCCGGATAGAGTTGCCCTGCAGGAAGCGGAGTATTGATATCATCCACACCAAGAAGGTGAAGAGCCTCGAAGAGAATCTTACCAACATTCTTGAATGCATATGCTCCATGATGAGGGAATCTCTTACCTACGAGCACGTGACGATAGAAACGTGCGAATCCAGGGATAGCAGCGATACCGATACCTCCGAATGAGCAAGGGTCGATGTCAAGGAAGTGACCCTCGGCAATGTAGCTGACAAGCTTGGAATCGGAGTTAGACTGGAGACGGAACATTGTGGTAGCACTTGGCTTGATCTGTCCCTCAAGAGTACCCTTGGTGATATCCTCACCCATAAGACGGGCCTGGATAAGCTGATACTTGATCTTGCATGACTTCATACATGAAGAGCAGGTATTACCGCAGTGGAATCCCATATAGAGGTCCTTCTTGCTTGCGCCCTCAAGATTAGCACCCTCAGGAATAACATCATCAGGAACTGAGTTGTTGATGTCAAGAAGAGTAGCAGGCATCTCAGATGCGCACTCTGCCATATACTCTGACACTGCTCCGTAGAGATCCACCTCGCAAGCTACAGGAATTCCACGGCCAGTAAGTCTCGAGTTCACGTAGCATGGCTCGAAGTTGAACACTGGCTGCCAAGCTGGCCAGCACTTGTTGGCAAATACTGCATAGTTGCATGCTCCCTTGTTGTTCTCATACCAATCCATGATAGCAAGTTCAAGCTGAGCAAGCTTAGGGAGGATCTCAGGATATGTGTTACGCTCTGCTCCGAGCTCTGCCTGCATATCCTTTACGATAGCCTCGATCTCTGCAGTACGGGAAGCAACCTTCTCGAACTGAACCTTCATGTCAAGTTCAGAGTTCTCCTGAACCTCTACACCGAGGTCATAGAGTGGCTGAATAGGAGCGTTGCAAGCAAGGAAGTCGAACGGACGAGGTCCGAAGCCGAACACCTTAAGGTTGCGCATTCCGATAACAACGCGTGCGATGTGACGGAAGTCAGAGAGTTCCTTAACAGCCTCAACAGGGGTAACGTTAGGATACTCAGGAATGTAGACACGAAGACGACGCAGGCCTACGTTGTAGCTAAAGTTAAGCACGCCGCAGAGTGCATCACCACGATCAGAAGCAAGACCACTCTTGCTCTCTTCCTTGGCAGCAATAACCATAGCAGGACCACCGAACTTCTGAACGAACATGGTGGTAGGGCCTTCTGGTCCGAAGTTACCGAGGAACATACATACGGCATTAATGCCGTTCTCACGAGCCCAATCGAGAGCCTTGAGAGTGTCTTTCTCATTCTCGATGGTTACAGGGCAATCATAAACCTCAGGGAGTTTCGCCTTGCGAACTTCTTCCATCAAAGCCTTCATTCTGGCCTTGGTGAGGGATATCGGAAAACAGTCACGGCTTACGCCGACGATTCCGAGTTTAACTACTGGTTGATTAATCATACTAATTGTAATTAAATGTGTTTATAAAACATTAACAAAATCTTTAACATTCTGAGCGCTGATAACCTCGTCTCCGAGAATCAGCAACCTATCTACGACATTGTCGAGTTCCCGTATATTTCCAGGCCACGACTTGCCTTTAAGGAGGTCCATCGCCTCTTTGGAAAAACTCCGCGTGGAACCAGGCTCAGTATATTTCTTAAGAAAGAAGTCCACCAAAAGAGGAATATCATCACGGCGCTCATCAAGAGACGGGACCTTAATAGGAATGACGCTGAGCCGGTGATATAGGTCTTCACGAAAATTACCTTTCTCTATTTCCTTCTCCAGATCCTTGTTGGTCGCGGCTATGACGCGCACATCCACCTCTATATCCTTGTCTGAGCCGACTCGAGATAATTTCCTTTCTTGAAGAACCCGAAGCACCTTAGCTTGAGCGGCAAGGCTCATATCTCCTATCTCATCCAGGAAGAGGGTCCCCCCGTCAGCTTGCTCAAACTTTCCCTTATGCTGCTTTATAGCGGATGTAAAGGAACCTTTCTCATGCCCGAATAGCTCACTTTCTATAAGTTCTGATGGAATGGCTGCGCAGTTAACCTCAACAAACGGCATGGCACTGCGCTTGCTGAGCAGATGCAGATTTCTTGCCACCAGTTCCTTTCCGGAACCATTAGGTCCTGTAATCAGCACGCGCGCATCAGATGGAGCCACCTTGGCTATAATATCCCTAATATGCTGCATAGGCTCGGACTCCCCTATCATGTCCACGCCACAGACCTTCTTCTTGAGTGCCCTATTCTGCTTGGAAAGATGCACTCTGTCAGTAGCATTCTTGATGGTAATGAGTACCCTATTGAGATCAAGGGGCTTCTCTACAAAATCAAAAGCCCCTTTCTTGATGCACTCCACAGCGGTGCTTATGTCCCCGTGACCAGAGATCATTACTATCGCCGCATCGGTATCGTTGGCTACAAGAGTATCCAACACCTCAAGTCCATCCATATTAGGCATCTTTATATCACAGAAGATCACATCAAATTTCTGTTTTCCCGCCTTCTCCACCGCCTGAACACCATCTTCAGCAGTATCTACATCATACCCTTCATCAGTCAGAATCTCTTTCAGTGAATTTCTGATAGCCCTCTCGTCATCAACTATAAGTACATTCATGTCACTAACCTATTTCCGCACCATTGACAAGGCTCTCTGCAGGAGTAACGAATCTCATCTTACCATCATTCTGCCTTGCCATAAGTATCATCCCCTTACTCTCAATACCTTTGATAATACGAGGCTTGAGATTAGCGAGGATACATATCTGCTTGCCAACCATATCCTCAGGAGAGTAGTACTCTGCAATGCCTGATACTATCACCCTCTTGTCCATACCTGTATCGATAGTAAGTTTGAGAAGCTTATCCGTCTTTGGCACACGCTCCGCTTCGAGGACCGTTGCCGTACGGATATCCATTTTCCCAAAATCATCAAAAGTACACTCCTCCTTCTGTGGTGTCACCACCTTCGCAGCCTCGGCCTTTGCGGCCTCCTCTCTATCTTTCCTTATCTTGTCAAGACGCGCCATCTGAGCATCTATCTGATCATCCTCAACCTTGCTGAACAACAACTCAGCCGCACCGAGTTTATGCCCGGCAGGAATAATCTGAGGCTTTCCGAGAATATCCCAGCTCAAGCAGACGCACTTGTCACTTCCCGAACATTTTCCAGCATCCTCCCCGTAAGGTACAGTATGAAGTGCTGCGCCTTCCCTATCTTTCTTATGATCCATTCCAGTACAGAGGGATACATCCAGCATACGGCGAAGTCGCTCAGCAGCAAACGGCGTAAACGGCTCGAATGCAATGGCGAGATCCGCACATATTTGTACCGATATATTCAATATTGTTCCGGCCCTCTCCAAATCAGTCTTCGCCACTTTCCATGGCTCAGTGTCGGATATGTACTTATTACCCAGGCGCGCTATAGACATGGCATCCTTAAGAGCCTCACGGAACTTATAATTCTCTATATTCTTCTCCATTGAAGCTTTCAGCTGAGGAATCTGCGCAAGCACATCCTTATCTATATCAAACAGGGAGGCGCATGGTGGGACACAACCACCAAAGTACTTATGTGTAAGGACCACAGCCCTGTTGACGAAATTTCCGAAGATTGCGACAAGCTCACTATTATTCCTCTGTTGGAAGTCTTTCCAGCTGAAATCATTGTCCTTGGTCTCAGGAGCATTGGCTGTCAGCACATATCGGAGCACATCCTCCTTTCCGGGAAAATCATGAAGGTATTCATGCGCCCAGACAGCCCAGTTGCGTGATGTTGAAATCTTATCGCCCTCAAGATTAAGAAATTCATTGGCCGGAACGTTATCAGGAAGTACATATCCTCCATAAGCCTTCAGCATGGAAGGGAAAACTATGCAGTGGAAAACTATATTGTCCTTCCCAATAAAATGCACCAATTTGGTATCCTCAGACTTCCACCACTTCTCCCAGTCATTAGGAAGCAACTCAATCGTATTAGAGATATATCCAATAGGAGCATCAAACCACACATAGAGCACCTTGCCTTCCGCCCCCTCCACAGGAACAGGAACACCCCAGTCCAGGTCCCTAGTTACAGCACGAGGCTGAAGTCCACCGTCAAGCCAACTCTTCACCTGTCCATAGACATTGCTCCTCCATTCCTTATGTCCGTCAAGTATCCATTCTCTCAGCCACTGCTCATAATCCTGAAGCGGAAGATACCAGTGAGTAGTCTTTTTCTTGATTGGCTCTGCACCGCTAAGTTTGCTCTTAGGGTTGATAAGTTCATCTGGACTGAGAGTACTTCCGCACTTCTCACATTGGTCACCATAGGCACCTTCAGCACCACATTTTGGGCACGTACCTACAATATATCTATCCGCAAGGAAAGTCTTTGCTTCCGGATCATAGTACTGCTCGCTCTCCTTGGTAATAAATTTTCCATCATCATAGAGTTTCTTGAAGAATTCAGAAGCATTCTTCGCATGAGTCTGAGATGTAGTCCTTCCATAGATATCAAAATTGATTCCAAGGCCAGAGAACGAGTCTTTTATGATCTTATGATACTTATCCACAATATCCTGTGGAGAACAACCCTGCTGTCTGGCTTTGATAGTGATCGGTACACCATGCTCATCCGAGCCGCACACATACAAGACATCCTCACCCTTCATCCTAAGATATCTTACATAAATATCCGCAGGCACATACACTCCTGCAAGATGCCCGATATGCACCGGACCGTTGGCGTACGGCAACGCACAGGTTACCAAAGTTCGTTTGAATTTCTTATCCATTATTCTGTCTTTTCTCTTCCAATTCTCTGTTTAATTTTCCTCTGTGCTGCTTGAAGCTTGAGCATCTGTTGCATCACAGACATTTGTTGCTCTTGAGAGGCTCCGGTGACCAGTTTATGCTTCAGACTCTCAATCCTGTCACGAATCCTACACTCCGCATAACACATCATCACTCTCGGCACCTGAGTCACAAGCCAAGACGACTCGGTAGTCAGAGCAGCCTTCAAATCATCAACCGAAAGCATGTACTTCTCTATTGCCAATTCTGACACCACGTCAGCCACTCGCCTGAATCAAGAAGCCTCTTGACTATGTCAGCTTGTCCTACTCCATTATCGTAAAGAGCACAATAGGCATCATAAACTGCCGCGTAGGCAGTATTTGCCATTTTCGTGCCATCTCCATCAATGGCATCCCTTATAAAATCAGCAACGGTAGGCTTGGGAGTATCCTCTCCTCCGTAAAATTCAGAATCACTTTCAAACTCCAGCACATCTCTTCCATTGCGGAGCAATATGGACAGAATATCTCGTTCCACAGGAGCAAGTATTCCGTTCTCTTCCACTATTGTGGCACTCCTCGCCGAATTAAGGTCCTCTTCCTGTACTGGATGCACACTCTCTGCAGACGACCTTGCGCTCCGACGCTGGTTCTGAATTCTGTCGAACAATATACTGTTCTCCACTCCGAATTTGGATGCCGTATCCTCCACATAGGTAGAGCGCTTCACAGGGTCAGAAATATGTGATATGGTATCGGCAATATCGTTTATAAGCTGAGCTTTTTTCAGAGGGTCCCCACTTGCCTGGCTCAGAAGCAAATCACTCTTGAAGGATATAAAGTCCCTCTCATGAGAAGAGATATAGTCCTGCACCTGCTCAAGTGTATGCTTCCTTGAGAATGAATCAGGATCCTCGGAAGGGGGCAGCTGTACAATACTTACGTTCATCCCTTCATCAAGAACCATTGGTATTCCCCTCAATGCAGCATGGATACCAGCAGAATCGCCATCGTACATGATAGTAACATTCTCGGTAAACTTATGAATCAGCCTGATCTGCTCCACTGTAAGCGAAGTACCGCACGATGCAACCACGTTACGTATTCCCAATTGGTGCATCATCACCATGTCAATATTCCCTTCGACAAGAATACACTTGTCAAGACGAGAAATCTCACTCTTGGCAAAGTAAATTCCCAGAAGATTACGGCTCTTAATATAAATATCGGTTTCAGGAGAATTAACATATTTAGCGGGATTATCCGCACTAAGAGTACGCCCACTGAACGCTATCACCCTGCCACTTACAGAATGGATAGGAAACATCACCCTCTCGCGGAACTTGTCCACCAGGGAGCCGTCTTCCCTCTTAACAGCAAGCCCTGCACCAAGCAAATATTCAGCCTTGTAGCCAGATGCCGCCGCTGCATCTACCAAAGCAGTCTTCCCAGATGGAGCCCATCCAAGACCGAATTTCCGTACCGTCTCATCCTCGATGCCACGGCTTCTGAAATAACCCTCACCAAGAGTCTTTCCCTCACTGGTTTGAAGTTGACCGGTAAAGAACTTCTGAGCAAACTCAGTCACCAGCAACAGGCTCTCCATAGCCTGTCGTTTGGCGATTTCTTCATCGCTCTGTTCTTCCTCCACCACTTCAATATGATATTTTCTCGCCAGATATTTCAGAGCCTCCACATAAGAGCAATGCTCCTGCTCCATTACGAAACCCACAGCAGTTCCAGACTTCCCGCATCCGAAGCACTTATAGATTCCTTTCGCAGGAGAGACATAGAAAGAAGGAGTCTTCTCATTGTGAAAAGGGCAGCAAGCCACAAGATTAGCTCCGCGACGTCTTAACGTCACGTAATCCCCTACAACTTCGGCAATCTGCGCCGCATCTAAAATCTGTGCTACTGTCTCCTGAGGTATCATCTTTAAGATGCTATTTCACATAAAAATTTCAGTCGGACAAGCCGGATCTCTTCTTCATAATAGTCCGGACCGAGCACTTTTATAGCCTGGTTGACATCATCTGATGTAGCCTCATTCTTGAAATAGTCATATATTTCCTCCACGATATCTGCATCAAGATTCTCTTCGATATAATAATCAAGATCGAGTTTCATACCGCTTGCCACTATGGCTTCAATCTCCGTGAGGAGTTCGTCCATTTCAAGCCCCTTTGCTTCTGCAATATCACCCAAAGACATCCTACGGTCAATACTCTGTATAATAAAAATCTTGTTGGCAGACTTGTTGGGTGCTGATTTTAGTATGAAGTCATCAGGCCTTATGATATCATTCTCTTCAACATATTTCTTGATCAAGGAGATAAACTCGGCTCCAAACTTGTGCGCTTTACCCTCTCCTACCCCCTGGCAGTTCTTCAGTTCATCGAATGTCTCAGGATACATTGTGGCCATATCTTCAAGCGACGGGTCTCCAAAAATAACCCACGGCTGAAGATTGAGACGCTTCGAGAGATTCTTACGCAAATCCTTAAGCATGGAAAGGAGAACAGGATCACCAGCCCCTCCCCCGCTTCTTGCCGCAGCAGCGGCTGCACTTGACTCCTCATCATCCTCATCATCAGCCCCATTGGAAAAAGATCTGTCTTCCACCAGCATCAGAGGCCAAGGGTTCTCCAAAAACTGGCGTCCCAGTTCAGTAGTATAAATCAGTCCATACTTTTCTATCTCCTTAGCAAGGAGATGGGCGGTCAGACCCTGATGAATCACAGCACACCAGAACTTCTCTGAATGAGAGGCCCCAGCGCCAAAAAATTCTATCTTATCGTGTTTGTACGACTTTATAAGCGAATTAGAAACCCCAGCCAACACATTTGCAAGATGATCTATCTTGAAATGTTCCGGAAGCGACTCTACCAGCCGCAGTACAAGGCGCATTTCCTCTCGTCCGTCAAAAGTTTCCTTCGGATGCAGGCAATTGTCGCAGCACTTACAGTTCTCCTCGATATAATCCTCCCCGAAATAGTTCAGCAGCAACTTCCTACGGCATTGGCTTGATTCAGCGTAGGCAGTAACTTCAGAAAGTAGTTGTCTACTTATCTCCTGCTCGCTTACAGGCTTTCCCTGCATAAATTTCTCAAGCTTCTGGACATCCTTATAACTATAGTATGCTATACAATGGCCCTCAAGACCATCGCGACCAGCACGTCCAGTCTCCTGATAATAACTCTCTATGCTTTTAGGTATATCATAATGAATTACAAACCTCACATCAGGCTTGTCAATACCCATACCGAAAGCGATGGTGGCCACTATTACTTCTACATCCTCAGAAAGGAATCTGTCCTGATTGTCCGCCCTTGTCTTGGCATCGAGTCCCGCATGATAAGGAAGAGAACGAATACCATTGATACACAGGAGTTCTGACAGTTCCTCTACCTTCTTGCGGCTAAGGCAATAGATAATGCCCGACTTGCCTGGATTCTGCTTGATATACCTGATTATATCCTTCTCGGCATCCACCTTGTCCCGGACTTCATAATAGAGGTTGGGTCTATTAAATGAGGACTTGAACACCTTCGCATCCTGAATCCTAAGATTCTTGAGTATATCACTCTGAACTTTAGGCGTAGCCGTAGCCGTCAATGCGATGATAGGAGCTCTTCCTATACGGTTCACCATGTCTCTGATGTTGCGGTACTCTGGTCTAAAGTCATGTCCCCACTCAGATATACAGTGAGCCTCATCTATTGCATAGAAGGAAATCTTCACTTCTTGAAGCATCGCCACATTCTCCTCCTTGGAGAGCGACTCTGGCGCTACATATAGAAGTTTTGTCCTACCAGAAAGTAGGTCCGAGCGGACTTCTTCAATCTGCGGACGGGAAAGAGACGAATTAAGAAAATGCGCCACACTCCCAGCACCTGCATCAAAACCACGTATCAAATCCACCTGATTCTTCATCAGTGCAATAAGAGGCGAAACGACTATGGCAGTACCCTCCATCAACAGGGCCGGAAGTTGATAGCAAAGAGACTTTCCACCCCCAGTCGGCATCAGCACGAAGGCATCCCCACCATTGATAAGATGGGTAATGACCTCCTCCTGCTCTCCCTTGAAGGTGTCATATCCGAAGAATTGTTTGAGTTTGCTTCTAATCAAGTCCGGCTCCATACGTCAATCTCAGTCCAAAGTGTGTATTGCAAGTCCAGAGCGAAGCTTCGGCTCAAACCATGTAGTCTTTGGCGGCATAATCCTGCCACTATCCGCAATAGCAATAAGCTGCTTCATAGACACCGGGTAAAGCGCAAACGCAACCTTCATTTCACCGCTATCAACCCTACGAGACAACTCCGACAGACCTCGTATTCCACCCACAAAATCTATTCTCTTATCCGTACGTAAATCTTTAATCCCCAATATCTTGTCCAACACCAAACGAGAAAGGATGGTCACATCAAGAACCTCCACAGGATCGTCATCACGATACCTTCCATCTTTTGCAGTAAACGAATACCAACATCCTCCAAGGTAAAGCGAGAAGTTGTGCAGCCCACACGGATGATACTCTTCGGTTCCCTTCTTCTCCACTACAAAATCTTTTTCGAGAGCCGAAAGGAACTCATCTTCCGTAAGCCCATTCAGGTCTTTGACAACCCTATTATAATCTATTATCTTGAGCTGGCTTTCAGGGAAGCACACGGCGAGGAAATAATTATACTCCTCTTCTCCAGTGTGACAAGGGTTGGCAGCCTTTTTCTCTGCACCTACTCTAGCAGCGGCGGCAGTACGATGATGCCCATCAGCCACATAGAAAGCATCCACCTTATCCCTAAAGGTATCAGTAATGGTCTTTATATCATTTTCATCATCGATTACCCAGAATTCATGACCGAAGCCATTCTCATCAGTAAACCGATATTCAGAAGGAGATGCCACCGTTTTCTCCACTATTGAAGAGAGCACAGGATCATCCTTATATGAAAAGAATACAGGCTCAATATTGGCATTCTGGATACGCACATGAATCATGCGGTCATCCTCCTTATCCTTGCGCGTAAGTTCGTGCTTCTTGATACGGCCCTCCATATAATCATCTGTATGCGCACAAAGCACAAGCCCATACTGGGTACGGCCGTCCATCGACTGAGAATACACATAATAACAAGGTTTAGAATCTCTGACAAGCCACCCATTCTCTCTCCACTTGCGGAAATTCTCTACCGCCTTGTCATACACCCTTTGGTCATGATCCTCCAACATAGGATTAAAATCAATCTCCGGCTTTGTGATATGGAGCAACGATTTCTCTCCTGCCATCTTCAGAGCTTCCTCTGAGTTCAAGACGTCATACGGGGGAGCCGCCACTTCTGTGACGATCTTGTGCGGCGGACGAAGTGCCGCGAAAGGCTTAACGCGTACCATGGCTGATATTACATATTAATTTGTATCCGAAGATAGTCAATAAATATGTAAAATCAAAACTTTCCGCTACTCTTTCTCGTCGTAGATTATTTCTTCCTCTTCCTCCTCATCCTCCTCATCATCGCCATCTTCTTCGTCATCCTCATCATCGTCGTCATCATCACCATCACCCAAAGACTCGCCAGGGAGTTTGCGCTTTTCGTCTGGAAGATCCTCGAAGGCGACATATCCATTTTCAAATTCAGCAGGAACCGGACCTTTGCTTTCAAGAAGACGCGGCATCAGCACATCCTCCTCCGTTTCATATTTACCTTCAAGAGTCACTATTACACTCTTCTTGGATTCTATATCGTAGAAATAGACAAAACTTTTAATTCCGGCCTTTATGGTATCAGCGATGGTAACCGAATCCACCGCACCCGCGCCAAGATCAATCAGCGCATACCGAGCAACCACGGATCCATTCTCATCCAATCCTTTGAATAGAATCGGCTGATCCATAGGAAATTCAAGGTCCGAACGCAACTGCTTATGCAGCGTATATAATGAATTCTTCGCATTGACCGCGTAAACTCTAAAAAAGCCCTTTATGCCGGCAAGCGTAATACGATAAGTGTAAACCATACCCTATTTTGAAAAACTAACTTGCGAAGATACTAATTATTCACTAATTTTGATTGCTGTGAGCGCAAATAATGATACATACAAAAGCATAGCAGGTCCGGCCAAAGGCCTATTCAAGGACAACGGAAGCCGGTTTATAGCTTTCGCCTACCCAGTAGAAAACGAAGACCAGATAAAAGAGATCGTCGCATCTCTAAAGAAAGAGTACCACGATGCACGACACCACTGCTACGCCTATAGGCTTGGACTTTCTGGAGACAAATGGAGGGCCAACGATGACGGCGAACCTTCAGGCTCTGCAGGCAGACCTATTCTGGGACAGATCGATTCTGCTGGACTAAGCGACATATTAGTGGTAGTTGTAAGATACTTTGGCGGCATCAAGCTCGGTATACCAGGACTTATTAGGGCATACAAGACATCCACTGCTGACGCCATCGCCAATGCAGTGTTATGCGAGAAAATAGCAGGAGAATGGCATCAGCTCGCATTCCCTTACAACGATCTTCCGTCCGTAATGAAAATCATCAAGGATATGAACCTCCCGCAGAAAGGGCAGTCTTTTCTGGAAGAGTGCACGACAGAGGTTTTCGTAAGGCTCAATCAAAAGGATGATTTCTTGGAAAGATTAAGAAAAATCAATACCTTTACAAACTATAAAGAAAAACCAATATGAGCAAATTGCACGTTTTCAACGCTGGGCCTTGCTTGCTCCCGCAAGTAGCCATTGACAACACCATAGAAGCTCTTAGAGACTTCAAGGGCACAGGAGTATCACTTATCTCCATCTCCCACAGAACCAAGGGCTGGGAGGAAACAATGGAAGAATGCAGATCTCTCTGGAAAGAAATTCTGAATATCCCGGACACCCACGAAGTGGTATTCCTCGGCGGCGGTGCTAGTCTGGAATTCCTTTATGTAGCCATGAACTATCTTGAGCACAAGGCTGGCTACCTCGACACAGGCGTATGGGCCAAAAAGGCTTTAAAGGAAGCGCAAGGACTTGGAAATGCAGTAGCCATAGCAAGTTCCGCTGACAAGAACTACTCATACATCCCTAAAGGATATGTCATACCGGCGGATTTGGATTACTTCCACATCACCACTAACAATACTATCTATGGCACAGAAATAAAGGAGGATATAGACTGTCCTGTTCCGCTCATCGCAGACATGTCATCCGATATCCTTTCCAGGAAGGTTGATGTAAGCAAATATGCACTTATCTATGGTGGCGCCCAGAAGAATGCAGGTCCTGCGGGCGTAACTTTCGCCATCATCCGCAAAGACTCTCTCGGGAAGGTCAGCAGATATATTCCGACCATGCTTGACTACCGCGTGCACATAGACAAGGGATCCATGTTCAACACTCCCCCAGTATTCTCAATCTTTGTAATGAACGAGACGCTCAAATGGCTCAAGAGCATTGGAGGCATCGATGCAATCCACACACTTGATGTCAAGAAAGCCGAAACCCTATATGCGGAAATTGACCGCAATAGCATGTTCACCGGCACGGCAGCCAAAGAGGATCGTTCCATCATGAACGTCTGCTTCGTCATGGCGCCTGGACACGAAGGGCTTCAGGATGAATTCATGGAATATGCAAAGAACTGCGGAATGGTAGGCATCAAGGGACATCGCTCGGTTGGAGGATTCCGCGCTTCAATCTATAATGCCTGCACGCAGGAAGATGTAGAGGCACTTGTGAAGTGTATGCAAGATTTCGAAAAATCCCACAAATAATGAAAGTCCTTCTTGCTACTCAGAAACCGTTTGCCGCAGCAGCTGTGGCCGGTATCAGAAACATTGTCGAGGAAGCCGGATACGAACTTGCCATCCTTGAGAAATACGAGAGCCCTGAGCAGTTAAAGGCTGCCGCATCTGAAGCAGATGCCATGATAGTCCGCTCTGACAAGGTCACACGGGACGTAATCGAAGCATCCCAATCGCTTAAAATCGTCGTACGCGCCGGAGCGGGGTTTGACAATCTTGATCTCGAAGCTTGTACGGCACATGGAGTTGTGGCTATGAACACCCCAGGGCAGAATTCCAATGCTGTAGCCGAACTTGCTATTGCCATGATGATTTTCATGTCAAGAAATCAGTTCACGCCGGCCACAGGAAGCGAAATACAGGGGAAAACCATCGGAATACAAGCATTTGGCAATGTCGGAAGACTCGTAGGAGCAAAGGCTTCTGCCCTTGGCATGAAAGTCATGGCTATTGATCCATTCCTCACCCCAGAGCAGATCAATGCTGGAGGCGCAGAGCCGGTGGATAGCCTCGAGAGCTTGTACTCCGGAAGCGATTTCGTCAGCATTCACATTCCGGCGACCCCTCAGACCATCAAGTCCATTGGATATGATCTTGTGAGCAAAATGCCTAAAGGCGCCACCCTTATCAATACAGCCAGAAAAGAAGTCATTGACGAGCAAGGACTTCTGAAAGCACTCGAAGAAAGGACGGACTTGAAGTATGCCACCGACGTTGCTCCAGACAACCTCGATGAAATGAAAGAAAAATGCGGATTACGTGTTTTTGCCACTCCTAAGAAAATGGGGGCGCAGACGGCAGAAGCCAACATCAATGCGGGACTTGCGGCTGCAAGGCAGATTGTAGCATTCTTCAAGGATGGATGCACTAGATTCCAGTTAAACAAATAACGTTCAAGATAATCCTCAAAAAAAGAGAGGCTGTCAGCCTCTCTTTTTTTGGAGTTCATTTCACTTCTTTTCCTTCATTTGCGAAGAAACGCCATTGAAAGAGCAGCAGATAAAAGGCACCCACAGTCACACACGAATCAGCGAAATTAAACACTGGGCTAAAGAAAAGCACCTCATCTCCGCGTGTAATTATAGGGAAATAGAACATATCCACTACCTTGCCAAACATAAACGGAGCATAACCCCATATCAGTCCGTAGAAAAGGCTGTCGATAATATTTCCAATTGCACCTGCGGTGATAAGCGTAAGTCCCACAAGAACACCAGTAGGAGTATTACCTTTTTTCAATAGCGAGTGTATCCACCATATCAAGACACCGCTCAGACAGATACGAAACAAAGAGAGTAGGAATTTTCCGACATTCCCGCCAAAAGACATCCCGAAGGCCATTCCCTTATTCTCCACAAAGCACAGACGACACCAATCACCTATCAGATAAATTTGCTGTCCGAGATCCATATTTGTCTTGACCAGAACCTTGATAATCTGATCTATAACCACGAGCACAACACCGAGCACGACGAGCCATGCTCCTTTGGAAACTTTCATACTGGCCTTAGTTCTTTCCCTCACGAGCAAGCTTTTCTTTAGCTTCCACAGTCAGCGTAGCATGAGGAACAAGGCGCAATCTCTCCTTAGGGATCAATTTGCCGCTTTCACGGCATATTCCATAAGTCTTGTTCTCAATTCGCGCTAACGCAGCCTCAAGATTCTGTATAAACTTGTACTGTCTCTGAGCCATCTGGCTTGCCTCTTCCTTGGAGAGTTGGTTGGCACCATCATCCTCCACAGTCTTGAAAGACGGAGACGTATCCTCTATGTCATTTGTACCGTTATGGAGTATCACCTCTCGGAGAGTGTTGTACTCCGACTTAGCCTGAGCAAGCTTTTCCTCAATGATAGCCTTGAACTCAGCAAGTTCTTCATCCGAGTATCGTGTCTTCACAGATACAGGAGACTTTGTGCTGTTATTTTCTGCCATAGTCGCTAGTTTTTTAAGACTTTTATGCGAATGAATGAATCTCCCCATTCCACAGATGAGGTTCCTTCAGGAGCATCATCAAGGTGCTTGAGCTCGAGCGAAAGGGAAAGAGTCTGTGCTGCTACATAATCCGAATACTCAGATAGCGCATCACCGATCTCATCAAAATTTCCTCCATCAGCATAAATTATCGTATTAATTCTATCTGTAACTTCAAATCCGCTCTCTTTTCTGAGAGTTTGTATAGGGTGAATCAATTCACGTGCTACACCCTCGCGCTTAAGCTGTGGTGTCTGCACGATATCCAAAGCAAGGGTGAGCGTACCTTCAGTAGCAACAAGCCAACCCGGCATATCTTCGGAAGTAATCTCATAATCTCCCTTATTCAGCACCACCTCACCGCCAGGTAGATTCCAAACATAAGCATCAGAAGAGCGCTCAATAGCTGCAATTTCCTCCTGCGACAACTGTCCGAAGGCAGAAGCAATCTCTTTCATCCTCTTTCCATATATCTTTCCGAGAGTCTTGAAATTCGGCTTGATTCTCTTCGTAATAATGCCGGTAGTGTCATGAAGGAATTCTATCTCCTTGACATTGACTTCAGTAAGGAATATGTCCTTAACCCTTACAATATGCTCCTTTACCGTCTCATCCATCACAGGCACCAGCACCTTTGCAAGTGGCTTACGCACATTGATTCCCACTTTCTTTCTGAGAGCCAACACCATAGAAGAAGCCTTTTGGGCAAACTGCATACTCTCTTCCAAGCCCTCATCCACAAGGGTCTGGTCGCACTGAGGCATCGCCTGATAATGCACAGAATCACCGTCCTGCACAAGGTCAAGCCATAGTCTCTCCATGAAGAACGGAGCAATAGGAGCGGATATCAATGCAATGCTCTTAAGAACTTCATACATGGTCTGATATGCTGAGAGTTTGTCCTCACTCATGCCCGAACCCCAAAGACGCTTTTTGTTAAGACGTATGTACCAGTTGCTAAGATCGTCGCAGACAAAGTCCTGAACAAGTCTTCCAGCTCCCGTGATATCATAGTCCTCATAGCAGTCATGTACTCGCTTCTCAAGGGTATTCATCCTGCTGATTATCCAACGGTCAAACAATGGCCTATGCGCGTATGGCACAGAAGTCGCCGCAGGATCAAATCCATCAATATTGGCGTAAAGAGCAAATACTGAATATGAGTTATAAAGAGTACCGAAAAACTTACGCCTGACTTCCTCAACTCCAGCCTCGTCAAACTTAAGGTTATCCCATGGCTGAGCATTGGTAAGCATATACCAGCGCAGAGCATCAGGCCCGTAAGTATCCAAAGCCTTGAACGGATCTACCGCATTTCCAAGGCGCTTGCTCATCTTCTCCCCCTTCTTGTCAAGAACGAGTCCGTTGGAGATCACCCTCTTGAATGCCGGAGTACCGCTGACCATAGTGTGGATAGCATGCAAGGTATAGAACCACCCTCTCGTCTGGTCAACACCTTCCGCAATGAAATCAGCTGTACTGCCAAAGTCACTTGTATCCTTTCCTCTAAGGCCAGTCTGCGCATAAGGCATGGAACCAGAGTCGAACCATACATCGATAAGGTCCGTCTCTCTTGTCATTTTCTTGCCTGATGGGCTGACAAGGAAAATATTATCCACGTATGGACGATGAAGATCTATCTTATCATAGTTCTCCTTACTCATATCTTCAGGAGAGAAACCTTTCTCCTTCAGAGGGTTGCAAGCCATCACACCGGCCGCAACAGCCATCTCAATCTCATCGTAGAGCTCTTTTACAGAGCCAATGCACTTTTCTTCTTTTCCATCCTCAGTCCTCCATATCGGCAGAGGAGTTCCCCAATATCGGCTTCTGCTCAAATTCCAGTCCTGAATATTCTCAAGCCACTTGCCGAAACGCCCCGTACCGGTAGATTCCGGCTTCCATTTGATACCGTTATTGAGTTCCATCATCTTCTCGCGAACAGCGGTGGTCTTGATAAACCAACTGTTAAGCGGATAATAGAGGACCGGCTTGTCAGTACGCCAACAATGAGGGTAACTATGGACGTGCTTTTCAATACGGAACACCTTACCTTCAGCTTTCATCATCACACACAAGTCCACATCAAGCGTCGGTGCATCAGATGGAAGGCTGTCGTCATAGGCATTTTTCACATATCTTCCAGCCCACTCCTTGTACTCATCGCTAACCCTTTCCTTCACGTACTCCGGATCAAGATCCTCTATACGATAGAAGCGTCCACGAGGATCAACCTGAGCCTGCAAGTCACCGTTGCGATCTTTCACTACAAGTCCCGGCACCCCGGCAGCCTTGGCCACCTTGGCATCATCCGCACCGAAAGTCGGAGCAATATGCACAATGCCAGTACCCTCATCCGTAGACACATAGTCTCCAGAGATAACTCTGAATGCCCCCTCATCAGGACGGAACCATGGAATCAACTGCTCATAGCGCATTCCCACAAGTTCACTTCCCTTAACCTCAGAATTAGGCACTACCTCAAAAGGAATTTTCTCAGAGAACAGTCTGTCGACCAGATCCTTAGCCACAATGTATGTAGCGGGAGCCCCCGTATACGGATTCGATGATTTTACCCTAACATAAGTAATGTTAGGACCAACGCAAAGCGCAGTATTTGAAGGAAGAGTCCAAGGAGTAGTGGTCCAGGCAAGGAAGTACAGATTGTCTTCGCCTATCACCTTGAACTGTGCCGTACAAGTGGTATCCTTGACATCCCTGTAACACCCTGGCTGATTAAGCTCATGACTGCTAAGTCCAGTTCCGGCAGCCGGAGAATACGGCTGTATGGATTTGCCCTTGTAAAGGTATCCCTTTCCGTAGATATCCTTAAGCAGCCACCAAAGAGTCTCAATATAGCGGTTGTCATAGGTAATATACGGATCATCCATATCCACCCAATATCCGATCCTTTCAGTAAGATTACGCCACTCCGCCGTGTATTTCATCACTTCCTCACGGCAAGTACGGTTGTAATCCTCCACGCTGATATTCTTTCCTATGTCCTCCTTCGTAATTCCGAGCTTCTTCTCCACGCCAAGTTCCACAGGAAGTCCATGGGTATCCCACCCGGCTCTACGCCGCACCTTATATCCGGACTGTGTCTTATACCGGCATACTGCATCCTTGATAGAACGCGCCATCACATGATGAATACCTGGCATACCATTGGCAGAAGGAGGTCCTTCGAAGAAAATGAATTCAGGTGCGCCTTCCCTCAACTTCAGAGAAGTCTCAAAAGCAGACTGCTTCTTCCATCTTTCGAGTACCTGCTCGGCCATAGCCACGAGATCAAGTCCGTTATACTCTTTGAATATCATACTTTTTTATCTATTTTTGCGTTCAGTATTAATCCGCAAATTTAAGAAAATATACGGTATTATACAATTTTGGAACATGGCGATTGTAGATATAATACTCCTAATATGCTTTATCCCTGCCATCGTGTCAGGCATCTCGAAAGGATTTGTGAAACAGGTGGTGGAGATTGCCGCCATCCTGCTTGGCGCTTGGGTGGCATTTAGGTACTCATCCCTTGCCAGCATCTGGCTGTCGCAGCATATTGAAGCGGACAAGATGCTACTTCACGTCCTCTGCTTCATCGTCATACTGATACTGACGGCCGGACTCCTAACGCTTGGCGGACACTTTCTGACCAAAATTCTCAAAGTCGTTTCACTGGGTTGGGTCAACGTCGCGCTAGGCGTGGTATTCGGCATTATCAAGGCCGCCATCATACTCGGGTTAGTAACTGCCGCATTTGACGCCATCAACGATACTATACATCTAATTGACGCGCCATCACTTGACAATGCAGTCGTCTATAATAAACTCAAGGACCTCGGATGTGATATCTTCCCACGTTTGAGAACATTAATAACAGGAATCGATGAGTAAAATCATTCTTATAGAGACATCTACTTCATTGTGCTCCGTAGCAATAGCCGTTGACGGAGTAATAGCCGGAAGCAGGGAAAGTGACAAGCCTAAAGCCCATGCATCCCTTACTTCCGTATTCGTAAAGGAACTTTTAGACGAGCAGGGCTTGTTCGTAAAGGACTGTGATGCAGTATGTGTCAGCGCAGGACCCGGCTCTTATACAGGACTTAGAGTCGGTGCATCCACCGCCAAAGGACTCTGCTTTGGGGCAGATATCAAACTGCTGAGCGTCCCCACTACCGATATTCTGGTAGCACAGGCAATAGGTGGCAACCTGCTCCCAGAGGGATGCCGCTACATAGTCCCTATGATTGACGCGAGAAGAATGGAAGTATACTCTGCCCTTTACGATTCTAAAGGCACCAGACTGACCGACACAAGAGCAGAAATAATTGACCCGGACAGCTATTCATCGCAGTTAGCGGAAGGGAGCGTACTATTCATAGGAGACGGAGCGGCAAAATGCAGCGAAGTCATAAGAAGCGACAACGCAAGATTCATCCAGACATGCCCTCATGCAAGCGCTATGCTAAAGCCTGCCTGTGAGGCATTTGAAAAAGAAGAATGGCAGGATGTGGCATATTTTGAGCCGTTCTACCTCAAACAATACATAGCAACCACAAGCACAAAAAAACTTTTCTGATATGGAGTTTATAATCGTTCTCTTAATGTTCGCAGTGCCTATCATAGTCGCCGCACTGTCAGGCAAGAAAGGCAACAAGACAGTAGTATATAAAAGACTGGAAGATTCCGTACGCAAGTTGGCCAGCGAGCAAGATTTTCCAAAGCTCGGCCATGACGGAGTTTGGACGGACTCCGAAACCGAACAATTACCCGAGCAGTCCAGCGAGTACATCACAGAAGCGCCGGCCAAAACAGTAGAGGCAACCCCTGCAGTTGCAACGGTTCATCACATCACTAAAGCCACAGAAGCCGTTCCTCAAGAAGAGGATTCCGGTTTTTCATTTTCTGATGAAGAAAAGAAGAAAATGATTATATATTCCGAGATACTGAAGCCCAAATTCGAAGAGTAATCAGATTTTTTTGCTAACTTTGCGAAGAGGATAAACATAAAGGGTTCTGCCAAAAGCAGGACTCCTTTTTAATTACGTTATTATGAAACATGTTCACTACATGAGTCAGGAAGGCCTTGACAAGATAAAGAAAGAGCTTGCGGAAGCGCTAGCTCAAAGGCCTGTCATTTCCGCAGCTATTGCGGAAGCAAGAGAAAAGGGTGACCTTTCAGAGAATGCAGAATACGAATCAGCCAGAGAGGCACAAGGGCTGCTTGAACTAAAAATAGCCAATCTCCAGAATATGGTGGTAAATGCCAAGGTATTGGACAGTTCACAGCTCGGTACAGACAAGGTGCAGATGCTCAACAAAGTGAAGGTAGAAAACCTCAACAACTCCAGAATAATGGAGTTCACAATCGTAGGAGAGAGCGAGGCAGACTTCTCTAAAGGCAAGCTTGCATCCACTACCCCAATAGCCAAAGCACTTCTTGGTCACTCCACGGGCGAGATTGTAGAGGCGAAAGCCCCATCAGGAATAATCAAGTTCAAAATTCTAGAGATTTCAATTTAGCTTATATGGCTACTATCTTCACCAAAATCGCCAACGGCGAAATTCCGTCATACAAGGTGGCCGAGAACGAGAACTATTACGCTTTTCTTGACATCAGTCCACTTGCCTACGGTCACACCCTCGTAATACCAAAGCATGTAGAGGATGATTATATCTTCCATCTTGACGATGCCACATATACAGGGTTGTGGGCATTCGCAAAAGATGTAGCCGTCGCCATCAAGAAAGCCATCCCGTGCAAAAGAGTTGGTGTGGCTGTACTTGGAATGGAAGTTCCGCACACGCACATTCACCTTGTTCCACTCCAGAGCGAGGCAGACATGGACTTTAGGAAGAAAAAACCGGAGTTTACACCAGAGCAGATGGCACATGCAGCCGCCCAAATACTGAAAGAATATGAAAACAGGTAAGTCAATCCTTTTTGCAGCAGCGGCAGTTCTGCTTGCTTCATGTGCAGACAAGGCAGAAGTCAACGGCATACTTGACGGTGCCGCAGACTCACAGGTAATCGTCAAACAGCTGGATGTCAACAGATTCACCATCCTTGACACCATAAAGACCAACGGAACAGGAGCATTCAGCTACTCACTGGAAGTCAAAAAAGGGCAGCCTGAATTTGTTTATCTTTTCTATAAAGACACCCGCATAGCCGCACTTCTCCTCGAAAAAGGCGAGCATGCCACCGTCAAGGCCGATACACTCGGCAACTATTCAGTGGAAGGCTCCGAGGGTTCAGCCAAGCTATCAGAGATAGACAAGGAATACGTGTCATTCATAAAGAGCATGGATGCAGCCATCGGTAACGGGCCGGAGATGGGAAAAATCTATCTTCAGCACTACCGCAACAGCGTCAAATATGTGCTCGCAAACTCACACTCACTGACAGCAATTCCTGTACTTTATGAGCAGATGAGCGAATACACACCTATTTTCAACCAGCCTTCAGACGCTCTGATTTTCAAGGCGGTAAGCGACTCACTCAGCACTGTTTACCCAGAGTCAAGATACGTAAAGGCTCTTCAGAAAGAAACCGAGCGCCGCATGGGTCTTTTCAGCCTTGACCAGCAGATCAAGAGTGCCCCGGAAGTATCTTTCCCAGATATCAATCTTCAAGACATCAACGGCCAGAAAAAGGCATTGAGCACCGTCGAAGACAAAGCCATACTGGTTCACTTCTGGACTGCGGACAACGTTGCCCAAAAGATGCTCAACATAGAGACGCTCATCCCGATATATGAGAAATACCATAATCGTGGGTTTGAAGTCTATGCCGTATGCCTCTCGCAGGACAAAGCACAATGGGGTTCGATTGTTCAGTCTCAAAAACTTCCATGGATCAATGTATGCGACACTAGAGGGGCAGCCTCTCCTGCAGCAGCCGCCTATAATGTAGCTTCCCTTCCAACATCCATCCTGATTGTAAATGGTGAGATTTACAATCAGCCAATTAACGGCACGGATGCTCTAAAGAAAATTCTTGACAAAGAGCTCAGATAACGTTCCAAATCCCATAAAAAGCCCGCATATACCAGAATCATCCAAGTATATGCGGGCTTTATTGTACCACGAAAAAACTACAAATCCGCCAACATTCTCTGAGCAGTAAGCTTATCGGTAGAGAGTTGCTTTTTCAAATCATCCAAACCCTCCATTACACGCATATCCCTAATCCTGGAGATAAAGTGCAGCGTAAGTTCAAGCCCGTAGATACTCTCATCAAAATCGAATATATTAGTCTCCACCACATCTCCGATATTTGTCATCCCATAAAAACGCTCGCCAAGCACATCCACTTCAGTAAGATATACTCCGCGCGCAGGCACCAATTTCAAAGGAGCAGACGGCAATGTATTTGCTGTCGGAAATCCGATTGTACGTCCCAACTGCTTCCCACTTACCACTACTCCAGTCAGCATATACCTGTATCCCAGCATCTTACTGGCACATCCGACATTTCCTTCCGCAAGAGCAGTCCGGATTCTCGTAGAACTGACTGTCACGCCATCAGACATTACATAAGGATCCACGGATATAGATTCTATGCCCATATCACTACAAAGACTGCAAATATCATCCACACCGAGACGATCTGAGCCGAGACGGTTGTCATATCCTAGCACAAGAGTGCTTGCACCGAAGCGTTCGACAAGAATCTCACGTATGTACTGCTCCGCAGACATAGAAGCAAATGACCTGCTGAAGGACAATGTCTCCACCCTGTCGACACCAAGAGAAAGCAGCAGCTCTCTCCTCTCCTGCGTGGTTGTAAGAAGTCTCAGTTTCCCGGCATCCTGCTGAAGAACAGTTCTAGGATGAGAATCGAATGTAACGACAACCGCCTCCTCCCCATTCTCATGGGCAGAGGAGACGAGTGCTTGTATAACTTTCCGGTGCCCGAGATGGACACCATCAAAAAAGCCGGTAGCCGCTACAGCCATTTGACAAGAGGAAAATCCTGTCTGTGTGGAAGGAGCGGATTGGTAGGATAGAATCTCGTTCCGACCTGATACATACCAGTTCTCTCCGGAAGCACCTCCACCTGATAGGTAGCCTTCCCGTCTTGATATGAGACGAGCGTGAAAGGACTCACGTTCTGAAGATGAAGCGCCCCCTTCTCATCCGTCACGGTAAATACCATCTCCACACCTATATCTTCAGGCTTAAGTCGCCCAAGATCAAGAACAACTTCACTATGGAGTTTGCTATCTGCCGACAGTGAGTATGAAGACTCAGGCTGCGTATAGGATACAATGCGAATGTTATTCCACTCATCCATTACAAGATGCTTCCACTGCGCAATTTCTCGTGCCACCTTATCACCATCAGCGGACAGGGTCTCATAGCGATGGCTTTGAGGCAGGTAGTACTGGTTGCAGTAATCGGTAAGCATCCTATTGGTGGTGAATTCACATGCCACTTTCGCAATAGTATTCTTGATGTATGAAATCCACTTTGCAGACAATCCGGTAGACGGCTCCGTAGCATAATAGTCAGGAGCAATCTCGTTCTCTATGGTAGAGTAGATGGTAGCCGCATCCAATTCATTCTGATAGTTCGGGTCATCATAAGTCTTCTCGAGAGGTAGTGCCCAGCCGGCACCAGGCTTGTATCCCTCAACCCACCAACCGTCAAGTACAGAGAAGTGCATTACACCATTCATAGCAGCCTTCTCACCAGAGGTACCTGATGCCTCAAGTGGCCTGGTAGGGTTATTGAGCCATACATCCACCCCCTGAACAAGTCTCTTGGCAAGCGTGATGTCATATCCAGGAACAAATACAATTCGTCCAAGGAATCTGTCCTGCTTGGAGATCTCTATAATCTGCTTGATAAGGTCCTGTCCAGCCCCATCTGCCGGATGTGCCTTACCTGCAAATATAAACTGTACTGGGCGTGTAGGGTTATTTACTATTTCTGCAAGTCTATCAAGGTCGCTGAAGAGGAGCGTAGCCCTCTTGTAGGTAGCGAAGCGGCGTGCGAAACCGATAGTTAGAACATCGTCACGAAGTCTCTCCTTAATAGTAACTATCTGGCTTGGAGTATAATGGGCGCAGGCCTGAGGATCAGAGAATCTGTCCTTGATAGCATTGATAAGCTCCCCTTTGAGCGCTTTTCTTGTATCCCATACTTCCTTGTCTGGAATGGCATAGATGCCCTCAAAGCAGCTCTTATCATAATGGTGGCTTGCAAACTCAGGTCCGAACACGCGCGCATGGATCTTCTTCCAGTCACGGGCAGCCCATGTAGGATAATGCACTCCGTTGGTCACATAACTGATATATAGTTCCTCTGGAAGATACCCAGGGTACATATTTGCGAAAATATCCCGGCTTACCTTGCCATGAAGCATAGACACACCATTCACATTCTGGGACATATTCGCGGCAAGCACACTCATAGAGAACTTCTCGTCATGATCGTCAGGATTGATTTTACCCAGGCTCATGAGTGTACCCCAATCTATTCCTATAGACGGAAGCTGATTACCAAGGTACTTTCCGATCAAATCCTCAGAAAAGGCATCATGTCCGGCAGGGACAGGGGTGTGCGTAGTGAACAATCCTGAAGCGCGGATAAGCTCCATGGATTCAGCGAATGATAACTTTCCGCTCTGCATACACTCGCGAAGCCTTTCAAGACCAGCGAATGCTGCATGACCCTCGTTGTAATGGTAGATTGTCGGATTCAGGCCAAGTGCACGAAGAGCACGGACACCGCCGATACCCAAAAGAAGCTCCTGCTTGAGACGGTTCTCCCAATCTCCACCATAAAGCTGATGGGTAACTTGACGATCCTCAGGACAGTTATCCTCAAAATCAGTATCAAGAAGATACAGATCTGTACGGCCAACTGCCACCTTCCATATTCTCGCACTCATATCACGTCCAGGAAGGGCCACTTTGACTGTCTTCCACGCGCCGCTTTCATCAAACACAGGCTCTGCCGGAATCTTAAGGAAGTCTTGTGCCTGATACTCAGCCACCTGATTACCCTGCGGAGTAAGTCGCTGGGTGAAGTACCCGTAACGGTAGAGAAGTCCCACTGCCACGAGATTGACATTCATATCACTCGTTTCCTTGAGATAGTCACCGGCAAGAATACCAAGACCACCAGAATAGATCTTCAAGGATGTATCAAGGCCGTACTCCATGCAGAAGTATCCGACAGAAGGCTCTCTGCGCTCTGCCTTCTTGGCCATGTAGGAATTGAATTCCTGCATCACAGCATCCAGGCGTGCTACAAATTCCTCATCCTGCGACAGTGCCAAATATTTTTTGTAACTTACCTTGTCCAGTATAACCATTGGATTGTGGCCGGATTTGTGCCACAAGTTGTAATCAATGCTCTTGAAAAGATCCTTCGCATTGTCATTCCAGCACCACCACAGATTCTTGCACAATGTCTCAAGTCCGGACAGTTTCTCCGGGAGATGCCTAGTCACCATAACGCTTTTCCACGATGGTGACCCGATTTCGTTTCTGTTCATATTTTAATAATACACTACTGTTTTTCTGCTATAGCATTATTGACCCTTATAGTGAAGTCACTGAGGACATTCATATAGTTGATGAAAGCCTCATAAGGAGTTGAATAAGGATTAAAGCGACTGTGAACCTCTCCGTCAGAGAAGAACTTAGTACACATATAATAGAAGTGGTCACTCTCCTGAAGATGCCCATAATCGGCCCATAGTGCCTCATCATCAGCAAGAGAAAGCTTCTCCTCCAAAGCGTAAAGCTTATTGTATGCATCCTGCTGGAGTTCATTTCCAAGCCATGCAGACAAGTCCCTTTCCTCATCGGCCCATGAGATAGGCTCTGGGACAGAGATCTCGCCCACAGCCTTATGCTTGGTCACGGCTTTAGAAGGTGTCACGAACTCCAGCTCAGGATCTCTGAGCACCACATCAGGGAGAACCCTCATGAAGTCAAATATACCGCAATCAGCACTCTGATGTTCCCCGAATGTCTCGTAATCCATAAAGAGGTTGACTATCTCACCTTCAGCAGCCTTAAGCCATCCAACATACTTTTCTGCAGTGAGAGGCCACTCAGACCAGCCTTTATTTGAGAAACGGAAGGCAATATCATCGCTGAGCGAGTAGTTTCTAAGCAAGACCTTAAGACCATTCTTCAACTCATTCTTATATACATAGTCCGGACTTCTCCATCCCATGATATGACGTGCACCCTCTGTAAGTACAGTCTTAAAACCAAGGTCATATATATCCCGCCCGATGGTGTCAGAGTAGATAAGTTCCGTATTACGGAATGCCGTAGGAGTAACCCCAAAATATTTTTCAATGGCGGCTTTATGCTTGCGCACCTGATGCTCAAATTCAAGTTTTGAAGCAAGCGAGGCCAAAGAATGGTTGTATGTTTCACACAAAAACTCCACGCTTCCAGTCTCCGCCAGTTTTCTGAAACTATCAAGCACTTCAGGAGCATAACGAGCAAACTGCTCAAGAGCAGAGCCTGATATTGAGAACGCCACCTTGAACTTTCCTTTGCTTTTCTCTATCTTTTCCAAAAGAAGTTCATTCATGGGAAGATAGCATTTCTGGGCTATCCTCTTAAGAATAGTTCTGTTGGCGAAATCATCGTAGTAATGCGAATCCTTACATATATCGAAAAACCGGTACAGGCGAAGCCGCGTCGGCTGATGGACCTGAAAATAAAGGCAAATTGATTTTTTCATATTATTTCTTTACTACTGATTCATACACTTTCTTTAACTTGGCTGTTGCATTGTTCCACTTGAGAGCATTGACCTCATCATACCCCTGCCTGGTGGCAAAGTCAGCAAGAGCAGGATACTGAAGAAGGGCATATATATCATCAGCCATTGCATCCACATCCCAGAAATCCACCTTGAGCGCATATTTCAGCACTTCGGCAGCTCCAGACTGATGGGAGATTATGGACGGAACATTGGAGCGCATAGCCTCCAGAGGTGAGATTCCAAACGGCTCAGACACAGAAGGCATGATATACACATCAGAAAGAGCGAACATCTTCTGAACCTCCTGTCCGCGAAGGAATCCAGTAAAATGGAAACGGTCGGAAATACCAAGACGTGCCACCTGACGAATAGCCTTATTCATCATATCTCCACTTCCAGCCATAACGAACCGCACATTTGGAGTTCTCTTCAAGACCTTAGCCGCCGCTTCAATGAAGTACTCAGGTCCTTTCTGGAAAGTGATACGGCCAAGGAAAGTAACAACCTTATCTTTCACTCCCCTTTCCACCTGAATATTATCCCTTCCACTAAAATCCACAGCATTATGCACCGTGATCACCTTGGACGGGTCGATTCCATATTTGTTAATAACTATATTCCTGGTAAGGTCGCTCACAGTTACAACCGCATCTGCAGCCTCCATACCTTTCTTCTCAATAGCATACACGCGAGAATCCACCATATCATCAGTTCCACGGTCAAATGACGTAGCATGCACATGCACCACAAGCGGCTTTCCCGTAAGTTCCTTAGCAGCAATACCCGCAAGATAAGTAAGCCAATCATGAGCATGAATCACATCGAACTGCCCATCATACTGCATGGCTATTGTTCCGCCCACTTGAGCATAGCGAGACACCTCCTCAAGCAGGTTGGCGCCATACTTCCCGGAGAATTTAAACTTCTGACCAAACCCCACAGTCGTCTCCGTGATACTTTTCTTCTTCATCTCTTCTATGGCATCGAAATACTCTTCAGGATCCACATAAGGGACGATGTTCGAGTCCACATTTATAAACTTCACCTTGTCAATGAACTCTTCCACAGTATCACTCACATTAGCTACAGCCACATCGCTCGCATTCAATATCTTGGCGCAACTTTGGTCTTCATCTCCCGAGGCAGAAGGCATCACAAAAAGCACGTCAACCCCATTGTGGGCCAAACCCTTGACAATACCCTCGCAGGCAGTACCGAGTCCTCCGGCAATATGCGGAGGGAACTCCCAGCCAAACATCAACACTCTCATTTGCTTTCCTCCCTATATTTGTCCAACATTCTCTCTACCGAAAGTAAAGCTGCCGTACTCAGGGCAGAAGAAATAGCTCCATGCGGAGCATGAGGTGGATCTCCATCATAAAGTTCAGAGAACGCGCCTACTCCATGCAGCCCAAGATCATCATAAAATCCTTCCACCAGCCACTCGGCTTTCTTCACAAACGAAGGGCCTTTGACATTAAGCGAAACTTTCACGTAAGGCTCAAGCAGGCAAGGCCTCGTACATCCCTGATGGTATGCAAGATCCCTATCCCTCTGAGTGCCTTCATATACACCTTTATACTTCGAGTCCCTTGGAGAGAGAGTTCTTATACCCCTTGAGGTAACAAGTTCGTTAGATACTACACGAAGTATTGACGGCGAGAGCTCCTCATCCAAAGGAGAGTACTTGCAGGCCAAAGGGCAAAGCTGATTAGGTCTTATGTCCATATTCTGGCCGTCATTATCCACATAGTCAGCGAGACATCCGCGTGCTGCATTCCAGAATGTATTCTGATAATTGAGTTTCACAAGATCACGAACCGCAGACCACTTGGATATAAACTGGCTCTTTTTAGTTCCGTACTTTTCCTCCATCTCCAGCACAAAGCATATCGCATTGTACCAGAGAGCATTGGTCTCCACCTGATATCCGGCACGTTCCGTTACCGGCTTGCCATCAGCATATGCATTCATCCACGTAAGAGCCGTACCGTCTTTCTGAGCCCAGAGCAGTCCATTCGGCTGCATGGCTATCTCGGCACGCTCCCCAGGAAGATAACTCTCTATGATGCCCCTCATGATGACGCCATATTTCTTCCAAACAGCCTTCTCATCAGCCCCATAGTCTATATAATCTTGAAGAGTACATGCCATATAAAGAGGTGCCTCTACCTGAGTAGTCCTTCGGAAAAGTCTTTCCTGCTGATCAGCAATGAGGTTATCAAGTATCTCCTCGAACATCTTCGGACTATCAAGTCCGTAAAGGGCAAGGCCGGAAAGCGAGACAAGTGTCTCACGCAGGAGTCCAGTGTACATCCATGTGAGTCCAGCATTGATTTTCTTCCTTCCGTTATGATCCGTGATAAGGCTATCCGCACAACGTCTAAGCTGGTCTCTATAGCCAGAAATCTCCCCAATTGCCTTAACCCCGGAAGTAAAACGCCTCTTTAGGGAAGCGGTTTCCTCCTGAGAGAGAGAAGCCGAGAGCACCACAGAACCGCCCTCTTTCAATGAGCACTCGAACCACCCAGGGACCAAAAGGTCCTCACGGCAGTCAAAACCGCGTCTGTACTCATCGGAATAAGTAATATTATTATTCCAATAAGGCTCATTGACGAACTTAGCCTTGGAGTCGCTAATCTGGAGATTGAGATCAGGGAAATTGGCATACATCCTGAATGACATGCCCCCCTGGATTGCATTGCCTCTGGTATTCGCCTCGGAGTTCTGGTACGTAAGTGAATGTGTGTTTCTGAATGCCAGGAATGGCTTTAGGACAAGCTTCACCGGAGCCGGCGAGCTCAGAAGCTCGTACTTTATCAGCACCTGATCATGGTCCTGGGCAAGAAGAATGCTCTTGCGAAACATCATTTCTCCGACCTTGTATGTAATCTGAGGCACAGGATCCGCGCTGAAATCCACGATATATTTATGTCCACGAGGCTCATAGATATCTCCGTAACAATGAATTCCGAGATTAAACTGCTTGCCCTTTACCACAAGGCTCTCATCCACCCCGGACAGCAGCAGATACCGATCTCCGCCAAAACGATCAAGAGTCACTGCCAAAAGGCCGTGATAGCGTCTGGTGTTGCAGGTCAGAATGGAAGTGTTGCAATACGCACCGGTCTTGTTGGCACACAGAATCTCCCTCTTCAGGGAGTAGGCAATGTTTACAAGTTCAGACTTGTTGAATTTAATGAATGCCATATTCCAAACTATAATTTTTTCAATACGACAGCCGTCCTGCAGGGAAGGTAAAGCGACAGAGCACCACCCACAGTGAAGTGCCGCTCTCCAGGCTGAAGCCGGCAGAAACCTCCGAACTCGGAATCATCCGAGCTGAATGCCATCTCATATTCTCCGTCCGGAGCACCGAACCGGAAATCACTATACGAACTCTGCGGACTGAAGTTGAATGCAAAGATACTATTTCCGCGCTTGAAAATCAAGACTTTTGACTCATCACTGATAAACAATTGCTCCGGTATTGACTCAAGAATCCGCTCTTCTTTTGCATACTTTATCATAGCGGCATCAAACACCTCGAGACCGTGATATCTCAGCGCCGGATTATCGGCAAGAGACCACTGTCTCCTGGCATACTTGAAAGACCATCCATTTCCCTCCCTAGGGAAATCTATCCACTCCGGATGGCCGAATTCGTTGCCCATAAATGTCAAGTAACCCCCACCGCAGGTGGCCATAGTCACAAGCCTTATCATCTTGTGCAGCGCAATACCTCTATCCACGATGAGACTCTGCGAGTCCTTGGACATACAGTCGTACATCTCTTTATCCAGAAGCCTAAAAATAATCGTCTTGTCTCCTACAAGCGCCTGATCGTGGCACTCCGCATAGGAAATAGTATGCTCGTCGGAGCGCTTGTTGGTCAGTTCATACCACATCTCCCCCATACTCCACTGCTCATCCGTACGTTCCTTTATCCACTTAATCCAATGATCCGCAATACCCATCGCCATCCGGAAGTCAAAACCCATACCGCCTGATTTGAAAGGAGCAGCCAGGCCTGCCATTCCGCTCATATCCTCGGCAATGGTAATGGCATTCGGCAAAACCTCGTGTATAAGCATATTGGCAAGAGAAAGATAGCATACTGCATTCTCATCCACCCCATTATCGAAATAAAGCGAATAGTCTCCGAAATCCTTCTCCAGCCCGTGGTCCCAATACAGCATGCTCGTCACACCGTCAAAACGGAATCCGTCAAGATGATACTCTTCCAGCCAATACTTGCAGTTGGATAAAAGGAAGTATTTTACCTCATCTTTACCATAGTCGAAGCATCTTGAACCCCATGCCGGATGATATCCCTGAGGGCCCTTGTAGAAATAGAGGTCATCCCTACCATCCAGACGGCCAAGCCCTTCAGCTTCATTGATAACCGAATGGGAGTGCACAATATCCATTATAACCGCAATCCCTTTGGCATGAGCCTCGTCCACAAGTCTTTTAAACTCTTCTGGAGTACCAAAACGCGAACTAAGCGCGAAAAAGTTAGACACCTGATACCCGAACGAACCATAATATGGATGCTCTTGAAGAGCCATTATCTGAAGCACGTTGTATCCAAGCGCCTTTACACGCGGAAGCACCGTTGTCCGGAATTCATCGAACGAGGACACTTTTTCTTCCTCAGAACTCATACCGATATGACACTCGTATATCAGAGGGTGCGTCCTCCTGCCTGGCCTTCGGTGCTTCCATACGTAAGGCGACGGCGCCCAGACCTGCGCGGAAAAGACCTTCGAATCAGGGTCCTGAACAACACGGGTGGCATAAGCCGGAAGTCTCTCAGCACCCGAACCTGGCCACTCCACCCACAATTTATACAAATCCCCGTGATGAAGGCAGAATTCCGGCACCCGGATTTCCCAATTGCCCCCACCCACTGGTTTGAGCGCATACCCCTCGGTACGCTTCCAGTTATTGAAGTCTCCAATAAGGTATATGCGAGTGGCGTTCGGGGCCCACTCGCGAAGCACCCACTGCGTACCCTCCTTGTGCAGAGGGTAGTAGATATGATTGTTCACAGCCTGACTCAAAGGTCCGTCTCCGGCCAGTCTTTTTCTCTCCGACAAGATCCTTTCATGGCGTCTGTCAATAGCCTGACGGAAAGGCTCCAGCCATGGATCAGTGTCATAAATCATTTTGGTCTTAGTCATGATATGTGGTCTATAATTTCTCTGGCGGATCTGAGATACGCGCGGCATTTGGCCACAAGTTCGTCCGACCGCCTAATATATTTGTCTATATCGCCGATGCCCGTGGCAGGATCTTCCACTTTGGCGGCTATGACTTCAAGTTCCGCAAGCGCATCAGCATAATTGAATTCTTCCATAATCTACTTTTCCTTATCAACAATACAAACATCCAAACTGCCGTCCTCAAAAAAGAGTTTCAGCCTTTCTCCTATCTTCATGCCCGAAGACGACTTCACCACCACTCCAGCGTCATTTGTCACAAGCACATATCCCCTTGAGAGGATATTCCGAGGATCAGCGGAATGAATGCGCTGACTCAGAACATCAAGCCTGGAATTCAGGGTAGAAAGTTTAGAATTAAACGCCAATCGAAGCCTCGTTCCAAACGAACTGATGAGTTCATCCTCCGCCTGCAAGGCACCGACAAAACAATCGGCAAGAGCAGTAGGAGTCTTCTCGGAGCGGAAGGCAACCATATCAGACACGTGTTCATCCCTATCGTGACCTATGGCCGTATACACAGGTATCGGACATTGAGCGATGGTAAGACAGAGTCCATAATCATCAAAGCAAGCCAGGTCAAGAGCAGACCCACCGCCTCTCAGAATCAGAACGGCATCATATTTCTCCCCAGATGTTTCCACCCTGAAAATCGCATCCGATATGGAAGACGGAGCCGATTCTCCCTGCATGGACGCCTCGAACAAAGTTACATGGAACACAAATCCATACTCATTGTGCTCCAGATGCTTTCTAAAATCACCATACCCAGCGGCGTCTCTTGCAGATATGACCGCAAGACTATAAGGAAGGACTGCAGCAGAGAGCGATTTCTGCCTATCCATAAGCCCTTCAGCGGTAAGCCTTTCAATAGTCTTTCTCTTCTGGAGTTCGGCAGCGCCTACAGTGTATTCTGGCTCCACCTCATCTACGGTAAGCGTAAGTCCATACAATTCGCTATAGCTGACAGACACCCTCACAAGGACCTCCATCCCAGAGGACAGCCTGCTTCCAGTCGATTCGAAGAAATACTCCGCCACTGCTTGGTAGCGGCTTCTCCATATCACAGCCTTTGCTTTGGCTATAGTTTTCCCGTCCCGGTTGGTGCATAGTTCAAGGTAACAATGTCCATTGGTCTTCACCTGGACAGACGAAATCTCAGCCTTAACCCACAATTTGTCCGGGAAGAAAGACTCTATCCCCTCCCTCAGCAGGCATTGAAGCTCATATAAATCAATACAGTTCAAATCCATCTCTGGCAAAATTACAAAAAATGGCAAAGATTTGCTATATTTGCACCGTTATAACAAGGGTCGAAATTGTGAATCTGAAAATCTCCGAAGCAAAGTTCGCAGGCAGCAGCACCAGGGTGGCGGGAAGACCCCGCAGGCACCTTCCGGAGTTCGCATTCATTGGCCGTTCCAATGTCGGAAAGTCCTCCCTCATCAATATGCTCTGCAACAACGGCAGACTTGCCATGACGTCCGCCACTCCAGGCAAGACCAAGCTAGTAAATCATTTTCTCATCAATGACAGTTGGTATCTTGTAGATCTTCCCGGATATGGATATGCAAGAGCTGGGAAAAAGGAGAAAGAAGAGATTGCCGAAGTGATAAGGGACTATATCACCGGCTCCGATGATCTCGCCTGCCTATTTGTGCTAGTAGACTCCAGACACGACATAGGCAACATAGATGTTGACTTCATAAGCGAACTCGGCGAACATGGTATTCCCTTTGCCATCATCATGACCAAAACCGACAAGCAAGGGCCAAATGTCCTCGCAGACAGACTGCAGCGCAACGCAGCGATCCTCTCACAGCAGTGGGAGCATCTTCCTGACGTCCTATGCAGCTCATCACAGACCAAAGCGGGGAAAGAGGAGATTCTGTCATACATCAGTTCGATACTCACACATATAAAAGGATAATATAAGTATTATGTTACATTCGCACAGACTGGAATTGTTCGCCTGCCGAGCTTCCAAAGAGTTCGCAAGCAAAGTCATTGAGCACCTCAACACTTTCAGGGGAGAGGACGAACCAGAACTCCACCTCGGAGAGCTTGAAGTCACCCCATTCAGCGATGGTGAATTCCAACCGAAATTCACCGAAAGTGTACGCGGTGCATCTGTGTATATTCTGCAGTCCACTATACCACCTGCAGACAATCTCATGGAACTCCTTCTGACCATTGACGCCGCCAAGCGGGCTTCCGCAGACAAAGTCATAGCAGTCATCCCATACTTCGGATGGGCCCGTCAGGACAGAAAAGACAAGCCAAGAGTAGCCATCGGAGCCAAACTCGTAGCCAACCTTCTCAGAGCGGCCGGCGCAGATAGGGTTATGGCTTGCGACCTGCACGCCGAGCAGATTCAGGGATTCTTTGATATCCCGGTGGACCACATCTATGCCAGCAGGGTTTTCATCCCGTACATCAGAAAGAAAGGGCTTGAGCATCTTGCCATCGCCGCACCGGACATGGGAGGTGCCAAAAGGGCCAACGCATATGCAAAGGAACTTGAGGCTTCAGTTATTATATGCCACAAGACCCGCGAAAGGGCCAATGTTGTAGGCTCCATAACAGCTATAGGAGAGGTTCAGGGCAAGAATATCATCATCGTAGACGATATGATAGACACAGCAGGCACATTGTGCAAGGCAGCTGAAATACTTATAAGCAAGGGAGCGCTCAGCGTAAGGGCATGCGCCACCCATGGAATACTCTCCGGTGATGCCGTAAGCAGAATCCACGAGTCCGTACTCAAAGAAGTATTCATTACGGACACCATCCCTCACCCGGAACTGGCTGATGACGAAAAAATCAGGATAGTCAGCATGACGGAAGTATTCGCTCACATCATACACAAGGTATATAACTACGAGTCAATAAGTAGCGATTTCGTATTCTAATAATATGAAAGTATTTCTCCTCGCCCTCGCCCTCGTGGCTCTGTGTACTCTGGGACTATGTTTCAACATACTGTTCCGGAAGAAGGATTTTCCACACTATGACGTGGGTTCCAACGAAGAAATGAAAAAGCGCGGCATACGTTGCTACAAGGACGAGGATGCCGCGATACACAACAAACATTGTCGCGGAGATTATAGCGACGCTTGCAAAGAATGTAAATTATATGAGTCTGGTAGCAATAGTCGGCCGGCCTAATGTCGGCAAATCAACCTTGTTCAACCGTCTCGTGGGTATGAGACAGGCCATCGTGGATGACACCGCAGGAGTTACCCGAGATCGTCACTACGGACGTTGTGACTGGTGCGGAAAGGAGTTTTCTGTAGTAGATACAGGAGGCTATACAACCAACTCTGACGATGTGTTTGAAAGTGCCATCAGAGAGCAGGTGCAGATAGCTATTGAAGAGGCAGATGCCATTCTTTTCATGGTCGAAGCCGGCACCGGCATCACTGATTATGATGCCGAAATCGCAGACATTCTCAGGCGCTCGCGCAAGCCTGTCGTCCTCTGCGTCAATAAAGTGGACTCAGGAGACAAGATGTTCGATGCATACCAGTTCTACTCCCTTGGTCTCGGAGAAATATATAGCATCTCCGCTGCCAACGGAAGCGGAACCGGAGATCTTCTTGATGCCCTGACCGCCGTCCTTCCGGAAGAGCAAAACGCCCCGGATCCGTATGCAGGACTTCCACGAATCACGATTGTAGGCAAGCCAAACGTAGGCAAGTCCTCTCTTACCAACGCCCTTCTGGGAGAAGAGCGCAACATCGTGACGCCTGTTGCCGGGACCACAAGAGACTCCATTGAGACGCATTACAACAAGTTCGGATATGAATTCATGCTTGTAGACACAGCCGGAATAAGAAGGAAAACCAAAGTGCACGAAGACCTTGAGTTCTTCTCCGTAATGCGTTCAATAAGGGCTATTGAGCATTCTGACATCTGCATTCTCATGATAGATGCCACCACAGGTATGGAAGCACAGGACATGAGCATCTTCAACCTCATAGTCAAAAACAGGAAAGGCTGCGTAGTAGTAGTCAACAAATGGGACCTTTTTATCAAAGATTCCAATACTATGAAGGAATATGCTGAAGCGCTCAGGTCAAGGCTTGCACCGTTCAATGATGTTCCCATCATATTCACGTCCGTACTCAAAATGCAGCGTATTCAAGACGTATTGAACGCAGCCACCGAAGTCTACTCCAACTACAGCAGAAAGATTCCTACCGCTCGCCTCAACGAAGCCCTGCTTCCAATCATTGAAGAAACTCCACCGCCAGCATGGAAAGGCAAATATGTCAAGGTCAAATATATTACACAATTGCCGACTTCTTTCCCTGCCTTTGCATTCTTCTGCAATCTCCCACAGTATATCAAGGAACCGTACAAGCGGTTCCTCGAGAATCAGTTGAGGAAGAATTTCAACCTCACCGGATGTCCTGTCCAAATATACTGCCGCCAGAAATAGATTCAGAAGGCAGTTCTTTCGGATAAATAATCGTGAAACATGCACCGCTCAGAGTATATGAGCGGTGATATTTTATTGTTGCACCGCACTTCTCAAGAATACTGCGGCTGATAGCCAGGCCAAGCCCGGAGCCTCCATTCTTGGTAGTAAAGTTCGGAGTAAAAAGTCGTGACTCATTTTCAGGAGATACGCCCGGGCCATTGTCTTCAAACACGATATCATAATAGCCCGGTTCGGTAGAATTACGCAACGACACGGTTATTTTTCCATCCGGAGCATCTCCGATGGCTTGAACAGCATTATTGATAAGGTTCACGAACACACGTGTGAGCTGAGGCTTCGGGCCCATGACTTTTACGTCATCAAATCCAAGATAGAGGAATTCTATATTATCCTTATTGTCAAACATGGCTATTTCCTCTCTTATCAGCACGTCGAGCTCGATCAATGTAGGGGTTTCGGTATAGAGTTTTGCGAAGGTAGAGAATTCATTGGCCGTATCTGTCAGAATATCAATATGATCAAGAATAACCTTGCTTGCCTCATCAAACCGAATCTGCCATGTAGGATCACCCTTTTCCTTAAGTCGTATAACTCGCTGCAACTGAAGTTTCATCGGAGTCAGAGGGTTTTTGATTTCGTGAGCAACCTGGCGTGCCATGCCACTCCACGCCTTGTCTCGCTCGGCCTGAGCAAGTTTTTTAGAACTTTCGGAGAGTTCGACCACCATCCTGTTATATGCATGCACGATAGCGGCAATTTCATCGTTGCGCTTATATTCAATCTGCTCCAGCGAATCAAGGTCGGCGGAATTCATCTTGCGACTCATTTCGGACAGAGGCCTAAACATCTTGTCTACAATCCTGGACACAAGGAAAAGCGACAGCATGAGGCAGAGCAGAAATATTGAGAACACCGTAGCCGTATGTATAAACGCATCCTCCTCAAAATCATAGTTTTCTTCATTGTAAGGAGAACAGATTATGGCGATGACATTCCCCTGTCGCCCCATTATTGGAGCATACATACTATAGAAACTGATTTGTCCAGCATTTTCCTTCTGTATGTAATACTTCTTATGACTACAGATTATTTCCGAATAGGCCTTGCCGTTAATTCTATCTCCAAGCAGATGCATCTCGAATACCATAGGGGTCGTAGACATTAGGAGATGTCCTGAAGGAGAATAGATTGTCACATCCGAATTGGTATCTGAACCGACCTGTTCCATCAGGCGTCGCAGCTGAGGGTAGTTGAGGTCCTCGGAGCGTGAAACATTTCCGACCCCAGCTTCCATAAGTGAAGCGATGGAGATGATCTTGTCTGAAATCATAGTGTGCATATTGACTTCGTTGCGTGAAGACACAAAATATACACTTACCGCAGCCATAGACACAAGCGTCAGCACCAGTGAGACCAGAAGAAGTTCAAGAATCCTTGTCCTAAAGAAATTCCACCCGTAATTATGCCTCCGACGCCGCCCAATTCCTACTATTGACAGAAGGATATACGTGATTATTGCAACTAGCACACCTGATACGAAATAAGTAACCGGGGTTATCTTCGCTCTTGAGATGGCTACCACCTCGTTGTCGGAGACAAGAGTGAAGAAATGAGTATAACCACCCATTGTCAAGGACGTCTCTTTCTTGTCATAGATAACGGACTTCATATCCGGACTCATCTGCGTAGGGTAGCCGAAACTTCCATGGCTTGAGCGGAGGGATATCCCCTCGTATCTCGCATAAGAATAGCCAGAAGGAATAGTCACCTTACCCGGAGGAGTGATTCCGAAAATACCCGCATAGCCCCTATTGCTGCGTATATCTTTAGACTCCAGACACACGAGTACCCGGCTGATGCCATTGCCCTCCACCATATATAGGAAGACACCCACATAATAGGAGCGGCTACTATCCCTTTTCACAAACAGGAACCTCGAGTTATCGGCTATCGGAATACCGTCTTTCAAAAGGTCGTTGTACTGATCCAGCGCCACGGGAGTGTTGTTGCTATCGTTGAACACGTACACTGATACAGTGTAGTTTTGTTCTCCCTGAGAAAGGTAGGTATCCGTGATACGGCCTTGGATGGTAGCAGCGGAATTGCTGAATACAGACAGTGCTGATATAATCATGTCCCCAGCAATCTGATTCTCAACAGCACGGAGCCTCATCTCAAGGGAAATATCCCTGTCAAACGAAAGACGGCTTGCAAGCACTTCCATACGTTTCTGTTCCTTCTGGAACCCAAGTACACCCGAGGTACAGAGAAGATATACAGCTATCAAGAAAGAATAGGCAATCTTGCCACCGATGGAGAAAGCATTGAACCGGAATCTCACCTTAGCAGGAGCCACACACCTCGCCAGTTGCACAAGCATAGGGATACTCGTCAGAAGGGTTATGAACGACGCATAGACCATGACGGAGAAAGGTGTAAGTTCAGTAGGCTTGAAGAGTTCGAGCGATATACTAGAATTCAAGATAATACTAGTCAGCAGGAAATGAGCATATACGAGGACACCAGCGGCAGTGAGCAGCGATAGAGCAAAAAGAGTCCATCTTTCACGATTTCCTGCCAGTCTGGACGAAATATCATCACGGGTAATAAATAGGCACGAGATTACAAGAACAACCGCCAGATTAAGCAAAATCACCGCACCTAAAGAATAGAAGAAAGCCCCGGAAGCATAAAGTATCGGAGAGAACAATATGGATGAACCGCCGTCATTTCTACCCCATAGGAAGAACAATGTTACCACTGTAACTATTGCGAGTATAGACAGCCACATTCGGCGAACGGATCTATCCGCGACAAGGAAAAAGAATGACGATATGATCAGCGACACTAGCGCTATCCACAGAAGCGACGAACCGCCGGATCCCGCACCAGGATTCAGATTGTCATTCATGAGTTTGAATACAGGACGTCCGCCCACGCAAACAGGCACCCCTCCATCATCAGAAAGAGGACTTATCGAATAGTTGTAATGCAGATGAAGCGAAGCCGATGGCCGCGGCACCCATCCATAGATAGTAGATACTTCTAAACCAGCTATAACCGTACAGTTATAGGACGTCTTCGACTTAGCAAGAAACCAACTCTGTCCAAGATTGACAAAGCAAAGGCTATCACCTATAGAGGATAATGGAGAAAGGAAGGAACGCCCCGGATCAGTTATGAACGGGAAATATGTGTTGGATACTATATTGTCGTTGTACACCGGGAATTCATTGACCCAGGACTGCAATGTATCTGAACAATACCGGTACACCACCATGTCGGACGGAAGATTTCCAAGATCAAGCCATCCGTCTTTAGGCTCCGAAAGGGCCTTGTCCACATATTCATCCATCACCCGTACCCTCTGTTCAAGTCGTTTGGATAACATACGGGCTTCCCTATCTATCTGACGGCTACCGTGATTGGCAGAAGAGTACACTATAAGCACAACCAGGCTGACTGCCAGAAATACAGCAGACAGGATATTATATATCAGTTTCCTTTTATGCATATCTATTCGTGATGATAAGGCTCACCTTTGATAATGGTAAACGCCCGATAGAGCTGTTCTGCAAAAATCGTTCTCACCATCTGATGAGAGAAAGTCATTTTCGAGAGCGAGACACTCCCTTCGCTTCTTGAGTAAACATCTTCAGAAAAACCATATGCACCACCGATGACAAATACCATATCCTTCCCCGACCTGGTCATCCTATCCTGGATAAAGGAAGAAAACTCCATGGAAGAGTACTGACGACCTCGTTCATCAAGAAGGATTACCGCATCGGATGGCTTCAGCGACTTAAGGACAAGTTCTCCTTCACGCGCTTTAATCTGCTCCCGCCCCAAAGACGCGACATTCTTTAGCTCCGGTATTTCCACAAGAGAAAAAGGCACATAATGCTTTAGCCTCGAAACATAAAGCTCAAGCCCATCCCGAACCCACCTGACGTCAGTCTTGCCAACAGTTAGCAGTGTAATTTTCATAATATCAACGGTTTTCCATTCCAACACCACAAATATAGACATTGTTTCGCAGCCTACAATACAAAACTTGGCACGAGAATTGTAAAATAGTAAGGCGTGAAACTTTTTTTGAACATACTGATTATCATCGCGCCTCTCCTTGCGAATGTCTCATTAGACGCACAGCCGGAGAGGTTTGATGTTTTCAGCCCCATCGGGAAATACATAATCAAAGGGGACGCAGAGAGTCTTGCTGCATGGCTCGATGACAATCTTGAGCTAACCATTTCCGATCAGGGTAGCAGCGCGAGCAGAAATCAGGCCAAACAGATACTTCGTTCTTTCTTTGCAGAATATACACCGCAGGAATTTCACATATCACATACAGCCGAGAAAGCAAATATGAAATATGCCCTCGGCAGCCTTTCGGCAGGGGGCGAAACATTCTCGGTAACAATATTCGTCAGGGCAAAAGGGAACTCGTACAAGATACAAGAATTAAAAATAGAGCGTATGTAAATAATTACACACGCTCTATTTTTTAATCTCTATTATTCAGAAGAAATCGACTTACACTCTCTGTCCGTATGAACGATCAGTAGTATTGACGGTAATCTTCTCGCCAGTCTCAATAAAGAGAGGAACCATAATCTTAGCGCCAGTCTCAAGAGTAACCTCCTTAAGCGCTGAAGTAGATGCAGTGTTTCCCTTCACTGCCGGCTCAGAATAAGTAACCTCAAGTGTAACGTATGTCGGAAGTTCGCAGGTGAGGCATTTCTCTTCTCCCACTACGAACATCATCTCCACGTGCTGTCCTTCCTTCATGAGATCAGAGTTGGCAACCACTTCCTTAGGAAGAAGAATCTGCTCATAAGTCTCCTCATGCATAAAGTTGAATCCGTCCTCTTCTTCATAGAGGAACTGGTAAGGGCGACGCTCAACCTCAATGGTCTCAATCTTCGCACCGGCAGTAAATGTGTTTTCGAGAATACGTCCATTCTCAAGATTACGGAGCTTGGTCTTGACGAAAGCAGGACCCTTGCCCGGCTTCACGTGCTGAAACCACACTATCATGCAAGGCTTGTCGTTATACTTGATGTAAAGACCGTTTTTAAAATCAGCTGTTGTTGCCATATAAATTATATACTATTTGATTATTTTTCTAAAACTCGGCAAAGTTAGTCAATCGATTGAACTAATGCAAATTTTCTATTGCTTGAGCCACATTTTCAAGTAACCATTTGGGCGTAGATGTGGCACCGCATACCCCAATACTATCCGCAGAGGCAAACCACTCTGCCTGCAGATCTAATGGAGAACATATCTGATGAGTGCAAGGATTGGTTCGCGAGCACAATTCAAATAGAACCTTTCCATTGGAGCTCTGCTGTCCTGAGACAAATACTATCACATCATGCGCCCCAGCAAACTCCACAAGCTCCTTATGCCGGAAAGCCACCTGCGAACAGATGGTATCATGCACCACCAGAGGGGCTGATTTCATGGAAGATCGGAGGTAATCCGACACGGCACCATACTCAAGAGGGCTCATGGTAGTCTGAGAGAATAGTTCAATACTCCTGTCCGTCCTGATAGTGAGGTCAGCCACCATCGGTTTCAGCTGCTCAAGACTCTGAACCACAGCTACATCCGAACCCACCTGTCCCATAAGCCCAAGCACTTCCGGATGTCCAATCTTCCCGAAAATCACCAGACTGCCACCAACTTCCGACATACGCGAATAGGCCATACGAATCTCTTTCTGCAGTTTAAGCACGACCGGACAGGTGCAGTCAATAAGCTCCACCCCAAGTTCTTTGGCCCGAGCATACACCGATGGAGGCTCACCATGTGCCCTAATAAGCACCGGCGAACGCCCATCAAGTCCGTCCACCGTGATAAGCCCAAGAGCCTTAAGCCGTGAGAGTTCCTCTTCATTGTGCACGATAGCGCCAAGAGAGTAAAGAGTTTCGTAATGCGAGGCAAGAAACTTCTCCGCCGTACCTATTGCCCGGATAACACCACCGCAAAAGCCAGAGTGAGAATCAATCTCTACTTTCATATTACTTAAGTATTCCGAACTTTCCCTGGATAAGTCCCATTACCCAGGAAAGCTCCTCGGACATGGTCATGTCAGAATTGTCTATCACGAAAGCATCATCAGCCTTCCTCAGCGGAGAGGCGCTTCTGTGAGAGTCGATATAGTCACGCTCGCGGAGATTGGCAATCACGTCTTCAAATATAGGATTTCCGCCCTTGGCACGCATTTCATCAAACCGACGCTGAGCACGAACCTCGTCTCTTGCAATCATGAAGATCTTAAGTTCCGCTTTAGGAAACACGGTCGTGCCTATGTCTCGCCCGTCCATAACCACACGGCCGCCAGAAGAGAGTTTGTGAAGCCGCTCATCCACATATCGACGGACAAAAGGAAGCGTAGACACGGGACTGACTTGCGAAGACACTTTCATCCCCCTTATTTCAGACTCTATACAACGCTCACCGAGGTAGAGAAGTCCATCAAGCCCGAAGTGAAGGTCAAGACTTTCCATGGTCTGCTCCAAATCACTCCCAATGGTATTGTCTTCAGAAATAAGACCATTCTCCTGTGCAAAGAGGGTAACCCCACGATATAGAGCCCCAGAATCAAGGTACATAAAGCCGAAAGTCCTGGCAATCTCCTTGGCGAAAGTGCTCTTCCCGGTAGAGGAAAACCCATCCACTGCTATAATTATATCTGGTACTTTTATCATTTACCTATTTGTTTAAGTGAAGCCTCATATTCCTCCCTTGCCCTCTGGACGGACACAGAACGTTTCAGGACAAAACCCGATCCGAGATACTTAGTCCTAACATCCTCGTCCTCAGAAAGTTGTTTCGGAGTACCCTCTTGAAGGATAGTGCCCTCATATAGAAGATAAGCACGATCCGTGATAGCAAGAGTTTCTCCCACATTATGGTCAGTGATGATGACTCCTATGTTACGATATTTCAGTTTAGCAATAATATATTGTATATCTTCCACAGCGATAGGATCCACTCCAGCGAAAGGCTCATCCAGAAGAATAAATTTAGGATCAATGGCCAGTGCCCGCGCTATCTCACAACGTCTTCTCTCACCACCAGAAAGCTGTATACCAAGCGACTTGCGGACCTTAGAAAGGTTGAACTCGTCTATCAGGGCTTCGAGACGTTCTTTTCTCTTGGCCTTAGGCATCCCTTTCATCTCCATCACAGACATGATATTGTCCTCCACGGACATCTTCCTAAACACAGAAGCATCCTGTGGAAGATAGCCCACGCCGAGTTGTGCGCGCTTATACATAGGCATTCCAGTGATATCCTCATCATCCAGAAAGACCTTACCCTCGTTCGGCACTATTTGTCCGGTAATCATATAGAAACTAGTGGTCTTTCCCGCTCCATTCGGCCCGAGAAAACCCACAATCTCACCTTGATTCACTTCCATCGACACGCCTTTGACAACGGTACGTAATCCATACTTCTTTACGAGATTTTCACACCTAAGCTTCATAAACACACATCATTTTACGTCAAGGGAAAGGTCCTTAACAAGATTCTTGACCTCTTCATTATCACTCATAAGTGCCTCTGCCTTGTCCTTCGGCATATATTTCTTGTCTGGGAGCTCCTCTTCTTTGATAACGAAAGGCCTGAGCCTCAACTGCTTATACGACACAAGATCGCTCAGACTCTTCTCAAGCGAGCGAAGCATTTTCTCCTCAATCCACTTGCACTGAGCTTCATTGGTGACAGAGAACGACACCACCTTGCAACCATCCTCCTGAGTGAACTCAAGTCTAGCATTTCCAAGAGCATTGGCAAGACGAGGCTTATCCGAGCAACTCTGCGCAAGGGACTTCCAGGCGGAAGCAATCTTCTCATCCGACGGGGCAGAATCCATACTCTGCTCCTGATGAACTTCCTCCACCTCCGCACTATCACTTTCATCGCTCATAAGGGAAGTCAACGAAAGTGAAGAACCAGACTTGACATTTCTGCGCACAGGTGCGGCAGGATTCGCTTTAGTGGAACTATCTGCGCCAGTAGTCACCCGCTGAAGCTCCTGCTTTTCCTGAGATGATGGCAGAACTGCTTGCCCAGGCACCTGTCCAGCATTCTTAGATTGGGCAGTCGGTTGTGAAACCTGTGACTGAGGCACCTGAGGTCGTGACACCTGCGACTGCGGCGCAGACACAAGAAAAGACATCTTCATAAGGGAGAACTCAATATGCAACCTCTGGTTAATGGCTGTCCTATATCCAGCTTCACACTGTGCAGCCACGTCAAGCGCATCATAAAGGAACTTGACAGAGCATCTGCCTGCCTGCTCCGCATAGCGCGAAGCAAGGGACTCCGGCATATCCACAAGAGACTCCAGCCCGCCAGTCCGGCTGACAAGCAGATCTCTCAAATGAGAGCCAAGAGCAGATATGAAGTACTGCGCATTGAACCCTTTGGACAGCACTTCATCCAAAATTAAAAGTGCCGTGGCATAATCTCCGGCAAGAAACCCGTCCACTATCTTGAAACAATACTCGTAATCAAGTACATTGAGATTACGCATAACATCCTCATATCGCACATCCGAGCCACAGAACGCAACCATCTGATCAAAAATGGTAAGCGCATCACGCATAGCTCCATCTGCTTTCAGGGCAATAATATGCATAGACTCATCGTCTATGGAAATATGCTCTTTTGCGGCAATATTCTTAAGATTACGAACGATATCCGGAATAGAGATTCTGCTGAAGTCAAATGTCTGGCAGCGGCTTAGTATAGTCGGAAGGATTTTATGCTTTTCGGTAGTGGCGAGGATAAAGATCGCATGAGCAGGCGGCTCCTCCAACGTCTTGAGGAAAGCGTTGAACGCCTGAGACGAAAGCATGTGCACCTCATCAATGATAAACACGGAATACTTTCCAGTCTGCGGCGGGATCTGCACCAGTTCCATCAGACTTTTTATATCCTCCACGCCATTATTGGAAGCAGCGTCAAGTTCATGGATACAATACGATCTCCCCTCTGCGAAAGAACGACAGGACTCACACTCTCCACAAGGCTCCATGTCAGGACCAGGATTGGAGCAGTTGATAGTCTTGGCGAAAATACGGGCCGCGCTCGTCTTACCCACACCGCGGGGGCCACAGAACAGGTATGCATGCCCTAACTTCCCCCTCTGTATGGAATTTTTAAGGGTTCTGGCTATCGTATCTTGCCCGATTAGCGATTCAAAACTATCCGGGCGATATTTACGCGCTGATACAATATAATCTGACATAGTTTACAAATTTAATGATTTTTCGTATATTTGAAAGTATGAAAAGCACATTGAAACTTATATTTAGCATCGTCATTCTGACACTTTATGGGCTGCCTTCTTTCGCCCAGGGCAAGGTATACACTAGAAAAGCCAGAATGGCTGATTTCCCTACCTGCACCACCAAGATAGTAAGCAGCGGAGATTCATTCCTTGACATAGCATTCAGAAAGGAAATCTCCACGCGGTGGCGTATTTCTCCATACGAATTTTGTACGCCTCAAGAATACGATCAGCTCAAGACCGACAACTCTCTTTATTTCCTCTACATCGGGACAGATGGAGGGGTGTGCTTTCTTGTTCTGGAAAAAGGAGGCAAAGAGGAGGCCGAAAACAACCTCGGACGTCCATTTGAAGTGGTGAGAATTCCGATATGCTCGCAAAGCATGCCAAACGGCCGAGAGTTGATGTATATAGGCGCATACCTTGATGTGCTTCAGGCATATACAGAAGATGCCATGGTATCAGAGCAGGCAGCCTATTCTGGGCTCAAATGGTACAACAAACCATTTACCGGAAAGACAGTATGCTTCGAGCAGGACCTTTCGGACACACTTTTCACGGAAGGCAGACCAGATACGATAGTATCCATATACATCAATCCGGACGAACCAGGAAAAGACAAGAAGTGCTTCAGAATGCTTATCAGCACAGACACCCACGAATTATTCTACTACAAGGAACTCCCATTCAAAAAAGGTGACGAAATGCCATTCTCCGAAAAGGAGAAAGTCCGCATCGGAAAGAAGAACACCATCATAGGAGAATAAGATGATATCCGCAGAAGACAAATACATCAAAGAGCACTGCACGACGGCGCCAGAATCACTTGAGTGGATAGAGAAGCAGACCAACATACGTACAAACTACCCACGGATGCTCTCTGGACCAGTTCAAGGCAGGTTCCTGAAAATGCTCGTGCAGATGATGGGTGCAAGACGCGTTCTTGAAATAGGCTCGTTCACCGGCTATTCAAGCTGTTGGATGGCGCTCGGACTCCCAGAAGACGGATTGGTGGATGCACTGGAGCTCAATGACGAATTGGAAGATTTGATGCGGGAAGGATGGGAAAGGGCCGGAGTGGCACACAAGATCCGACTTCACATAGGCGACGCTATAAAGACGCTTGGCAACATGTCCCCCGGATATGACATCATCTTCATAGATGCCAACAAACGACAATATAGCGAGTACTACGAATTATCCCTCCCTCTCCTTCGACAAGGAGGACTAATAGTCGCCGACGACACATTATGGGACGGAAAGGTATATGCTACTCCCCCAGCACATGACGCGCAGACAAAAGGGCTAATCGACTTCAACGACCTACTCGCTAAAGACACACGAGTAGAGACAGTAATTCTTCCGCTGAAAGAAGGTCTGACAATAGCAATAAAAAAATAGGGGTCAACCAATTCTGATCGGTCAACCCCTATTTTATTATCATTTCCGATTAGTCGTTCAGAGAGAATCTCTTGAAAGCAACCACCTTGGCATCCTTATCAGCGGCAGCGAGAGCATCCTTAACGGAAATCTTCTCATCGCTCATCTGATAATCCTGCTCCATAAGAGTCTGCTCCTTGAGGAACTTCTGTACACGGCCCTCAGCGATATTCATGATCATCTGCTCCGGAAGGTTTGCAGCTTTCTGCTCTCCTACGGTCTTGATAATCTCGCGAGCCTGCTGTGCCTGCTCTGCAGTAATCCAGCCCTTGGACATATTAGACTCAATATGGTCTTCGCTGTCCACGTGTGCAGGATTGATACCAGCCTTCTTGAGGGCAGCATCAATAGCCTTTTGGATCTGCTCATCCTTGGTCTTCTGGATAGCAACCGTACGCTCGCTCTCAATAACATCCTTAGGACAGTCTTCAGCTGAGATAGCCACAGGATTCATAGACGCAACCTGCATCACAATACCCTTTGCAAGCTCTGCAGGAACCTCCTTATTGAATCCTACAAGGGCACCGAGTTTACCGGTAATCTTATGTACGTACTGAGCTACGAAAGGAGCCTCTACAAGGGCATATCCTACAAGGACATGCTTCTCACCAGTCTTACCTGTCTGAGCTTCAACGGCATCCTCCACAGTGTAGCCGTCAGCCATCTTGCAAGCCTTAAGGGCTTCAAGATCAGCTGGGCACTGAGCGATAGCCACATCAGCGATAGCTTCAGCAAGATTCTGGAAGTCAGCATTGCGGCTCACGAAGTCAGTCTCACAGCCAAGGCATACGATAATACCCTTGCCACCTGAGATACGAGCCTTTACCGCACCCTCTGAGGTCTCGCGGTCTGCTCTCTTCGCAGCCACCAGCTTGCCCTTCTCGCGGATGATGTCCATAGCCTTGTTGAAGTCTCCCTGAGCCTCCTCAAGAGCCTTCTTGCAGTCCATCATACCAGCGGAAGTCATTTTACGTAACTTCATTACGTCTGCTGCTGTAATAGCCATAACTATAAATATCTGATTCTAAATGAAACTACTCTGCCTTTGCCTCTTCAGCCTCGGCTTCAACCTTTGTTCCCTTGCGGGCACGGAGCTTACGTGCGCCACCCTTTGCATCCTCAGATGCCTCAGCGGCAGCAGCATCCTTGTCCTTCTCAAGCTTGCGCTCGTCAAGTCCTTCCTGGATTGCCTTGCAAAGGATATTGACAATGCACTCGATAGAGTTAGCGGCATCGTCATTTGCCGGTATTACATAATCAATCGGTGTAGGATCGCAACAAGTATCAACCATTGCGAATACCGGAATGTTAAGACGATTGGCTTCCTTCACTGCATTTGCCTCCTTCTGCACGTCAACTACGAAGAGTGCTGACGGAAGACGGCTCATATCGCGGATTGAACCAAGGTTCTTCTCAAGTTTTGCCCTCTGACGGTCTACCTGAAGACGCTCTCTCTTAGCGAGTTTGTCATAGGTACCATCCTCTTTCATCTTGTCGATGGTGGACATCTTCTTGATGGCTTTGCGAACCGTAGGGAAGTTAGTAAGCATACCACCAGCCCAACGCTCAGTGATGGACGGCATGTTGACGGCAGTAGCTTTCTCCTTTACGATATCCTTTGCCTGTTTCTTCGTGGCAACGAAGAGTATCTTGCGGCCTGATTTAGCAAGCATTTTCATTTCCTCGGCAGCCTCGTCGATCTTTGCGACGGTCTTGTGCAGGTCAATCACGTGGATACCCTTCTTCTGGTCGAAGATGTATGGGGCCATCTTAGGGTTCCACTTCCTTGCCAAGTGTCCGAAGTGTACGCTTGCATCAAGCAGTTCTTGGAAATTTGTGCGTGACATTTGTTTTGTTCTGTTTTTGTAAACTGTCCCCTTCCGGGGTCTCTTTTCTTCAAGGCGGAGTAGCGGTCTATCCGGTCTCCGACCTTTTTCGCAGTCCAGCAGCCATCAGAAACAATAGATGGTTTAAGAACTGGAACTGTGCCGTAAAATAACGATAACTAACGTTTGCTGAACTGGAAGCGACGACGTGCACCAGGCTGGCCAGGTTTCTTACGCTCAACTTCACGTGAGTCGCGGGTAAGGAATCCTGCTGCTTTGAGTGCCGAACGATATGCCTCCTTGTTCACCTCACAGAGAGCACGAGCGATACCGAGACGAATAGCTTCAGCCTGACCTTTGATACCACCACCAACGACGGTAACCTTAACGTCAAACTGACCAAGTGTTCCGGTAACCTCAAAAGGCTGGTTTACCACATAACGAAGAGACTCAAGAGAGAAATAAGTCTCAAGAGGGCGATCGTTTACGGTAACGTTACCTTTTCCGGCTGCAAGATAAACGCGAGCTACAGCTGCTTTACGTCTTCCAAGGGCGTGTGTCTGTTCCATTTGCTCTGTTTAAATTTCATCCAACTTGATAACTGTAGGGTTCTGTGCCTGATGAGGATGCTCTGGACCTGCGTAAATAAACAGGTTACCGAGAATATCATCACCGAGACGGGTCTTAGGGAGCATACCCTTCACTGCTCTCCTGACAAGTTCCTCTGGTCTATTGGCGAGGATCTCCTTAGGTGTTGTAAACCTCTGTCCTCCCGGATATCCGGTGTAACGGGTATAAACACGGTCAGTCATCTTCTTTCCACCGAGAGCAACCTTCTCTGCATTGACTACGATTACGTTGTCACCGCAATCGACGTGAGGAGTGTAGCCCGGCTTTGTCTTGCCACGAAGGACAAGAGCAACGCGTGAAGCGAGACGACCAAGCGCGAGATCTGTCGCGTCAATGACAACCCACTTCTTGTCCACAGTCGCTGCATTGAGCGATACTGTCTTGTAGCTTTGTGTGTCCACTGTCTTGATCAATAAATAGTTAATAAAAAATTGCGATCCCTACACAAAATAGGGGTCGCAAAGATAGTAATTATTTGTGATATAATCAAAAATATCGTACCTAGCCGATGAAATTAGCTTGAATGAAAGCATTGACACCGACTGCCACAAACATAAGACAGATGATGGTAGCGACAATGATTCCGATAACCTTCACACGTTTGAACCACACTGTGCCATTCCAACCGACAGTCTGGAACATGCTCCAAAATCCATGAGCAAGATGGAACCATACTGCAGCAAACCAGACAAGATAGATTACCAATACCCACCATTTCCCTAGAACGGAAGTAAGAAGGAGATACGGATCATTCTCGAATGTCCCGACGTGAAGAAGCTCAGGCATCTGCATCTTCGCCCAGAAATGGAAAAGATGGAAGAAAATAGCACATAGAATCACGATTCCAAGCACAAACATGTTACGTGCAGACCACGAATCAGTGGCAGCCTTACTGGAGACCTCATAACGCTTAACACCACCGCGCGCACGGATATTCTGGAAAGAAAGCCAGCAGCCGTAGATGATGTGAATGAGGAATCCGAGTGCGAGAATCGGAACCATAATAGAGATAACAGGCGTGGACATGAAGTCACAACCAAGCTTAAACAGACCGTCACCCGCGCTGAAAAGCTTATCGTCAGCGGCGACTGCGCCAAACTTGCCAGTGAAAGAATCGATCACTGAGAAAAAGTTAATAGTAGCGTGCAGGAGCAAGAACAAAATAAGGAATGCCCCACTTACAGCCTGAATGAATTTCTTTCCGATTGAAGAATTGAATATAAACATTTGTATTGAAATTAATCTTTTCGGGACTGCAAATATAACCCGAATCTTGCAAGTTTCATAATTTTCAAATACTTTTGTTCAAAAGAACTACAAAAGATCAATTTAAAAAGTCTACAATATGCGAGTTTTGCTTAAACTTAGTGGCGAGAGCCTCGGCGGACCATCAGGCAAAGGCATTGACAGTGAGTGCCTCACAGGCTTCGCCAAGGAGATTGCCGAGGCCGCAAAAGCCGGTCACCAGATAGCAATAGTAAATGGGGGCGGCAATATTTTCCGTGGTCTCCAAGGTCTCGGGAAAGGATTTGACCGTATAAACGGTGATCGTATGGGGATGTTAGCCACGGTCATCAACTCTCTGGGACTTGCCTGCGCCCTTCGCTCGGAGGGAATTAAAGCGGAAGTCTTCACAGCCACACCGATGGAGCCAATAGCGCATTATTATAGAAGGGAAGACGCAGTTGCACTGCTCGAGGAAGGCGGAGTAGCACTTATCGCTGGCGGTACAGGCAACCCATTTTTCACCACCGACTCTGGAGCGGCGCTCCGAGCGCTTGAGATCGGAGCGGATGCCCTTCTGAAGGGCACAAGGGTAGACGGAGTCTACACTGCCGATCCAGAGAAAGATCCGAGCGCGGTAAAATATGATGAACTGACATTCACCAAAGCACTTTCGGACCACCTCAAAGTAATGGATGCCACGGCATTTGCCTTGTGCGAGCAGGGTCCAGTACCCATCATAGTCTTCAACATCGGCGTCAAAGGCAGCCTCGGAAAACTGCTTGACGGAGATAAGATAGGTACAATAGTTCACGCATAACAATCAAACAATAACAATATGTTGACAGACAAAGCTAAAGAAATCGTATCACAGTGCGAGACCAAGATGCAGGACGCCATCAACTTCCTCGAAGAGGACCTCAAGTCCTATAGGGTAGGAAAGGCCAACCCTCTAATATTCAACACAGTGACAGTTGACTACTACGGAACGCCAACTCCGCTTCCACAGGTAGCCTCAATCTCGGCTCCAGATGCCAAAACACTTGCTTTACAGCCTTGGGAAAAGAGCATGATCGCCAAAATCGAGAAAGCCATCATTGATGCCAACCTCGGGTTCACCCCACAGAATAACGGAGAGACCATCCGATGCACCGTCCCGGCACTCACAGAAGAGAGAAGAAAAGATCTGATCAAGAAGGCCAAAGCAGCTGGAGAGAACGCCAAAATCGTGGTCCGCAATGCCAGACGCGACAGCATAGAACTCCTCAAGAAAGCCCAGAAGAACGAGGGTCTTCCTGAAGATACACAGAAGGAGGCCGAGGCAGAGATCCAGAAAATTACAGACAAGAAAGTCAAATGCGTAGACGAGCTTGTCTCAGCCAAAGAAAAGGATGTAATGACCGTATAAGTCAGCGCACCCCATTCAAAACTGATTCAAACGCACTTCTATCCGCCTCGGAAAGAAAGTGCGTTTTTATTGGTACCATAAAGCACCTCTCTCGTATTTCCTTCGGCATTCCCTTAAAATCCAACAGACGCTGCATATCTTTCTCTGTAGTCATAATGGATGCCGTAGGATTCTTACGAAGCGCAGTCTGAATCCTGTCAATATCCGACCAGCGATACTTGTGATGGTCCGGGAAATTAAACCGCGCAACTATTTTATAAGTATCACTCAAGTAGTTGCGAAGAGCTCTATCATTGGCAATTCCAGTCACAAGAATAATCTTCTTGGAATATACGAAACGAGGCTCAGTGATATCGAACACACCCTCTGCCGGTGCATACTCCACAGATGTAAACAAAAGATATTGAGACTTCCCTTCTGCGCTCTTGCATCGTCCGCTTTCCGGATCATAATCCACGAGATGAAGACTCTCAGCCACTCGTGCCCTATCTGAAAGGTCCATTTCCTGAGGACATTTGCTGACTATCAGGACATCGGCTTCCGCGAGTCTCTCCGGAAGATCGCGCAACCGCCCCAAAGGCAGAAGCATATCTCCATAAACCGGTCTGTTATAGTCCACAAGCACAATATTCAAGTCGGATTTCAATTTTCTGTATTGGAACCCATCGTCTAGAACGACGAGGTCTGCTGGCGGGAAAAACTTATTCCAGCACTTCTTGGAGTACTTCCGTCCATTGAGAAGTTCCGGGTGAGCAAGGAGTTTTGCCCCCTCCACACGGTTCTTGTCCACAGCCACAGTAACTGACGGGAATTTCCTCTTTATCTGCAGTGGCTCATCCCCGAACATTTCCGAACTTCCATCCACTACCACCTGCTGAAATCCTTTACTCTCACGCTTGTATCCCCTCGATAGCACGGCAATATTGGAGCCGCTCCACTTTCCGCCAGACTGCAGCATTCGAAGAATCATCTCCACATGAGGAGTTTTTCCGGTGCCGCCGGCCGTCACGTTCCCTACACATACCACAGGGACCTCCGCCACATAAGGCTTACGCCGTGGAGAGGAGTAGAACTTGTTCCTTAACTTCAGAGCCCAGTAATATGGGAACAGAAGAACCTTATCAATCATATCGTTGCTGTATTTCGTCCAGAATAGAAAACAATTCCCCACTATCGAGTGTGGTAACCATCCTCATTCTCGTATCCTTAAAATCCGGAAGGCCCTTAAAATAGCAGGAGAGATGACGACGCATCTCATATATACCACGAGGCTCCCCTTTATGCTCCAGAGAAAGCGTCAGATGACGCCTCGCAAGCGCCACTTTTTCTGCCACTAACGGCTCCTCCATAGGCGTCCCGTGCTCAAGATAGTACTTTATCTCCCTAAAGATCCACGGATGTCCGAAAGTAGCCCGGCCAATCATTATGGCATCCACCCCATATCTGTCAAATGCGCGCGCAGCACTTGGGCCGTCAGTAATATCACCATTGCCTATAATCGGAATATGCATCCTGGGATTGTTCTTCACATCGCCGATAAGAGTCCAGTCGGCTGTCCCCTTATACATCTGACAGCGAGTCCTGCCATGTATGGTCAGAGCCTGAATCCCTACATCCTGAAGACGCTCAGCCAGTTCTACAATAATCTTAGAATTGTCATCCCACCCGAGCCTTGTCTTAACAGTAACAGGCTTGTCTACCGCCTCAACCACTGCCTTAGTAATAGCCACAAGTTTATCCGGCTCTCGTAACATTCCGGAACCGGCACCTCGGCCAGCAATTTTAGTGACAGGACATCCGAAGTTGATATCTATGACATCCGCCCCGTGTCCTCCTGCAATTTCCGCAGCATGATCAGCCATTTTGGCCGCTTCCACCATAGACTCGGGTATGTGACCATATATCTGAATGGCAACTGGCGACTCCTCATTATAGGTATGCATCTTGGCTATGGCTTTGTCCGCATCCCGGATAAGTCCATCAGAAGGAATAAACTCAGTGTACACCATATCAGCCCCCTGCTCACGGCAGAGCAGGCGGAACGTAACATCCGTAATATCCTCCATCGGAGCCAACAGCAGAGGTCTTTCGCCCAAATCTATGCTTCCTATCTTCATCGTGATACAAAAATACCTATATTTGCACAAAGTGCAAAAATCACAATGGAAAATATCCACCTTCAGAGAATAGAATCCCTGCGCGCACTGATGCGGGCAAAGGACTGGGACGCAGTAGTAATCACAGGTTCAGATCCACACTCGAGTGAATATCCGGCTCTACGCTGGAAGCAGGTAGAATGGCTGACAGGATTTACCGGAGAGGCCGGAGACCTTGTTGTCACACAAGACCACGCCGGGCTATGGACAGACAGCCGGTATTTCATTCAGGCCGTAAACCAACTATCCGGGACAGGTGTTGAACTTCATAAGACAAGAGTCCCCGATCAGGTTCTTATTCCAGAGTGGCTCTGTCAGCAATTTTCCGATCAAGGCATTATTGCACTGGATGGATTGTGTGCAAGTGCCTCATGGGTAGAGACCATTCCCGGGGACATTATAAGCATTCCGAATCTGCTAAGCATGCTATGGAAGGACCGTCCAGAAATCCCCCAGACCCCTATATTCTCTATAGAATGCGGAGAAAGCCGCATGAGCAAACTTCAATGGCTTCGCGAATACTTGTCTAACCACGGATGCTCCGCCATGCTCGTCTCTTCCCTTGACGAAATAGCATGGCTCTTGAACATGAGAGCCTCAGACATCGAGTTCAACCCTCTTATTATCAGTTATCTCCTTATCGCAGAAGACTCAGCGGTATGGTTTGTCAGAAAAGACGGGACCACAGACGAAAGCACAGAAGCAAGTCTAAGCATACTCTCATCCGAAGGTGTTTCTATAGAATCATACGATTCCGCTTCATACCTTATTCCAGACATGGTGGAAGGCTCCCTTATGATAGATGCAGACACGCTCAATTACGAACTGTACCACAACCTTCTTTCCTCTGGAATTGAACTCAGGAAAGTCTCGAGTCCTATTCAGAAGAGAAAAGCCGTAAAGAATGATTTTGAAATCGACGCCATGCGCAGAATCCACGTAAAAGATGGAGTAGCGATGGAAAAATTCCTCTACTGGATAGAGAGGAGCCTCTCGTCCGGACGCGAAATAGACGAATGGGATGCGGCTGTCAAGCTCGGCAACTTCCGCAGCGAAATAGAGGAATATCGTGGGGACAGCTTTGAGACCATATCAGCATACGGCCCCGGTGCAGCTTTGCCCCACTATATTACACCATACTCCAATGCTCCGAAACTTAGGAGTAGTGGACTATACTTATGCGATTCAGGCGGTCAATATAGCCTTGGAACAACTGACATAACCCGAACTGTACCATTGGGTCCGTGCTCAAGACTGGAGATGGAAGACTACACCCTGGTACTCAAAGGCCACATTGATCTGGCCATGGCAGTATTCCCAGAAGGGACTCCGGGATGCCGGCTTGACGCCCTATCAAGAGAGCCCTTATGGCGCAGGAAACGCAACTTCGGGCACGGCACTGGCCATGGTGTAGGCTTTTTCCTCGGAGTGCATGAAGGCCCCCAGGATATAAGGCAGAACATGAATTCCACGGCGCTGGAACCTGGGATGATCTGCTCCGATGAGCCGGGAATATATAGGGAAGGCAAACACGGGGTCAGGCACGAAAACCTACTTCTGTGTGTGGAAGACGGGAGCAACGAGTTCGGGCGATGGCTATGCTTCGAGCCTCTGACTGTGTGTCATTTCGACACTTCAGCCATACTTGTCGAGTTTCTCAACGAAGATGAGATAGCATGGCTCAACGCCTACAACGAGAAAGTCTACCGGACCCTTGCGCCACTACTTCCGACAGAAGTACGAGAATGGTTGAGGGGGAAGACTCTCAGCCTTTCTCCACAAAGCCGAGGGTAGCCACGGAAATGCGCACCTCACAGGGATACACTTCGCGAAGTGCAGAATAGCAAGCCCGCATGGTCGAGCCAGACGTGAAAACGTCATCCACGAGAAGGATATGCCGAAGTGCCGGAGGATTTGCCCTATATGATTTTCTCACGGAAAAAGCATTTCTTACATTAGCCTCCTTAGCCTTAGCATCCAAGGTGGTCTGCGAAGCCGTATTGGTGTTCCTTTGTAGCATACGAGGGAAGCAGGAACATCCAAACTCCGCCGACACGGACTCCGCCACAATCTCAGCCTGGTTATATCCTCTGGTCCACCGCCTCATCCAATGAAGCGGTACAGGGATTACAGCATCCACATCCACAAAGAGAGCAGAGCCAGACAATTCCGAAGCAAGAAGAGACGAGAAGGCACGCCCAGCAGATAAGTTACGGTGGTACTTGAGAGCCTGCGTAATATGACTATAGCCGTTGTCCCGGGAGTATAAGAAAAGAGCCGCAGCATACGCATACGGCTCATATTCATCGCTATCCATTCCGGCATTAAATCTGTCGGACATAGGATTTCTTTTCATGCCTGCAAATCTCGCGAGAGGTATGTCAGAGAAACATCTCCGACAAATATGCCTTTCATCCATTCCTAACTCTGCGCCACACACAATGCACTGCCTCGGCATCACCAGATCTGCCAAAGCAGACCATGCCGTTTTCAAGTTCAAGTCAGGAGGGAAAGACATCTAGCAGTTCATTGCACCGCAGCAGTTAATCACCTGACCGCTCACATAAGACGAGAGATCACTTGCAAGGAAGAGTGCCACCTTCGCCACTTCATCCACAGTGCCGCCCCTGCGAAGAGGTATCGTCTTGACCCAGGCCTCACGTACATCATCAGGCAGAGCAGCAGTCATATCAGAAATGATAAATCCTGGAGCAATGCAGTTGGCCCTAATGCCACGAGGTCCCATTTCCTTGGCTATAGACTTGGCAAGTCCGATAAGCCCAGCCTTAGAGGCAGAGTAGTTGCACTGTCCGGCATTACCACTGACGCCCACTACGGATGACATATTGATAATGCTTCCTCCCCTCTGACGGGCCATAATCGGGGTAAGAGCGTGAATGTAGTTGTAGGCTGACTTCAAGTTCACATTGATTACAGCATCCCACTGAGCCTCGTCCATACGAAGCATAAGTCCGTCTCTGGTAATGCCGGCATTATTAACTAGCACATCAATATGTCCAAAGTCAGCGAGGATCTTCGCTACTGTATCGTGTGTATCTGCGAAGTCCGCCGCATTGGATGCATACGCACGCACCTTGACGCCATAAGCCTCTATCTCAGCCACGGTTTCCTCATTAATCTTGATGTCAGTGAAAGCTATATCTGCTCCCTCTGATGCGAATTTAAGGGCAATAGCCTTTCCTATTCCCCTTGATGCCCCAGTGATAAGGGCCACCTTTCCTGTCAATAATCCCATTTGTTTCAGTACTTTAAGCACGTAAATACACGTGCAGGTTTATTTGTCTGATTCCATGGCAGACTCCACGTCCTCCGGTGCGATAGGCAGTCTCTTCGCCCCAAGCCTTCTCGCCCCATCCTCCGTGACAAGTACATCATCCTCAAGACGGATGCCGCCGAAATCATAATAATCTTCAAGTCTGGAGTAGTTGATCCACTCCTTCCCTATCCCACCTCTCTTCCATGATTCTATGAGAGCCGGGATAAAATAAATTCCTGGCTCGTCGGTAATGACATTACCTGGAACAAGTCGCCTTGCCATCCTCAGGCTTCCAAGCCCAAGCTGCGACGAGCGCTTCTGATCCTCATCATAGCCAACCAAATCCTCACCATAATCCTCCATGTCATGAACATCGAGTCCCATATTGTGACCAAGTCCATGAGGCATGAAAAGACCGGCAATTCCATGCTCCACCATATCATCCACATTTCCCCGGACAAGTCCAAGGCTTCTGAGGTCATCCAGCATTACTCCAGCCACTTCCAGATGAACGTCACGATAAGCCATACCAGGGGCGATGAGAGAGAAAGCCAGCTCATTGCACTTATGCACTATGCTATATACATCCCTCTGCTTGGAGGTAAATTTCCCACCGGTAGGGTATGTCCTTGTGAAGTCAGATGCATAATGCATATTAGCCTCGACCCCTGCGTCAATCACCATAAGTTTGCCAGGCTCTATGACGCATTCGTGGCTGTGGCAGTGAAAAATCTCCCCGTGCTGGGTAAGGATAGTCGGGAAACTGACTCCCCATCCCTCAGAAAGGGACACACCCTCCATTTCTCCCACTATTTCCTGCTCCACGCGTCCAGCTCTAATCCCCCTACGGGCAGTTGTGTGCATACGATAGCCAAGATCACAAGCCGCATCAAGCGCCTGTATCTCAACATCCTCCTTAACAAGGCGAAGACCAACTATGGCATTCACAAGAGCCTTAGACGCCTTAGGACACCCCTTCTTGCCATCAGAAACAACCTCTGACGGAGATAATCCAAGGAGCTCAGAAAGCTTCAGGCGGGTAGCATACCTACTCGCTGGAACGAAATGAACCATACGCCCTTCGACAGCCTGCGCCAAAGCATCATACGGAAGTGTCCTGTGCACACCGCACTGCTCAGCAAGAGATGAAACGGAAGGCATAGGCCCCATCCAAATAATATCGTCAATCCCGAAATCGTCCGCAAAGATGGTCTCCTCCCCTGTCTCCAAGTCAATGGTAGCAGCAAATCTGGGCTCATCAATTCCAAAGAAATAAAGCCACGTACTATCCTGACGCCACTTATAGCAGTTGTCCTTATATTGAGCTGGGGCATCGACATTTCCAACGAAAAGAATAATGCCTCGTTCACCTTTCATTCTGTCAAGAAGTGCCTTGCGCCTCCTGACATAAACTTCTTTCGCAAACATAACCTCGCAAAGATAGCAAAAAAAAAGCGATTGGCTAAGGACCAGCAGCGAACAACATGATATCCAGGATATCAAGTAGGCTACTGCTGCTCGAGATTTTCTTTCACAAAAATACATGGTGAGATATAACGGAGCAATAAAACAAGTAATTTTGCAGAACTTTACGGCAATTAGTTTTTTACATTTATTTTTTAAATTACACTGCAATGACTATTAGACTTGAACGCGAAGAAGACTGGAGAGAAGTCGAGAATCTGACACGGGAGGCATTCTGGGATGTATATCGCCCGGGATGCACGGAACATTATGTACTGCACAGATATAGGAGCAACCCGGATTTCATTCCAGAACTTGATTTTGTTATGGAGGAGGACGGAAAGCTCATCGGACAAGTAATGTACTCGAAAGCCTGGATTATCTGCGATGACGGGCGTAAAATCCCCGCATGGACTTTCGGCCCCATCAGCATACTTCCTGAGTACAAGAGAAAAGGCTACGGATTAAAATTGCTGAACCATTCCATCGAGACAGCGAAAGCAATGGGAATAGGGGTTCTATGTATGGAAGGCAATATTGATTTCTATAAGCATGCTGGTTTTGTCGTGGCCAGTACGCTTAAAATTCACTATCATGGAGAGCCTAAATGCAACGAGGTCCCTTATTTCCTTGCGAAGGAACTGACCCCAGGCTATCTTGATGGCATCGAAGGCACCTACTACACACCTAAAGGCTATTTCGTAGCCGAAGAGAATCCAGATGACTTTGAAGCCTACGAAGCGACCTTCCCTATCAAGAAGAAGCACCGGCTTCCTGGGCAGCTCTAGAAGAATGCTATCGGTGAAGTCCCCTATTCTGACTAGGCTACAGTCCAACCGAAATAACGAATCCGTGACGCAAATCCCTTACATTCAGATAACAGGACTATAATCTCTGGAATATGGCTAAAGAGGCATAAATTGCCCCTTTAGCCATATTAGGCGCGAGGCAAAAAACTTACATTTGTCCCGCTGCATAAGCAGCAGTCATAACGCAAACAAAATAACACATTATCATGAAGAAGAAGGGCAGATATATCCCACTTACGTATGAAGAGATGAAACGCATTCTAGAGAGAACAATACAGAATCCCAGCTTCGCGCTGAACGAATTCAAAAACGTATATCTCACCATCATCGCCGCTGCTTTATGTGCGGCACTTGTTTCATGTGAACCTGAAAAGAATGAAAACCCAGATATAGATCTGCCCGATACTTTTACCCTTGTTACTGAAGGGATGGCTGATTTAGGGCTTAGTGTAAAATGGGCTACCTGCAATATAGGTGCAGAAAAACCAGAAGAATATGGGGACTATTACGATTGGGGAGAAGTGGAGGTTCGCGATGAAAGCACTTACAAGAATAACATGTGGGAACACTATGCCTTTGGTTCTGCTTGGGCCGGAGCTGTTTCACTCACAAAGTATTGCACTAACCCGAAGTATGGAATAGAGGACCATAATACTATTTTGGATCCGGAAGATGATGTTGCATCTGTAAAGTTGGGCGACAAATGGAGAATGCCTACTTCGTATGAGATGCAAGAGCTTAAAAGAGAATGTGAACAGAAACCTTATGAAATTAACGGAACTAAAGGGATTCTGTTTATAGGACATAATAAGAATGCCATTTTTCTTCCACTTGCCGGCGGAGTCCTTGGTTTTCAAAATGTAAATGCATATTATTGGACTTCATCCCTTTGTCTAAATGATAATACTACCGCAATGGCATTGAACACTGGTGTTATCAGCATAGACCATGGAGCATATCTTGAGACTACCGCAGGGAGGGTGTATGGACTTCCGGTGCGCGCCGTTTATGGCGATGCACCTCGTGATGGGTACGAAGTAGAATTTAGTTCAACATCCATTTCAAGTCTTACCACGACATCAGCTACTGTCTCGTCTAAGGTAAGTGTTTCTAGTGGGAAGATTGAAACTGCTGGCTTCTGCTATTCTACGGGGAACAAGTTAGTGGATGTCCTTCATGGTAATGTAGCCAATTCTAAAATCGGAGCGAATGGAGTTCTAGAGACGGAGTTGTCCGATCTTCTTCCTTCCACCACATATCGTGTAAGACCATTTGTCGAGATAGAGTCTGTCCGCTATTACGGAGATATTGTAGAGTTTAATTCACATACTGAGACAGTAAGCCAAGTGGTGGATTTGGGACTCAGCGTTAAGTGGGCATCATGGAATCTTGGAGCTTCCAAACCAGAAGATACAGGTGATTTTTATGCTTGGGCAGAGACCACTCCGAGAACCAACTTTAAGGAAGACGCACCATATCCGTATTGGGATGGCAGCAAGTTCACAAAATACTCTTATAGTGATAAAAAATCGGTTCTGGAAGCCACAGATGATGCCGCGACCATACAATGGGGAGAGCCTTGGCGTATTCCTACCATTGATGAATGGGATGAGCTTCTTGAGAATTGCAATCACGAAAAGCATACGAGAAATGGAGTAGATGGCTATTTGTTTACTTCTAAAATCAATGGGAATCAAATATTTTTCCCATTTACCGGACTGTATTATAAGAGTGATGAAATAGTTGATCAGACTATAGGGAAAAGAGCATGCTACCCATCCAGGAATATACACCTTAAAACAGGAGTCAATATCGACAAAAGTTATGCGTATTTCCATTGCCCTACGATGGACGAGGAAAAGCTTTTCTTTCTGAATATCTCATTCAGAGTAGGAACAGGATTAACGGTGAGAGCTGTCCTTGAGTAGCATTGCTCCCAATACACAAAGCAATAGCCCAGTCTGTCTTTATGATGGACTGGGCTTTTTCTTTTTACGCAAACCCCACCACAAGTGCCTGCAAAGGGGTTTTCAGGGCTTCTGGACAGTACGTGCAAGGTATTGCCACCTGTCCAAAGAAAGCCCTGTATGGGGAGCAAATGGACAATCAGTTGCCAGAAAGCAATGCAATCAGTTCTTCCGGAGACAGCCCCAGTTTCTGTATTTGCTTTACTATTCTTTTCTTCTCCTTGTTCTGGTGTGTCTTGTCCATATACATTCCTTTCATAGCCGCATCTTCACTGCTACTGTCCAGTTTCTTCACATAAGTTTCTGTGGTATTCAATGAAGAATGTTTCAATATGTTCTTCAATGTGGTATTATCCACATTTGCTTCCTTTGCCCTGAGAGCAAAGGTGTGTCTTGCTGTATGAAAGGTAAGGTATGGTATCCCTGCAAGGCACTTGATTTCCCGAAGAAGCCTTCCTATTCTGGCTTCTCTGGCATTTATGGTGTCATAGTATTTCTTGCTGACATCAAGGGGCATAGTCTTCCTGCCTTCATAATCAAGATACTTTGAGTATTCCGCATCATTGTCAAGGTATGGAAAGATATAATGCTCCGGTCTCTGTCCAGACTTTCGATAGTGTTTGAGAATATTCACAGCATCCTGAACCAGTATCACATCCACCTTCTTGCCGTTCTTTGTCATAGTATATATGAGCCTGTCCCCCCACTATGTTCCGCCACCGCAGCTGTATTATATCCCCTATTCTTATCCCGCCTTCATACATTGCGAATAGGAAAATGTTCCGCACATCCCATCTGTCAGTATTCTCCTTGATTGGCAGTTTAATGAGCTTGGCAAGTTCCGCATCCCGCAATCCGGTTATGGCAGGAGGTATTTCCTTCACAGTTATAAGTTTCCTTGGGATATCATCCGTATGTATAATCCCGTCATCAACAGCCCTGTTGAGTATTGCCCGAAGGACTTTCATGTGCTTTGCTATGGAGTTCGGAGAAAGTGTCGAGCCTGGATTTCTCCTGTTCGGTAGGGTTCTCAAATATGAAGTAAGGCTAGTAATAAAGGCTGGGGTGATATCCTTGAAGTCAATGTCATTCACCCCGAGAGAAAGAACATAATCTGTGAGTTTATTGATTGCATCCCCATATTTCTTTGAAGTGCCCCACTGCTTCCCCTGCTCCAGAATAGCCCTTGTATGCTGGGCAAAAACCTGATTAATTATCAAATTCCAGTAAAACATTTCGCTTTTCTGTGTATAATTATCTCGAAACATGATCTTCAAGAACGCCGCAATTGGCGTTCTTTCACAAATTCAGACATAAATCACATAGAAAATGGTAAAGTTGATTACTGACAGGCTGACAATTGTCACGCCTGATGAAAGACATATCGAAGATGTCTTCCGTATAATGAGCACACGCTTTCTCGCAGGACATACAGGATTCAAGAAAATGGAGGACATCAGCGAAGCAGAAGGGAAAATCAGATGGGCAATGAGAACGGACAATATGCTCGTCATCTCCAAAACCTCCGAAAATAAAACAATAGGAATCATATTGCTTACACCCAAAGAAATCGATATGCCACGAGGGGCACTTTTGAATTATGAAATCGGTTATTTCCTTGAAATGTCTTCCCAAGGAAATGGATATATGACAGAAGCATTGGCCCGTATGAAGGACTATCTTTTTAATACAAGAAAAGCGGACAGACTCACTATCTATCTTGAACCCAGCAACGCACCGTCCAAAAAGGTCGCCATCGCAAACGGATTCAGGTTCAGTCATATCGAGAAAGATGTCGGATACAAATATGACGGCACATTGGTAGACTTAGAATACTATATTCTTGATAGGTCAGATTCGAAAAACGAATCTGAGTCCAGTGCTGATAATTACCTAAATAGCCAGAAATGGATAAACGAAGGAGGCATACTTTTCCCGATTCCCGGTTCTGCGTCATTACTTTCGACTCCTGGAAACGGAGTATTCCGGATTTATGTCGATCCAAGGACAAACCGCTTCGGACTCGAAAAGATAGCGGAAACATTCAATTTGAACTTTAAAATATATGGTACAGAAAGCAAAGTCATCAATAATAGGATTATTCAGACCTGGGAGTCCGAATTATTTAGGAAATCAGGCAAAAACCTCGGAGTAATATTCAATGGAGTAAAAGGAACCGGAAAAACTATTGCGGCCAAACTGCTTTGCAATAGACTCGGACTGCCTACGATAGTCATTTCTCACCATATCGAAGGGTTGTTGGAATTTATCCAATCCCTGAATTTCGAGGCGACAATTCTTATTGATGAAGCAGAAAAGACCTTTTGTGACGAGTCAGAAATCTTGCTTAAATTGATCGACGGAGTATATAATACTCGAAGGAAATTATACATTTTAACGACGAACAGACTCTCGTTGGACAATAACCTTCTTGGGCGTCCAGGACGAATTCGATATATCAAGAATTTCAGGAATCTTGAGCTTGAAGTAATCAACGAAGTAATCAAAGACACTTTGACGGATAAAACTCTTGTGAAGGGTCTACTGCAACTAGTGAATAATCTTGAGATTTCTACCATAGATATTTTAAAATCGCTTATCGAAGAATGCAATATTACCGGACAAATTCCCAATCCGAATCTATTCAACGTGCCATTATCAAAATATAAAGTGCGCCTATTTCATTTTGAGGATTTGAGTAAAGATAAGTTTGAAACCATAAAACAGTACATAGCAGAAAATAAACCGACCTCGATGACGATTGAGCAATGGTTATGCACTCTGAAACATTCCGAAGATGACAATAATATCACATGGAAAGGCTTCCTTGAAAAGGAGTATAACTGCCGCATTTGTACAGAATTTGCTCCGTCTCAAAACAAATTCATCGAGAAAGGGGAAACGATAGGACATTACAAAGTGACTTCTCCTTCTGACAGATATGGGTTCTTCTATGGAGAGCCAGAATATACTGACGAAGAAGAACTTCTATGTTATATAGGGTTTACAGACAGACCGTCATTATATTAGTTTTTCTAAATTTGCAAAGGGAATATAATGCGTAAGATTATGAACTATCAAGATATTACCTTGTTGTTGAAGGAGGTTTCTGAACGAATTGATAAAACAATCAGTTCCGGAGATTTCTATAGTGTTCTTGAATCTGCAATCAAAGGGAATGAAGAGATAGTACACTCAGCGATAATCGCTTCTCTTTTGGACACAAAAGGGACTCATGGTCAAGGAGACTACTTTCTGAACAAATTTCTTGAGCAAGTTGATTGCTTTTTAAACGAGTCCTCAGAATTTAGCACTGACCGGTTTAAAAAGTTTAAGACCACAAGCGCAAGAGCTACCTGCGAGAAGGTCATCGGAAAGAGAACCATAGAATCAGGAGGCCGACTTGACATCTGTATTGAGAACAGCAATGGGCAGATTATCATCATTGAGAACAAGATTTTTGCAGGAGATCAGGAGCATCAGATTTGTCGATATGTGGAGTATTTAAAAGGCCGGGGGAAAAACAGATTCCCGGTATTGTATCTTACTCCTGATGGGCATTCTCCATCCAAAATTAGCACATGCGGTGAAGAAAACGTAGAATGCAGGTACAATGAGGATTATGCGTGCATCTCGTACCGAGAAGTAATCGTACCATGGCTGGAAAAGAGCATCGAGAAATTGAATAATAAAATTCATCTGAAAGATCACATAGAGACGTATAAAAACATCATAAATAAAAGAGTATTGAACATAGAAAGAAATGATAATATAATACGAACTATTGAAAGCAACTCTCGCAATATTAAGGCGGCAAGAGAAATCTCAAACCAACTGAACGAAATCGAAAAAGATGCCATAACGAATTTATGGAAACGGATCTATGGGCAGCTCTTAGAACTTATCAGCAAAGAGCCGGAATTAAAATGTTTTCAGCCAGATTATTGTCATTTTGAAGAGGGGAACCTATTAAAGCCCAAACAAAACATCCATAATTTGGTGAGCAATTATGTAAACAATCCAAATGAGAACAATAGGTATTTCGGAATATGTATTCCATTGTCGAATGTGGATGTTTGCCTGATAGTAGAGGAAAATCTATATTTTGCCATTTATCAAAGGAACGGAGCGAAGAAGATGGACCTTTCGGTATTAGAAGACGATAGATGGTATAAAGAAGCCTCATCCCGATTTATCGCATGGAAATATCCCGACCCTGATTCGGAAAAAATCAATTTAAAGACACCTGATGACGTTGTTTGGAGTCTTGCCTGTCAAAAAGGAACGGACTATGGTTTGATTTCACGACTTTCAAGCGAATTTATTAATATTGTTAAACAGATTTCCAATAGCGCGCAACATGAATAGTTTTTCACATCTCCACGTACATTCATATTATTCCATTAATGATAGCTTGACCTCACTCGAAGACATGTTTTCTTGTGCGGAAAGGTTTGAACAGAATGCTATTGCTTTGACTGACAACAATCTATCAGGAATACCCGCGTTCTTGAGCCTATCAAAATCCTTTCCGGAGATAAAGCCAATCGTCGGATATGAAATCAATATTACAGATCATTATGATTGCCATCTTAGAGACCTTGAACATAGAAAGACATATAAGGTCGTGCTTTTGGCTAAAAATTACAATGGGTATCTCAACCTCTGTAAAATTTCAACAGAAGCAGAATACTCGCGGTTCATGGGAAAACCACGCATCGACCATAGATTCCTTGAATCTCACAGAGATGGTCTTATCTGTCTTGCGGCTTTCACTGGTGGCGAAATCTCAGAAAACATATTGAGCGGCGACATAGCAGGAGCGAAAGAAGCTATAGAATGGTATAAGAACAGTTTCAAACAGGATTTCTACTTGGAAACATCATTATATCTTGATGATGAGTCGAGCCGGCAGGTTGCTGATGATTTATTCGCTTTATCTGCAGAAACAGGCATAAAGGCCATTGCAAGCAGCGATGTGCGCTTCACATTCAAAGAACAAGCACAAGCTTATGCTTGCCTTTGCTCCCTAAAAAATAATGATTTTGTAAAAACCAGTCGTTACGGTCAATATTACATAAGGAGCACTGAAGAAATGTTGTCTTTGTATGCAGAGCATACAGAGGCCATTTATCACACACAAGAAATAGTAGACAAAGTGGAGAGGTTTGACATTGAGCAGAGTTTTAATGTCCCGATATTCCAGATTCCTGAAGGCTATGAGTCCTCTTTCGATTATTTGAAACACATTACGGAATGCGCATTATTAAATCGATATGACAACAATGTACCGTCAATTGCTATAGAAAGGCTTTCATATGAATTAGACGTTGTTAAAGAAAAAGGATGTACAGACTTTTTTCTCCACTATTTTGAATTTGTCTCGTGGGCTAAAGAAAATGGAATATTGATAAGTCCAGGAAGATCGAGCTCAGCTGGTTGGCTAATCAATTGGCTCTTGGGAATCACGGAGCCTAATCCAATTGACTACCACCTTCTTTCAGAAAGATTCTACAACAAAGATTCCGCCCGTATTCCAGATATTGACATAGAAGTCGAAAATGGTGCACAAAAAAGATTGATTGAGCACCTTGAAGATAGATTCGGAAAAGATAATGTCTCTCGTATAATCAGCTTTGGGTATTATGGAGCTGAAACTTCAATCAAAAATGCTTCACGAGCGCTTGGACTGCCAATCGAAGATATGGTCAAGCTTACTAAACATATTCCAGAGAAAATATTGGTTTCTGAGGATGGTCTAAATCAATTGCCACTTAAAGTCACTATCAAGAATTGCTTGAAATACGATGTTGACTTCAAGCAATTTTATAATAGGTGCCGTGGACAAAAACAAACAATTGACGTTGCCAGTGAACTTGAAGGCAAGACAGGTGTAATAGGATTGCATCGTTCAGCAATTTTAATAACAGACGACACATCGAAATATTCTTTCCCGAAGATGAAAATTTATGACGAAAGCTTGACGGATAGATTAACATGTGTCGCATCTCAATATGACAGACACAATTCCGAGATATACGGAGCTGTGCTGATTGATGTCGTTGAAGATCCAGATTTATCACAAATAAAACAATGCATATCCTTGATCAAAGAACATCATGGATTAAATATCGACATTTCCAAAATTCCGCTTGATGATATTGAAACTCTAAACATGTTCAGAAATGGAGAGATAGAAGGAATACCTCAATTTGACAGTCAGGAAATGAAGACCTGGCTAACAGCGCTCAAGCCTGATTGCTTTGAAGACATAACTGCATTATATGCACTTTCCCGTCCGGGAATGACGGATCTTGTTTCTGAGTTCATACGACGGAAACACAATAGCAATACTGCCGATGAAGATGAAGTCACTCGCGCAATTCTCAACGATACTTACGGAATGATTATTTATCAAGAGCAAATCATGTCTATACTTCAGGACATTGCAAGGTTTTCACCGGAAGAAACCGATCATGTCAGAAGGTTATTCGGGAAAAAGGCAAAAGGTGAACTATCGGAACAACATTTGAAATTTATAGATCGTGGCAGAGAACAAGGGCATGCTCGGGTCATACTTGATAACATTTGGGAAGCAATGGAATTGAAAGGCACTAAGGTATTCTGTAGACCTTACGCACTTAGCAGGTGTCTGACAATATGGCGGATGGCATATCTCAAGGCTCATTGGCCGAAGATCTATAAGTTTTACGCTACGGCTCGAACGCCATAGAATAGGCTATCGGAGGTCCACATAGGCACTTGCGGTGGGGGTTTCATATACAAAGAAAAGCTCAGTCTAAAGACTGGGCTTTTCTTGTGTGGTCCCAACAGAACAACATAAGAGATTATCATATATGTCTATCTTTCAAGCACTTGCCTGTCTTATATGGGTAATAAACAGACATTTAGCGGCACATTAGTGGCACTTTTCTGCGAATATAGCCGAATAATCTCAACCAGTCAAGGCTCAAAAGACAATGCTTTCTCCAAATGAAAGTCTGTGAATACCCCCTAAAATGGGGATGTGTCTCTAATAAGAAGAGTAAAATAATATCCCCATTTCAGTGGGTGTTCCCCAGTTTTCACTTACTTCCTGCCATAGATCCAGGGCTTGTATTCAGTGCATCCCTGAAACTCATCATCTTCTTCTGGGTCATAGGCACTGCCCCAGCAGTAGTCCAGTTCATACTCATACTTTGGATACTGAATGTCCTTTTCTTTCTTCATCCTTATTATTCAATTGATAATGCTCCATATTCACAGGTAATGGACATAACCTGCAAATGGTCTTGAACCATCTGCATAATAAACAATAACAAAGGATGACTGATTGTGTGGAGAAAGTTGAAGAAAGTTATGATCTTCTTACATCTCAGTGAGTATGGGATACAGGTGCATATTATGAAGTCTCTGGACTGTGCTGACTCCAACCCCATATTCTTCTGCAATCCTTCTGTATGGTGTACCAGAATGTATCTCTGCAATGATTGCAGCATACTCCTTCAAGTATTGCTCCCTGGTCTTGTGTGGTCTTGCCATAGTATTATTATAGTGCAAACTCCTTCTTTACTCTCTGAACAGTGCTTGGGCTAGTGCCAGTGATCTTTGCTGTATTTCTTACTGACTGCCCAGCTTTCAAGTTCTTGATGACACCTTTATATTCAATAGCCAGCCTGTCCTTGGTTTTGATACCTACACCCTTGGGCTTGCCCAGTCTGCCACCATCCCTTACATACTTGTCCCTGCCACTCTTCAATCTGTAATATATGGTTTCCCTTTCCAATTCTGCTGCTGTGCCAAGCACTGCACACATAATGGTCAAATATGGGTTCTCCTTGCCATCCTTGTTGAAGATTGACAGATGTTCTTTCAAGAAATAACAGTTGATGTGATTGTCTTTCAAGAACTTGATGGTTTGCAGTATCTCATCACATCTTCTGCCCAGTCTTGACAGCTCAGAGATAAGGATGATGTCAATATTGTGGTCAATGGCATAAGTAAGGGCATCCTGAAGAACAGGTGACTTTGCCAACACCGGCATCTCGCCCGATGCTTCGCAAAACCACCTGTTCCAATGTTTTCCTCTTATTCAGGCGCATCTTCTATTAATAAGAACTACACCGAAACATCAAAGCCTATGAAAGAAGTTCTTCCCAGTCCTCTTCGGTTGTCCCCTCATGTGTCGCATTATTGCTCGTGCAGAATCCACCCTCAATCTCGATGTCGATTACCTCAACATTCGGAGCTTTGTAATTATTCTTCTTTTCCATAATTGTCATTTATTTTAGTTCATAATCATTCTTATCATCTCCTGTCCATCATTGTCACGGATCTTCTCCATCTTGAAGAAAGGTTTTTTCTCATTAACCCGTGCAGGATAAGGAACAGACTGTGTAGATGTTTTCGACTCGGGCTGGATGTTCTTGAGATCCTGCTGAACAAAAGTTTCGTAGTCATACTGCCAGTCATCACCGTATGCGAGTTTGTGAATACGATAATAAATCGCCTCGCGTGAAGGAGCGTCAAACTGAGCATCTGGAGATGTATCATTTGTCATAATATTATTTTGCGAAGGATGCCAAACACCATCATGATAAGTTTGACCGCCCACAAAAATGCCCAAGTCAACATCGGTATACCTTTCATCAAGAAGGAATTTTTTCCATTTAACTTGCTCTGGGTCAGATGTAAAATCAATATTCTTCCAATAACCCCATTTATTTGCCTCTTCGATTAAGATGTTTTTTTGATCATTAGGAATAACACCTGAAAATATTCCATATTCATCCCCAAGCTTCGCAAAAGCATGTCCAAATTCATGATTTACTATCCTACTATAAAGTGCCGTTTCTGCTCTATCATACCTATTCACGAAAGCACGGGAGCCACCACTACCATAATCGGACACTTTCGAGGACTTTGGATAAACAAAGACATCTGCCATGCCATCTATGAGATCAATTCTTTCTTGTTGATTGCGAATAATCAGAATTGTTGTTTCTGAAAGATCTGCGTCAACAACAGAGGCATATTCTGTAACAAGATAATCATCACAACTTACATAAAACCCATTAGAGTCTTCTTTCAAGGAAGAATAAAATACAGTCGGGCTATCGTCCATGACTTCACATTTCGATACCGCATATACTATATAGACATTAAACAATTCTCGAAATGAGGCATAAGGCTCTTTGCTGAATATTGAAGCCATCGCTAATTCCATATCTTTATCATATGTTCCATCTGAAATCATTTTATCAGAATATCCATCACCCATCAGGATAACATTTATTCCATTTCCTGAAACAGCTTTATTTAGCACACGAACGGTTCTATCCTTTTGATAATCAGAACTTACATATTGTGTCGGATCTGTTTTTGACTCAAACTCTGGCATATCATCCTCAGGAAGAAACCAAGTAATATATTCAGCATTGTTTTCTAAACCAGAATAGGCACTTGATAAAGCTTCTCGTGTGACTTGTGTGCATTTAATCGCACAATTCTTACTAAACTTCGCAATCTCTTTCATCGAGTACCCACATTGCTGGTCACTTATATTCATATTACCTAAGTCAATATTAACAAGATTAAAACAACGATTGAATAAACTTTCACATGGTGCGACATGATGCGAATCGTTAAATAAAGAGCTGAAGTTAAATGAGCTCAAATTAACAGATTTAAGACTTCTGCAATTTTGAAACATCCCTGCCATTCCTTGCAAATTTGGAGTGTTAAATGATGACAGATTTACAGACTCCAAGTTGACACAATCGCAGAACATCATATCTAAACTATTGACTTCTTCCGTGTTAAACATAGACAGATCTAACGTCTTAATATTTCGCCATCCCTTAAACATCCCATTTGCAGCAGAATACTCTATTCTGTATTTTTCCGCAGAAGTATAGTAATGTACTGACGTACCTTGGATTTCAAAATATATAGGACAATAATCATAATAACTATCTTGTTCCAAAATGTAATCAGTAGTTACACCACTTAGAGTATGGAAATAAACTTCCGTTATTTTTGTGCAATCAACATTATCCGGAAGGAGTTTTCCTTTTATTAAAGCATAAGAGTCAGCAGTTTCTGTAAATGTAAGATTCTTGTCTTGACTTACAAGCCGTTTAAATACAGAACGCTTGAAGTTAGTATCTGTCATTTTCTTTGTTGCACTCAAATTACCTTTGTGATAAGTAACATCCAAAGAATGATTTCCAGTATTAATTGTTACGTAATAAAATTTTCCCGGGATAAAACTTTTCCCTTCAGACGGATATATAGTAATTGAGTATTCGCCTAAGTCCTCTCCATTTTTCCCATAGGCAGAAGTCGCCCAATCGGGAAGTCCGGTATCATCTAAATTGACTTGTAATTTACCTGCTAACGGCCTTAATGCCCCCAAACCATTTGTTTTTATCGATATTTTTGTAATTCCCTCATTCGCTACTGAAAACTTTATTCCACCAAACACATTCATAAAATATAGATTAGTATCATTGGAGATCGCAACACTTATTAACTGACTCTTTGAAATATTGTCTGCGGTCGCATATTGGACATCTGGAATTTCGGCATAGAACCAGTCTCTTGAGAAAAAAGCGTTCTCATTGTACGGATATTGAGCATAATAAGTATGGGAGTCGCAGGAATCTGGAATTAAACCAACAAAATTGGTTATTGGAGAATCCTCTGAGTTAGTTGAAGTCAATTTATATCCTGTAGTCGCCCCTTCTTTAGTAAACAAAATAATCTCATCTCCAGGAGACCACCAGACACTGCCGTCTTCCTGAAGGACAGTCTTTGTCTCCGGTGCCCAACCGGCATGAAAAACGACTTCGTGCAAATCTTCTTGAGACTGTTGCTCAATTTCTTTTACGCACCCTATCAAGAGCGAGGGTATGAGCAAGATAAATATACTTTTAGCTCTCTTATTCATGTTAGTTATTAGTATTTGATTGTTTTATTTCTCCGTTTTCATCGGCTTTAAGTTCCACCGATTTCCCATTTCCTTTTAGGATAATGCTTTTTACATGTTTGATGCTCGACTTTATGCTATTGATTGGGAATTGTAGTTTGTCTTTATTTTTAGAAGTCGTCAAATACAAAAGAAAAATATCTAATAAATCAATGTTTACTGATAACAGGTTTACATTGATTTCTACAAGACTGGTATTTAGGTTAATTAGATCAAACAAGAAATTAATGGTGATGCTCCCTTTTTCAATACTCTCTATCTTTACAACATCTGTAAAAGATCTGGTCGGCATTCCAGTGAGGTTTGCCAATTCATATTGAAATATCAGTCTAAATCCGGACATGATATTTTCCAAGTCTATACATCTAATGGATGTATCATAATTAATTTTTAAACATAAGCTTGTCTGAGAAGAGTTTTGTGGCTTTGTCTTTTCTTCCATGAATTTTTCATTCTGTGTCCGGTGACCGCCCGACCCGAACGGGTACAAAAAAGACGTGGGAGTCATACTTTTGCTCATCCCATCATCTGGCCTTGGCTGCCAATCGTAAAGGATAAGCAACCGCAGCTAGCCCACGTCAAGATGATATGCAGTACGACACCACGCCTATACAAGCGTGGATGACCGAATTGTCATCACAAGTGGACGCTCCCGTTGCCGTTTCTTCTTTACGATTAATCAAATTGCCAAGTTTGATGATAGAAGAAAAACGTCAAGTAACGTCTTAATATGTCTTGCCCACCCATCCCTGCAATCAAACCAGCAGCATCAAGATTAACAATCAGATACACTGTTTTGAGTGCCGGGCTAGCTGAACGACACAAAGATAAGTTATTTTATCAAAAGGATAACATAGCCGGCTGAAATTTCGTAAAATGTTTGAATTTGCAATAATAATTACGGAAATTATGGAGTATAACGATATCACAGAGCACCAGATCACGATAGAAGGACAGTTTATAGATGGCATCAAAGAATTGCTTGAGGCCGCTAGAAATAATGTCGTCAAGCAGGTGAATACCACTATGCTTATGACTTACTTCGAGATCGGACGCAGAATTGTCGAGCAGGAACAGAAAGGAGAAAGTCAAGCAGATTATGGGCAATATCTGCTTGTGCGCTTGTCGGAGTCTCTTTCCAAGCGTTTCGGGAAAGGATTCTCAAAAAGGAATCTTGAACTGATGCGACAGTTCTACTTGACATATAAGATTGCGAAATCGTCGATTTCGCAATCTCTGAGCTGGACACACTATATAAGGCTGATGCGGATTTCTGATCCGAAGGAACGGGCATTCTATGAGATTGAGGCTGCAAATAATAACTGGAGTGTAAAGGAACTGAACCGTCAGTTTGATTCGGCTCTTTATCAGAGACTGGCATTGAGCCGTGATAAGGACAAGGTTCTTGAACTGTCAAAGAAAGGACAAGTTATTGAAAAGCCGGAGGACATATTGAAAGATCCTTATATACTTGAATTTACCGGCCTAAAGGAACTGCCAGAATATAGCGAGAGCAGGCTGGAACAAAGTCTTATAGATGAGCTTCAATCATTTCTACTTGAATTGGGGAAAGGGTTTACATTTGTCGGCAGACAACAAAGGATAACCATTGACGAGGATCATTATTATGTTGACCTTGTGTTTTATAATAGACTGCTCAGGGCCTTCGTCTTGGTTGATTTGAAAATAGGTCAGCTGAAGCATCAGG